>Ga0335074_10003555_pt1 | contig 21351 bp, 19 predicted proteins | sample Lox_Sample_23_FD_206715 | JGI IMG/M metagenome (GOLD analysis project Ga0335074, IMG submission 206715) | Soil microbial communities from Loxahatchee National Wildlife Refuge, Florida, United States - Lox_Sample_2.3 | ecosystem: Environmental > Terrestrial > Soil > Wetlands | place: USA... | reverse complement strand
CGCCCTACGAGGCGACGGACAGCCTGATCCCCTCGGCCGCCTGGCGCAGCTGCTTCGAGCAGGCGGTTGCCGGGGCGGTGCGCCGCGTGGATAGCCCCCTGCTCACGGCGTACCATGCGCGCGTGGAGGGGCAGCTGATCGCCTCGGCGAGGCAGGGGAGCAGCGCCCGGGAGTAGGGAGGCGGCCAGATCGCCACGAAGACACCGGCACCGCGCCGGCGCGATGCGCATCGATCCGCACGCTCCGCCAGGACGATCCGCAGACTGCCGCTCGGCAGTCTGCGGGTCTTTGTGTCCGTCGCCGAGCATCTGAATTTCACCCGCGCGGCCGAGGCCCTCGGCGTCAGCGCGAGCGCGGCCAGTCTGCAGATCCGGGTGCTCGAGGAGTATCTGGGCCGCTCGCTGCTGCGACGCGACGGTCGCCACGTGCAGCTGACCGAGGAAGGGGCCGTGCTGCTGCCGCGCTTGCGGCGGGCACTCGAGGATCTGGAAGCCGCGCTCGACGATGCACGCGCCGAGCGCGGCGCCGGCATTCTGCGCGTGTCGATGCTGGCATCGTTTCTGCTGCAATGGCTGCTGCCGCGCATGCCGCGCTTTCACGCGGCGCATCCGGGCGTCAGACTCTACATTCACACTTCCATCGATCCGGTCGACTTCGTGCACAGCGAGCACCAGCTCGCGATCCGCATGGGCCGCGGACCACGCTGGCCGGGCGTCGAGGCGGAAAAGCTGCTCGAAGAGTGGCTGGTGCCGGTGTGTACGCCGGCGCTGCTGCGCAGGCACGGCCCCGTCGATGACCCGAGGAACCTGCAGCGCTATACGCTGCTGCACAGCGAGTCGGAGCCCTGGAGCCTGTGGCGCGCGCGTGATTCGGCAGAGGGCGCCGGCACCGGCGACATACCCGCCGCGCAGTTCGATGATTCCACGGCGATCGTACGCTCGGCGATACGCGGCCACGGTCTGGCGCTGGCGCGCTGGAGCCTGGTGGCCGATGAGGTCGCCGGCGGCGCCCTGGCGCTCGCCTGCCGCAGCCCGATCCTCGCTCACCAGTGCTACTGGCTCGTCTATCCGCGGCGGGCGCGCTCGCTGGCGGGCGTCACGGCGTTCAAGGGGTGGATTTTCGGGGAGGCCGCGCGCTTCGCGGCGCCCTGCGCAGACCTGCCCGACTGATCCGCGGCGCCCCGCAGCCGGCTGCCCGCCTGCGGACAGCGGCGGGACGCGAGCGCGCGGACTGATACAATTCCCCGATGGCGGATCTGAGGCATCATGGCGCGCACTAAGACGCGCCCGACAGCCCGCTCCGGGTCGAAGACGCCGCGTCGGGCCCGCTCCAGCCCCGTGCGGCGCGCGGCGGCCGCCGTGCCGCTCTCGATCGTCATCCTCGCCGCCGGACAGGGCACGCGCATGCGCTCGAGGCTGCCGAAGGTGCTGCAGCCGCTGGCCGGCCAGCCGCTGCTGGCGCATGTGCTCGAGCTCGCCCACAGCCTCGAGCCCGCGGCCATCCACGTCGTCTATGGACACGGCGGCGAGCGCGTGCGCGAGTACTTCGCGCTCGCGCAGGCCAGCCCGGCCGTCGGGTCCGCGCAGGCCGGCGCGCGCATGCCGCTGCGCTGGGTACTGCAGGCCGAGCAGCTCGGCACCGGGCACGCGCTCGCGCAGGCCATGCCCGCGATTCCGGACGATCACCGGGTGCTGGTGCTGTACGCCGATGTGCCGCTGCTGCGCGCCGCGACGCTGCGCGAGCTCGGTGCGCGCGCCGGCGAGCGCCGCCTGGCGCTGCTGACGGCGCGGCTCGCCGACCCGGAGGGCTATGGACGCATCGTGCGGGATCGCCGCGGACGCATCCGCCGGGTGGTGGAGCAGCGCGATGCCAGCGCGGCCGAGCGATCCATCCGCGAGATCAACACCGGGGTATGGGTCGCGCCGGCCAGGCCTCTGCGGCGCTGGCTCGGCGCGCTGCAGGCGCGCAACGCCCAAGGGGAGTACTACCTGACCGATGTGGTGGCCATGGCCGCGCGCGACGGGTTCGCAATCCAGCCGCTGCTCGCGGCCGACGTCACCGAGGTGCTGGGTGTCAACGATCGCCTGCAGCTCGCCGAGGCGGAGAGCGAATATCGGCGACGGCGCGCGCGCGAGCTGATGGCGCGGGGAGTCACGGTGGTCGACCCCGCGCGCCTGGACGTGCGCGGCAGCGTGGAGGTGGATGGCGATGTGCTGCTGGACGTGAACGTCGTGCTCGAGGGACCGGTACGGCTGGGCGCGGGGGTGCAGATCGGGCCGAACTGCGTGCTGCACAATGCCTCCATCGGGGCGCGCACGGTGCTGCACGCCAACTGCGTCGTGCACGACGCGGACGTCGGCGCGGATTGCCGCATCGGACCCTTCACGCGGCTGCGGCCCGGCGCACGGCTGGGCGATGGCGTGCATGCCGGCAATTTCGTCGAGATCAAGAACAGCGAGATCGGCGCCGGCAGCAAGCTCAATCATCTGAGCTACGTCGGTGACGCCACGCTGGGCAGCGACGTCAACGTCGGCGCCGGCACGATCACCTGCAACTATGACGGCGCCGACAAGTGGCGCACGCGTATCGGCGACGGCGCCTTCATCGGCTCGGGCACGATGCTGGTCGCGCCGGTGCAGATCGGCGCGGGCGCGACCATCGGGGCCGGCTCGACCATCACCGCCGACGCGCCCGCCGGCAAGCTGACGCTGGCGCGCTCACGGCAGCTGACCCTCGAAGAGTGGCAGCGGCGGCGCAAGACTCCACAGTCCTGAGGGCCGGCGGCAGCCTCGCTCTGCCGCGCAGCGTGCGCCTGCTGCTGGCCGCGCGCACGGCGCGCAGCCTGGGACAGGGCGCCATGGTCGTGAGCTTTACCCTGTACCTGCAGGCGCTGGGCTACAGCGGCCCCGCGATCGGACTGGTGCTCATGGCCGGGCTCGTGTTCGGTGCGCTGCTGACGCTGCTCGTCGGCCCGCTGAGCGACCGGCGCGGGCGCCGTGGACTGCTGCTCGCCTACGAAACCGCCAGCGCCGCGGCGGCCGTGGCCGCCGCGCTGACCCGCAGCGAGGTGGTGCTGATCGCCGCAGCCACGGTCGCCGGGTTCGGCCGCGGCGCGAACGGCGCCGCCGGACCCTTCTCGCCGGTGGAGCAGGCGTGGCTCGCGCGCGCGGTGAGCGGGGCGTTGCGGCGCCGGGTGTTCGCGCTCAACGCCACCTGCGGCTTCGTCGGCATGGCGTGCGGCGCGGCACTCGCCGCGCTATCGGCGGGCCTCGGCAGCGCGCTCGGCCGGCTGCAGAGCTACCGCCTGCTGTTTCTGATCCCGCTGCTGGGCTCGCTGCTGGCCATCGCGCTGCTGGCGGCGGCGCGCGACAGCGGCACGCACGCGGACGCCGGCGACGCCGAGGCGCCGCCCGACCCGACGCGCGAGCGGCAGATCGTGCGCGAGGAGAATCGCCAGCTGCGGCGTCTGGCCGGCACCAATGCGCTCAACGGTCTGGCGATCGGCACCATCGGACCGCTGATCGCCTACTGGTTCGCGCGCCGCTTTCTGCGGGGTGCGGAGTCGATCGGACCGGCGCTGGCGGTGAGCTTTCTGCTGGCCGCGGCAGGCTCGGTCCTGGGCGGGGTGCTGAGCGCGCGCTGGGGAGCGGTACGCTCGGTGCTGTGGATGCGTCTGTGCGGGCTGGTGCTGCTGGTGGCGGTAGCGTTCGCGCCGAGCTTCCTGCCGGCCGCTGCCCTGTACGCGCTGCGCGCGGCGTTCAATCGCGGCACGCTCGGCGCACGACAAACGGTCGCCGTGGAGCTGACGCGCGCGCGGCGGCGCGGCCTGGCCGCCAGCGTGCAGAGCCTGTCGATGCAGCTGCCGCGCGCCGTCGGACCGGTGCTGGGCGGCTGGATGATCCACATCGGCCGCTTCGCCCTGCCGTTTCTGTTCGCCGCGACGCTGCAGGCGGTGCAGCTGGCGCTCTATCAGCGCTTCTTCGGCCGGTTGGATCGGCTGCCGTATCGCAGCGACTGAACCCCGAGGCGCGACCCGCGCCCGCCCGGGGCGCCTCGCAGCGCCGCGCCCGACGTCAAACCGCGCCCGGCTCTGCAATACTTGGCGCATGGCCAATCGCGTGTTCATCGCCGGCGCCAGCGGCGTCATCGGCCTGCCGCTCTGCCGCCTGCTGGTGGAGGATGGGTGGCAGGTGTGCGGCATGACCCGCACGCCGGGGAAAGTGGCGCTGCTGCGCTCGCTCGGCGTGCGGCCGGTGCTCGTGGACGCGTTTGACGCCCAGGCGCTGCACGCGGCCGTGGCGCAGGCGCAGCCCGACGTGGTCGTGCACCAGCTGACGGATCTGCCCGACGCGCTCGACCCGGCGCAGATGATGGACGCCATCGTGCGCAACGCGCGCATGCGCGAGCTCGGTACGCGCCACCTGCTGCACGCCGCGATCGACGCGGGCGCCACGCGCTTCGTCGCACAGAGCATCGCATTCGCCTACGCGCCCCAGCCGCTGCCTTATGTCGAGCACTCGCCGCTGAACGTCGCGGCACCGGGTGGGGCGGGCATTTCCGCCCGCGCGGTCGCCAGCCTCGAGCGACAGGTGCTGGAAGCGCCGCTCGAAGGCATCGTGCTGCGCCTCGGCCGCCTGTACGGACCCGGCAGCGGGCTGGATGCGCCGCCGCGCGGCGGCCCGGTGCACGTCGAGGCCGCCGCCGATGCCACGCGGCGCGCCCTGACGCGCGGCCGGCCGGGCCTCTACAACATCGCCGAGGCCGATGGGGCGGTCGACAGCCGCAAGGCCGCGCTCGAGCTGCAATGGCGCGCGCAGTTCCGCTGCTGAGCGGCGGGCGGCGAAAGCCGCTGGTGACTTGGCGATCGCCGGCCCGGCGAATTACCATAGCGGCGCAGCATGGGGGTGAATATCATGAAAACGACGTATGCACTCGCCGCGATCGCGGCGCTGAGCGTCTCACCGGTCTACGCGGCCTGCAATTCGCCGGGGCCGGCACCGCATATCCCGGACGGCGCGACCGCCACCGCCAACGACATTCTCGCGGCGCAGAAGAGCCTGCAGGATTTTGATCAGGCGACCAATACCTACCTGGATTGCATCAAGAAGGAACATGACGCCGCGCTGGCGGCCAATCCCGGGATCAGCACCGTTCAGGCCGACAAGATCGACAGTGACGAGTCGAAGAAGCACAACGCCGCGGTGGAGATGCTCAACAGCACGATCTCCAAGTTCAACGCGTCCGTGGTGGCCTACAAGGCCAAGAACGCGCCGAAAAAGCCGCCGCTGAAGGCGGCACCGCCGCTGCCGGGCGCGAGCCCGCCGAAGAACTGACGGCGCAACGCGCGACGGCGCGACAGCGCCTCACCTCCGCCGGTCTGCATCAGCGCCCGTGGGGGCCTCACCCGTCCCTCGAGCCGGGGGCGGCCATGCGTGGCTCCTCATGGCGGCAATCTGCGGGGCAATTCCTGGAGTTTTGCCCGATTCCGGGCAAAAATGCGCCACATTTACAGATGCCTTGTCAGACTGGGGCCGAATGTCGGAGCTGGGAGAACTCGAGGAGCTCGCAGGGTACCTCGCGCGCAGCAGCAGGCTGTCTCTCACGGAGGCTCGCCGACTGCTGCAGGAGGTGCTCGGCTTTCTGCAGGAAACCCCCGAGAGCTTCGTGCGGCGGCGCCATCGTGCCCTGCAAAGCGAGGGGCTGTCGAACAGTGTGATCTTCCAGCGTCTGAGCGCGGAGCTGTCGGCGTGGCGCTTTCGCGCACCGGCCTACAGCCAGCGGCAACTGCGGCGAATGATCTACGGCTGAGACTGGGGAGGCGGCATGTGCGGGATCATCGGCTACATCGGGCGCCAGGACGCGGCGCCGATCCTGATGGAGGGCCTGCATCGGCTCGAATACCGCGGCTACGACTCCGCGGGGCTGGCGGTGGCGCGTGGCGGGGCGCTGCGCCTGTACAAGAGCCAGGGCAAGGTGCGCGAGCTGGAGCGGCTGCTGCCGAAGACGCTCAAGGGCAGCCCCGGGATTGCCCACACGCGCTGGGCGACACACGGCGAGCCGAGCGAGCGCAATGCGCATCCGCACACCGACACGGCCAACCGCTATGCCATCGTACACAACGGCATCATCGAGAACGCCGCGGCGCTGCGCGCGCAGCTGTCGGCCCAGGGCGTGCAGTTTCGATCGGAGACCGATTCGGAGGTGCTCGCACACCTGATCGCGATGATGGCAGGAGAGCGGCTGGAGGAGGCGGTGCGCGCGGCGCTGCGGCTGGTGAGCGGCGCGTATGGTCTGGCGGTGCTGGATGCACAGCGTCCGGAGGCACTGGTGGTCGCACGCCACGGCAGCCCCGTGATCCTGGGCATCGGCGAGCGCGAGAATTTCGTCGCCTCGGACTCCGCGGCGCTGGTCGGCCACACACGCAGTGTCGTGCACCTGGATGACGGCGAGATCGCCGTGCTGCGCGCGGACGGCTACGAGACCGCGACGCTCGAGGGCGGGCCGACCGTGAAGGTGCCGCTGGCGCTGGATTGGGCCGGTGATGCGCTGGGCAAGGGCGACTCCGCGCACTACATGCACAAGGAGATGCTGGAACAGCCCGAGGCGATCCGCCGCACGCTCGGCGGCCGGCTGGAGCGGCGCTTTGCGACCACGCGCCTCGGGGGGCTGGAGATGGCGGCGCGCGAGCTGCTGGAGATCCGCCGCGTCAAGATTCTCGGCTGCGGCTCGGCGTATCTGGCGGGGTGCGTCGGTGCGCACCTGATCGAGCAGCTCGCTCGAGTGCCCGCGCACGCCGAGCCGGCATCCGAGTTCCGCTATCGCAATCCGGTCATCGAGCCCGATACGCTCTACATCGCGGTGAGCCAGTCGGGCGAGACCTTCGACACGCTCGCGGCCGTGCAGGAGGTGACGCGCAAGGGGGGGCGCGTGCTCGGCGTGGTCAACGTGGTCGGCAGCGCCATCGCGCGCGCCTGCGAGCGCGGCATCTACCTGCACGCCGGGCCGGAGATCGCGGTGGTGGCGACCAAGACCTTCACGTGCACCGCGGTGGCGCTGGCGCTGCTGGCGATCCACCTGGGACGGCTGCGCGACCTGTCGAGCGCCCAGGGCGCACGCCTGCTCGCCGCGCTCGAAGCGCTGCCCGAGCAGGTCGCGCAGGTGCTCGCCGCCGAAGCGGCGGTCGACGCGGTGGCCGGCGAGGTCGCGCGCTGCGCCAACATGTTCTTTGTCGGCAGAGCGGCCGGCCACGCGGTGGCCATGGAGGGCGCATTGAAGCTCAAGGAGGTCAGCTACCTGCACGCCGAGGCGTATCCGGCCTCCGAGCTCAAGCATGGCCCATTGGCGCTCATCGATGCGCACACGCCCACGATGGTGGTGCTGCCGCGCGACGCGCTGTTCGAGAAGAATCTCTCCACGATCGAGGAGATCCGCGCCCGGCGCGGTCCGATCTACGTGGTCACGCAGCCGGGACCACTGCCTGCCGGCGTGCAGGGGGCGCTGCAGGTGCCGGCCTCCGAGCCGGAGCTGGATGCGATCCTGCTGAACGTCCCGCTGCAGCTGCTCGCGTATCGCGTCGCGCGCGCGCGCGGCACGGAGATCGATCAGCCGAGGAATCTGGCGAAATCGGTGACGGTGGAATAGCCGCGGCCGGCACGGCGCATCAGCGCCGCGGCTGCTGGATCAGCTCGATGCGGTTGCCCGCGGGATCGACGGCGAACCCTATCATGACGCCGGTGTTGCCGAAGGTGCGCGGCTTGCCGTCCATCCTGCCGCCGGCGGCCTCGACCGCCGCCGCGGTGGCGGCCAGGTCCGAGACATTGAGGATCAGGTGCGGCACCGGATCCTTCAGCCCGGCGGCGCGATGCATGATGATGATCTGCGCGGCCTTGTTGTCCTTGGCGGCGGCCGCGGAGTCGCCGAAGTTGAGCATGATCTCAAGGTTACCCGGAAACGACAGCCGGTTGACCTCCTGCAGGCCGAACGCCGCTTCGTAGAACTTCGCCAGTGCGGCGACGTCGGCGCCGCCGACACGCGCGGCGTCGAGCGTCACCTCGGCTTGCGCGATGCCCGCCAGCACCATCGCCGCGCCGGCGATGAGTCCCAGGCCCGTGGCTGTCTTCATGGCTGATCCCCCCGATGTCGCGTCGCGCGATCATAGCGCTGCGCGCGCTGATGCGCACGGCCGCCGCCGCGCGGATCCCTAGCGGGACGGCATGAACAGCTGCACCCGCGCGATGGCCGGCCGGGCGTCGCGCCGATAGCCCCAGGGCCTGCTGTGCAGCCGTGCGAGCAGGACCCGCACGAAGCGGTCCTGGCGACGACGCGCCTCGGGGACCGGCACGCCATGATCGATGACGGCGAAGTAGACCGTGCCGCGATCCGTCGTGCGGATCGCGCCGACCAGCGCACTGGCCCCGTAGCTGCCGAAGGTGCCGGTCTTGCCGACCACACGGCCGGCCTCGTCCGGACCCTGCAGTCGATCCTGCAGGGTGCCCGCGTCGATGCCCGCCACCGGCAGCACGTCGTAGAGCGCGTGACCCGTCGCCGCGAGCCGCGCCTCCAGCGCGCGCAGCAGCTTCACGGCCGCGCGTGGACTCAGGCGATTGCGTGGATCCTCGCCCGCGCCGTCGCCGAGGGTGATTTCCGCGCGCATCGCGGCCGGTACCACACTGCGTGCCAGGGCCTGCACGGCTCCCGGACCACCCGCCTCGTCCGCCAGCGGCGCCATGATGTTGTTGGAGTAGTCGTCCAGCGCCTTCAGCATCGACAGCAGTGGCTCGGAGCGCAGCTGCAGCCGTACCTCACCGGGGCCCCCGACCTGGGCCACGGCCGGCACCAGACTGCCGGCGGCGCCATCCGCCGGGAGGAACTCGACGCCCGGAGGGGCCGAGCCCGACAATGCTCCCGCCAGGGGCGGCGCCGGCTGCGTCAGCCGCAGAGGCAGCGCGCGCACGGCCTCCCAGGCCGCCGCCGGGGTCATGCCGGAGAGCGCTCGGCGCAGCCGCGCGCCATCGGGATCGCTCTGCCAATCGAAGGTCAGCGCACCGCGCAGACGCAGGCTGCCCGCGATCCGCCGGATGCCGAGCGCGTTGAGTCGCTGCGCGATCAGCAGCGCGTCCTCGTCCACCAGCGAGGGATCGCCGTCGCTGCTGACCTGCAGGCTGCCCTGCAGCGTGCCGTCCAGCACGCGCCCGTGCGCCAGAAAGGTGGTCGTGAAGCGGTAGTCGGGACCGAATTTCTTCAGCAGAGCGAGCGTCGTGGGAATCTTGGATATCGAGGCGGGATGCACCGCGCGGGCGGCCGCCTGCGCCACCAGCACCGTGCCGTCGGCCGATTCGACATACACTCCCTGATCGGGGCCCAGGATCGCGCGGGCGGCCGCCGTCAGACCCGGCAGCCCGCCGGCCGGTGCCGCACGGGCGCCGGCCGCTCCCGCGAGCCCACAGACGATCAGCAGCAGCAGCGGGCGTCTCATGGGCGGGCAGCTTACCGCAAGGGGGCGGTACGATCGATCGATGGCCGTCACGGATGGCCGCCACGGATGGGCGTCACGGGCGGCCCTCACGGTGGGGCCGTCACGGTGGGGCCGTCAGGCCGCCGGCGCTAGAATAGGGCCACCATGGTGCGCGACGGCACGGTCTTTCCCCTCGACGGCGGCTGTGACTGCGGTACGGTGCGCTACCGGATGCTGACGGCTCCGCTGTTCGTGCACTGCTGCCACTGCCGCTGGTGCCAGCGCGAGAGCGGCGCCTCGTTCGCGCTGAACGCGCTCATCGAGACCGAACGCGTGGTGCATCTGGCGGCCGAGCCGCACATCATCGATACGCCGTCCAACAGCGGCCGCGGCCAGCGCATCGCGCGCTGTCCACGCTGCAGCATTGCGATCTGGAGCCATTATGCGGGCGCCGGGCCGGTGATCCGATTCATCCGCGTCGGCACGCTCGATGAGCCGGACTCTCTGGCGCCCGACATCCACATCTTCACCGCCTCCAGGCAACCGTGGGTGCTGCTGCCGCCGGGTGTGCCCGCCGTGCCCGAATACTACGATGCCGCGAGCCATTGGCCGGCCGAGAGTCTCGCGCGCCGGGCGGCGTACCTGCCGCGTCTGCAGGCGTACCGGGCGCAACAGGCGAGCGCCGGGGCCGCGCCTGACGCCGGGGCGGCGCCTGCGCCACGGCGGTGAACATCGCCGGATGCCATTACCGCACGATCTGGCCGGCGGGCGACGGCGCGGTACGCGTCATCGATCAGTCGAGGCTGCCGTACGAGTTCGTAACGCTCGATCTGCACACTCTCGAGGACGCGGCGCGCGCGATCCGCACGATGGTCGTGCGTGGCGCGCCGCTGATCGGCGCGACCGCGGCCTACGGCGTCGCGCTGGCGATGCGCGCGGAGGCCTCGGACGCGCAGCTCGAGCGTGCCGCGGGCGTGCTGGGCGCGACACGGCCGACCGCTCACAACCTCGCATGGGCGCTCGAGCGCATGCGCGCGAGGCTTGCCGGGCTACCACGCGCCGAGCGCGTCGCGGCGGCGTTCCGGGCCGCCGCCGATCTGTGCGATGCGGATGTCGAGCAGTGCCGCGCGATCGGCGAGCACGGGCTGGCGCTGATCCGTGCGGCCGTGCCGGCGGGTCGCGGCCCGGTGAATATCCTCACGCATTGCAATGCCGGCTGGCTCGCCTGCGTCGACTGGGGGACCGCGCTCGCGCCGGTGTATCTGGCGCACGACGCGGGCGTCGCGGTGCACGTCTGGGTCGATGAGACGCGGCCGCGCAACCAGGGGGCGGCGCTCACGGCCTTCGAGCTGGGTGCGCACGGCGTGCCGCACACGGTGATCGCCGACAACCTCGGCGGCCACCTCATGCAGCACGGGCGCGTGGACCTGGTGCTCGTCGGCAGCGACCGCACCACGGCCACGGGCGACGTGTGCAACAAGGTCGGAACCTATCTGAAGGCGCTCGCCGCGCGCGACAACGCTGTGCCCTGTTACGCCGCGCTGCCCTCGAGCAGCATCGACTGGTCGCTCGAGCGAGGCGGCGATATTCCCATCGAGGAGCGCTCACCGGAGGAGCTGACGCACATCAGGGGGCGCAGCGCCGCCGGCATGCTGACGACGGTGCGGGTGGTGCCGGAGGGCAGCCCGGCGCTGAATCTGGCATTCGATGTCACCCCGGCGCGTCTCGTGACCGGACTGATTACCGAGCGCGGTATCTGCGCGGCCAGCGCCGCGGGGCTGCGCGCGCTCTATCCCGAGCGTGACGCCGGCGCGGCGCCCGGCGCCGTGGCGAGCCGGCAGGCGCGATGAGGGCGGCGTACCGCGCGCTCGATGCCGCAGGCCTGCGCAGCTGGCTGGCCGCGCAGGCGGCGGTGCGTGAGCGGCTGGGCGCGGCTGCCGCCGATTGGAGCATCCGCGAGGTCGGCGATGGCAACCTCAACCTGGTCTTCATCGTGGAGGGCCCGGCCGGTGCGGTGTGCGTCAAGCAGGCGCTGCCCTACGTGCGTGCCGCGGGCCCCTCCTGGCCGATGACCCCGGACCGCGCGTTCTACGAGAATGCCTACTATCTCGAGATCACACGGCACGTGCGCGGGCTCGTGCCAGCGATCTATCACTACGATCCGGAGCTGTACTGCACGGTGATGGAGCGGCTGTCACCGCACATCATCCTGCGCCACGGGCTGATCGCGGGCCGACGCTACCCGCATCTGGCGACCCACCTGGGCGAGTATGTCGCCCGGGCGTGCTTTTTCACCTCCGATCTCGCGGCACCGTTCGAGCGCAGGCTCGAGACCATGGCGCTGTTCGCGGGAAACAAGGCGCTGGTGCGCATCTCGGTCGATCTCATCTTCACCGATCCATACTGCGACAGCGCGCGCAACCGCCACACCTCGCCGCAGCTGGATGCGCTGGCCGGACAGCTGCGTGCCGACACCGATCTCAAGGTCGCCGCGGCGCGCCTCGGCCAGAAGTTCCTGAATGACGCGCAGGCGCTGGTGCACGGCGATCTGCACTCCGGCTCGGTCATGGTCTGTGAGGCTGACAGCCGCGTGATCGATCCGGAATTCGCCTTCTACGGGCCGATCGGCTTCGATCTCGGGGCCTTCTTCGGCAACCTGCTGCTGAGCTGGTACTCGCAGGCCGCGCACGCCTCCCCGCTCGATGACCGTGCGGCCTACCGCGATTGGATTCTCGAGCAGGCGCGCAGCTTCTGGGACACCTTTCGCAGCCGGTTTCTCGCGCTGTGGGCCGATGAGGCTCGGGGCGATGCCTTCCCGGCCCGCATGTTCAGCCTGCCGGGCGATGCCGCGGGGCTGCAGGCGGCGCGCGCGGCCTTCATGGACACGCTGTTCGCCGACATGCTGGGTTTCGCGGCCTGCAAGATGATCCGTCGCATCCTCGGCTTCGCCCATGTCATCGATTTCGAGTCGATCGCCGATGCCGCGCAGCGCGCCGCATGCGAGGCGGGCGCGCTCTCGATGGCGCAGCTGCTGCTCACGTCTCCGCAGCAGTTTCATTCGATGGCCGATGTGATCGCGGCGGTGCCCCGCATGCAGCGGATGGGCCGCGAGCGCCTCGACGCGCGCCGCTAGCGCGAGCCTGGCGGGAGCCGCCCGCGAAGCGGTCAGATCGGGGCGAGCTGCGCCCCGATCGGCAGCCGTCGTATGCGCTGCCCGGTCGCGTCGAAAACCGCATTGACCACGGCCGGTGCCACGGGCGGGGTGCCGGGGTCACCGGCGCCGGTAGGCGGCTCGCGCGAGGGGACGATGAACACCTCGATGGCCGGCATCTGCGACATGCGCAGCGGCGCGAAGCCGTCGAAATTGCCCTGTTGGACGACGCCGTCGACGAGCGTCACGGCCTGATGGAGCGCCGCGGCGAGCCCGTAGGCGATCGCCCCCTGGATCTGTGCGGTGATGACATTCGGATTGATGGGCGTGCCGCAGTCGACGGCGCACACCACGCGGTCGACGCGCAGGTGCCCGTCGGGGCTGACCGTCACCTCCGCAACCTGCGCCACACAGGTGCCGAAGGTGTCGTGCAGGGCGATGCCGCGCCCGCGTCGGTCCCGCGGGCCGACAGCCTGCAGCGGGCTACCCCATCCGGCGCGGGAGGCGGCCAGATCGAGCACTGCGAGCGCGCGCGGCTGCGCGGCGAGCAGCGCGCGGCGGAACGGATAGGGGTCCACGCCCGCGGCGGTCGCGAGCTCGTCGATCATGCACTCGGTGGCGAACGCCGTGTGCGCATGACCGGCCGCGCGCCACCACTGCACCGGCACCCCGACGTCGGTCGGGCTGACGAGCTCGATGCGCACATTGGGAATGTCGTACGGCTGCGCCGAGCCTTCGATCGAGCTCGGATCGACGCCCGCGCTGATCTGCGATGCGAACGGCGAGTCCGCGAGCACCGATTGCCCGACCGAGCGCTGCCGCCAGGCGACCAGCGTGCCGCGCGCGTCGAGCCCGGCGCTGATGGCATGCACGAACGCGGGCCGGTAGTAACCGGCGCGCATGTCATCCTCACGCATCCAGACGAGCTTGATCGGCACGCGATGTCCCGCGGCCGCGGCCGACTGCGCGATCGACACGGCCTCCTGCAGATAGTCGGCGTGCGGATTACCGCGGCGTCCGAAGCTGCCGCCGGCGTACAGCTGCGTGATCTGCACCCGCTCGGCAGCGATGCCCAGCAGCTTGCCGATCGTCACCTGATCGGCCGTCTGCAGCTGCTCGCCGTTCCAGAGGCTGACGCCGCCATCGGTGAGCTGCACGAGGGCGTTCATCGGTTCCATGGCGGCATGCGCCAGGTAGGGCACCTCGTAGAGCGCCTCGACGCGCTGCACGTCCTGCGACTGCAGCACCCCGACGTCGCCGACGCTGCGCCCGAGCAGTACCGGCGGCGGTGGCGGTGTTGCCGCCGGGGGTGTTGCCGCTGGCGGTGAGAGTGTCCCCGCGGGCGTCGAGCCCGCCGCCGGCGGCGCCGCGGCTATCTGCGCCGGGGTCGCCGGCGCCACCGCCGATGCTGCCGGCACCGCCGCGGGCGTCGGCGCCGGGGTCGCCGGCGCGGGTGCCGGTACCGCCGCTGCCGGCGGTGCGGACAGCGCCGGGGTGGCCGTTGCCTGCGCGAGCTGCCGGTAGCGCGCGAGGATCCGGTCCGTGTCGGCGTGCGCGGCCTGCGATTCGTCCCACTGAATCATGAGCGCGTCGCGCCCGCGCTGCGCGATCCAGGTGTTCGCCGCCAGCACCGCGACGCCGCCGAAGTGGTGCGCGCCGCCGGCGAACTGCACCACGTCCACCACGCCAGCGATCGCCCTGGCGGCCGTGGCGTCGAAGCTGCGCACGTTCGCCCCGAAGCGCTGCGGGTGCGCGGCGACGGCGACCAGCATGCCGGGCAGCTTCAGGTCCTGCGTAAAGAACGCCGAGCCGCGCGTCTTGGAGCGCGCATCCTTGCGCAGCACCCAGGGATTGCCGATCAGCTTGAACTGCGACGGGTCCTTGAGCGTCACCGTTGCGGGCACGGGCAGCTGCGCGGCGGTGGTCGTGAGCAGGCCGAAGCGCGTGCGGTGGCCCGAGGCCAGGTGCGACACCACGCCGTTCGATACGGAGATGGCCTCGGCGGGCACACCCCATTGCCTGGCGGCCGCGCTGACCAGCATGGCCCGCGCCGTCGCGCCCGCCTGCCGCATCTGCTGGTAGGCGCTGGCCATCGAGGTGCTGTCGCCCGTGCCCTGCATGTTCAGCGCCGTGTTCGAGTAGCGCGTGACATCCGCCGGCGCTCCCTCGACGAGCACGTCGTTCCAGTCGGCGTCCAGCTCTTCGGCCAGCAGCGTCGCGAGCCCCGTGAACACCCCCTGCCCCATCTCCAGATACTTCGCGATCACGGTCACGCTGCCGTCGGTGCCGATGCGCACGAATGCGTTCGGTGCGAACACCGCCGGCCCGGACTCCAGGGCCTCCGAGGCGGCCGCAGCGCTCTGCGCCGCGGCGATGTTCGCCTTCAGGCACGCCGCGGGGGCCAGGTAGAACCCCAGCGTCAGGGCGCCGGCGCGCTGCAGGAAGCGCCGGCGATCCTCGGCGCATGCCCGAGAGTCGTCGCGCCCGCGATGCCGCGCCGGCGGCTTCAAAGCGCGAGGGCCCTGGCCGCCTCGTGAATGGCGGCGCGGATGCGCGTATAGGTGCCGCAACGGCAGACGTTGCCGTTCAGAGCGGCATCGATATCGGCGTCGCTGGGCTGCGGGTTGACCCGCAGCAGCGCCACCGCCGAGATGATCTGGCCGGGCTGACAGTATCCGCACTGGCTCACGTCGAGCCGCAGCCAGGCGTCCTGCACGGCGGCGCCGATCTTGTCGTCTTCCATGGCCTCGATGGTCACGACGCTCTTGCCCTCGGCTGCGGCGGCCGGGGTGACGCAGGCGCGGACCGGCATGCCATCCAGCGTCACGGTGCATGCGCCGCACAGCGATCGGCCGCAGCCGTACTTGGTGCCCGTCAGGCCGAGCTCGTCGCGCAGCACCCACAGCAACGGCATCTCGTCCGGTACATCGACCGACACCGGGCGATCATTGACCATGAATGTCGGCATCCGCTCGATACCTCGTGACCTCGCCCGATTATAACGGGGCCGCCGCGCATTGCCGCGAATCCCGAGGCCGACCTGCGGCCGGGCGCCGCGGCACAGGTCCCACGACCCGCGGGCGAGCGCGCGAGGCGAGCGCGCGACCAGCGTCCAGGGCGAGCGCGGGGCCGGCGCCCCGGGCGCTCAGATGAGCTCAGCCTGCAGATCGTAGGTATCGGCGCCGGTGATGCGCACCTCGGCGAACTGTCCGGGCACCGGCGCGCGCCCCGCCTCGCGCGGCGCGGGGATGTGCACGATGCCGTCGATCTGCGGCGCCTCGCCGGCGCTGCGCGCGACATAGACGTTGCCTTCCAGCGCATCCACCAGCACGCGGCAGCGCCGCCCCACGCGGGCGGCGAGTCGCGCGCGGCTGATACGGGCGGCCGCCTGCATGAAGCGCCGATGGCGCTCCTCCCTGACGGGGGCGGGAACGGGTTGCGCGAATGCGTTGGCGGCGGCGCCCTCGACCGGTGAGTACTGAAAGCAGCCGACACGGTCGAGCTGCGCTTCCTGCAGCCACGCGAGCAGCTCTTCGAACTGCGCGTCGGTCTCGCCCGGGAAGCCGACGATGAAGCTGCTGCGCAGGGTGAGATCCGGCCGCGCACGCCGCCAGGCCGCGATCCGCCGCAGCGTGTCCTCGGCGTGTGCGGGCCGCCGCATGCGCCGCAGCACCGCGGGGCTCGCGTGCTGGAAGGGAATGTCGAGGTAGGGCAGCACTCCCGCCTCGTCCATCAGCCCCACCACCTCATCGACGTGTGGATAGGGATAGACATAGTGCAGGCGCACCCACACACCCAGGCTGCCGAGCGCGCGCGCGAGATCGATGAAGCGCGTCCGGTAGGGGCGCTGCCGCCACGCCACGCTGCGATAGCGCAGGTCGCTGCCATACGCGCTGGTATCCTGCGAGATCACCAGCAGCTCTCGCACCCCGGCGCGCACCAGCTGCTCGGCCTCGTGCATCACCTCATCGAGCGGCCGGCTCTGCAGGCGCCCGCGCAGCGCCGGGATGATGCAGAAGCTGCAGCGGTTGTTGCAGCCCTCGGAGATCTTCAGATACGCATAGTGCGGCGGCGTCAGCCGCAGCCCCTGCGGCGGCACCAGGTCCGTGAGCGGATCGTGTGGCCGCGGCAGATGCCGCTCGACCGCCGCGATCACCCGCTCGTAGGCCTGCGGGCCGGTGACGCCGAGCAGCTGCGGATGGCGCTCGAGCAGGCGCTGCGGTTGCGTGCCCAGGCAGCCGGTCACCAGCACCCGTCCGTTCTGCGCGAGCGCCTCGCCGATCGCGGCGAGCGACTCGTCGATGGCCGCCTCGATGAACCCGCAGGTGTTGACGATCACCAGATCGGCCTGCTCATATCCGCCCACGATCCGGTAGCCGCGCGAGCGCAGTTGCGTGATGATGCGCTCGGAGTCCACCAGGGCCTTGGGACAGCCCAGGCTGACGAATCCCACCGCCGGCACCGGCCCCCGGATCACTGGACGGGGCATGGCGGTCGCGCCGGGCGTCGCGAGCCGCCGCGGGCGGGGGGCAGCGGATGCTGCGGTCGATTTCATGGATCCAGGTGTGTAACGGCCGGTATATACGCGGCCGCGTATAGTACCCGAGCGCGCGCCGCAGCCACACCGCGCGCCGACCCGCGGACCGCATTGACTTCGACAGGATCAGCTCATGGCCTTCGACCGCGCCTACTATCAGCGCTTCTACCTGGACCCGCGTACCGCCGTCACCTCACGGGCGGAAATGCATGCGCGTGCGCGCCTGATCGGCAGCTGTGCCGGCTATCTGGGTCTGCCGGTGGCGAGGATACTCGATGCCGGCTGCGGCATCGGGATGCTGCGCGCTCCGCTGCGACGGGCACTGCGCGGTGCGCAGTACGTCGGCCTGGAATACAGCACCTACCTGTGTCGGCGCTACGGCTGGCGGCAGGGATCGATCGAGACCTTCCGGACCCGCGAGCGCTTCGACCTGGTCGTGTGCTACGACGTGCTGCAGTACCTGTCGGCGGCGCAGACGCGCCGTGCGATCGCGAACCTCGCGCGCCTGTGCCGCGGGCTGCTGTATTTCGGCGCGCTCACCCGTGAGGACTGGCGCGACAACTGCGACCAGAACCGCACCGATCGTATCCCGGGGCTGCGCTCGGGGCGCTGGTATCGCCGCGAGCTGTCGCATGCCTTCCTGCCGCTGGGCTGCGGCATGTGGCTCAGGCGCGGCGTGCCCCTGACGCTCTGGAACCTGGACGCCGCCGCGTGAGCGGCCCTGCCGCGGGTGCCGAGGAGCTGATGGGCTTCGATGCGGCCGTCGAGTGCCGCACGCTCAGCGGGGCGATCGGCCTGCAGCTGCGCGGCAGCGCGCGTGCGCGCGCTGCGCAGGGTGGGCAGGATGGGCAGGATGGGCAACCCGGCAGCACGCCTGCCGATGCCCTCACCGAGGTGCTGTTTGCAGGTACGGCGGGCCTGCTCGCAGCGCCGCCCGCGCAGCTGCACGGGGCGCGCGTGCTGCAGACGTCGCCGCACGGCTATCGTATCGAGGCGCGCGAGGGACAATTCCCCCTGCAGGCGCGCAGCGTGCAGCTGCACCGGGAAATCGCGGCCGCCTTCTTTGCCGCGGTGCCTGCGCCGGTCGTGCCGCGCGCGACACGGCTCGGGTGGGCGGTGCTGCTCGGCGCACTGCGACTGCCGGGGCTGGCGCGGCTGCTCGGGGCGCGCCGGCGGCGGCCGTGAGGGGGCGAGCCGGGGCCCGGACGGCTCAGCCGTGCGACTCCTGCGCCGTCGGCGCCGCGACCGCGCCGCCCAGCGGCGGCAGCGTGATGCGATAGCGGGTGAACTGTCCGCGCTTGGTCGAGAACTGCAGGCGGCCGCCGAGGCGCTGGACGTGATCGCGCACGATGCACATGCCCTGGCCGCGCCGGCCCTCGCCGTTGGACGCCGCCGTGGTCATCCCCGGCTGAAATATCAGATTCACGAGTCGCGAGGCATCGAGCGAGGCGGCCGCCTCGGGCTGCACGAGACCCTGCCTGACGGCCGCGGCGGCGATGCCTTCGGCATCCAGACCGCCGCCGTCGTCCTGCACGTTCAGCTCGAAGCCGTGCGCGCCGCAGTCGATGAATTCGATGACCAGAGTGCCGATCGCGGGCTTGGTGCGCGCGGCGCGCGTGGCCACCGGCTCGATGCCGTGCTCGATGGCGTTGCGCACCAGCTGTCCGAGCAGGTCGAACAGGGTGCCGGTCCACTCCTCGGGGATGTCCTCCAGGCCCATGGTCACCAGGCCCACGCGCTTGCCGTGCTCGGCGGCGAAGCGCTCGGCCAGCTGCTCGAGCGCGGAGGCGAGCTTGAGCTGCGCGCGGCGCTGGCTGGATTCCAGGTCCAACGCCGCGGGCTCGTGGCTTGCCAGCGGCACGTGCACGGCGGCGCAGTCGGCGGCGACCGTGAGGTGACTGCACAGCTCCTCGAGCACCACCATGGCGGGCAACAGGTCATTGCCGGTGGCGGTGAGCCGCGCTGCCACCTCGCGCAGCGCCGCGAGGGCGCCGTTCAGGCGCGTGCTGACGGTCGGCAGGTGCAGGCCGAGCAGCGCCTCGCCGAGCGCGGTGAGCTCGTCGAGCAGCCGCTCGATCTTGCGGCGAAAGGCGGCCTGATCGCGGGTGGGATTGCGCAGCGAGGAGCGCACCCGCTCCACCGTCTGCAGCGCCTGGGTCATGAAGCTCGCCAGCAGCGCCGGCTCGGCCAGCAGCAGCGAGCGGTACATGTCGCGCTGGTCGCGCAGCGTCTCGAGCTCGAGCTGCACCGACGGCGGCAGGATGCGGGCGAGTACCTCGCTCATGGCCCGGCCGCGCTGCTCATGCAGAGCCCACCGCGGCCTCGAAAGGCACGGCGCTCTCGCTCAGGGCCGCGCTCGCCGCCTGCAGCGCCTGCTGCGCGGCCAGCGCGTTGGGACAGCGGCCCGACAGCTCGCGGGCCATGAACTTGTCCAGCAGCGGCTCGAGCGCTGCGCACTCGGCGGGCAGGGGCGGGCGCACACCCCGCACGTGCTGCTCCATGACCTCCACGGCGCTGCTGCCGGAGTAGGGTTTGGAGCCGCTGAGCATCTCGAACAGGATCACCCCGAGGCTGTAGAGGTCGCTGCGCGCATCGGGCGGCAGTCCCTGAGCCTGCTCCGGGCTCATATAGTAGGGCGAACCGCGCAGCACGCCGGCCGCGGTGCCGGGCGTCTCGTTGTCGACCGCGCGCGCCAGACCGAAATCGATCAGCACGATGGAGCCGTCCTGGCGCAGCATGACGTTCGGGGGCTTGAGGTCGCGGTGTACCAGGCCGGCCGCGTGGATGACGGCGAGCGCGGCGCAGATGCGCTGCGCGTACTCGAGACTCTCGCTGATGGTGATCGGCTGCAGCAGGCGCGTCTTCAGATCCCCACAGGGGAAATACTCCATCGCGATGAATTCGCGCCCGGCGTGATAGCCGTAGTCGTAGATCTCCACCACGGAAGGGTGGCGGATCGCGGAGATCGCGGCATACTCGCGCGCGAACTCGCGCGAGGCCTCGGGGCTCGCTCCGGGGGCGGGGCGGGTGATCTTCAGCGCGACATAGCGGCCGAGCACGGCGCTGTGGGCGAGGTAGACGGCGGCGCGCGCCGACTCACCCAGGCGGCGCACGATCGAATATTGCGGCAGCGCCAGCTGCAGCGCGTCGAGCGCGCGTCGCGAGGTGTGTCCGACGGCCAGGGCCCGCTCGCGCTTGCGCAGCGCGAGACGCAGCGAGGTCGCCAGGCGCTGGGCGTTCATGAGCCGGCGCGGCAGGTAGTCGGCCGCGCCCAGTTGCATGGCGTACACCGCCGTCAGCTCATTGCCGCCTTCGGCGATCACCACGACCGGCGGCACCTCCTCGAAGTGCAGCAGCCGGCGCAGCGGCTCGAGCCCGCTGGAGGGCACCTCGGGACTGTCCCCGCAGTTCACCCCGAGCAGCACCAGGTCGAGGTTGCGCGCGGTGGAATGACGCGCGTAGGCCTTTTCCATCTCGCCGGGCTCGAGTTCCAGGGTGGTGCCGTCGGGCCAGAGGATCTCGACGTGATGGCGCAGCCAGGAGCGCAGCTCACGATCCGCATCGACGATCAGCAGGCGCGGATTCATGGCAGCAGATGGCTGTGGCTGGCAAAGCTGCTCGCGTACCAGCCCACCAGCATCGCCCCGAGACCCGTGAGGCACAGCAGCAGCATGCGCACCCAGCGCGGCGCGGTGCTGCCGCGCGTCTCGTCGGCGGCGCCAGGGTCCGCGGGCTGGGTCGCCCGGTCATCGGGCTCGCGCAGGCCCGAGGACGGCGGGATGACGGGGCGCTGCGTATCGGCGACGCGTGCCGGCCCGTCCGACGACCTCCCGGTCGGGGCCGGCGGCGGGCCGATACGCAGCGCCGTGCAGAGCATGGGCGTCAACCGCTGGACCGATGCCGGCTTGAGCACATAGCGAAACACCGTGCCGTCGGCGATCTGGTCCCGGAGCTGCTCCTGCAGTGCAGCAGTGCCGGCGACGATCACCCGCAGCTGAGGCAGCTGCCGGCGCAACCCTCTCAGAAAAGCAGTGATCGGATTCGGCGCAGATGTCGCATCGATCAGGGCAACTTCGGCGGTGTTCGACACTAATTGATCCACGAAGCGGTCGACGGAGGGAGAGGTCACCACGGCCGCCCGCTCGATGACTGCCGTGGTCAATGCCTGCAACAGCGCCGGGTCTTCCGAAAGCGCCACGAGCGCCGGCA
>Ga0335074_10003554_pt1 | contig 21359 bp, 20 predicted proteins | sample Lox_Sample_23_FD_206715 | JGI IMG/M metagenome (GOLD analysis project Ga0335074, IMG submission 206715) | Soil microbial communities from Loxahatchee National Wildlife Refuge, Florida, United States - Lox_Sample_2.3 | ecosystem: Environmental > Terrestrial > Soil > Wetlands | place: USA... | reverse complement strand
GTTCGGGGCGGTAGGATTGGAAACGCTCCTGTCCGCGGCGCTGCAACTCCATCACAATGGTCATGCCGCGCTTCCCGACATCCTTGCGAGATTGACATCTGCACCGGCCAGGATTCTTGGGCTTGGATCGGGTTGTCTCACGCGTGATGCGCCGGCCGACCTTATCATCTTCGATCCGGACGAATCGTTCCGCGTGGATCCCGAGCAGCTTCATTCCCGCGCCCGCAACACGCCGTTCGAAGGGCGGACTTTCGAAGGTCGCGTTCACCGGACTTATGTAAACGGAAAATGCATCTTCAATCGCGGCGCCAAGCGGCCATTCGATGTTTGATGCATCCAACACGACGGACTGGGCCGCGCAGGCGCCGACTTTTACGGCGACGCTGGTATTGGGTTATCTGCTCGGTTCGATCCCGTTCGGGCTCCTGTTTTCATGGATGGCCGGCGCGGGCGACGTGCGCAAGATCGGATCGGGCAATATCGGCGCGACAAACGTCCTGCGCACCGGCAAACGCTGGGCGGCGCTCGCGACACTTGTTTTCGACGGTGGAAAAGGCGCCGCGGCAGTTTTGCTCGCTGGTCATTTGTTCGGTGAAGTCGCGGCTGCATTTGCTGCATTCGCCGCGTTTTTGGGCCATGTCTTTCCGGTGTGGCTTCGCTTTCGCGGCGGCAAGGGCGTGGCAACCTTCTTCGGCGTATTGCTCGCTCTCAAGTGGCCCGTCGGGCTGCTCGCGCTCGCAACCTGGCTCGCCGTTGCGGCGGCGTTCCGCATCTCATCACTTTCCGCGCTGACGGCGGCCGCGCTCGCGCCTCTTTATATGGTGCTTTTCCGGCAGCCGCTCTACGCGATGCTCGCGCTGCTGCTGACCATTCTCATCTTCGCGACACATCGTGAAAACATCCGCCGCCTCCTCGCCGGCCAGGAACCCCGCATCGGCACAAAAGCGTAACGACTACCGTCCGGGACCCTTGCCCGCGAAGAATCGCGACAAATACTCATTTGTTGCGCTCATGCGGCATGAGTATTCTAACACAAAGAGCACAAAGAGCACAAAGATGTATCATGCCATCGCGCGAGACCGAGGTGAACGGCCAGCAGGCGACCGACGCCTCGGTTTCCTGAGAAATTTCAATGCGCGACTGTTCAGGGATGGTCTCAAACGGATGGTGATCTAGCTTTGTGCTCTTCGTGCCCTTTGTGGTCAAATAATTCTGGCGCGCGCTGACGATGAACTCGACTCGATCCCCTTCACCGTCCGAACGCATCGCGTGGCTGCGGCTGGCGCGGACGCAGAATGTGGGGCCGGTGACGTTTGCGGCGCTGGTCGAACGGTTTGGTTCGGCGTCTGCGGCACTGAAGGAACTGCCGCGGCTTGCGCGGCGCGGCGGTGCCGCAGCTGATCTTCGCATTCCCACCCCGGCGGACGCCGAGCGCGAGTTTGAGGCGATTGCACGAATTGGCGCGCGCCTGATCGTTTCCTGCGACGACGATTTTCCGCGCGGGCTCGCCGCGCTCGAGGCGCCGCCGCCTGTCATTGTAGTGCTTGGCCATCCGGAAATTCTATCCCGCGAAATGATCGCGGTCGTGGGCGCACGCAACGCATCCGCACTGGGGCGCAAATTTGCAGCCGAACTCGCAGCCGGGCTTGGCAATGCGGGACTCGTAGTTGTTTCAGGCATGGCGCGCGGCATCGACACGGCCGCGCATGAAGGTGCGCTTGAAAGCGGTACGGTCGCCGTCCTTGCCGGCGGGGTCGACGATGTTTATCCGCCCGAGAATGCGCGACTTTACGAGCGCATCGTACGGGACGGTGCAGCCGTCTCCGAAATGCCGGTCGGCCAGAGTCCGCAGGCGAAACATTTCCCCCGCCGCAACCGCATCATTTCAGGTCTCGCGCGCGGCGTGGTGATCGTCGAAGCGGCGGAGGGCTCGGGCTCGCTGATCACGGCCAATTTTGCGCTGGAACAGGGCCGGGAAGTCTTTGCCGTCCCCGGCTCTCCCCTCGATCCCCGCGCCAAGGGCACCAATCGCCTGCTGCGAGACGGCGCGGCGCTGACCGAGAGCGCAGAGGATGTTCTGGAGGTGTTGCGGCCGCTGATCGGCGCCGGCTTTCGCGAACCGGATCAAAGCTCATCGGCCTGGTGCGCCGGCGCCTATGAACAAGTCGATGACAAAGTCCGTCGGGATGTCGAAGAGCTTCTTGGTCCCGCCGCCGTGCCGGTTGACGAGCTGGTCCGGCGAAGCGGTGCGCCGGCCAATGTCGTATTGTCCGTCTTGCTCGAACTCGAGCTTGCCGGACGGCTTCACCGGGAATCGGGCAACCGCGTAGCGCTTGGCTAGAAATCTTAATATTCCACATCTATAAGTTGTATCGTCATTTGAACTTCTGCGATTTGCAACCATTAGTGTGTACTAGCCGGCTACCCCGCATTGACACTCCTGAATCTCACCCCTATCTGCGCCCCGTCACAATTTCCGGCTAGGGATTCGCCCCCGGAACACATCCCAGGCGGTTTCCCCTCCGTATGAACGTCCTCGTTGTAGAGTCCCCGGCCAAGGCAAAGACCATCAATAAGTATCTGGGCTCGAATTATCGGGTTCTGGCAAGCTTCGGGCATGTCCGGGACCTTCCGCCCAAGGACGGCTCCGTAAAGCCCGACGAAGATTTCGCGATGACCTGGGAGGTCGATGACCGCGCCCAGAAGCGGATCAAGGAAATCGCCGACGCGGTCAAAAAGGCAGACAAGCTGATCCTCGCCACCGACCCCGACCGCGAGGGCGAGGCGATCTCGTGGCATGTGCTGCAGGTCCTGAAACAGAGGCACGCGCTCGGCCATGCACATGTCGAGCGGGTGGTGTTCAATGCGGTGACGCGTTCGGCCGTGCTCGATGCCATCGCCAATCCGCGCGACATCAATGAAGAACTCGTCGATTCCTATCTGGCGCGCCGCGCGCTCGATTATCTGGTTGGTTTCACTCTCTCGCCCGTGCTCTGGCGCAAGCTGCCGGGCGCGCGCTCGGCGGGGCGCGTGCAATCCGTGGCGCTGCGGCTCGTCTGTGAGCGCGAAGACGAGATCGAGGCCTTCAAGGCGCAGGAATACTGGACCGTCGATGCCGACCTGCGCGCGGCGAGCGGTTCTTTCAATGCGCGCCTCACCCATCTCGACGGCAAGAAGCTCGAGAAACTGTCGCTCGGCACCGAAGCCGAGGCGATGCGCGCGGTCGAAGCCATCAGGGCGCGGCGATTCTCGGTCGGCGAGATCGAAATCAAGCCGGTCAAACGCCACCCTGCCCCGCCCTTTATTACTTCGACGCTCCAGCAGGAAGCGTCGCGCAAGCTCGGCTTCGCCGCCAAACGCACGATGCAGGTCGCCCAGCAACTCTACGAAGGCGTGGATGTCGGCGGCGAGTCGGTCGGTCTCATTACTTATATGCGTACGGACGGCGTGCAGATGGCCGGTGAAGCCATCGGCGAAGCGCGCAGCCTGATCGGCAAGAATTACGGCTCGCGCTATTTGCCCGGCGCGCCGCGCGTTTATACGAGCCGCGCCAAGAACGCCCAGGAAGCGCATGAAGCCATCCGGCCCACAAGCTTCGAACGTCTGCCGGAGAATATTTCGCGCCATCTCGAATCCGATCAGGCACGTCTTTACGAGCTGATCTGGAAGCGCGCGCTCGCGAGCCAGATGGAAAGCGCCGAACTCGAGCGCACGACCGTCGATGCGGTTTCCAACGATGGCAAAATCACTCTGCGCGCAACGGGCACCGTCACTTTGTTTGACGGCTTCCTCACGCTCTATCAGGAAGGCAAGGACGACGAGGCCGACGAAGACGGCGCGCGGCTGCCCAAACTCGCGAAAGGTGACGGGCTCGACGTCGAAAAGATCACGCCGGAGCAGCATTTCACCGAACCGCCGCCGCGTTATTCCGAGGCAAGCCTGGTGCGCAAGCTCGAAGAACTCGGCATCGGCCGGCCTTCCACCTATGCAACGATCCTCTCGGTGCTGCGCGACCGCGCCTATGTGCGCATGGAGCGCAATCGTTTCATTCCGGAAGACAAGGGCCGCATCGTCACCACCTTTCTGAAGAGCTTCTTCAGCCGCTACGTCCAATATGATTTCACCGCCGATCTGGAAGAGAAGCTCGACGAAGTTGCGGAAGGCAGCCTCGCCTGGAAGCAGCTTCTCAGGGATTTCTGGCGCGATTTCTCCGCGGCCATCGACGGCGCGAAGGATCTCCGCGTTTCCGAAGTCATCACGCAGCTCGACGAACTCCTTGGCCCGCATATCTTCCCGGCGAAGGGAGACGGCGAAGACGCGCGTCGTTGCCCGAACTGCCAGAACGGGAATCTCAGTCTCAAGCTCGGCCGGTTCGGTGCTTTCATCGGCTGCTCGAATTATCCGGAATGCCGCTACACGCGAAAGCTCGGACAGAGCGAAAGCGAAGCCGCGAACGGTCAGCCGCAGGTGCTGGGCGAAGACCCGGAGAGCGGCGAACCCATTTCGGTGCGCAGCGGCCGTTTCGGTCCCTATGTGCAGCGCGGCGACGGCGAGAAACCGCCGCGTGCAAGCATTCCGAAAGGCATGGATGCCTCGGCCGTCGATCTTGAACTGGCGCTGAAACTGTTGTCATTGCCGCGCGAGATCGGAAAACACCCGGAAACCGGCGAACCGATCACGACGAATTTCGGCCGCTTCGGACCCTACGTCGCCCACCAGAAACAATATGCGTCGCTCGACGGACCCGAGGATGTGTTCACGGTCGGCATCAACCGCGCGGTGTCGTTGCTCGCAGAAAAGAAAGCAAAATCGAAAAGCTTCCGCGGGCCTGAGCCGCTGAAAGAGCTCGGAGCTTCGCCGGCCGGCGCGCAGGTCAAACTGATGCGCGGACGCTATGGCCCCTATGTGACCGACGGCACGACCAATGCCACGATCCCGCGCGACGCCGATCCGCTGAGTGTCACGCTTGAACAGGCGCTGACGCTCATCGCGGACCGCGTCGCAAAAGGCGGCGGTAAACCGCCGAAGAAATCAAAGAAGAAAGAACCGGCGAAGGCCGAAAAAGCTGCCGCGCCTACGCGCGGAAAAGCAGAAGCCGGCGCCAAGAAAAAGAAGAATGTCACAACAAAGAAAACAACCACCAAAAAAAGCAAGTCCGGCAAGGCGGAGAGCGGGTAACAAATTGCCGCGCAAACCTCCGGGCACGGGAAATCCACCGCTCGACAAGGCGCGCGTATTGGAAGCGCTGGCGAAGGAGCCGCAAGGCTCGAAACGCGATCTCGCCCGCGCGCTGCGCATCAAGGGCTCCGAGCGCATTGCACTCAAACGCATCCTGAAAGAACTCGAAGCCGAAGGCGCCATCGAGAAGAGCGCCCGCCGCCGTTACGCACCGGCCGGCGGCTTGCCCGAAGTCGGCGTCCTTGAAATCATCGGCCACGATCCCGACGGCGAATTGCTCGCGCGCCCGCAGCGCTGGGAACAGGAAGAGCCGCCGCCGAACATATTGATCCTGCCTGGCCGCGACGCAGAAGCCGGGCCGGCGCTTGGTATTGGCGAACGCGTTCTCGCACGACTGTCGCAGACCGATGATGGCTACGAAGCGCGTATCATCAAGCGCATCGGTGCGGGCGTGCATCGCGTGCTCGGCGTCTATCGCGAACATGCCGGCCAGGGCCGCATCGAGCCGATCGACCGCAAATCGCGGCACGAATTCGTTGTCGACCGCCATGACAAAGGCGGCGCCGAATCGAACGAATTGGTCCTTGTCGAGCCGCTCGCCGGCCGCGCCCTGGGCCAGCCCCGTGCCCGCGTGATCGAACGGCTGGGCAGCATGAGCGAGCCCCGCGCGATCAGCCTGATCGCGATCCATGAACATGGAATACCGACCGAATTCCCGCAGCAAGCGCTGGCCGAAGCGGAAGAAGCAAAGCCGCCGCGCCTTGCAGGCCGCACCGATCTGCGCGGCTTTCCGCTCGTCACCATCGATCCGGAAGATGCGCGCGATCATGACGATGCGGTGTGGGCCGGGCCCGATCCCGATCCGGCGAACAAGGGCGGACATATAACGATCGTCGCCATCGCCGATGTTGCTTATTATGTCCGCTCCGGCTCGGCACTCGACCGCGAAGCGCTGAAGCGCGGCAACTCCGCCTATTTTCCCGATCGCGTCGTGCCCATGCTGCCCGAACGGCTGTCCGCCGATCTTTGTTCGCTGCGGGAGAACGAGGATCGCCCTTGCCTTGCGGTGCGAATGATCTTTGACGCCAACGGCAAGAAACGCCGGCACGAATTCCTGCGCGGCGTGATGCGCTCGGCGACGCGGCTCACCTATGCGCAGGCGCAACGCGCCTTCGACGGCAGACCCGACAGCGGCCATCGCGACATTACGGAGCTAACACTCGCGCCGTTATGGAACGCCTATCAGGTCCTGGCCGAGGCGCGCGACCGCCGCGCGCCGCTCGAACTCGATCTGCCCGAACGGCGCGTGGTGCTTGGCCCCGACGGCCGCGTTGCCTCCATCGCCTTTCGCGAGCGGCTGGAATCGATGCGGCTCATCGAAGAATTCATGATCCAGGCGAATGTGGCCGCGGCGGAAACGCTCGAGAAAGCGCGTACGCCGCTGACCTATCGGGTCCACGAGAAACCCTCCCAGGAAAAGCTGCATGCCTTTGCAGACTATCTGCGCTCGATCGGAATGAGTTTCGCGAAAGGCCAAATCGTCAAGCCGCAGACTTTCAACCGCATTCTCGCCGGCGCAAAGGGCGGATTGCACGAGGACGTGCTGAACGATGTCGTGCTGCGCACCCAGGCGCAGGCGATCTACGACACGGACAATGTCGGTCATTTCGGCCTCAACCTGCGGCGCTATGCGCATTTCACGTCGCCGATCCGGCGCTATGCCGATCTGATCGTGCACCGCGCGCTGATCCGGGCGCTGCATTTCGGCGATGACGGGCTGACCGACACCGAGATCGGCAAGCTTGCCGAGACCGCCGAACATATTTCCATGTGCGAACGCCGCGCGATGGCGGCCGAACGTGACTCCACAGATCGTTACGTCGCCGCCTTCATGGAAGACCGCGTCGGCGCCGTGTTCACCGGCCGCATCACCGGCGTCACGCGCTTCGGATTATTTGTGAGATTGAAGGAAACCGGCGCCGACGGCCTCGTTCCCATCCGCACCATCGGCGCCGAATTCTTTCGCCACGACGAACGCCGCCACGCGCTGGTCGGCGAACGCAGCGGGACGGCTTACGCGCTGGGCGATGCCGTCACCGTCCGGCTGCGCGAGGCAGCTCCGCTGACCGGCGGGTTGCGGTTCGAGCTGGTTGACGATGCCGTTGAACCTAAACGCTCGCGCCGCGCAAGTGCAGCTTCGACTTCACCTCAGAAAGGCTCTCGCAAACTGCCTGGTGGACGCGGCCGAAAGTAATGACCGCGTGGACGCTTGGATCGTATTCCCCGGGCAGCACCGCGCGGACGCCAATCACCACGGCCGGATCGATGAGCACCGGCGCGCCGTTCGGCCGGGTGAACCTCACCGGCCTGCCATGACCTGAAATTACCTCCCTGCCCTCAACCTCCGCCGTCACGCGGGTGAGATAGGAACGGGTTTCGGCGGGCAGCAATCCCTGGTCGAGCATGCGCGCTTCGAGGTTTCCCGGTCCGTCATTGTAGGCGGCGAAAAGTGCCGGATAGCCATATTTGCTGTTGAGCCAGTGCAGATACGCGGCGCCCGCGAAGATGTTGTCGCGCGGCGCGTAGGGGTCGGGGCCGAGCCCGTGATCGGCCTGCATGTCGCGCCAGGTCGATGGCATCAGCTGCATCAGCCCCATCGCGCCGGCGCTTGAGGTGATCGGGCGGTTTTCGCCCGCCATGGTACGCCCGCCGCTTTCCGCCTGCATGACGCTGCGAATCCAGATTTCCGGCACGCTGTAGCGCTGCGAGGCTTCGGCGATAAGCGGTTCCCATCTTTGCATGAGCTGGCGGTAGCCCATCTGCTGTTCCGACTGGAACGCGCTTGGCCGCGCGGCGGCAAGCGGCGCCAAACTCACCGCGAACGCCGCACTGAGAGCCAGAAGAAATGATGCGCGACGAAGAATATTCATTGGCATCCTGCAAGCCGGATAAAGGTAGGCAGGAAAAACCGGATTGCCACGAATCAGGGCAAAATTCTCGAAAATATCATATGGATCAGGGCCTTAAGTGGCGATTTTGAGTCAGACAGGAAAAAGCTCGGCGCCCGGCAGGCGGGCCGCTTTGGTGTCGAAAGTCAGCATGGCGTCGCAGCCGAGACGGCGGTATCGCGCGGTCATCAGACAATCGGCAAATTCGGCAGTGCCGTCTTCGAAGTGAAAAAGCGCTTCCTCTATGGCTTCTTCGTCTTCGAATGACAAATCGCGCGCCTCAAGGAGATGCTTGAATGTCAGGACGATACGCGACTTTTCGTACCCGGCGCGAGCTCGCAGCACCCATTCTGTTTCAAGCAGAGTAAGGAGGTTCACGAGCAGCGGTTCTCCGGCAGCGACCGCGTTATCGATGGCCTCTTTCGCCGCTTTGGCCTGGCGGCGATCATCCGCCAGCAGAAATCGGACAAGCACGTTCGTATCCAGGCCGCGCATCAGTCGCGCCAGGCTTGCATCTCGGAGACCTTGAGTGCCTTCCCTCCCGGTTTTCGCAGTGCGCCGTAAAGCTCCGTCACGCTTCGTTTTTTGGCCCGCATGATGACTGTGCCGTCCGCGAGCAGGGTGAAATGCACCTGATCATTAGGCTTCAGTCCCAGCCCGTCACGGATGTCCTTGGGAATGGTCGTCTGGCCTTTCGTCGTCAGTGTCGAAACAGACATGCGGGCATTCCTTTTTCCTTACATTCTGGAGGATAGTAAGGAATCCGTGCCCTGGCAATTGCCTTGCGCGCAAGGCGACGGGGCTCCTTCCTGCTTGACAAGCGGCCTTTGCCGGGTAGGTTGCCGGCCGATTTCAGCAATGGCCCTCCGATGGCAAAGCCGACGACCGCGAAAATCCGCCTGAACAGCTCCGGCGACACGGGATTCTTCTATGTGACCAAGAAGAACACCCGCACCATGACCGAGAAATTCACGATCAAGAAATACGATCCCGTGCTGCGCAAGCATGTGGAATTCAAGGAAGGCAAGATTAAGTAATCGGTCCTTCCGAGCCGCTCGGAGCGCGCCCGGCCACCCGCCCGGCGCGCTTTTTGTTTTGATCCTCCGCCCGCATTTCCTTTCCTCCCCCGGTATGCGGGGGAGGATCTGCGATTTCGCGTATAGGTTTGGCGGCTGCGAAGGCTTAAATTGCTCTCCGACAGACATTCCCCAGGAGACGGACCATGGCGGCAGCGTTGGATTGGCATTCCCAGGCGAAGGAGCTTTCGTTCCGGGCACAGGCGTTTATCGGCGGCAAATATGTTGCGTCGGCGAGCGGCGAGACCTTCGAGGATATTTCGCCCATCGACGGCAAGGTGCTGGCGCGCGTCGCGGCCTGCGACAAGGAAGACGTCGACCGCGCGGTGAAAGCTGCCCGCGACGCGTTCAACAAGGGCAAATGGGCCAACGCCGCGCCCAAGCAGCGCAAGCGCACGCTGCAGAAACTGGCCGAACTCATCGTCAAGCATGCCGATGAACTCGCGCTGCTCGAGACGCTCGACATGGGCAAGCCGATCAATTTCGCGCGCGCGGTCGATATGAACTCCGTGGCGGAGACCGTGCGCTGGTACGCGGAATCGATCGACAAAGTTTATGACGAGATCGCGCCGACGGCGAAGAATGCGCTGGGCATGATCACCCGCGAACCGCTCGGTGTTGTCGGCGCCGTGGTGCCGTGGAATTTTCCGCTTTTGATGGCGGCATGGAAATTCGGGCCGGCGCTCGCGGCAGGTAATTCCATCATTCTGAAGCCGGCCGAACAATCGCCGCTGACTGCGATCCGCGTGGCGGAGCTTGCGGCGGAAGCCGGCATTCCCGAGGGCGTGTTCAATGTGGTGCCTGGATTCGGCGAGACGGCAGGTCAGGCGATTGGCCGACATATGGACATCGATGCCGTCGCGTTCACCGGTTCGACGGAAGTTGGAAAGTACTTCCTGAAATATTCCGGCGAATCCAACATGAAGATCGTGAGCCTGGAATGCGGCGGCAAGACACCCAACATCGTCTTCGCCGATGCGCCCAATCTCGACGGCGCCGCGCAGGGCGCGGCCTCGGGCATCTTCTTCAATTCCGGTCAGGTTTGCGTTGCAGCTTCGCGCTTGCTCGTCGAAGAACGGATTCACGACGAATTCGTCGACAAGGTGAAGCGCATGGCGGCGGCCTATCAGCCCGGCGATCCGCTTTCGACCGGCACCGTGATGGGCTCGATGGTCGACAAGTCACAGATGGAGCGTGTGCTGTCCTATGTCGACAAGGGACAGAAGGACGGCGCGACGCTGAGCCTGGGCGGCAAACAGGCGCGCACCGAAACCGGAGGTTATTACGTCGAGCCGACCATCTTCGACAATGTCGCCAACGACATGACCATCGCACGCGAGGAAATATTCGGGCCGGTGCTGTCGACGATCAAGTTCAAGGACATGGACGAGGCGATCCGCATCGCCAACGACACGATCTATGGGCTTCAGGCGAGCCTGTGGACCAACGATCTCACCAAGGCGCACAAGGTCGCGCGCGCGCTCCGCGCCGGCACCGTGCTCGTCAACAATGTCGATGGCGGCGGCATCGAAATGCCGTTCGGCGGCTACAAACAATCCGGCTTCGGCCGCGACAAGTCGCTCCATGCGCTGGAGAAATATACGCAGCTGAAGTCGACCTACATCACGTTCGGCTGATCCCAGCCGCCCGCGCGACTCCTCACCCGCACCTGTGCGGATGAGAGATCTCGCGCTGCATCCCTCTCCCTCAGGGGGAGAGGGTTAGTATCAGCGTTGCACAAACATTATTCGAGCAGCGTACGGCATTCCCCTCTCCCCCTGAGGGAGAGGCATGCAGGAACGATTCTCGAAGTTGCTCCGCCGCGGGTGAGGGGTCGCGCGGGATTATCCGTTTATGGCCTTCATCGCTTCGACGCAGCGGTCGAGGATGGGAAGAACCTTATCCCGTCCCGCGGGCGGCAACGTTGTTACCAGCCGCGCGACGCCCAGATCGCGGAAGCGTTTGGCCGTGTCGGCGTCGAAACGCGGCTGCCAGGCGGAGATCGGCACGTCCGCAACATCCCTGCACGCTTCTTTCGCCATCTCTTTGTATTTCGGGAGAATTGCAGCAAGTCCGTCGGCGTTGACGATCGGCAGCCAGCCATCGCCGTAGCGGATGGCGCGGCGCGCGCCTTGGGGAAATCCTCCGCCCACGATGACCGGCGGATGCGGTTTCTGCACCGGCTTCGGCCACGCGAAGATCGGATCGAACTTGACGATCTCGCCGTGATACTCCGCCTGGTCCTTCGTCCAGATTTCTTTCATCGCCTCGATGCTTTCGCGCACGCGCTGGAATCGCGTCTCGTAGACCGTACCGTGATTTTCCATCTCATCCTGGTTCCAGCCGCCGCCGATGCCGAACAGGAAACGCCCGCCCGACACCTGGTCGATCGACGCGACAAGCTTTGCCGTCTGGATCACGTCGCGCTGCTGGAGGAGACAGATACCGGTTGCGACTTTCAGTTTCTGCGTCGCGACGGCCGCGGCCGTCAGCGTCACGAACGGATCCATCACATGGTAATACTCCTTCGGCAAATCTCCGCCGCCCGGATAAGGCGTCTTGCGCGAGACCGGAATATGCGAGTGCTCCGGCGCCCATAAGGATTCGAACCCGCGTTCTTCCAACGCCCGCGCCAGTTCGACGGGACCGATCGAATAGTCCGTGAAGAAGATAGCCGCACCGAATTGCATCGTTTCACCATTTGCGGAATTGCGATGAAGGGATTTACCACGAAGAGCACAAAGGACACAAAGGCGCGCAATCGTTCTTCGTGCTCTTCGTGGTCGAATCCTTCACGCAGGAATCAACCGTCGATAGAGATGCCAGGTGGCGTGTCCGAATATCGGCATCACGACGGCAAGGCCGAGAAGGAACGGGATTGAGCCTGCGAACAACGCCACGGCCACGATCAACCCCCACGTCACCATCGGCCCCGGATTTTCCGTTACCGCGCGCACCGATGTCAGCATGGCGGCGGCCGCACTGACATGCTTGTCGAGCAGCAGCGGAAACGAGATCACGCTGAGGCACATTGAAACGACGGCAAAAACGAAACCGATGAGATTGCCGAAGATGATCATCCGCCATCCGGCCGACGTCGTAATTACATCGCGAACGAACGCGCCTGCATCGCGCGGCGCCAGCCTTCCCACCGTATCCGCGTAGAGCCATTGCGCGATCAGGAGCCAGGCGAAAAAGATCGCCAGCAACAGGACGCCGACCTCGAAAATTCCCCATCGCGCCGGCGAGCGGAACACATCGAAAGCATGGTGCCAGGAACTGTCCGCGCCGTGTTCCCGGCGCCGGCTCAACTCATACAGTCCCACGGCCGCGAACGGCCCTATCAATGCGAAGCCCGCCGCCAGCGGGAACAGCAGCGGCGCCACATCGTAGCGCAGCATGAAGCCGCCGATCAGCAGCCCCGCCAGCGGATAGAAGAGGCAGAGAAAGACGGCGAAGCTCGGAATGTCGCGGAAATCGGCAAGCCCGGCGTCGAGCGCGATCCGCAGATCGGCATAGCCGATCCGCCGGACCGTCGGCAGGGCCACGTGAGAGTCGTAATCGGACACCGTCGTCATGGGGTATTCTCCGCCTGGCAAAATCCGCCCTGCACCCCTATGAAAAAAATCTTATACCTTTCCCCGGCGATGCGAAACGGGCCTGTGCGATGAGCGATCTCATTCGACATTTCAAATCATGGCTGGGCGATGCGGGCGTTCTCGAAGGTGCCGAGGCGGCGCAGGCGGCACAAAGCAATTGGAGCCGGCTCGGGTCGCCACGCGCGGTCCTGAAGCCCTCATCCGCTGCGGACATCTCGCAAATTCTCCGCATCTGTGACGCGGAGCGGCAGCCCATTATTCCCTGGGGCGGCAAGACGGGTTTGGTCGAAGGCGCCAATGCAGACGGTGCATTTGCGCTCTCGCTCGAACGCTTGAACCGCATCGAAGCGATCGATCCGGCGGGCGGAACGATGACTGTCGAAGCCGGCTGCGTCCTGCAGAATGTGGCGGAGGCGGCCGAGGCGGAAGGTTTGTTCTTTCCGCTCGATCTCGGCGCGCGCGGCTCGGCCACCATCGGCGGAAACATTTCAACCAATGCCGGCGGCAATCGCGTGATCCGTTACGGCATGACGCGGGACATGGTGCTGGGCCTGGAAGCCGTGCTCGCGGACGGAACGAATGTGAGTTCGCTCAACCGCCTCATCAAGAACAATGCGGGCTACGATCTGAAACAACTTTTCATCGGCACGGAAGGCACGCTCGGCGTCGTGACGCGCGCGGTGCTGCGCCTGCGCCCGAAGCCGGGCAGCCACGCGGTCGCACTCGCCGCCGTCGCGCGGTTCGCATTGCTCCCGCTGCTGCTGCGCCATGTCGAACGCGGCCTCGCGGGCCAGCTCTCTGCGTTCGAAGTGATGTGGGCGGATTTCTATCGGCTCGTTACGACGCCGCCCGCGAAAGGCCGCGCGCCGCTGCCGCACGGCCATCCGCATTACGTGCTGGTCGAACAGCTCGGCGGCGACGAAACAGCCGACATGATGCAGTTCGAGCGCGTGCTCGGCGACGCCATCGAACAGGGAATGATCGCCGATGCCGTCATCGCGAAGTCCGACGCCGAGCGCCACGCAATCTGGTCCTTGCGCGACGATGTGACTCAATGCCTGCGCAACTGGCCGATCTTCACCTTCGATGTGAGCCTGCCGATCCTCGAAATGGAGAATTATCTCGAAACGGTGCGCGCTGCGCTCGAAGCGCGCTGGCCCGACACATTGTCGCTGATGATTTTCGGCCATCTCGGCGATTGCAATCTGCATCTGATCATCGGCGTGGGCGACAAGGAAGCGCGGCACGATGTCGAAGCCATTGTCTATGGTTCGCTTGCGGGGCGGTCGGGATCGGTTTCCGCCGAACACGGCATCGGTCTCGAGAAGCGCGAATATCTTCCGCTCTCGCGCTCGCCCGCCGAGATCGCGCTGATGCGCCGCCTCAAACGCGCACTCGACCCGCACAACATTCTCAATCCGGGCAAGATATTCGCGCTTTGAAGTAAGACCATCGGTCGAGAGACGTGGAGTCGCGAAGAACAAACAAAAACACCGTCATCGCCGGGCTTGTCCCGGCGACCCATGAACACGAAGGGCGCCGGTGTTCTTGGATGGCCGGGACAAGCCCGGCCATGACGAGGAAAGGAGAAACAGGACGAAGACCCGTGAAGGGCGGAACTGCACCCCGTGCGACAGTGTTTTACCCGCTGGAGCGCGCCGCGAAACCGTGCTGAAGTACGGCGTCGCGGGGTAAGTAATGCGGCTCGAGGACCCCGGCGTGACCGGATTTGTCGTCGTCAATCCACGTTCGGCCGGCGGGCGCACGGCGCGCGAATGGCCGCGCATCGAGCGCGCGCTCCGCGCCGCCTATCCGCATATGCATCTTGCGATGACGCAATCGCGCGGCGACGCGACCGCGCTGGTGCGCGACGCGCTGCGCGAAGGCCATCACGAGATTGTCGCGGTCGGCGGCGACGGCACGATCAACGAAGCCGTGAACGGTCTGTTCGACGCCGACGGCCCGATCATGCCCGACGCCGTGTTCGGTTTCATCACCAGCGGCACCGACGGCGATTTCCGCAAGACCTTCGGCCTCGCACCCGATTACATCGCCGCGATCGCGCGGCTCCGCCAGGCACCGGTACATCGCATCGATGTCGGCCGCCTCGCCTGCCTGTCGCTCGAAGGCCGCAGCATTGTCCGCTACTTCGCCAATATCGGCTCGTTCGGATTTTCCGGCGCCGTCGCCCGCGCCGCGAATGGCGCGCGGATCGCGCAGCTTTTCGGCAGGCGCTTTGCGTGCGGCCTTCACCGCAAGCTCGCGAAACTCGCCTGGCACGACCGCATGATCCGGTTGCGCATCGACGGCGAGTATGACGAGATCCAGGCGATCTCCACCGTCGCCGTCGCCAACGGCCAGTTCTTCGGCGGCGGCCAGCGCATCGCACCGCAGGCCGTGCCCGATGACGGACTGTTCGACATCATCGTGATGGGCGGCGCACCGCAGATCCGCGCCTTCGCCGGCATGCGCGAAGTCTACATGCCGCGCCAGATGAAGAACCCGCCCATGCGCGCGCTGCGCGGCCGCCGCATCATGGCGCTCCCCGTCGCCGAAACCCGCCGCCGTCCGGTGATCATCGAAATCGACGGCGAATGCATGGGGCAATTGCCCGCGACGTTCGAGTTGCTGCCACGGGCGCTGAATTTGCGGTGTTAGAAATAAGGAACAAACAGCGCTGCCCTGGGACCTCGGGATGTGCACGCCACGTTGTGTTCTGCCAACCGTGGCGTGGCTATAACCCTAAACTGTCATTCCCGCGCAACGGGAATGGCGGGAATGGGGAGATGACAGATGGTTTGGCAAGCGCCGACATCACCCGGGCCCGCGATCGGACCCCGACTATTTGGGCTCGTAAAGTGCGAGGCCGATAGGCCCTTGACTGTCGTTCAGACTGAACGGAGAGCCGGAGACCGGGGTGAGGCTGCCCTTCTTGCCGATGTCGTAGACGGCGATATTGAGGCTACCGGAATTGGCGACAAAGAGGTGCTCGCCGGCCGCATCGATGGCCAACGCGGAGGGCGAAGTCCCCGAGCCGTCTTCGAATGGGGAACCCGAGAGCGCATCGAGCGCGCCGCCTCCGCCTGCCGAATAGCCCGAGATCGTTCCGTCCCCGTAATTCGCGACATAAACGAATTTGTCATTCGGCGTCATTGCGATGCCGTTCGGCTGGTTGCCTGCCGGGAAAGGCGAGCCGGCAAGCTGTGTGAGTACGCCATCGGCCACGCTGTAGCCGCTTATGTCTGCATGCGCGTTGTTTGTGACATAAAGATATGTCCCCTTTTTCGTGATCACGCCATCGAGCGGCCCGTAATCGGTCGCATAGCTGTTGAGTTCGGTCAGCGCGCCGTTCCCGGCGATCGAGAAGGCCGAGACGTACCACCCGTAACCGTCGATCGAGTACAGATACGAACCGTTGATAATCACGGTGTTCGGGTTGGGGGTACAGAAACCGGGGCATGTTACGGGGAAAGGGGAGCCTTGAACCGGCTTCAGTTTCGCGCCGTTCTTGCCGACGTTGAACGCCGCGATTTCGTTGCTGTAGCCCATCGACACGTAAAGGCGCTTGTTGTTGTCTGCGAGGACAGTCGCTCCCGCCGTACCTCCGGCATTCGTCGTGTCCGAGACCGACGTGAGCGCGCCGTCGGCGCCGATGGAAAATATCGCTACATTGTCGGATTCGGTGCCGGTCGTGTAGAGATAGGGAGATGTGCCGTCGACCGCGATTCCGAAATTGCCCGGGCCGGTGGTATTCGAGTTGAAGGGCGAGCCCGAAATCTCCTTGAGCGAACCGTCCTTCGCGATCTCCAGTGCGGAAATCACACTGTTGCCGTTCTCGACATAGAGATAATTGGCAGCCGACGCCGGTGCTGCGAATGCCAAAACCGCGGTCGTCGCGGCAAACACGGGACGTTTGAGCATGGGGATGCCCTTGTGGCGAACCTGCGCATTTTTCCATGGAAAACGGGCGTGCGCAACGACCGGGACCCGCGCCGGCCGGTTTGCCGGCGGCGCGGCATCCCGACCCTGGTAAGCATTGGCGAATGCGTGGGGCAATTGCCCGCGACGTTCGAGCTCCTGCCGCAGGCGCCGAATTTGCGGTGCTGACTGTTCAGGCGGGAACAGACCCGAATTGCGAACAGGATAATCACCAACTCGTCGCTGCGTTCTCCCGCATCGCGAACTTTGCGCACACGTGTCACGGACGTCCGATATCCCGACGGCCTCGCGAAGCCCGCACCCACTTCCGATCCTCGCCCGGAGTCGAACGCCGCTTCTGCGCCCGTTGCGGCTCGCCGGTGAGTTTCTCGGGCCAGAAATGGCCGGACGAGATTCATCTCTTCGCCGCGGGATTCGAGGAGCCGGATTCGCTCAAGCCGACATGTCATGTGCATGTCGGCGAAAAGCTCGGCTGGATCCATCTCGCCGACGGACTGCCCCGCTACGCGACGACCGCGCGCGACGGGCCGCCGCTGGCGCAGGTCTGATATAATGCTGATTGTCGGAATAAGTCCGCGGCCTCTGGAACGCGCCCGAACCCGCACCGTTGAATTGACCGTGGCGAATACTGTTATCGCCGGTTGCCGATGAGATAATTTCGTCCTGGCTTTTGCCCCCTCCGGGCTCTGCTCGCCGCCCTTGGCGGGCGCGTGGCGAAATCCCCGCCGCCTTGAGCAGCAGGCCGAGCGGCACGCCGGTCCATTGCCCGATCGCGCTTCAGCCTTCGAACCAATCATGCCGCGTGATCTGGGTGCGCGCTGGCAGCTTCCGGATCTGCGCGACCGAGAGCGACAACGGATGGGCGGCGGGCCGCCGATCGTCAGCCGCCAGTCGGCCTGCACAAACGTTCAAGACCGGGTGAAGATGAATTCCTAAACTTGGCCGCCATTTGCCTCATGCGATCCAGATTCGGCGGACCGGCGCCCTGCCCGGAGCGCCCCAAATGTCAGCCGAGTGGAGATCTATCACAAAAGGAGAAGAGAAAATGATCAGGACCATTATCTTATCCGCGTGTCTCGCAGTTTCCTCGCTTCCGCTTGATGCGCGTGCCCAGGACCAGGATCAGCGCCAGTACACGGACGGCCCGGTCACCGACGTGACCTACATACACGTCGATTACGGGAATTTTGAAAGGTACATCGATTGGCTGAATTCGACATGGAAGCCGACCATGGAAGCCACGAAGAAAGCCGGGCTGATCATCGATTACAAGGTCTTCAGCTTCACTCCGAGAAGTTATACGCCGAACCAGCCGAATATGATTTTATGGATCACGTACAAGAACATGGCGGCTTTGGACAAAGACGCCGAGCAGGAAGACGTGGCCAGGAAAGTCATCGGCAGCACCGAGTTTCAGAACAAGGCCAGGATCGGACGGAATGACTACAGACAAATTCTGAACGACGAATTGGTCCGTGAAATTATCTTGAAATGAAATTGCTATGCGCGGTCAGGGAGCGCGCGCTGCCGGTCGCCATAAAGGTGGAAAAAATCGGCCAATCGTGCCGGCGCGATTCGCAAGCCATCAATATTGCGCTTCCGCCGCCTTCTCCGCCGCGGCCGCCGCGGCTCTGAACCGCTCAATCGCGCCACTGCGGATCTTTTCATGGCGTTCTTCGAGGCCGCGGTGAAGTTCGATCAACACTCTTGCCGCGTGTTCGTTCTTCTGGATTGCGGCCCAATAGGCAGCGACATTTGCATATGCCGGAATCGGCGAGTCGACGCCGATGACCGGCATGACATTCTCGACGAAGAAGAGTCCGGGCACGAGCGCGCAATCCGCCAGCGTGATGCGACCGCTACAGGCGAAACCATCCGAGCCGATGAATTTGTCGAGCGCCTTGAAGTTCCGCACCACCTCGCCGGCGAGCTGGTCGCTGACAACATCGTCACGTGCGGCGGTCGGAGTTTGACGGGACAAAGCGCCCGTCAGACGGGACAGCATGAACGTGTTGTTCGTGATGTAGATGTCGCCGATGCGGGCAAGCGTGCGGATATGTGCGCTCTCCCGCGGCGTGGCTCCCAGGAGCGAAGGTTCGGGATGGATCTCTTCGAGATATTCCGCGATCACTCCGGATTCCGGTATCAAGTCGCCATCGATGTCGAGAACCGGAATGCGTCCGATCGGAAATCTCTCGCGGAATTTCGGCATGCCCCAATGGTCCGGCAGTTCGAAGACGATGTCGGTGATACCCTTGGCATAGATCTGCATGCGGATGCGGGCAGCATAGGGACTGAGATCGGCGGAATAGAGTTTCATCATGTTCGGACGTTCCTTTGCGCCACAAGTGACGCAACCGCGAAATACTAAAATTGGAGTTGGCGCGAGTTCTTGAACGATTGTGCGTCGGGTCGCGCGCCCCGGCTGGCCAGCTTCCATTGACGCGGCGACATCCCGAACGCCCCGCGGAATCGGCGGGTCATATGGCTTTGATCGGAGAACTCGGCATTCAGCGCGGCCTGGGCCAACGGCATTCCGGCTTCGATCGAGGCGCGCACGCGCTCAAGCTGCCGCAGCGTGCGATACCGCGTGGGACTGGTTCCAAAAGCCGCGCGAAAACCGCGCGCGAGGCTCCATCGATCCATATCCGCCAGCTTCTCGAGCTCGGTCGCGTCAAGCCGGCAAACCGGATTGTCCGCGATGGCCTCGCGGACCCTGTTCAGGCCGCGCATGGCGATGAGGCTGCGGCGATCGGCGGAGCGGCTTCCGGCGGCGGCCTCCAGGCAATCGACCGCCGCGACCGCGAACTCGGCCCGCAAAATTTCATCGTCGCAAAAATCGGCCTGCCACAGTTTGCCGAGACAAGAGCGCCAGGCGGCATTCGGGCTCTGCACCGGATTGCGCACGAAGGGCAATCCGCGTCCGCCGATCGCCTGTTGCAGGAGCCAGGGATCGATATAAGAGATGCGATATCCGAAACCGTCTTCCGTCCCCGCCGCCCCGTCATGCACCTCGTCGGGATATAGTATGTGAATCTGGCCGCGCCGCGCATGATGCCGACATCCCCGATAGAAGAAACACTGAATTCCGAAGAGCGTGACTCCGATCGCGTAACTGTCGTGCCGGTGACGCGAAAAAGGCGCCCCATGAAAGAAGGCGTCCATCCGCCGAATGCCGGCTGTTTCGCCGTCCAGAATGCGAATCCGATCTCCGGACCGCGTGTCACTTATCAGATTCATGCATCATGGTTCCGATGCGCGGGACAGGTACCATTATGGCAGCCATGGATGTCTTGGCCAATTTCCTTCTTGCGCGTTGGTGGGCTCACGGCGTCCCGATGTGTTTTGTTACGTTGGCGTCCTGCGCCGGCGGCGGTACCCGCGAAGCAGTCGGTAATCTTAGACCGGTTCACACATCTGGCGTGTTTGTAGCCGAGGGCGTTCGACACCTTGCTCTGCACCATCCGGCGTAGTACGATTTTGCCATGATCCGGTCGTGGCGCAATGCCCAGAGCCGCAGGGTCTGGGAAGGGGAGTGGCCGAACCGCTTTCGCGGACTCGATTTCGATCTTGCGGTGGAGTTGCTGCTGGCCCTGAACGTCGCCAAATCCCTGCAAGACCTCAGCCCGCTCAGAAGCGTGGGACTTCACAAGTTGAAGGGCGAGCGCGCCGGGCAATGGGCGATGACCGTGAATGCGCGCCGGCGCATCTGTTTTGTTTTCGCCAAGGGCGACGCGCGCGACGTCGAAATCGTTGACTGTCATCGAGGCTAGGCCATGCTTGCAGTACATCCCGGACGGCTTCTGAAGCGCGAGCTCCGCGCCCGCAATCTCAGCGCAAAAACGGCTCGCGATCGATCTCGGCGTGCCGTCGGGCCGGATCACGGACATTCTGAACGGCCGCCGTTCGATTACCGCCGATACGGCCGTGCGGCTCGGCCGCTATTTCGGCAATCGTGCGCAGTTCTGGCTCGATCTGCAGAGCCAGTACGACATCGCCATGGTGGAGCGCGAACACGGCGCCGAGATCGCCCAGCGCGTCCGCAGCGCCGCGTGAGAGGGCCGGCATAGTAACGACTTTGGCTCTTTTTTTGCGGACAGCGATCTGCTGTGCGGCGGCGACAAACGAAGCCAGGTACGCGACAGCGCCCGCTCCAAAGGCATGGCCGAGATTGCAAGGGCGGCCGGTCTCGGGCCGGCCATGACAGTTGGGGGGGGAGGCATCACTTATGCGGACAGGAGCGCAACGGCCACGCCCGGCGATGACGGGGTTGAGAGGCGCGGCAATTGCCCATCCGTCCGCACAGGCGAGAACTTCAACCCCAGCTTCGTCATGGCCGGGCTTCGTCCCGGCCACCCAGGAACACGGAACAAATCATTACAGGCGCGAGCTGTTTGGACGGGTGTATATTCGGCGCTTGCCCTGCTGGGCCGGTGTTCATGGGTGGCCGGCACAACGGGCCGGCCATGACGGACGGTTGGGCGGTGTAGGCATCACTTATGCGGATGGGGGCGCAACGGCCGCGCCCGGCGATGGCGGGGTTGAGAGGCGCGGCAATTGCCCATCCGTCCGCACAGGTGAGAACTTCAGCCCCAACTTCGTCATGGCCGGGCTTTGTC
>Ga0335074_10003553_pt1 | contig 21361 bp, 18 predicted proteins | sample Lox_Sample_23_FD_206715 | JGI IMG/M metagenome (GOLD analysis project Ga0335074, IMG submission 206715) | Soil microbial communities from Loxahatchee National Wildlife Refuge, Florida, United States - Lox_Sample_2.3 | ecosystem: Environmental > Terrestrial > Soil > Wetlands | place: USA... | reverse complement strand
ACCGCATCCTCGTCCTCGACCAGGATGACCCGGCCGAGGCCGTACTTGTCGTGGTTGACCTGATCGCGAACGGCGAACTCCTTAACGGGCGGGTCCTGGTGTAGCGAGTTGAAGGGACTTCCGGGCAGATAGCGCCGGGACGGGGCGCGGGCAGGTTTCATCAATGCCAGTATGCGCCCCTTACGGACACGGCACCCTCGTACCCGGTGCCGCAGATGAGGCGATTACCAGGCCGGCCAGACGCACCGGCGGGTTTCAGGGTTCTCGGCTATCGTGGTTGGGTGTCCCCGCGCGAGGCCGTGGCGGATGCTCAGCCACTGCTCGGGACGCCGACGGGCATGCGAGGCCGCTCTAGCCCGCCTCCGGATACGCATGAAGTTCTCGCCGAGCCCGGTACCACCGTTCCGTCACCTTCAGCGGCTGACCGATACCGTCAGCGTGATCGAGCGTGCCGACGGTATCGTGCCCCGTTACGGGGACGGCTACCGTGTCGATGACGCTGCCCTCGCCCTGGTTGTGGCGTGCCGCGAGCCGTCACCGTCCGCCGAGCTTGTCACCCTCGGCCGCCGCTGCCTGTATTTCCTCGCCCAGGCTCAGGCCGCGGACGGGAAGTTCCGCAGCCGCCTCCGCGGCGACCGCCGGTGGCACGGCCAGCCCGAAGCACGTGATGCCTGGGGCCGGTCCCTGTGGGCCCTGGGTACCGCCGCGGCGCGGGGGCCAACGGCGGAGATCCGCGCGGAGGCCCTGGCCATGTTCAACGCCAGTGCGCTGGTGGGTTCTCCTTACCGGCATTCCATGGCGTTCGCGGCGCTCGGAGCCGCCGAGATACTCGAGCGATGGCCGAGCCATCCAGGCGCGCTGGCGCTGCTGGCCGTCACCGGTACCGTGATCGGCGAGCCGGCCGCCGACGCGGCATGGCCATGGCCGGCCCCGCGGCTCAGCTACGCGAACGCGGCCATCGCCGAGGCCGTCATCGCGGCCGGCCAGAAGCTCGGCCGCGATCACCTGCTGCGGAACGGACTGGTCATGCTCGGCTGGCTGCTGGACGGCGAGACCCGCAGCGGCCACTTGTCGGTAGTCCCTGCCGGGGGATGGCAGCGCGGTGAGGACCGCCCTGCTTTCGACCAGCAGCCCAGCCAGGTGGCGGCGCTCGCGGACGCCTGCACGCGAGCGGCCGATGTCACCGGTGACAGCACCTGGCTGACCGGCGTGGAAATGAGCGTGACGTGGCTGCTGGGCGACAACGACGTCGGCGTTCCGATGCTCGATGAGCGGACAGGCGGGTGCAGCGACGGACTGAGCCGCACCAGTCGCAGCCGCAACCAGGGCGCGGAGTCAACCCTGGCGATGATCTCAGTACTGCAGCAGGGCCGCCACCTGGCCGCCGCTCCGTGACCGACCTCGGCGATGTACGTTGAGACCGGCGTTGCCGTTGCCTAGCCGGTCACGCCGGTCGGGCCAGTGCGGTTCGATGTAAGGGTCGGGGTTTGCTCGTGACCAGTTGTCGAGGCATCTGGCCATGGCGCGCTTGCGCGCCTCTGGCGGGCAAGTTCCGCGGCGAAGATGAGAATCATTTCGCGTTCTGCCGCATAGTCGGCAACGTTCTCGGTGACGATTGCTCGTCTCTCAGCGCGCGAAGGCCGCGCCTTGAGCGTCAGCCGTTGCGAGCAGCCCGGCTTCACTGACATGGACGGCGTCGCGACGGTAGGTGTCGCGCAGTATGGCGGCAGCGGTCCTGGACCAGCCCGGCGGGGGCGAGGCGTTCACCGCGATGCTGACGTACATTGAGCTTGTGAGCGAGGCACCGGCCGGCGAGCTGCGCGATCTGGCCGCATCGCTCGGCCCGGACGCAGAGGAGGCGTACGTGACCACCGCAGACATGCTCCGCGCCGAAGGCAATGCCCGTGGTGAGGCCCGCTGCGAGGCCCAAGACATCCTCATAGTCTTCGAGCAGCGCGGCATCGACGTCGACGATGAGTCGCGTGAGCTGATCGAGTCGTGCGCGGACCTGGACACCCTAAGTGAGCCGAGCAAAATGGTAGCTGCCAGGTTAACGTACGGAGGCCTGCCTTGGTCTTGATGATGCTTCCTACAGACAGCAGGCGGCTGGCGGTCGAGGAATGCGGGGCACCGGGCGGAAAGCCGGTCTTCTACCTGCACGGGACGCCTGGCAGCAGGCTGGGACCGCGACCGCGTGCCATAGTGCTGCATCAGCTCGGAATTCGGCTGATCGTGTTCGACCGGCCCGGTTACGGCGAGTCTGACCGCCATCCGGGGCGTGTCGTAGCTGACGCCGCGGCCGACGTAGCCGCGATCGCGGACGAACTGGGGCTCGACCAGTTCGCAGTGGTCGGGCGCTCTGGCGGCGGGCCGCATGCGCTGGCGTGCGCCGCGCTGCTACCTGACCGGACCACCCGGGTGGCGGCCCTGGTCGCGCTGGCACCCAGCGGAGCGGACGGTCTGGACTGGTACTCGGGCATGACACCGGGCAACGTCGCCGAGTTCAGTACCGCGCGTCGCGGCCGAAATGCCGTCGCCGAACGGCTGATGCTGGCGGCAGAACGCATCCGGGCCGATCCGCGCCGGATGATCGCCGCTCTGTACGCAGACCTTACCGAGGCCGACCGGCGAGTCGTAGCCGACGCCGGTATCCGCCGGATGCTCGTGAGCAATTTCGCCGAGGCATTCCACCGCTCCGCAGATGGCTGGATCGATGACGTGATGGCACTGACCTCCCCGTGGGGTTTCGATCTCGGCGAGATCACCCAGCCGACCCTGGTGTGGCATGGCGCGCAGGACAGGTTCATTCCGCCCGGCCATGCCGCGTGGCTAGGCGCGCGGATCCCGGGCGCGCTGGTAATCCTCGAGCCTGGCGGATCACACTTCGGTGCGCTTGACGTACTGCCCAGGGTCCTGCGCTGGCTGATTGCTGCCTAAATGGGCTGGAGTTCCAGGTCCCGGTTGAGGCGCATCCACTCCTGCGCGCTCGTCACAGAAGGGTGGCTTTCGCCAAGCGTGCCGATCAGCGCGGTGATCGCGTCATGGCGCTGCGCGTCCGCGTCGGCTACGTTGCCTAGGGCGCGCAGCGTGATGGCGAGATTCGACTGACAGGCGAGGGTGTCCGGATGCGTCTCGCCAAGAACTCCGCGCAGTTGCTGGAGTGTATCCCGTTCCAGCCGTTCGGTGTCCGCGAGCTGGCCTAGGTCGCTGAGGGAGTTGGCGACGTTGACCGCGCAGCATAGCGCGTAGGGGTGTGCCTTGCCGAGGGCGCGCACCAGTCCGCGGTGGGCCTGATCGCCGACCTCATATGCATGGTCTGCGTCGCCGGCACCGCGCATGTAACTCGACAGGTCGCTGGCCACCACGAGCGTATATGGATGATCAGGACCGAGCAGCGCGCGTTGTGTGTCGAGGATCTGCCGGGCGGTTTCCTGCGCCTCCTCCTTCGCGCCGAGCGCGGACATGCAGCTGGCGAGTTCCATTTTGGCTGCGGCCGCGTCTGGGGTGTCACGGAAGCTCCTGTCGTAGTGCTCGCAGGTCTGCGCCGCCAGCTCACGGGCCTCGACGCGCTCCCCAGCCCGGCGCAGCGAGACAGCCAGGCTCTTGGCTATCCGCAGTGCTTCAAGGGTCTTGTCGCCGAACAGTTCGTGATAGTGGTGCAGTGTGGTCCGCAGCATCGTAACCGAGGTCGCGAAATCTCCCGCCTCGCGCAGGTCCTGAGCCAGGTAAGAAGCGGACAGCAAAGTGTCGGGATGATCGGCCCCGAGCACCGCGCGCCGGGCGTCCAGCGTTGCCTTGTCCAGGTCGCGCGCGCTGAAGCAGTCGCCGACAAGACGGTACGACACCGCGAGGTTGTTAGCTACTGACAACAACCGCGGATTGTCCTCATCGAGAAGATCCTTGAGCCGTTCGTAGGTTTCCCTGTCCATGGCGAGAGCCTCGGCGAACCGGCCGAGTGCTCGCAGGTCTCCAGCGAGGCCGCCCGCCGTAACCCAGGTGTGGGGGTGACGTTCGCCGATCGCTGGCGCTCGGCGCTGCCGGTTGAGAACTTCCTCGTCCAGCTGCCTCGCCGCTTCATATCTTCCCTGGGACCTGAGGACGTTGGCCAGCTGCGACTGCAGGTAGAGGAGCTGCCAGTGGTCTGCGCCCAGTTCGGTGGTCCATACTTTCGCCAGCTGCTCACCACGCGCCACGGCCTGCCCGAAGTCGTTGCGCTTCCACAGGTACCTGACCATGTCGATCAGCATCTGACGAGTTTCCTCGTTGCCGCACGCCCCCGCGCGCGACGGCCCCAGGTGCGGCAGGATCTGGTCAAACTTCGGCCAGCTAGCCGGGTCGTCGGCGGAACCCCTCGGGATGGCCCCGTGCAGGATCAGATGGACATCGTGGCAGGCATCTTCCTGCTGCTCCTGTGTCATCCGCTCCCTGATTACGACCTGTACCAACCGGTGCACGTTCAGGCTGTTGTTGCCCTGGTCAACCTTGGCCAGCGCGAACCGGCTGAGTTCCCGCACTACCCGGCCTAGGACTTGCCGCTCGCGGAGCGTGTCGTCGAACTTGGCCAGCAGGCCGGCCATCTCGTCGCTGTAGATCATGTCCAGCGAGATGGGATCGGAGGCGAAGAAGGCGCACAGTTCCAGCATCCGGGCCGCCGCCGGTGACGCGTCGCTGAGCTGCGCGAAAGACAGGTTCCAGGTGCTGGCCACTGAGGCGGGATAGTCAGGCGGTACGTCCAGCTGGGCGAGGGCCTTGGCGGTCTGCTTTTCCAGCATGTCAAGGTAAGTATCGGGTGGTGTTCCCGTCTGTTCCAGCAGCGCAGCTGCCTGCTCTACCGCCAGCGGCAGGAATCCGAGCGCTGCACCGATCTTGAGCGCATGCTCTGCCGAGAGGCCGGGCACGCGCCGAACGAGGTGATCCACGCTCTCCGCCTCGGTGAAGACGTCGACCGCTAGCGGTGCCGCGATCCGCGACCATGCCTGGTTGCGCGAGGTGATCAGCACGTGCCCGTCGCCGCCTGGCAGGTAACCCTCGAGTTCCTTCGTATCACCCGCATTGTCATAGATCAGCAGCCACCGCTCGTAGGGATCTCCGCGACGCAGCCGGTCGCGTGCTGCTTCGGCAGCGTCGGCCACGCTCTCCCCGACGGGGAAGCCAAGCCGGACGGCAAGCTCGGCGAGCGCGGTACTGATCAGATCCGGCTGCTCGGCGGAGATCCACCAGACGACGTCATAGTCGGCCCTGAAGCGGTGCACGTACTCCAGCGCCACCTGTGTCTTCCCGACTCCGCCCAGCCCGTACAGGGCCTGCGGGACGACGACGGCTTGGTTGCCGCCGAGCAGTTGGGTGCGCAGCTCTTCGAGTACCGAACCGCGGCCGGTGAACCGGGCGTTGCGTGCACCGACGTTCCAGATGGCAGGGTTGGCCCCGCCGGGGAACCGTGGTCCGGCTGGTACCCGGCCAGCTGGGTGCTCCATCGGCCGTATCGCCCGGTCCAGCGCGGTTAGCAACGCGTCCGCCGCCTGCTCCTCGCCGAGCCCGGACAGCTCGACCGGGGTGATCGAGGCGAACGGCGCGCCGACCTTGGCGTCCAGGATCCGCAACGCGATGAGCCGCCGCGGTTGCTCGGGAGCCGACGGAGCAGCGGCGAGCGTGCCCCATATCTTCCTGGCCTGGCGCGATTGGACATAGTTTGGGGAGAGCATGGCGACGGCCCTGGAGACCGACGCCAGGTTCTGGCTGAGTGTCTCCTCGGCGTCGCTGTCAGCACAGTGTGTCACCACCCGGAAGCCGGCCCGGTCCAGCGTCCTGCCCACCCAGTCCGCCCATGGCCGGTCCTCGGAGACATAGCTGAGCATGATCTCGGTGACCTCGGCCGGCCTGCGCCTAGCAAACCGCCGCAGCGTCGATAGCCGCAGTTCGTCGTCAATCGGCTCGCAAGCGGTTACCTCATGGTCGCTTATCTCGGCGGTCAGCCGCTCGAACGCCGCCAGCATCGAGCCAGGCGAGCCTGGCGCGTCACCGAATACCGCGAGCGTCTCCTCGAAGGCGTAGAACGGACGGTAGGGAATCTCGACCGCCAGCCAGTATTTGGCCGCCTCTTCCTTGCTCATTTCCTTCGGAAACCGCTCGAACTGGGCCCGGGCGACCGCGCGTCCTGCGTCTACCTTCGCAAGCTCGGCGTTCTCTATCCGCATCGGGACCGGCAGGATCCTGATGCCCCGACCTGGGTACCGTTCATCGATGTGCCGGGCAACGGCAGCCGCGCCCTCGATGCTCTGCGTGCTGAGGGCGAAGCAGTCCACCAGCACGTCAGGCATCTGCACCGTGCAGATCTCGGCGATGTCGCTCAGCCCGGTACGGCTGTCGATGAGGATGTACTCGTAGTTCTGCTTCATGTCGGCACGCAGCGCGTCGAAGAACTGCCCGCCGCCGAGCCGCTCGTAGAAGTTGTCCCAGTCGGTGCTGTTCACCAGCGAGGAGTAGTCGCGGTTCTGCCGCCCGGCCGACACGAAATCCAGTTCCCCCCCAGTCGGAAACTCCCAGTCCAACGAGACCGCATGCGCGATGACCCGCGCGTACTCCAGATGCCAGTCGGGGCTGCGCTGGGCCACCTTGGTCGCGGCCCAGGAATAGTCATTGATGAGTTCTATGATGCCCGGGGTGGTAGCCACGATGTCCGGGTCCAGGAACGGGTGGAAGAATCTGTGCAACCCGGGAGACTCAAGGTCCCAGTCGACGACCAGTACCTTCTTGCCCGCCTGCGCGAGAATCCACGCGGTGTTCGCCAGGGCCATGGTCCGCCCGGTGCCGCCCTTGTAGCTGTAGAACGTAACGATCTTTCCTTGTCTGGACTCGCGCATCAGATGTCTCCGGTATTCATGCTTCCGGGCCTTCGAGGTTGGGCAGGCGCATCGAGGGCGGTTCGGTTGGCGGATACGCCTGCGCGCGCCTGAAGTAGGTGACGATCGCCTCGTTGACCGCGTCCGGCAGCAGCGCAAGGAACGTGTCCAAGGTCGGCACGTGTGCCGACGAACCGTTGAGCAGGAGGCTCTTCGGTAGCGCCGCGCGAAGGTCCTCGGTCAGCCGGGACGCCTCACGCGCAGTCTCCTCGTCCTCGTCGTTCCAAGGCACAAGGACGTGAACCGGGCGGTTGTCGATGGCGCGGAGCTTGTCCCTGATCCAGGGAATGCCCGCCGCCCAGGGGTCAACGAGCAGCACCGAGACTGATTGCCCTGGCCCCGGCGCTGGCTCAGCTTCATCGATGGCCGCGATCACGGCGTGGTAGCCGAGCCCGGAAATGATCTCGTCGGCGTGCTGGGTAATTGGCACAGAATCCGCGGATCCTCGATAAGGCGCCCATTCGAGCATCGTACGCCCGTAGTAGTACGGACTCCGCCCTTCCCCCGCAGGACGTGCCGCAACGACGACCCTCACCTGTCGGGTTACCTCGGTGGCCTGGTACTCGGTGAAAGCATTCGTAACGGTTGACAAGTCCATTCGCGCGCACGGCGGCAACTTCGTGGACTCCGCCGTATCCTTGATCATTTTCGCCATCTGCCAGACGGAGTCTTCGTAGGCGCCGCGGTAACGCCTCAGTTTCATCAGTGCGTAGAAGCCTTCGGGATACAGCGGCGGAAACCCGGGCGGGATCAGGTTCAGCTTGGCGACCTGCGGCGGCAGTTCGTTAAGCTGGTACCGTGACCACAGCAAGGGGACCATCGCCGCATGCGCACTGTCCTGTCCCGCGTGCATCTTTGCCCGCTGGCTAAATGCAGCCCATTCTTTGCCGCAGAATTCACTGGTGAAGTAACCCGGGCGGAGTACGGGGACGAAGACCCGGCAACAAGCAAGCGCATCTGCCAGCGCGTCCGGCCACTCCCTCGCCAGGGGCATCTCCACGTCCATGAAGCCTGGGTTCGATGCGTCGGTCAGGTTGTATATGTTCAGACAGAGGTCGCTGAACAGTTTCTTGGCCCACCGGTCGGCGTCGAAGCTCTCGTTTGGCCGGTATGCGGAGCGGTGGTAACTGAAGAAGAAGTATGGCGGGTCAGTTCTCCGCACCGGTGAGCCGCCCGGCATAATGTTCCCTCCCCTTTGCAATATAAGGGTGCCGGGCTATTTTGGGAACCCCTGGATCGGTGGGTGGCCAGCCAGGCTGCGGCAAAGTCCACGGCGGCACGTATCGGTATCAGCGCAGCATCCGCCGATCCGATAGTACCGGTGATGACGTTGCCAGTGCCCGCCAGCGCGTCTCCTATCGCGGCGAAATCACTGTCATCCAGCACCACATCTTTATAACGCCACCACGTTGGCCGCCCATCCTGCAACACCACGCATGCGTACCAGCGCTGGGGCGGGTTTGCCGAATAACGGTATTCAGCAAGGTGAAAGGCGGTGCAGCAGTCATACCCCACGCCGATCAGGAGGACCCAGGCGTCCTCTTTGTACAGCAGGGCCAGCGGCGATTGCTCGCCTAGATGACAGTCTGACGCGTGGTGCTGCATGAAGTGCTCGGCGCGGGCACCGACCGCAGCGAACGACGACTGAGGATGTGCACTGCGTGTCGCCCCCTCGCTCGTGCGCACAAACTCGGCGATGCGTCCGGTTCCGCTGCCGGGCGTGGCAGCTGGATCAAATGGCGGCATGCCACGCCGGTACCTGTGCCGTTGCCACCGGGTCCTACCCTGGATTTGCTGGTGGTGCGACCGGGAGGTTTTAGAGTTGCCAGGGGTCATGGCCGGCACTACCAGCGTGCCCGCCGGACCGAGCACGTCGCGAAGCGCGCCGACCACGGCTTCCGCGCCGCCTTCGACCCAGCCAATGCTGCGGAGCGACGAGTGCACCAGTACTTGCTGGCCCGCCCTGACACCGAGCTTGCTCAGGTCCAAGGTGAGGGACTGACGTGTTACGTAAGCCCTACCAGCCGTCACCGGTCGTCTCCCGCCCGTGTGCCGCCAGCCACTTGGCGCGGTGCGCACGCATGTCGTCTTCCGCGAGCTGCCTGGCGGCGTCCGGCACCGGCTCGGCTTGCCATCCGGCAACGGTGACTCGCATGCCGGCCACGAACTGCGCGCCATCTTCGGTCAGTGTTCCCGACCCTGCAAGAGTGTCGATCGCTTCCATGGTCTGCTGGAACCACCGGGTGAACGCGGCTGCCGTGGGGAGATCCGCAGTCACCAGTCGCCTTACCCGCCAGTAATCAGTCACTGCGATGTGGGCATATGCGCCCTGCAGCAGTCCTTCCAGCGGCCGCGGGTCATCTCGCCAGGCCGCGTAGTACAAGTTAACGTCGCTCGGGTCGTACAGGTCGAGCACATCCAGCAGGGCGCCCAGCTTGACATGCTGGAACTCGTGGATGAGCAGTAGGGCGAGGACGGCCGGGTCCGCAGGCCGTCCGATCGCGACAGCGCCAAACGCGTCCCGCGCCGTAGCACTCGCATGCCGGGCAGGCCCGGTCGGCGCGAGCGGGACGACCGCAGCGCACCCCCTGGCCAGGCCGGGCGCATAGCCCGGATAGTCGCGCTCGATCAGCTGCCACGCCGCCCGGAATTCCTGCTGCCAGACGGCGACCTCCGCATCGCTCAGCCGGGCCGCGGCGGGCTGTCCATAGCAATCCCGGTACGGGTCGAGATCGTCGAGCAGGATGCTGACCGGTCCGGCGGTCAGCGTGCGGAGCGGCAGCGCGATGCTGCCGACTGGCAATCGGGCCAGGCCACCACTGATCTCGATGGGCACGATACTCGCCGTCTTATCCACCTGCCAGCTACCGATCCCGGGCAGATGAACCATGCCTTTCCGGGCCGGCAGCCCCAGCCGCGCGTCCGCGCCCGCACGGATGGCCGCAGCGGCGGCGATCGCGGCAATGTCCGCTGCCTCGGCCTGGCCACGCAGGCATTGCGCTGCCCATACCCGCACAAAGGGATAGCCGAGCACGGCATCGACCGACTCGCGATCCTCCCGGTCGAGTTGGCTGATGACCGCCCATGCCGCGGCGTTCTCGGCGTCCCGCGGTACCGACGACACCAGCGCTCGGCGGATAGTGCGCTGAGCATCCGCGAGGTGGCCAATCTCGCGTGGACCGCCGTATCCGGTAGCCAGCAGATCTAGGGTCGCGCGCGGGAAGGCATGCCGCCGCGGCTGCGTGCGTCGGCGAATGTGCTCGATAAGCTTAAGCAGGTCGGCGCAGTACACGCTGGGATTACCGAAGTCCGAGCCGCTGCGGTAACGATGCGCATAGAGCCCTCCGCCGCAGCTTGTCATCACTGGGCACTGACGGCAGGCAACGGCCAAGCTTGCAATGCCGCGCTGCCGGGCCACGATTCCCGGGTGCCGCGCGACCTCGTCGAGGGCATTCGCGAATACGCTGAACCCAGTGGCCGGGGCTCCGTCGTAAGCGGTCTTGAGGGAGTCCGCTTGCTCCAACGCGCCGTCCGTCTCGACGACCAGCAGGTCGACTGGCTCCAGCCCGAGCGACTCGGTCAGGCTACCGCCGCCATGGGCAGTCCGGATGATCGAGTCAAACGTGCGGACGGCCATCGGCATGCCATCAGCCAGCCAGGCATCGAAGATGCGGATAAGCCAGTCCGCGTACGTGGTGTCCGATGTCCGGTACGGCGGGTTGTCCCAGGTTGCATGCGGGAGCAGGAAGTCAATCGCCGGCGGAACGTGCACGGCGAGTTCCCGGTAAACCGCGATAGGGTCATTCCGCACATCGATAGTGCACAGCAGCCCGGCATAGAGTTCCGGGATCTGCTTGCGCACCATGTTGATAGCCCGCACGACACTCGGGTAGCTGCCGCGACCGCTGGCGTACCGCCGATGGCGGTCATTGCTCACCTGATCGCCGTCAAGCGAGATTCCGATCTTCACCCCGTAGCTGCGAAATACTTCGCAGTAGTCGCTATCCAGCAGGATGCCGTTGGTGTGAATACGCAGATCGAGCTGGCACAGTCCGCCCAGTGCCGCACGGAAGACGCGGGCGATCTGCGCCAGCTGCTCCTGGCCAGCCAGCAGTGGTTCACCGCCGTGGAAAATGACGGTTACTTCCGGGATGTCGTGCGCTCGTACGTGCTCCGCGACACGCGCGGCGGTCTGGGCAGCTACTGCCGCGGACAGGACTTTCGGACGCGACCGCCAGCTCTGGTCAGCGTGCTCATAAACATAGCAGTGATCACAGGACAGGTCGCACCTGCTGTGCACCTTGAGCACAAACTGGCGGAATGGCACCAGCGCGTCCATGTCGCCCGCTGGTTCAGATGTGCGAACTAAACGCGGCAACCGGCGGCCTGCCAGGCAGCTCGGCATCATCCACCGTCCGATGAACGATCGCGCTCACTTCTTCGGCGTAGTGCGCACGCACATCCGAGAGTGGAATGTCTCGCAGATCCCTCAACGGGGACAATACGAACCGATTTTCCTTTTTAGTGTCCTGCATTATTATCACCTATAGGCGTCTGTTTGGGATGAGAACGGAACCCGCTGAAACCGTCGAGCGGGTGGCCCTCTGAGCGTGGGAAACATTACCACCCCACACTCTTGCAGTCACATCTTCCCTGCAGCTTGTGGCCGGAGAGTTGTCTGTGACCTCAGTGATCAGCGAGGCGTCAGTTTGATGCATTTCGTGACCATGGGCAGCTTATTGGCAATGTTGTGCCATCTAGCCTCAATTGTTCAGGGTTCCCGGGTCCGGTTACTGATTGTGCTGGTGCCCGGTTTTGGGCTAGGTGTCTGCCTTGCATTCCGCAGGCGGGTGCGTGGTGCTGCCCGTGTGCCCGGGTGCGCACCGGCTCCGACCGCGCCGGGACGATGCTCCTTTCGCGTTGGCGGGATAGTTCGTACTGGTCAGGCAAGTGTCGGCAAGGCGCATAGCCGGTGCCAGCAGGTGAGAAAAGCTTGCTTCCATGGCCAGTCCGGGCTGATCTTGAGGATCCGTTTGCGAGCGTGCCGGACGAGCCTGGCGGGGGTATGCCAGATCCGGTAGCGGGGAGGGTATCGGGGGCAGCATCCCGGAGTTCCTCGTCGTCGTGAAGGCCGAGGAGGCGGGCCCAGGCGGTGAGGTCGGCGGCGATGTCCGCGGCGAGGACCCAGCCCTTGTTGATTCTCTGGACTAATTACGATCATGAATGTTTGCTGTTCAATGGGATTTCCCGGATGTCCGGCGGATGGCGGTGATCAGAAGCTGGATGTTGCTGTCGTCGAGCCCGGTGAGCGTGTCGCGGAGGTCGGCGGGGATGCCGTCGGCGAGGCTGGCGGTGATCCTGAGCATCCGCTTCTCTCCTCCGGAGAGGGCAGGCCGGTGTCCAGGGCTCTGATGGCGGCGGGCCAGTCGATGAGTGCCATCGGCTTGCCGCTGCCCGGGCTGGGGCAGACGGTGATGAACCGGTCGGCGAAGTCGTCCCGGTCCAGCCAGGGCTGGGCGATGAGGAAGCTCGGCTGCGGCCGTCAGGCAAAGGCTCCCGTCGGCGTGGTTGAGCAGTGCGGTGGCGATGCTATCGGGCGGGTCACGGGTGGTCCTTTGCGGCGGGGAGGGCGGCGCGGCCGGCGATGTCGCCGAAGGTCGGTATGCCGAGGAAGGTGGCGGCGGCCCGTCGGGCCATCTGGTCGAGCTTGGCGTTGTTGTCCGGCGTTGAAGATTCCGTTGTGGGCGGCGTTCACGGCGCCGATGTGGTGGTGTGTTAAAGCCCCGCAGCGGTGGTGGCTGCGGGGCTTTGGTGGTGGTGCCGGTGGTTGTGGGTGAGGTGCCGGTGTCAGGTGCCGGTGACTTCGGTGACGGCGGTGCGGGCGCATTGCTCGTCGACGATGGCTTTGTCGGCGGCGTAGGTGGCGACCAGGGCCTGGATGGATAGGTTGTTCACGGCTCGGGGGTAGCCGCGGGAGGTGGTGTGGATCAAGGTGGCGTGGGATCGGCCCAGGGCGCGGTGCCGGGCTCTCGCCCGGCCCGTTTCCCTGGGCCGTCCCCCGCACCGGACGTGCCCGTTTGATCGCCGCGCCCCGGTAGAGGTACCGTGTCGTGCGTACCGTTGCGAGGTTGAACAGCGCGACCTCCCCGGCGGAGGGCCACCAGCCGCCTCCGCAGTAGCGGCGGCGGAGTTCCTTCTAGTTCATCCGGCGGTGCTTGCGGCGTATCCAGGCGATGACCTGCTGCCAGGTGCAGGCGCGCAGGTAGTTGAACGTCGCCGAGGACACTCCCGGCCGGAAGTAGGCGGTCCAGCCCTGCAGCACCGGGTTGAGCTGGTGCAGCAGGACTTCCAGCGGCAGGTTGACGTCCTGGCGGCAGATCGCCTTCACCTTGGCCATGACCGATTTCACGGCCTTGCGGGCCGGGTAGGTGTAGACGTACTGCTCGCTTGTGCCCCGCTTGCGGTGCCGCTGGATGCGCCACCGTCGGGTAGCGTCGGCGCGTTGCCGCGCCGCCGCCCCCTAAGAACCGGGCGTGCCCGCTTTCTGGGCACCACGGCTCAGGCAAGCCCCACGGGCGGCGGGCCTGCATCCGCTTCATTGCTGGTAGCCTTCCGTGGCCGCTGTGAGCTGCCAGTGGCAGGATGCGTGAAGGAGCCGCCAGATCATCCGGTCCTGACCACCTGCCTGCACGTGACGTGCTGCTTGCGCAGCATCTGCCGTGCTGTGCTGAACCATTGCTCCCATTCCGATGGGGTGCGCGGTTCGTGGCTGGCGGGCAGGAGGGGTTCCCCGCAGGCGGAACAGCAGCCGTCTTGGGCTCGCCAGAGCCGGGCGGCATGCTGGTCTGCTGGCGGAGGTTCCCGCTTGCGCCGCCGGTCCGCCCAGTACCGGGCCAGGGCGGGGTCATCGGGGGATGCCCCGCTGTGCACCGGGACGTGCCGGACGATCTTGGTCCAGGAGAACCTGGTGAGGGTAGGCACCGGTGTTCCGGTCGCCGGACACCTGCCGGTCCTGCCGGGCCTTGTTAAACGCGCCGAAGTACCGGGCGGTGACCCAGCCTCTGGGCTTGTCCGGGTGCGTGTGCCTGGCCCGCCGGTAGGTGACGTGCCAGACATGGTGGTCCAGGCCGGTGAGCACCCGGCCGGAGACCACGCTCCGGTAGTAGGTCGGCCAGCCCCGGATGATGGGGGCCAGCCTGGCTATCACGGCCGCCGCGTTGGCTCCGCGCAGGGCGCGGATCTCGGCGGACAGCCGCTTCCGGAGCCGCTTGACCTGCTCCTTGCCGGGGGTGATGAGCAGCTTGCCGCTGCCCTGCCGGTCGACGCGGCGGCGGATGTCGAGCCCCGCAACGAGAACCCGTCCTCGACGTGGACTATCCGCGTCTTGTCCTGGTTGAACTGCAGTCCGCGGGGCTCCAGCCACGCCGCGAGCCGGGCCTGAACCTGCTCGGCCTGCTCGCGGCTGTAGCACATCGCGACGCAGTCGTCGGCGTACCTCGCCGAAGCACCCCAGCCTTCTGCAGGACCTGGAGAACATCCAGCCGTCGTAGCCGTCCCCGCGGGGACGGCGTCGGGTCTGTCCCCGCGGGGACGGTGGTGCGGGTGCACGCGGCGGCGTTCTTGGCGATTGTGCGCACAGTCATAGCCTTGCTGCCTGGGTAATTGTCCTCAGTGCCATCCGGAATCTCGCGCGCTCTGCGGCTGTGAGTGAGGTTGTGAGCTGGCCGAGTTCCGCCGTCACGTCGGCGTGGAATCTGGTCGCTGTCCGCAGCCCGGCTGGTGTGAGTGCCACGCTGACCGCGCGCCTGTCGCCCGGAACGGCTCGCCGTTCGACCATGCCGTGCCGTTCCGCGCGGTCGACAAGGCCGGTTAGTGCGGCCTTCTCCACTCCGAATTCCCTGGCGAGCTCCGCCATGCCCCGGGAGCTCTCTGCGAGGACGCACAGCAGCCGTGCCCGCATGGGCGGCAGATCGTGCCTGTCCGCGACGCGGGCGAAGACGGCCTGGACAAGGCGGGACAGCTGGATGAGGGCCGTGGCGTCAGCGACCGTAAACTACATGCCACGCTGGCGGGTCCGCCGCGTAGACCGACGCTGTCAGACCGGAGCGCACCATGTCTTTCACCGCAGAAGAAGTCGCCTACATAAAATCTCAGCGGCTCGTCCGGGTCGCGACCGTCGCCGCGGACGGGCAGCCCGATGTCGTACCGGTCGGGTTCGAATTTGACGGCACGCATTTCTACATCGGCGGCTTCGACCCCGCTAACACGCGCAGGACGCGAAACATCCAGGCGGGCAATGACAAGGTCGCGTTTGTCATCGACGACCTAGTCTCGGTCGACCCGTGGACCCCGCGCTTTCTGCGTGTCTATGGCACCGCCGAGCTGATTGACCGTGGCTCGCAGCCGATCCTCAAGATCACCCCGGTCATCTCGTGGAGCATGAACCTCGACGGGCGTCCGCTGGCCGAGGTCCGCGGTACCGGGCCGCGCCGGACGGTCCATCAGGCGTAACCGCCTGCAAGGTCTTAGTTCTTGGCATCTGGGCGGGCGGGTCCACGTAAGCAGGTAACGTCCCAGCAGCAGAAGCCGGACGCGAGACCCGGGAAGGATCTCGCGGGCGGCCCGGCGGAACTCGCGGATGGTGTCGCGGGGCGGCCATGCCGTCGGCGCGGTATGCGGCCACTTGCCGCGCGCCCGGATCGTAAGGCGTGAGAATAACGTGGAAGTTTACCGCTTCGTGGAAGCCTGGCATACGTATACGACGGGTAGACTTCCACGAAGCGGCAGAATACCACGTTAATCCGTGACCGGAGCCGTTATCCGGGGAGTCCGAGGCCGGGCGGGTCGCGCGACGGTGACAAATGCCGGTTATGCCGGACTTGTCGCCGCCGCACCGCCGCCGCACCGCCGCCGCACCGCCACCGCACCGCCGCCCCGCCGGGGCGGACCGGGGTACCGCCGCAGCACCGCCGCGGCACCGTTTAGCCCTGATGCGCGTCAGTACTCGGTGAGAGACATCGTGACGGTTGCACCGGGTATGGGCATGCTCTCGGCCTCTTGGCGGATGGTGCGGCGGACGGCTTCCGTGAGCGGTCCGGAAACCCTGACGCTGACCCGTCCGGCGCGCCGTCCCCAGGCTCCGGCGATGGTGCCGTCGATGACCAGCCCGTTCGGGTGGAAGGTATCGCGCAGCGCGCTGTGGTGCTGGCCCATGCCGGGGCCGGTGAACAGCCCGGTCCGGTCCTGCCCGAAGATGCGCAGGTCGGAAGTGACCAGGAACCGCACTCCGTGCATCGGGCCGGCCGATACAAGCGCCGCCTCATCAGCGGCCAGGATCCAGGCCTGGTGGCCGTCATAGTCGACGGCCAGCAACTCGGGCGCGAGCACGTCGAAGCTATGCTTCGCGTCTCGTGGCGGCACGCCGGCCCACCAGGCGAATGCGGCCGGTGTCGTCGGGCCGAAGGCATGCACGTAGCGCCGGCACAGTTCGAGCTGCGCGGCTTCGGGGTCGACCGGCGGTCGCGGACATTCCCAGACATGCAAGGAGCTTGTGGTCCAGCGGACCGCGATCCGGCCGGTCGCGCAGACGGCACGATCCTGGGCTGGCAGCCCACGGGCTGGCTGCGGCTGGCCGGCCAGGATCTCGCAAGCACGCTCGGCCCGGTCTTCCAGGGACTTGCGCGCTGCCGGGTCACGGGGCAGGCGGCCTACGGTGAACACCCCGAAGTCGTCCCTGGGCAGCACGTACACGGCCGCCCGCGGGCTGTAGGTCTGGATCAGCCGCGGGTGCTCCCAGGATGACGGCTCACAGCCTGCCACCCGGGCGTGCATGCCGAGCAGCGCATCGCGCGGCGCGGTGTCCTGGAGTCCGACGTACGCGGCCTCGACGTAGGAACCGGCGGGCAGGCGACGGGACAGGTTGTTGACCGCCAGGCGGTAATTCACCGCCTCCGCCCGTGAGACACGCAACATCACTGGTACAGCTAATCATTACTCGCGCGCACCGATCGCGGGAAGCAACCATTAAGCAGATGAGCAGCATCCACGCGGGGAAGCTGGACTCCTTGACGTCGACCTGGATGGGTATGTACTGGCGAGGATCTCCGACCCCGTCCGCGTGCTTGATGATGAAGTCGTAGATGAACGGCGACGCGATGAGGCCAAGGTTTGCGCCGTTCTCCTTGATCGCCTCCTTGAACGCGTCAGCTTCTAGCATCCGCGATGTCCTGATGATCGCGTCTCCGGAAATGCCGAGAGCATCGCTCACTACCGGCCCAACATCGATGGCCACCCGTAGCTGGATCCGGATGGCCTCGGCATACGTGCTGTTGTGCTTGCGCAGTGCCGGGGGGAATCCGCTGAGGAGGCACTCTACGACCTGCTGGGTCGGAACATCGGGCCGCACGACCATGAGCACGCCGTCGCCGCGATCCTCCATGGAGCACGAATCCCAGATGCTGTCCATGGCTTTCGTGGTCATCCTCAGATTGGCATGCCTGATCAGCCGGCGATGGTCGCTGCTGCGGATCTGCTGGCTGAAACCCACCACGTCCGTTCTGACGATCGTGCAGTTCTGGCCGTTCAGCAGCGTCCGGCTGGCCCGCTGCCCATCCCGGCTCCGGTCGTAGTTCTGTCCTTCCACGATCGCGTGAACCTCTGGGTAAGCCTGGAGAAATTCCCAGAAGTCCTCTGCCGCCATAACAAGGGCATCGGTGGGCTCAATCGCGACGACCGTCGCCGAGCGGACATTCAACTCCAGCGCCGCTCTCTCGCCAACTAGCTGGCCTGGCCCGCGTTCAGCGAGCAGTCGCCGGTCACCGTTTCCGCCGGTGAAGACCCTGGTATGACCGCCTAGGATGACGAATACAAGGTCCGGCGGATCGCCTTCGCGCATAAGCAGCGCACCGCGGGGGAATGCGCGTCTGTCCGCGAGCGCGGTGAAAGCCCGGCGTTCGCTCTCGGTCAAGGCCCCCCAGAAGCTCACGGACGTATGGTGCGCCTGATGCGATGAAGGTGACCCGTTAGCGCCTGGGCCGCCGTTCGCAGCAGGGTGCATGGGATCGTTGGCGGTGCCAGCAGCGAATCGCTCCGCACTGGAGACGAACACCCGCCCCATCAACCTCGCGAGCGCCTTTGGCGCACGCCTCCAGTTGCCGGACGAAGGTGCCGGAACTGTGGCTTCCGTCCAGATGCCTGTGACATCAAATGTGGCCATGTTGCTAGTCATCTCTTACACGCTAACTGCCACAGGAAGGATTTCGTGTCCGAATACCGAGGCATTTCATCTGTCCTGCTGGCGCCATGCTGACGGCTCTTTCCCGGAGCGTCTTACTAAGTGGTTCAGGTAGGGGCCGTCCCCGCTATTCTTTGATCGTGGTCTAGGAATCCGTTGATCGAAAAAGAGAAGGGGATCCTTCTTTTCTTATTCAGCTGAACTCTGCGGCAGCTCTGTAGCGGACTGGCTGCCTGGCTACCTGCTCGGCCCCGTACCCCCGAGGTCCGACGGGGCTGCTCGTGACGATCGTTAGCAAGAAGATCACCGTATCATGCTCTTTCGTTGCATCCTACTTCAGCATGATACCTTCTGCACTAGGACAAGCTGCTAGGTAGCAGCCGGCTAGCTTGTGCCGTGTGGTATGCTGCCGCGGGTGACTACAGGTGTACGAGGCGCGGCCAGCGAAGACGGCCGCAGGGCCATGGGTCGTGTAGCCGATTGGCATGGCCTACACTGTGACCTTCTTGTCTGCTACCTCGCAAGGCGCGAGCTGCTAGGGCGCTACCGCCCGGAGAGCGACGGTTCGGATGGCCGTTGACCAGGGGCCGGTTGTGCAGAGCGCTCTGCTCCGTGGCGAGCTCATCCGTCTGCGCAAAGGCAAAGGGATGACACAGGAGCAGGTGGCCCATCGCCTGGAGTGGTCACCGTCGAAGCTAATCAGGATCGAGGGCGGACATACCTCGGTTACCAAGGTCGATCTTGACGCGATCCTGGATGTATACGGTCTCACCTCAGAGAGCCAGCGTGAGCGGCTCGCAGCGCTCAATCGTACCGCCCGCGGCCGAGCATGGTGGGATACCTATCGAGAGGACGCCGACGGTACCTACCTTCAGTACGTCGGCTACGAAGCGGGGGCGGCCTTCATACGGCAGTTCCCTGGCACGGTGGTGCCCGGCCTGCTGCAGACGCGCGAGTATGCCGAGGTGATCATTGAGAACTCGTTGCCAGATGCGGCCATGGTGGGTCCGGCGCTGCGACTCAGGTTGCAGCGGCAGGAGGAACTAGCAAAGCGGTCGACGCCACCGCGGCAATATTACGTCCTGGACGAGGCGGTGATCCGACGGCACATCGGGATCAGCAAGGACCCGGTTATTATGCCAAATCAGCTACGGCATATCGCGGACCGGGCCGAGAACGAGGATCTGCTGACGGTTCGCGTGATCCCGTTCAACGTCGGCGCCCATCCCGGACTCTCCGGCCCGTTTACGTTGCTTGAGTTCGATGGCGACCTGCCGGATATCCTCTATCTCGATGCCGGTCGTGGCACTATTTCAATGGTCGCCGCCAGCGATCCGCAGGTGACGGAATACAGGGACAATTTTGAGATCCTGCTTGAGGATGCGTTGTCCGCGGACCGGTCAATCGAATTTATTCGTGCCGCTGCGGAGGAGATGCTTTAGTCTATGGCTTTCCTCAAGTCTCAGTAATAGAACTGCGGCCACCCCATGTTATATTGCCACAATGGTTGGCCAACTCAGCATTTATAACATCTAGGGCGAACCGCCCATATGCGGGCAACGGTTAAACGTTTACACTCGTTAACGAGAAGTCCGCAAGGACGTGGCGTGTGCGCCTGCTGATTCCTGCCGGCTCGACCTCGTCACGCGAGCCGCCGAGGGAGTATGCGTGCCCCACGAACGAAGGGGTGTTTGATGCCTGCTCAGCAAGACCAGTACGCCGCGCTAGCATGGCGCACGAGCAGCGCCAGCGCGGACCAGGGCTGCGTTGAGGTAGCCGTACTGGAGCCGTTCGTCCTGGTCAGGGATTCACGGAACAGGTCGGGCGCAGTGCTGAGAGTCAATCCGAAGCAGTGGCGCGAGTTCCTGGATCAGGTACGAGGCCAGCGCTTACCAAGGCAGTATGCACACAGCTCGGGCATTTGCGCCTCCACCGTTGATTCCGGACGGCAGCCGACTGTAACGTTCCTGATGCACGATATCTACCCGTTAAGTCTGATCTGGCGCGACCCGTTATGAGCACTGACAGTAATTGGCCACGTGAGAACAGTGGTGATGAGGAGCAGGCCGCGGATGCCTGGCAGGCGAGCCCTGACCGCGCGCTGCACGGCAGGCCGGGAAGTCCGGGCCTGAAGCCGGGCGCGGCCGGTCCGGTCGGTCAGGAGCCCTGCCGTTCGCCGTGGCAGAGGTCGCAGCGGCTGTGGAGCGAATCGGGTTTCCAGTGGCGCGAAACTGCGGAGCCCAGTCCCGCCACGGGAACACGATCACAGGCGAGCTACCGAGGACGGCATGCTATTCCCGCCCCGCTCGCTGCCCCGGTACTCGCGGACCAGGACAGGGCTGCTGATCACCACCTGGCAACCGGCAGGCGGCGCCGTCGCGTCGCGACCGTGGTATTGCCGGCGGCCGTGGTGGCAACGGTCGCCGCGGCGTCGATCACGCTGCTGACGAGTCATGGGCCGCGGTCCAGCCAGGCGACGGGGAGCAAGCCGGCCTCGCGGCGGGCATCGCAGACCATCGGCATGTATTACGGGCAGCAGCAGCGTGGCGTCTTTCAGCAGATCGACGCCGTCACCGACCACGACGGCACTATCGTCACAACCGGCTCGCAGACCAGCGACGGGCAGGTGCGGCAGCAGTTCTTCGTGTCGACCGACGGCGGTGCGAGCTGGCAGCTTGCCGCGGTCCGGGCGGCCGGCGGTAGCCAGCCCCCGCTTGGCCACGCGGCGACCCTGATCGCCGAGGGTCCGAAGGGCTGGCTGGCGGTTGGCCCGCAGGCCATCTGGACGAGCGGGGACGGACTGAGCTGGACGCTGGCGGCGATGCACGGTATAGCGCCGGGGCAGGTGCGGGTGCTGACCGGCACCGCGAACGGCTTCCTGGCCGGGGGCGCGGCAGTATGGGTCTCGCGCAACGAGACGAACTGGACCGCGGTGCGACCGGAGCTTGCCCCCGGGGAGACGCTGCGTACCATCACCTCCGCCGCCTCGCGCGGGCCGGACACGCTGATATCCGGCACCATCGCCCGGGGCGCGGCCACGTACGCGGGGATGTGGCTGAGCACGGACGCCGGCTCCTCATGGACCCGGGTGACGCCGCCCGCCGACGCCATCGTGGGGCTGGGATCCGATGCGGCGGGGTTCCTCGCCGTACGACCCGGCGGAGTAGCCTATTTTTCCCAGAACGGCACTCAGTGGCAGTACGCGGGCACGATCGACCCGGCCGGTGGC
>Ga0335074_10003551_pt1 | contig 21369 bp, 21 predicted proteins | sample Lox_Sample_23_FD_206715 | JGI IMG/M metagenome (GOLD analysis project Ga0335074, IMG submission 206715) | Soil microbial communities from Loxahatchee National Wildlife Refuge, Florida, United States - Lox_Sample_2.3 | ecosystem: Environmental > Terrestrial > Soil > Wetlands | place: USA... | reverse complement strand
GAGACGATCCCCGGCTACCTGCCGCAGCGCAACGACCGCGCGCTCGGCACGCTGTTCGGCGAGAATGTCGGGCGCCTGTTCGGGCCGGGCCAGTTCGACATCGGCGGCCACCGCACCGGGTCGACCGACATGGGCGACATCGCCCACCTCCTGCCGGTCATCCATCCTTATGTCGCATCGGCGCACGGCAAGACGCACGGCGCCGATTTCCGCATCACCGAGCCGGAGCATGCCTATCTGTCTCCGGCCAAGCTGTTGGCGATGACGGCGATCGACCTGCTGTACGACGATGCCGCACCGGGCCGCCAGATCATCGGCGAATTCCGGCCTGCGATGACGAAGGACGAATACCTGGCGTTTGAGCGCGGCCTGTTCAAAACCGAGCGCTGGACGGCCGAGGCGGCGTAGCAACGCTCACCGCCCGAGCGTCGCCATCAGTTCACGCCATTCGCGGGGCGAAAGGCCGCTCGCGGCCTGATCGACCTTCTCGCCGGCGAGCATGCGGCGGATGACCTGGAGGCCGGTCGCCGAGATCGTCGCGGCGTTCATGCGGTATTCGAGAAACGCCGCATACGCCGTCGGCACCCAGCGCCTGACGGTTTCCAACATCACTTCGGCGTAGGCGCGGATTTCGTATTGCGCGTGCGGGTCGGCGCGCAGGCCGAGAAAATGGCAGAGGTTGTAGAGGTCGATTTTCCAATACCACTGCGTATAGAAATTCAGCGACAGGTTCATCCGCGCCAGTTCGCGCGCGAGGCCGGGCCATGACGGGTCGCGCGGCCGGCCCGCCTCGTCCTCGTTCAACAGCGCGGCATAATGCGCATAGGCGCGCTCGCTGTCGGCGCGGAGCAGGTCGAGAACGCGCTGCGCCGCCGCGCCGTCGATTGCGTCGCCGCGTCCCTGGCGATTCGTCGCCGCCTGCGCCGCCAGGTGTTCGGGAGCCGGGATATAGAACTCGTTGTCGAGGATCGAATAGCGCGCCGAGTATTCGTTGACGTTGGCGGTGCGGTGGCGGATCCATTGCCGGGCGACAAAGATCGGCAACTTGACGTGGTACTTGATCTCGCACATCTCAAACGGCGTCGTGTGGCGATGCCGCATCAGGTAGTTGATGAGACCCTGGTCCTCGCTGACCCGCTTTGTGCCGCGGCCGTAGGAGACGCGCGCCGCCTGCACAATCGCCGCATCGTCGCCCATGTAGTCGACGACGCGGACAAACCCGTGGTCGAGCACCGGCAGGGCTTCGCAGAGGATCTCCTCAAGCGCCTCGACCGTGGCACGGCGGGTCTCGTGCGTCCCGCCGCGCTGCTGTGCGATTTCGAGCTGTTGTTCGCGGCTCAGCGGCATCGCTGCCTCTCTGCATTGCGTGCTTCGAGAGGCGCCCTGCGGGCGCTCCTCAGCATGAGGGGATCGGTGGATAACATCTCAAAATCTCCTCATCCCGAGGAGCGGGCAAAGCCTGCGTCTTGCTGGATGCTCACCCGATCGCTCATTGCCATCGCGCCCCTTCCTCCCTATATCTTAGCGCGTCGGGCGACCGACTATGGCGATAAACGGCTTGCGGAATAAGCGTTGCGGACCCGGGGGCGGTACCCGGCGCCTCCACCAATTCCGCCGCGGCGAATCGGCGCCACGGCGGCCCTGCGGGGGCGAAACAGGCTCGACGCGCGTGGTAAAGGCAACGCTTTCGCCCGGCATGATACCGCCGTTATCGGGTCAAAAACTTAGCTGCGAACGATAACTTCGCAACAGAGGCTCTTGCCGCCTAACCCTTAGCGGGGTGAAGCTAAGCAGGTAACTCGCGGTCCGAGGGGCACCGGGCAACAGAAGCCCCTCACTTCATTCGAGGGGTCATGCCGCAGGATCTGTACCATTACGAGCAGATGGTCGAGCGCGCGCTGCGTGGCGTCGTGCGCGAGGCGCTGGAACGGGCGGCGAAGGAAGGGCTGCGCGGCGCGCATCATTTCTACATCGGGTTTGCGACCCGGCTGCCCGGCGTCGCGATTCCCGAGACGCTGCGCGAGCGCTATCCCGACGAGATGACGATCGTGCTGCAGCACCAGTTCTGGGACCTCGAAATCGGCCGCGACAGTTTTTCGGTGACGCTGAGCTTCCAGAAGCAGCTGGAACGGCTGACGGTGCCGTTTGCGGCGGTGCGCAGCTTCGCCGACCCGTCGGTCAATTTCGCGCTGGAATTCGCGATGCCGGCGCCGCCCGCCGACGGCAAGCCGTCGAATGCCGCCGGCGTGCCGGCGCCGATCGCGGCGTCGTCCGAGGCAAAAGCGCCGGCAAAGCCCGGCGACAAGACGACGGCCGAAGTCGTCGCGCTCGACAGCTTCCGCAAACGCTAGCCGACACCGTCTCGGGTGTCGGCGCCCGGAGGGCCGCGGCATGGAGTTGTGGAACCATTGCGAGAACCCCTACCCGTTCGTGCCGGCCGAAGTGCTGGAGCAAGCGGATTCGGTGCGCGCCAGCCTGCCCAACCGCTATTGCGATCCCGGCGTCGCGGCGCGGCTTTATGACGAAGTGTTCGACGAATACCGGCTGTGCGACGACCTCGGCATCCACATCGTCACCAACGAGCACCATTCCGGCATCAACAATCTGTGGGCGGCGAGCCCCGTCATCACCGGCGTCGTCGCGCGGCTGACCCGCAATGTGCGCATCCTGTCGTTAGGCACGTTGATCACGGTGCGGCCCGACCCGGTGCGCATCGCCGAGGAGTACGCGACGATCGACATCCTGTCGAAGGGCCGGCTGGAGATCGGCTTTGTCAAATCGGGCGCAACCGAGATGGTGTCCGGCGACGCCAACCCGATGCGCATCCGCGAGCGCGAATGGGAGGCGATCGATCTCATTGAAAAGGCGCTGACCAGTCATGACGGCCCGTTCAGCTGGGAGGGCAAATTCTTCATCCACCCGCACGTCAACATCTGGCCCCGCCCTTATCAGCAGCCGCGCCCGGAATTTTGGGCGGCGACCTCGGACCTGCCGACCTGTGCCGAACTCGGCCGCCGCAACATCATCAACACGCTGTTGTTCGGCGGCTACGACCGCACCCGGCAGGCATTCGACGCATATAAGACGGCACGGCGTGACGCGGGGATGCCGGCACCAGGCGAAGACCGGTTCTCCTACATGGCGTTCGCCTATGTCGGCGACAGCGACGAAGAGGCGCTCAGGATCGGCCAGAAGATCGCCTGGTTCCTGACCGTCAGCATCAAATCGGCGCCGCAATTCGCCAAGTTCCAGCCCGGCAACGTCGCGCCCGAGATGGCGCCGGCGGCGTGGCGCCAGGGCGCCTCGCGCCGTCCCCGGCCGACCAACCTCGACGCCGAGGTTCTCGTCGGCCAGGGCCAGATGTTTGCCGGCAACCCCGACACGGTGGCGCGCCAGATCAAGGAGTTCAGAACGCGGGTCGGCGGCATCCATCACATCATCATGATGACGCGCCAGGGCCTCGTGACCCACGCCGAAGCCGAAAAGAGCTTTACGCTGGCGGCCCGCGAGGTATTGCCGCAGCTCCGCGACCTGCCGCCCGTCGACGCCGACGAGGTCCGTTGGCTCGCTGCGCGCGCGGCGAAGTGAGAGCGCCGCCCCCATATCCATATGAAGCCGACCGGATCGGCGAGGGCCGAAACAAGCGAAGGAACCTCACGTATGCGCGCCGAAACGCAGGCGGTCGTCGACGACATCAGAAAGTCGTTGGCGCTGCTGAGGAGGCATCTTTGACTGGGATGTTGCGACCCGCCGCCTCGCCGAACTGAACGCCAAGGCCGAGGACCCCAAACTGTGGGAGGACCCGGCGGAAGCCCAATCGGTGCTGCGCGAGCGCACCCGCCTCGAACGGGCGGTCGAGGGTTGCCGCCGCATCGAACGCGAAGTGGACGAGGCGCAGGAATTGATCGCTCTCGGCGACGCCGAGGGCGACGCGGCGGTCGTCGCCGACGCGGAGGGAATGCTCGACGCGCTGCGTCGCGAGGCGCAGCGGCGCGAACTTGAAAGCCTGCTGTCGGGCGAGGCCGACGCCAACGACTGCTACCTCGAAGTGCATGCCGGCGCCGGCGGCACCGAGGCGCAGGACTGGGCCGAGATGCTGCTGCGCATGTACGTGCGCTGGGCCGAGGACCACGGCTACAAGGTCGAGTGGCTGGAGGAGAGCGCCGGCGAGGGTGCCGGCCTCAAATCGGCGACGGTGCGCGTCAACGGCACCGACGCCTACGGCTGGCTGAAGACCGAAAGCGGCGTGCACCGCCTCGTGCGCATCTCGCCGTTCGATTCGAACGCGCGCCGGCACACCAGCTTCGCGTCGGCCTGGGTCTACCCGGTCGTCGACGACAAGATCACCGTCGCAATCAACGACAAGGACCTGCGCATCGACACCTACCGCTCGTCCGGCGCCGGCGGCCAACATGTCAACAAGACGGACAGCGCCGTGCGCATCACCCATCTGCCGACCGGCGTCGTCGTCGCCTGCCAGAGCGAGCGCTCGCAGCACCAGAACCGGGCGCATGCGTTTGCGATGCTGCGCGCCCGGCTGTACGAGCTCGAACTGGAGAAGCGCGAAGCCGCGACCGATGCGATGAACGCGACAAAGACCGACATCGGCTGGGGCCACCAGATCCGCTCCTACGTGCTGCAGCCCTACCAGATGGTCAAGGATCTGCGCACCGGGATCGAGACCGGCAATCCCGACGCCGTGCTCGACGGCGATATCGACCGCTTTCTCGCCGCGGCGCTGGCGCAGCGCATCGTCGGCGCCGACGCGCTGGCAGGGGAAAAGCAATAGGCGGCGCCGGCCTCCGGCTGGAACGGCGCCAAAGGGCCGGGATCAGTCGGCCGCGTCCAGCGTGTTGAGGCGGTCGCGCAACTGCTTGCCGGTCTTGAAGAACGGGACGTGCTTTTCGGCGACCATGACGCTCGTGCCGGTGCGCGGGTTGCGGCCGACGCGGGCATCGCGGCGCTTCACCGAAAAGGCGCCGAAGCCGCGCAGTTCAACCCGATCGCCGCGCGCCAGCGCCGCCGCGATCTCGTCGAAAATCGCGGTGACAATCGCCTCGACATCGCGCTGGTAGAGATGCGGGTTGGCCTCGGCGAGGTGCTGGACGAGTTCGGATTTGGTCATGGCGGCCGCCGGGCTCCGGGATGAGCGCTGAGCGTGCCAAACCGTTGCAGCAGCGTCAAGGCAGGCCCGCAGGCTCTCGCCAGCGGGTGGCAGGGATGCTAGCTTCGACGCTCGAATTGCCGGCGCAGGCTGGCGGGAGGAGGCGGCGACATGAAGGTCTCGTATTTCGAAAACGGGCGCTATACGGCGGCGGCCGCGGTACCGCGCGGTTGGCCGGTGGCGCCGAGCGCCTACGATCCGCAGGCCGGCAAGGAGTCGCACGAGCGGATGATCGAGCGGCTGCGCTTTGTCGAGGAATTGGGTTTCGACTGGATCAGCCTGTCGGAGCATCATTACTCGCCGCGCATCCTGACCCCGTCGGTGACGGTCGCCGCAGCCAACATCGCGGGCCTCGTCAAGAGCATCAAGATCGCCCTCCTCGGCCCGATCGTCGGCCACAGCAACCCTGTGCAGCTCGCCGAGGAGCTGGCGATGCTCGATACGATGGCGGACGGGCGTCTCGTCGTCGGCATGCTGCGCGGCACGACGAACGAGATGATCACCTACGACCTCAACCCGGGCGAATCCCGCCAACGCACCGATGAGGGCATGGAGCTGGTGCTGAAGGCGTGGACCGAACCGCAGCCTTTCGCTTGGCAGGGCCGCTATTTTCAGTTCCGTACCGTGTCGATCTGGCCGCGGCCGCTGCAGCAGCCGATGCCGCCGACCTACGCGCTCGGCACGACGGCCGAGGCCGGCGAATTCGCGGCACGCAACCACGTCGGGCTTGGCGTATCGTTCGCGCCGTTCGAGGTCATGGCCAAGGCGACGCATTTTTACGTGAAGCGGTGTGAAGAATACGGCTGGCAGCCCACCCCCGACGACATTGTCTATCGCGCCAACATGCTGCTGGCCGAAACCGACGAACAGGCCGAGGCCGAGATGCGCCGGCGCGACGGCCAGACGCCCTTCCCGGTCCGCGAGTCGTTGAAGGAGGCGTTGCTCGCCGCCGACAAACGCAACATCGCGGGCGAAGCGAAGCCGGCCAATGTCGGCGGCATCCTCCCGACGACATTCATCGGCGGCCCGGACACGATCGTCAAACAAATCAAGCAATGCAAGGAGGTCATGGGCGCCGGGGTGCTCGACCTGTTGTTGCAGCCGCCCGGCTCGGCCGATATCGACGCGCTGATGAGCAACCTCGAACTGTTCGGCAAGAAGGTGTTGCCGCGCATCCGCGACATCTGATCAGGGATCGGCTGCGCAAAGTATGGCTGAGATAACCAACAGCCCTGCGGCGGACTCGCCATCGGATCGCATCGACGCGAGAATTGCTGAGCTGAACGATTGGCGGGGGGAGATGCTGTCGCGCGTCCGCGCCATCATCAAGGCCGCCGATCCGCGAGTGGTAGAGGAGTGGAAATGGGGAGGCGTTCCGGTATGGTCTGACAATGGGATCATCTGCACGGGCGAGACATACAAGAACGCCGTGAAACTGACCTTCGCAAAAGGAGCGTCCTTGGACGACCCCTCGGGTCTCTTCAACTCCAGCCTGGCGGGGAACACGAGGCGCGCCATCGATTTCAGTCAGGGCAGCAAAATTGACGAGCAGGCCTTGAAAACCCTCATCGGCGCGGCCGTCAAACTGAATGCATCGGCGAAAGCGGTTCGTCGCCGGAAATCCGCGGCAACCTCTGGCTCGGAGACGCCGGCGAAGCAGCAGACGGTCGACGCACGATGAAAATCGTCTGGACATCGGGCATACGCACGCTGCCGGGCAGCGGCCGGCCACTTGCCGAATTGTACCGCGACCACCTCGACGAGGCGGTGCTGGCGGAGGAACTCGGGTTCGATTGCGTGTGGGCAAGCGAGCATCATTTCTCGCCCGACGCGTGGAGCCCGGCGCCATTCCCGTTTCTTGCCGCGGTCGCCGCCCGCACCCGGCGGGTGCGGCTCGGCACGTACGTGCTGCTGTTGCCGCTGCACAACCCGTTGCGCATCGCCGAGGATGCCGCGGTGCTCGACAACATTTCGGATGGCCGCGTTGATCTCGGGGTCGGGGTCGGCTCGTCGCCGCGGGAGTTCGCGACGTTCGGCGTTCCGCTCGAAAATCGGCTTGGCCGTACGTTTGAGGCATTGCGCATCATCGAGCGCTGCTTTGCCGGCGAGCGGTTCAGCCACGCGGGCAAGTACTACGACTTTCCCGACGTGCACATGACGACGACCCCCGTGCAGCGGCTCGGGCCGCCGATCCTCGTTGCAGCAATGGGCGAGCAGAGCGTCCGATGGACGGCGCGGCGCGGTTACGGCATGGCGGCCGGCGCCGGGCGCGGCCATGCGCAATACCTAGCGGCGTTGCGCGAACATGGCCACGACCCGACCGGCAGGACGATCGCCTCCGTGCCGTTGCGCGTGCATGTCGCCGCGACGCGCAAGCAGGCGTGGGACGAAGCCGAGGCCGGCCTTCGCCAGGTGCTGCATTTCTACCGCACGCACGGCAATCCGGAAGCCGGCAGCCGCGGCGCCGGGCCGCTCGGGGCGTTGCCGCCGGTCGGCGAATTCCGCGATGTGCCGCAGATCGGCCACGGCGGTCAGCCCTTTGCGGTGGGCACACCCGAGGAGGCGCTGAAGCTGCTCGAACCCTATCGCGGCCTCGGGCTGACGCATCTGTCGCTGAACCTGCACCACCCCGGCCAGGACGGCGACAGCGTCCGCCGCTCGATGCGGCTGTTTGCTCGCGAACTGATGCCGACGATCAAAGCGTGGTAAAACCGGCGGCCAAAGCAGAAAGGAAGCGGAGCGTGGCAGAAGCACAGTCGAGACCGGCGCCGGGCGCGGCGTTTCATGAGAAGTTCGTCGACGCCGACGGTTTTCGCATCCGCTACATGGAGGCGGGGCATGGTCCGCCGCTCGTGCATCTGCATGGCGCCGGCGGCTTGCGGCTGACGGCGGCGCACGATCTGCTGGCACGGAAACACCGCGTCATCGCCTTCGAGATGCCGGGTTTCGGCGCCTCGGCCGAAAACACGCGCACGACGGACATGGCCGAACTGGCGATGACGATGGTGCATGCCGCGGACGCGCTGCGCCTCGACCGCTTCAACCTGTGGGGCACCTCGTTTGGCGGCAAGGCGTCGGTATGGCTCGCCGTGCAGCAACCGGAGCGGCTGTCCGCCCTGGTGCTCGAAAGCCCGGCTGCGCTGCGTCAGCCCGGCGGGCGGCCGGCTTCCGGCTCACCCGAGCACATGGCGCGCATGCTGTATGGCCACCCCGAGCGCATGCCGCCCCTGCCGGCGCCCGATCCCGCAATCGCCGCAAAGCAGCAGGCGCTTGTCCTGCGCGTGATGGGTCCCGGACGCGAGCCGGCGCTCGAAGAGAAAATGCGCGGCATCAAGACGCCGACCCTCGTGCTGTTCGGAACGCTCGATCGCATGATCCCGCCGGAGATGGGCCGTCACTACAAGGGGCTGATCACTGAAAACTGCCAACTCGTGCTGGTCTACGACGCCGGCCACGCGATCGCCGGCGAGCGGCCGGAAGCGTTTGTCGAGGTCGTCGGCGATTTTCTCGAACGGCGTGAGGCGTTCGTCATCAGCCGCGCCGAGACAGAGCTGTTCCCCTAGGCGCACACTACTGGTCGTCGCTGCCGGGCTCGACTTGGCCATCCCTGATTTGACTGGTCGGGTCTCGGCCCTCGGCCGGCCCGGCCATGGCGGCGATGGGGAGACGACACTGAAGGAGGAATGGGCGATGGAAAAGCGATTTGGCGTCATCTCCGCCGATGGCCATTGCCGGCTGATGCACCTGCCGTTCGATCTGTGGACGAAGCGCCTGCCGCAGCGCCTGCGCGAGGATGGGCCGCGTGTCGTCACGCGCGACGACGGGGTGCGCCGCTGGGTCGTCGAGGGGCACGACTGGAACGGCGTCGGTTGGGCCGGCACCGGCCGTGGCGCGGTCAATTGCTACACCCGCCACGGCGTCGCCGAGGAGGCGGAGCCGGGCATCTTCCGCGCCGCCAGCGCGAAATACCGCTGCGAGGATATGGATCGGGACGGCGTTGACGCCGAACTCGTCAACGGCCCCTACGAGCAATTGTCGCAGATCAGGAGCCCGGAACTGCGCGCTGCCTGCGTCAGCGCGATCAACGACTGGGCCCGCGAACTCTATGAAGAATCCGGCGGGCGCTTCATCATGCTGCTGCCGCTGCCGTGCATGACGCCCGAGGAGGCGACGGCCGAACTGTATCGGGTCGCGAAGTTCGACATGCCGACCGGCATTATTTTCGACTGGACGTTTGCGCCGGAGCCGGTCATCCACCAGCAATGGGAGCCGGTGTGGGCGGCCGCCGCCGAAACCGGCATGCCGGTCAATTTCCACGCTTTCCCGGCCGGCGGCTCGCGCCAGATCGGCGTCGGCGTGCAGGGCATCGAGCCACGCAACCAGGCGTTGATGCGGGTCATCAACTTCCCGATCGGGGCGATGGCGGAACTCGCGACGGCGGTCATCTTCTCCGGCATCTGCGACCGTCACCCCAAGATCCGCTTCGTCATTGAGGAGGCGGGGGTCGGCTGGGTCCCGTTTGTCTATTGGCGATGCGACCGCGAGTATGATTTCGGCGGTCCGGAAACGCGCGTCTTCGCACCCGACATTCCGCTGCAGCGCATGCCGAGCCAGATCCTCAAGGAGCACGTTTTCTTCACATTCGAAGTCGAGGAGGAAGGCGGTTTTCGCCGCGTGCCCGAGATCGGCTACGAGAATTTCCTGTGGGCCAGCGACTTTCCCGGCATGGACAGCCCGTGGCCGAACTCGAAATCGGCCGGCCATGCGCCAGTCGAGGCGGCGCTCGGCAAGGAGGGCCTCAATCGTCTCGTATTCGAGAATGCCCGCCGGCTCTACAACATCCCGGTCGCCGAGCCGGCGTGCCAGCCGCTCGCCGCGAAATAGCCCGCAACGTCCTGCTTACCGTCATGGCCGGGCTTCCACGAAACCGAGGCTAACGTGCGGATGCCCGGATCAAGCCCGGGCGTGACGGAGAAAAGTATGCCCGAATACCGTTTTCTGACGGTCGAAGACGACGGCCGCGTGCGCATCGTCACGATCAACCGGCCCGAGGTCATGAATGCGCTGCACGCCGAGGCGCATTGGGAATTCGATCGGGTTTGGAACGAATTTGCCGCCGACCCGGAACTCTGGGTCGGCATCATCACCGGCGCCGGCGAGCGGGCGTTTTCCGCCGGCAACGACCTGAAGGTGCAGGCGGCCGGGCGGCGCGGGCCGCGGCCGAAAAGCGGCTTTGCCGGCCTGTCGCATCGCTTCGACCTCGACAAGCCGCTGATCGCCGCGGTCAACGGCGTCGCGATGGGCGGCGGGTTCGAGACGGCGCTCGCCTGTGACATCATCGTCGCGGCCGAAAACGCCGTCTTCGCGCTTCCCGAGCCGCGGGTCGGACTGATCGCCGGCAGCGGTGTCCACCGGCTGCCGCGCATGATCCCGCAGAAACAGGCGCTCGGCATGATCTTGACCGGGCGCCGCGTATCGCCCGCCGAGGGCAGGGAACTGGGTTTCGTCAACGAGGTCGTGCCGCAGGGCGAGGCGCTGGCAGCGGCAAAACGCTGGGCGGCGCAGATCCTCGAATGCTCGCCGATGGCGATCCGCGCCTCCAAGCAGGTCGTCTACCAGAGCCTCGACGGGCCGACGCTCGACGCCGCGATGGCCCGCACCTATCCTGCGCAGGAGGCCAATCTGAAGAGCGCGGACTATATCGAAGGTCCGCGGGCCTTCGCCGAGCGGCGCAAGCCCAATTGGCAGAACCGCTAGACCGGCTGGCCGCTGGCGTGCGAAGAGTTGACGGTGAAGACGAGACCGCCCGGCGCCGCGACCGTGAACGAATCGTGGATGCGGCCGCGCGAGATCGGCGACGGGTCATAGCCCTTCGCAGCATAGTCGCGGTGCATCGCATCGACGTCGTCGACCATCAGGTCGAACGGCGCCGGCATGCCCGGCGGCAGCGGCTGCTCAGCCGCGCGCACGACGACATGCGTGCCGCCGCGCAATTCGAGCACGGCGAACTCATCGCGCGTCACGATCGGGCGCAGGCCGACATCCTGCAGCCAGCGCGCCGCGCTGCCGACATCGCTGACGAGGATACGCACGTGGCCGACCGCGACCGGCGGCCTCAAATCGGTTGCATCGGGCATCGTCGTTTCCTTCCCGTCCGGCGCGCTAATCGCCGCCGATCGCCCCTCCGCGTGCGGGCGAGGGTCGCTGAAGCGGCAGCGGGGAGAATACACCGGATCGCGGCATTGGCCGCCATGCCGATTTTGCCCTTGCATGGCGCCCTGCATGCGCACATTGACGAGAGGCCGGGCGCAGCAGGACATTTCTGCCGAAAGGCCGACACCGATGGACGACGATCTCGCGGCGCGCACCGACAGCTACTTCCTGAAGACCAAAGCGATCGTCGGCCGCTTTGGTGACCGTGAGGCCACCTATGCCGTCTTCATGCGCCGCCCGGTCATCGCCGCGCCGCGCTTTGCGGTCGATTTTCTCGAACGGATGGCGCGGGCGCGCGGCACGCAGTTTGCGATCGAGCTGAACTGTGCCGAGGCGGCCTGGGTCGGCGCCGGCGAGCCGATCCTCTATGTCACCGGCCCGCTCTATCACCTCGTCGATCTTGAAACGCTGCTGCTGCAAAAGCTCGGGCCGGCCTGCGTCGCTGCCTATAACGCCTCGGCAATGTGCGCCGACCTGCCGAGGGTCGCGTTCCTGGCGATGGACGCCCGCCACTGCGCCGGCGCCGAGATGGCCGACATGATGGCGTATGCCGCCGCGGTCGGCTCGGCGCATGCGAAAAAGGTCGCCGATGCGGTCGGCTTCATCGGCTGTGCGACGGCGGCTACCGCGGGCTATTTCGGCCGCGAGCAGGGCCTCGGCACGATGCCGCATGCACTGATCGGCTATGCCGGCTCGACCGTGCGCGCCGCTGAGATGTTTCACGACGCCTTTCCGGATGAGCCGCTGACCGTGCTGGTCGATTATTTCGGCCGCGAGACGAGCGACGCGGTTGCGGTGTGCCGGCGTTTTCCGGAGCTGGCCGCCGCCGGCCGGCTCGCGTTCCGGCTGGACACGCCGGGCGGCCGTTATTGTGAGGGGCTCGACCTCGCGCGCTCATACGAGGTGCTGGAACGGCATGCGCCGCAATCGATCCGCGGCTATCGCACCGAGGCGGAACTGCGCCACCTCGTCGGCACCGGCGTCACGGCGGCGGCGATCTGGCGGCTGCGCGAGGCGCTCGACGAGACGGGCTTTGCAACCGCAAAGATCGTCGCCAGTTCGGGTTTCGGTCCCGAGAAATGCCGCATGATGGCGGCGGCCGACGCGCCGATCGATGTCATCGGCACCGGCTCCTACCTGCCGGATCTGTGGAGCGAAACCTACGCCACGGCCGACATCATCGCCTATGACGGGCAGCCGATGGTCAAGGCCGGCCGCGAATTCCTGCTGCGCGGCAAGCGCTAGTCCCGGCGGAATGGCCGCGTCGGACCGGCCGAAGGCAAGCAGCGCCGCCTCATGATCGCGGGCGGCGCGCTTCGAAAAACCGGCGCAACATTGCCGCGGCGGGGCGCTCGGCGATGCCGCCGTAAATTTCCGGGCGGTGATGACAGGTCGGCTGGTCGAAGATGCGGGGTCCATGCTCGACGCCGCCACCTTTCGGATCGAACGCGGCAAAATAAAGCCGCCGGATGCAGGCGAGGCCGATCGCGGCGGCGCACATCGGGCACGGTTCCAGCGTCGCGTAGAGATCGCAGCCGGCGAGGCGCTTCATCAGCAGCCGAGCCGAACCCAGGCGCAGCACGAGCATTTCGGCATGCGCCGTCGGGTCCCGGTCGCGCTCGACGCGGTTGCCGGCGGCGGCAACGATGCGGCCCTCGGCATCGACCAGCACCGCGCCGACCGGCACCTCGCCCGCCGCGCCGGCTGCGGCCGCTTCGGCAAGCGCCCGCGCCATCGGCCCATTGCCGCAGGAGGCGTCGCGGCCCATCTCGTCTTTCTGCATCGCTCGCGGTGCACCACAGCAATAATGCCGCACATGATGTCGCCGATCACCGACCCGCCCCAGCGCATCGCCAAGCTGATCGCGCGCGCCGGGCTATGCTCGCGCCGTGACGCCGAGCGCTGGATCGCCGAGGGCCGGGTCGCGATCGACGGCGAGGTCTTGACCAGCCCGGCGATCAGCGTCGGCGCCGACCGCGACATCCGCGTCGACGGCCGAGCGTTACCCGCGCCGGAGCAGGCGCGCCTGTGGCGTTACCACAAGCCGAAGGGCCTCGTCACGACGCATCGCGACGAGCGCGGCAGGCCGACCGTGTTCGCGGCATTGCCGGCCGGTTTGCCGCGGCTCGTTTCGGTTGGCCGGCTCGACCTCAATTCCGAGGGGCTCCTGCTGTTGACCAATGACGGCGCGCTGGCGCGGCGGCTGGAACTCCCGGCAACCGGCTGGGTGCGGCGCTACCGCGTGCGGGTGCACGGCGCCGTCGAACCGGAGCGGCTCGCCAGGCTCGTCCGCGGCGTCACGATCGACGGCGTCGGCTACGGCCCGATCCGGGCCGTGCTCGACCGCCAGCAGGGCGCCAATGCCTGGCTCACGCTGTCGCTGCAGGAGGGCAAGAACCGCGAGGTCCGACGGGTCCTCGAGCACCTCGGCCACCCGGTGACGCGCTTGATCCGGATCGCCTACGGGCCGTTCCAGCTTGGCCACCTGGCGCCCGGCGCGATCGAGGAGGTGCCGCGGAAAGTGTTGAAGGAACAGCTCGGCGCCAAGCCGCCGAGCTGACCGCCGCCTCAGCTGCGCTGCACCAGCTCGATGCGGTAGCCGTCCGGGTCTTCGATAAAGGCGATGACCGACCCGCCATGCGCCATTGGCCCCGCCGGGCGCGGGATCTTGACGCCGGCGGCGCCGAGTTGCTCGCATGCCTTGTAGACGTCGGGCACGCCGATCGCGAGATGGCCGAAGCCGCTGCCAAGCGCATACGGTTCCTCCTGGCCCCAATTGTGGGTCAGCTCGATGACCGTGCTATCGGTCTCCTCGCCGTAACCGACAAAGGCCAGCGTGAACTTGCCGGTCGGGTAGTCGCGCTTGCGCAGCAGCTGCATGCCGAGGAGATCGGTGTAGAAATGCAGCGACCTGTCGAGATCCTTGACCCTGAGCATCGTGTGCAGGAGGCGGGCCTTGCCCAGCCCCTCGGCCGGCCGGGTTTCGCTTTCGGTCATCGTCATTGGGGTTACTCCTCCGTCGGGAAGTTGCGCGGCGAGGGTCGCCAGCACGCGATCGGCGGCGGCGCGGCTCGGCGACAGGCCGCCCGGCGCGCGCAGCCGCGCCACCGCTTCATTATACGCCGCCAGGTGGGCGCTGCGAACCGCGTCGTCGCGGATCAGCCGGGCGAGCGAGCCGGCTAGCGGCGCCGGCGCGCAGTCGGCGCGCAGATGTTCCGGCACGACCGCGCGGCCGACCAGCAGGTTCACGAGATTGACCTGCCGCACCTTGAGGATCCGGTCGAGCAGCATTTCGGTGAACGGATGGAGGCGATAGGCGACCGCCATCGGCACGCCGGCGAGCGCCAGTTCGAGCGCGACGGTGCCGGAGGCGGCGAGCGCTGCGCGGCTGGCGGCAAAGGCATCGTATTTGGCGACAGCGCCGCGCAGCACGATCGGCCGGCCCGGCCAGTCTGCCGCCCGCTCGGCGACGGCTTCGGCGACGCCCGCAACGGTCGGCACGGCGATACGAAACGGGCCGATGTCATGCTCCAGGCGATGCAACGCCTTGCCGAATACCGGCGCCAGGCGGCGCACCTCGCCGGCCCGGCTGCCGGGCAACACGCTGATGACAAGCTCGCCGTCGGCGATGCCGTGAACAGCGCGAAAGCGCACCGCGTCGCCGCATTCGGCGCCGCTTTCCAGAACCGAATGGCCGACAAAGCTGGCCGCAAGGCCTTCCCGCTCGAAATAGGGCGGCTCAAACGGCAGCAGGGTCAGCAGGTGATCGCACCAGCGCGCGATGTGACGGGCGCGACGCGGGCGCCAAGCCCATACCATCGGCGCGACGTAGTGGATCAGCTTCAGCCGCGATCCCCGGCGCCGCAGCCGCCCGGCGACGCGCCATGTGAACCCGGAACTGTCGATTGTGACGACCGCATCCGGCTGTAGCGTGTCGATCGCCGCGACGGTGCCGCGAATATGGCGCAACAGCCTCGGCACTCGCGGCAATACTTCGACCAGGCCGCCGACGGCGAGATCGGAGAGCGGCACCAGACTCGTCAGGCCCGCCGCCGCCATCTGCTCACCGCCGATGCCGGCGATCTTGAGCCGTCCCGCGGTGCGCTCGCGCAACGCGGCGATCAGCGCAGCACCCAGCGCGTCGCCCGACGGCTCGCCGGCGATCAGGAAGATGAACGGCGCGGCTGGCGCACCGGCGCCGCTCATTCGGCGCGGACCCCGACAACAAAGATGCCGGCAGCGTCAGCCCGGCGAACGACCTCGGCGCGATCGAGCAGCAATGTCGCTCCGGCTTCGGCGGCAACACCGACGAGCCCGCATTCCGCCGCCAGCGCGACCGTCTGCGGCCCGATCGTCGGCCGGTCGGCGCGGCTCTCCTGGGCCGGCTTCGCCACCTTGACCAGAACGCCGCCCGGACCGGCGCGGCGTAGTCCGGCGCTGCGGCGCAGCAAGCCGTCGGTGCCCTCGATCGCCTCGACCCCAAGGACGAGGCCCTGCTGGACGACAACCGCCTGGCCAATGTCGAGTGCGCCGATCGCCCGCGCGAGGCGCAGACCGCGGCCGATATCGGCCGCGGCATCGGCATCCGGCATGACGGCGCCGAGCGCTCCTTCCGGCAATTCGGCGTCGCCGAGCAGCCGATCGGCGCCAGTGACGCAAAACCCCTCGCGCTCCAGCTCCTTGACGATGGCAGACAACAGCCCGTCATCGCCGAGCGCGCGATAGCCGACGCGCGCAAGAAACTTGGCGGCCCGCCAATCCGGCCGCAACATCGCCAATGTCGGACGGTTGATGCCGCCTGCCAGCACCAGTTCGCTCACGCCCTGGGCGCGCAGCATGTCGAGGCCGGCTGCCGCGGCACCGATGCGGCACCAGGCATGCGGCACGCCGGCGACGGTCGGCGCCTCGGCGGCGCCCTCCAGCGCCAGGACGAACACCGCGCGCCCTTCGTCGCGGCAGCGGGCGATGAGGCGACGCGGCAGGCTGCCGCCGCCGGCGATGATGCCGAGCGGCCCGTGGGTGCCGCCGTCAGCCGACGCCATCGGCACCTTTCGGCTGCCCCCATCCCTTCCCGTTGCCGTGTGCCGGAGAAGGTTGAGCAAGGGCCGGCTGGCAGATGGCGCGGCTCGAATCCGCCTGAATAAACGCGATGATATCACTGACCGGCGCGATGCCGGCGAAGCGCTCGGCGGCTTCGGCGACCCGGTCGTTCAGCGTGCCGCCGTCCGAGAACAGGAAATTGTAGGCACTGCGCAGCCCCTGAATATCATCACGGCTGAAGCCGTGCCGCTGCATGCCGACGATATTGAGCCCGGTCAGGCGCGCCCGGTCGCCCATCACCTGACCGTAGGGAATGACGTCGCGCTCGACCCCCGACATGCCGCCGATCATCGCATGCCGGCCGACCCGCACAAACTGGTGCACCGCCGAAAGGCCGCCGAGGATCGCGTAATCCTCGACGACGACATGGCCGCCGAGCGTCGCGTTGTTGGCCATGATCACGCGATTGCCGATGCGGCAATCATGGGCGACATGCGCCCCGGCCATGAACAGGCAATCATCGCCGATCCGGGTCAGCATGCCGCCGCCGGCCGTACCCGGGTTGACTGTCACATATTCGCGGATCGTGTTGCGGCGGCCGATCGCCAAGCGCGACGCCTCGCCCTGATACTTCAGGTCCTGTGGCTCGAGGCCGATCGAGGCAAACGGAAAGATGCGCGTCGCCTCGCCGATCGTCGTCCGCCCGCCGATCACGGCATGCGCGAGGAGCCTCACTCCGGCGGCGAGCGAGACCCCGCCGCCGATAATGCAATAGGGCCCGATCTCGACATCGTCGGCGATAGCCGCGCCGGGTTCGATGATTGCCGTCGGATGAATCGCGGGCATTGCGCCTAATCGTCCATGATCATCGCGGCAAACACGGCCTCGGCCATCAATTGGCCCTCGACTTCGGCACGGCCTTCAAATTTCCACACGTTGCCGCGGTTGCGCTGTTTGGTGACACGGACGTGCAGCACGTTGCCGGGAAATACCGGCCGGCGGAAGCGCGCGTTGTCGACGCTCATGAAATAGACGAGCTTTCCCTCGGACGACGGCCCCAGCGTGTGCACGACGAGAACCGCCGCGGTCTGCGCCATCGCCTCAATGAGCAAGACGCCGGGCATGACTGGCCGGGTCGGGAAATGGCCCTGAAAATACGCCTCATTTATCGATACGTTCTTGATGCCGGTGGCGCGCACGTTGGCCACGGCGTCGACGACCTTGTCGATCATCAGGAACGGGTGGCGGTGGGGGATCATTTCCATGATCCGCTGCACGTCGATTTCGCTCGCCTGCGGGTCGGCGGCCAAGACCGGATCGATCATCGCCCGTCTTTCTTTCTCGCAAGACGTTGCAGGACGGCTGTCTGTCGCATGAACAACGTGAACGGCACCGCCGGGTTGCCGCCGACCGTTTCTCCCGGCGCAACGTCGCGCATCAGGCCGGCCTTGGCGCCGATCCGTGCACCGCTGCCGATCGTCAGATGACCGGCAAGCCCGGCCTGTCCTCCCGCCATGACGAAGTCGCCCAATCTGGTGCTGCCCGCAATGCCGACCTGGCCGGCTAGAATGCAGCCGCGGCCAAGCACGACATTGTGCCCGATCTGCACAAGATTATCGATCATCGAGCCGGCGCCGATCACCGTATCATGTCCGGAGCCGCGGTCGATCGTTGTGTTTGCGCCGATGTCGACATCATCGCCGATCACGACTCGCCCAAGTTGCGCAAAGCCGAAGCCGGCTTGGCCGATGCGCACGCCGGGATGCAGCACGACGCGATCGCCGATCACGCAGTGGCTCAGTGTCACGTGGGCGCCGACGAGGCAATCGGCGCCGAGTTCGACGCCTTCCTCGATGACCGTGTGCGGCCCGATCCGGCAACGCGGCCCGATCCGCACCCCGGCCGCGATGACAACAAAGGGGCCGATGTCGCAATCGGATGCAACCGCCGCTCCCGGGTCGATGACCGAGGAACCGGCGCGCCGCGGCACGACCGGCATCGCCGGGTAGAATGCCCGCGCGGCGCGGGCGAAGGCCTTGTACGGCTGCTGCGCAATCAGCAGCGCCATGCCCGGCGGTGCCCGGTCGATCGCCCGCTCGTGGACGATCGCCGCGCCGGCGCGCGAGAGAGCGAACGCATCGAGGTATTTGCGGTTGTCGAGAAACGTCAGATCCTCGGCGCCGGCGGCTTCCAGCGGCGCAACATCGACGAGCAGCCGCTCGCGATCGGCGGGGTCGCGCAGCGACGCGCCGGTCAGTTCGGCGAGTTGCGCCAGCGAATAGGGCCCGGCCCGTTGAAAGAAGCGAGGGTCCGCCATCGCCGCACAGTCGGCAGGCGCCGCTAGCGCTTCTTCTTCGCCGCGGCGCGGGTCGGCGTCGCGGTATCGGCCGTCGCCGTCGGCGCCGACGAGGCCTCTGTCGGGACAGCAAAGCTGACGGTCAGCGTCGGCAGGTCTTCATCCAGCCGTTGCAAGACTTCGTCCGTCACGTCGAAGCTCTGGTCGAACAGAACCAGCTCGCTGCGTTGCAGCACTAGGTTTGCTTTCCGTTTCTTCGCGATATCGGTGATGATTCTCAACATCACCTGCTGGATTTTCTTGAGCGCCTCTTCGTTCGAGTATTCGAGCACCTGCCGCTTGCTCTGGACGCTGCGGTCAAGGTCATTGACTTTCTGCTGGAATTCGCGGCCCTTCTGATTAAGCGCCTGCGGCGACAACGTTGCTTGCTGGCGCTGCAATGTGTCGCGTTCGCGGCGCAGCGCCTCTTCCTGGCGTGAAATCTCCTTGGCGTATTCGGCGCGCTTCGCCTCGATCTGTTCTCGCACCATCTTGGCCGCTTTTGCGTTCTGCAACAGGGCCTGAACATCGACGACGAGCACGTTCAACGCCGGGCCGCCGGGCGCGACAGCCGGCGGCGGCGCTTTCTGCTGTGCCGCAGCGGGCGCAACAAAACCCGCCGGGACAAGAAGCGAGGCGAGCAGAAAAAGCCCCGCATGCTTAAGCGACATCAGAACCTCGTACCAAAGCTGAAATGGAAGAATTGCGACTTGTCGAACGACTGCATCAGATAGGGCACCGCCAGATCGACCTCGATCGGCCCGACCGGCGATTTCCATGCGATCCCGATCCCCGCGGCGGCGCGGACGGCGGACGAGTCGACAATATTAGGTGCGACACCGCCGGTGAACGCGAGCTCCGTCGGGGTCAGCGCGATATGCTCCTGATCGTTACCCCAAAGGCTGCCGAAATTTGTGAAAACCGATCCCGAGATGCCGAGTTCTTTCGGCAGCGGCAGCGGGATCCCGAGCGCTATTTTGCCGACATAGTATTTGTTGCCGCCAAGCGCGTCGCCGGTGATCGTATCGCGCGGGCCGATGCCGGCCGGTTCGAACCCGATCAGATTGTCGCCGCCGACAAAAAAGCGATCCTGCAGCAGCACCGGTTGGCCGCCCCAGCCGAATATGTCGCCGGCCTCGCCGGTCACGCTGAGCACCCAATCCGGCCACAATGAATAATAATAGCCGGCATCGATTTTACTGCGGATGTACTTGACGCCAAATCCGGCCCCTGCAAAGTCGTTGCCGATCGAAGCATAGTATCCCGAGGTCGGCTGCAGTCGATTGTCGCGGCGGTCGTACAACAATACCTGCCCGATCTCGGAAGTAAGATGCGTCCCGCCCTCCAACGCGATGAACAGCGAGGCATCGCTCTGGATATCCGTGATGTCGTCGGAGCGGGCCGTGTAATGCCAAGTCTGGCGCAGGTTTTCGCTGATCTGATAGCCGGCGCGCACCGATCCGCCGTAGGATTGCTGGACATAAGGCGGCGTCACGCCGCTGAAAAAATCGGCCGTCGGGCTGGTCTGAACCTCGAACAGATCGAACCCCGCGGCGATGTTCCGGTCGAGAAAATAGGGTTCGGTATAGCTGAAATCGACCTGCTGGTCGCCGCGCAGCGATACCACGCCGCCGATCCGTATATCATCGCCGCGGCCGAGAAAATTGCGCTCGCGGACCGAAGCGTCAATCAGCGGGCCGTCGGAGGTCGAGAAACCGAGGCCGAACGACAATTCACCCGTCGATTGCTCTTCGACTTCCACCGTGATGACGGTGCGATCGGGCGCCGATCCGGGGTGCGTGGTGATCTCGACCTTTTTGAAGAAGTCGAGATTTTTGATGCGCTGTTTCGAGCGTTCAAGCTTGTTGGTATTGAACGCATCGCCTTCGACAAGACGGAACTCGCGGCGGATCACCTTGTCGAGCGTGCGGACGTTGCCGGTAATGTCGATGCGCTCGACATAGACGCGCGGTCCCTGCTGCACGTCGAACACGATGTCGATCGTATGGGTGTTGCGGTGGCGGTCGATCTCCGGCTTGACCTCGACAAAGGCGTAGCCGCGATTGCCTAGCGCGTCGGTCAGCTTGGCAATCGAATGCTCGACCTCATCGGCATTATACCAGTCGCCGGAATGCACGCTCAGCAGCGGCAACACCTGCGCGCGCGGCAGTCCCTTGAGCTTGATCGCGACATCGACCTTGCCGAAGCGATAGCGCTCGCCTTCGTCGATCGTGAATGTGATGATGAACCCATCGCGATCGGGCGTCAGTTCGGCCACCGCCGAGATGACGTGAAAGTCGGCGTATCCCTCGGACAGGTAGAATTTACGGAGCAGTTCGCGGTCGTAGGCCAGCCGATCGGGATCGTAGGTATCGGCGGTGGACAGGAAGCGCCACCAGCGGCTTTCCTTTGTCGAAATGACGCCGCGCAGAGTGCTGTCGCTGAACCGCCGGTTGCCGACAAAATTGATGCTGCGGACCTCGGTCGCCGGGCCTTCGTTGATTTCAAAGACGAGATCGACCCGGTTCTCCGACAGTTGGATGACCTTCGGATCAACCGTCGCGGCGAAATGACCGTGCTGGCGATAGAGCTGCAGAATGCGGCGGACGTCGTCCTG
>Ga0335074_10003550_pt1 | contig 21370 bp, 19 predicted proteins | sample Lox_Sample_23_FD_206715 | JGI IMG/M metagenome (GOLD analysis project Ga0335074, IMG submission 206715) | Soil microbial communities from Loxahatchee National Wildlife Refuge, Florida, United States - Lox_Sample_2.3 | ecosystem: Environmental > Terrestrial > Soil > Wetlands | place: USA... | reverse complement strand
TAGCGATATTTTCTTTTACCCGCAGAGTGCCCGGATAAATATCGAAAGCCCCGAGTTTGCGGGCCAGCCATATCTGATTTATTGGTTTGCCCCTATGAACTTCGGACCATGGGCGATCGGTCATAGCATTCAGGGTATGCACCAACCTTGTGGATAAAATCCGTTCGACGTGTTGCTCGGTGAAAATCCGGCGAATATCCGCCAACAACATAACGCCGATATCTTGTGCATCCTGATCACGTTGATCTACCAACGCCGTGAATGCGGTTCGGGCGCGATCCGGCCAGTCCCCGCCGGCAATTTCAGCAATGGCAAAAAGCGGCCGCCAGTTGTCGGCTAAACGGTTATAAGCACCGGGCGGCAAGGTCGGGGCGCAATCTTTAATCCGCTGAAAATTATCCGCCGCGAAGCGTGAGAGTTTTCGCCGCAAGTTTTCTTCATGCTCCGTTTGCATTGAATCGAACCTTTGGCGCAGCTCGCCGGGTTTGGCGCGGGAAAGTCGAACAGGAATAGACCGATCCTGTAATGTGCCAGGAATGGCGCTGATGCTGGAGATAACCACCGGGGCAAAAACGTCAAAGGCCCGCAGTTCGTTTTCATCGCCACCATCGCGGATCATACGCCTGCCGCGCTCATGTCCGGCGATCAGAACGCTACACAGATCGTCGTTTTTGAAGAAAACAGAGTCGTCCTCGTCTATTAAAATAACAGGACACCATTTATCCACTACGCAAAAAAGCGCCTCAAGGCTGACATTCTCAACGCGAAGCGATTTGGCAACCAAGCAACCCAGAATATTTAACAAGGTGGTCTTTCCACATTGCTTTTGAGGCGAGGTTATATGGAGTCGCGGCGTATGAGAAAAAGCCTGAAAACAGTGCGTGTGTAGCGTCCAGAGGGCAATCGCGTCGGCGGCGCCGATCGGCAGCGCCACAAATCGAGATAAGGTCTCTGTAATTTGGTTCAAAACATCCGCGCCATCCAGCGCCTGGGGCCACGGATCAGGCGCGGGAAGATCAAGGCTTTTGCCGGGGATATTGGCGATGGGGATGGGTTTAGTTTGAATTTCCGGCAGCGCGAGTTCAGCGGCGAGCTTATTTAATTGTACGGACAATTCGTCACGAGGGATATGCAGGAACTTGATTTTGATGCGGTTTATATAATCCTCACGCGCCTTAGCGTCGCGCAGATTAATTTGATGAATAAAACTGGCCTCATCATGGCGCAGGATTACAGCCCACGACTGACGGCTGATTTGTACGGCTTTGAGGGTAAAAATATTGCTCATAGAGCACCATAGGTTATAGGTGACAGGTTACAGGGGACAGTTTTTCCGCAACCGACCTGTCCTAATACTGAATAGGCAAACCAACCCCCACGGGGCGGCGTTGCCACGCTTTTTAGTTTTTTGTCTTTTATCCTTACAATTAGTTCATGCGATGTTCCCAAAATAAAAAATCTATTAAAAATCCCTCTTTGGTGCATCTTATTGCGCATTATCTTGAGCAAGACGGATGTCGTATCCATGAACACATGAAAGCCTTTCAAAACTTATCCATCAAAGATGCAATCAAAAAAGCGGCGCTCGCGCGAGATGAAAATCAAAAATTTTATTCTCACCAGTGGAACCTAAAGATGTATCCCGAAGCACCAAAATGTGCGGAATGTATTCTGAGTAAATGCATTAGCGAAATTGAAGTGTGTCAAAACTTTGATGCTCTTCATAATTTGATAAAGGATAAACTCATAGGCCAGGCAAAGGGCTTGGGTGAAATGTATTATTACGACACTTCATTCAGAATTGGCATCAGCATGAACATTTATCCTGAAAAAATTTATCTGCATCGAGGAACGAGGACGGGCGCTAAAGCACTTGGCTTTAATGAGAAAGATAAAGATATTTTGGAAAAGTCAGAATTTGAAACAAAATATCCAGAGTTCGAGAAACTACAGCCATACCAAATAGAAGATTTTCTGTGCGTCAAAAAGAAAGAACTACCCAACTTCAAACGGTCTTGATAAAAAAATTTTATGCAAGATTAATCAAACTCCACAATCCTAAACCAATTTATTCATTTGACGTGTGTTCAATTTCTCCGCCATAAACAATAGGTTTTATTGCATCACCCAGTACCTTAAGGGCTTGCATTGGGCGGCCCGCATATGGCGAATGTCGATTTAAAAAAAGTAACGACTGTCTACTTTGATTAATATATTGAAGAGGTATGATCAAGAGCGCCACAATCCTATCAAAACGAACATGATCGGTCTCCGTCGCCACATCAAAAACTAATTGTGTAAGATCGGCATCCGGTAAATGCACACATTGTATGACCACAATACCCGGTAATTCTTTTGGAATCTGACCACAACCTTCATAAAGACCTTTCACGGTAATTCGCCGTAGTTGTGGGAATGGTGAAATATCAAACCCAGCAATCGAAGGAGGGGTATCCCCATTATTTTCCATCACATGACATTCACCCAAGCCTGGGATTACAAATTTGTCTGGTAACGGATTTGCGGTCGTTATTACTTTATATACTGAAGTCCGAAGCCGATTAACGATTTCCTTTAATATCGCTTCATTAAGTCCCGGGCAATCTTTATCAGTTGTACGTATATCAGATAAACGGTCATAAAGTTCTATATGAACTGTGATATTATTTGGTGCATTCAAAGATAGAAATTTCATTGTTTCCAACATCAGATCGCGCGCCCACAACTCCCGTTCTTCGATATCAAATTTTTTACATTCCATTGCAAATTTGTGGTTTTGGTCATTGATGATCAAGTCGGGTGTACGTTGTCTATTATTGGATTTCGGGAACGATACTTTTAGGCCGGCTCTACGAAAAATGGCGCCTATTTCGCACTCTAATTGTATAGAGCCAGTCTCGTCTCTTTTCAATTCGGACATTTTAGAAGGCATAAAACCTTCGGAATTTTCCAACAGTTGTATATCAGTTCCTATATTCCATATAAATTTCAAAGGAATTTCGCCTTTTGGGATCAAACATTTGGCCATCCAATTCCGCTTGGAGTTGGTAAAAACGTTTTCCCACCAGGATCGATCGAAGTAGCGTTTCATTACTTCTAACGCCGCCTGAAATTTATCCCGATCATTACCAAAATGCGTTGCATATATGGGATCATCCCACCAAGGAGTTTCTGCCCACCAAGCAGGAGGTTTCATATTAGGTATAGAAGCAGGATTATTTTCAGACACGGTCATTACTTACTTTCAACAATCACGCCGCAGGCAGGGCTATCGCATCGAGGCGTTGCTTTCTTTTTTCCCAGTCGGGCATGTATTTGAATAGAAGGGCATAAAATTTTTTGTTGTGGTGAAGAATCTTGAGATGACATAATTCGTGGATGACTACATAGTCAATGCACGGCGGGGGCACCTTTATAAGGTCCGGATTGAGCAGAATTCGTTGATTCTTCCCACAACTACCCCATCTTTTAACCATCTTGCGTAATATTGGTTTCTGATTGGGCACGTCGAGCGTTCTTGCCAACTCAATACAATGCCCAAAGCGTTTGTCCAGCACCATTCTGGCCCGAGTCCGATACCAATCCTCTAATAGACGGCGCACGCGTGGCTTATGTTTCGGCCTTCGCGTGTCAATAAAAATATATCCGCATTGCATTTGCACGCGATCAGTTGCCGCCTGCCGGATTTTAAGACGATATTGCCGGCCAAGATAAAAGTGCGTCTCACCGGATACATAACGCCGGTGAGTTGGTAATGGCTGGTACCGCTCAAATTCCCGTTGCTGCTTGAAAATCCAGGAGGCCCGCGCCTGAATTCGACGGGCAATTTGCTCGATTGAACGGTTTATCGGCGCTAGCGCCGTGACTCGCAGGTTGGGGTGAACACTAATTGTGAGGCTATCCTTATCGCGAAACATTATTTCAACGATGACAGATTTTCCGCCGTAAATAAATTGCACTTGATCAGGATATCTAGTTACTGAATTCATGCAGCATATCTCACACGCGCAATTTCAATGCATTGTTCCATTATGCGGTCGATATCGTCGAAGGAAATTGTCAGCCCAAGCGTCTTCTCGAACTCGAAAAGAAAGTCCTCAATTTCTGTCTTCATTTTATTCTGAACGTCTGGATTCGTAGTCCAATCAACAATGCGATGATCGCTGATGATCTGATCAATACGAATCGCTGCTACGGCACCTATTTGCCTCACATCGGCACTGTTTGTCTTATCCTGTAAGATATCTCGTACAACTCCATAGAATGCTTTTGCAACTTCATATGAACGCAACTCTGGCGGTAAATCATCACCGGTTCTATCCCTAACTGCCGTTTGAATCTTCTCAGTATGTTTCAGATATTCGACATCCGATAGTCGCTTTTCTCGGTGAGCGCGGATAACTTCATCTAACATCTCGGAAAACCGCTTATAGAACGCGGGATCTTCAGCCATTCGCTCACTAATGGTCTTCTTGGTTCGGAAAGCAATTGTATCCGCCTTGGATACTTTCCCCGTCAGCTCTTCAACCTCTTTCCTAAATGCATCATTGTCGAAAATATCAACAAGCGGTGTGATCTGTTGTACCTCTCCGGTTCCGACATAAGTATCAATCAATTTTTGAATCTTGGGCTCATATTCACCAAAATCCACTTCTTCAGCATATCGCCGCTTCACCGCCGTTCGGAGATTAGCGAAGAATTTAAGATCAACCTTGTAACGATTTAATTTTTCCTGTGGCGTTTGTTCTAAAAATGATGCGGAGGAAAGGGCAATGCCCAGCGTTCGTGCATAGGTAGATAGCGCCTTATAAAAATCATCTCTCAGCTTATCGTCTATAAGAAGCTGTTCAAATGCCTCAGGGTCATTATTATTGCGGACATCCTTAAAAATCGACCAAAGGTCCGAATGTCGTTGTGGAAGCAGCGCGACATGTGCTTCAATATCTATCAGTGTGCCTTCTAAATCTTTGGCGTCATAATTTTCGAGCGATCGATATAGCGCCATTGCTGTGTCCAGCGCTCCCAGCACTCCGCGGTAATCAATTATGTAGCCAAATTCTTTACCTTCGTGCAAACGGTTGACGCGAGCGATCGCCTGCAATAACAAATAATCCTCCAACTTCCGCGCCAAATATAAGATCGTGTTCCGAGAGGCATCAAACCCAGTCAACAATTTGTCCACGACGATAATGACTTCAGGGCTCTCGCCATGCTTAAATGCTTCAATGATCGTCCGGTTGTAATCCTTTTCCGTCAGGAATCGCGCGTTTTTCCCAACGGTATATTGCCAATATTGCTTCACCGCATCACTGCTGGGTGCGTTGATATCCTCCTCGCCTTCGCGATCATCCGGTCCTGATATCAGCACTTCGCTGCTGACCATTCCAAACTCATCCAGATACTTCTTATAGAGTAAAGCGGTTACTTTGCTTGGCGTCACTAGCTGAGCCTTAAATCCAGTTCCTTTCCAATTGTCTCGGAAGTGGACGCTGATGTCATAAGCAACCCGCATTACCTTCTGTTCGGCTTTATTGAGTTGATCGGTCTGTGCGAATTTCCGCTTCAAATCGGCTTTCTGTTTGTTGGTCAGACTTTCCGTGATCTTGTCAAACCAGCTATCAATTGCTGCAGCCTCAACATTTTGTTCTACATGTCTTCCTTCATATAGGAGACGTACAACTGCGTTATCAGCGACGGCCTGATCGATTGTATATGGCGGAGGAATGAGTCCACCGAAAGTTTTGATCGTGTCCCGTTCCTTTCTCATCACCGGCGTCCCAGTGAACCCAATAAAGCAGGCATTTGGAAGCACGCGACACATATTTGCGTGTATCTGCCCATACTGACCGCGATGCCCTTCGTCTACCAGGACAAAAATATTAGGATCTTTATTGCGAACGCCGCTTCGGTAGGAAATGCTTTCAAATTTATTTATGACCGTGGTGATAATCCTCTTGGTCGATCCGTTAAGCAGCCCCCCCAGATCAGTGCTGGATTTCGCTTGTTCTACTTCAGCTCCGCAATGGGCAAATGTTTTATATATTTGATCGTCCAGGTCCACACGATCAGTCACAAGCACAATCTTGTAATCTCCTATCTCCTGTTCCATCGCAATGGCTTCTGCCAGCATCACCATCGTTAATGATTTACCACTGCCCTGTGTGTGCCATACCACACCTCCCTTACGTCGGCCTGCGGTATCGCGCTGGCGTATACGTTTCATAATCTCCTTGACCGTGAAATATTGCTGGTAGCGGGCAATTTTTTTTTCCCCTGCATCGAAGAGCATATATCGCAGCGTCAGTTCCAGCAGGCGCGCAGGCCTGCATAACGAATAAATCGCTCTATCCTGTTCAGTGACCTCTCGCCCCCCAGCCACCTCGATTTCATCAAATGTTGCGCGCGCGTAACGAAATGGCCCCGTAAATAGCTGGTCTTTCATTTCGGTCGCCAACGGTTGCTTTACGATTGCCGCTACTTGGGCTTCAGTATCTTCCCGTTCACGCCAGCCCGCCCAGAATTTTGTCGCCGTACCGCATGTTCCGTACTTGGCATCATTCTTAGATACAGCCAACAGCAATTGAGAAAAAACAAAGAGCCTCGGAATACCCCCCTCATCTTTCTGATTGCGAATCATCTGGCTGATGGCCTGTTCCACGGGTTTCTCATGCCCTGCCAGTGTCGGCGTTTTACATTCGATTACACAAAGAGGAATTCCGTTTACAAAGAGTACGATATCAGGCCGGCGCGTTTCTCCCGTCCCTGGTCGGTCTACGACAAACTCGGCGGTCACGTGATACACATTTGGGTCAGCATTTGTCCCGGCGCGGTTCCAATCGATGTATATGAGAGGAAAACTTTTGGTATCTCCCAAAATCGTCTGCGGCATGCTGCGTCCCAGAGTGAGAAGGTCATATGCCTTTTCGTTGGTGCGCACCAGTCCGTCATATAGCACATCCTTTAGCGACATGATTGCAGATTGGATATTCCCCTCGCTGAATGCGTATTCCTGCTTCTTGAAGCTGATGCGGTTAAGCTTGGGGAGTTGTTTCTCCAACACACCATCGAGTATGACGCCGCTGGTTTTTCCGCCGCGAAGGCGCACAGCTTCATCAGGCGTCAGATACTCATACCCCAAATTTATCAACATCCGTAGCGCTGGAATCTGTGAAGCGTCATCCTCGCGATAGCTCGGTGTGGTCGGATTGCTCATAGTTATATTTCTTTCAGACGAGCTTTATCTACATTCACTCGCACTTGGCCGGTAAGCAGCTTTTGCATCAGACCTTTTTTCTGCTCTCGTAAGGCGGCCAATTGCTGTGTTAAAAGATTGATCTCACGGTCAAGTACACCAAAAATTTCCGAAACACATGTGCGCTCGATTTCGGTTGAAGGCATAAGCGGAGCTAGTTTAAGAAAATCAACAGGCAATGCCTTGCGACGCCGAGCATTCGTGCCTTGCGATATCACCTTATACTGGTGTCGCATCATGTGTGACGCAAACAGAAGATCGCAGAAGGCTCGGTCAATATCATTGCCTGTAAAAGAAAATGTTGCATATGCTGGTGAGACAATGCCCTTCTCGACACATCGGACAAATCCCATAGATGCGTCCCACAACAGCATCGGGTCATAAACGAAATCTCCGCGATGAACCACTTTATAATTGTTAACCCTAATTGATGCGAGACGTTTCCCAAATCGTTCCACCTGACGAAGTATGCCCTTTTTCGTACAGGAGAGTACTTCAATAACAGAGCCGTCCAGATTCGCGATAGATTTCTCTGCAAAGAAAGTGGAAAGCGATGTCGGTTGCCATGGCCGGCTTGTGAACTCAGTGAAGCGGCGACGGCCGGAAAGTACTTGCTGCATTAACCCTCGTTTCAAACGTCGTTTGAGCTTAAGAAGACAGATCACCTTTTCTATACCTATGCGCCAACACTCAAGTATCTTCACAATCTGTACCTGTTCTTCCCGTGGTGGAACCGGAAGAACAATGTTCTCTAGAAGTGATTGTGTCAGATTCGAAATATTTGTACCGCCTCCGAATCGATGAAACTGTTTTTTAACTAGCGGCGACGTAAAATAATAAGCGGCAAATGCTGGTAGCATTATTTGCTTGTTAATGCGTGCGCGAATAGTAAATCCAGAATGCGTGATCCGTCCATTTATTCCATTTAAGTAAAGCACACGACCGATTAACGCTTTATTCCCATTAGAACGAACGAAAAGTAGATCGCCCTCCTCGAGAAAATATGACGAATCAATATTCTTGGATACACGGACACGATTAAGATTGTCATAGTTAATCGAGAAGGCGTCCCAGAAATCACGTATGCCAATTAACTTGATGCCTGATCCAATGTCCTCGGCTGAGTAGTTCAAACCATTCTTAAAATCTGCGAGCTCGGCAAATGGTCGCAAATCCCACCCATTAACAATGGGTCTCAGCGCAATATCTTTGATAGTTGTATAATCTGTCACAGGGCCAGTTCCTTGAGATATTTGGCCATCTCTCTACGCGTTTCAGCCAACTCAGTTTCTATTTTTTCTATTTTCGCCCCTAGCTTCGCAACGTCGATTTCTTCCTCCTCAACGAATGTATCCACATATCGCGGGATATTGAGATTGAATTCGTTCTCTTTTAGTTCCACAGGCGTGGCACGGTGCGCGTATTTCGGTACACTTTTTCCGGCGCGGAATGTTGCGACGATCTTTTCGATATTAGCAGTAGTAAGTTTGTTCTGTCGCTTGCCATCTTCATATTCATTACTGGCGTCGATGAACATCACATCTTTGGTTTTCTTAGCCTTATTGAATAGCAAAATAGCCGCGGGAATACCGGTTCCGAAGAAAAGATTGGCGGGCAGGCCGATGACTGCTTCGAGCAGGTTTTCTTCTATAAGCTTCTGGCGGATTTTTCCTTCTTGACCGCCGCGGAACAGCACGCCGTGCGGAACGATAACGTCAACCCGACCGTCGGTTTCAACGGCGGTTTCGATCATATGAAGGATAAAGGCGTAGTCGGCTTTACTCTTCGGTGGCGTCCCGCGTGTGAATCGCTTGAATGGATCGGCCGGCGCCCTTTCTGCACCCCATTTATCTAAAGAAAACGGTGGATTAGCGACAACAATATCGAATTTCATCAGCTTGTCCTTTTCGACCAGCTTGGGATTCAACAGCGTATCGCCCCATTCGATCCGGGCGGCATCCACCTCGTGAAGAAACATATTCATGCGGCAGAGCGCCCACGTCTGGCCGTTGCGTTCCTGGCCAAACAGGGCGACATTGCGATCACCAACCTTTTTCCCCACACGTATCAACAGCGAGCCGGATCCGCACGCCGGATCGCAAATACGTGAGCCGGGCTTGGGATCAAGCAACTCGGCCAGCAATTGCGAAACCTCTGGCGGCGTATAAAATTCGCCGCCCTTTTTGCCAGCGTCGCTGGCAAATTTGTAAATGAGGTATTCGTAGGTATCACCAATAACATCTTGGTTTTCCAAATGTGCTGGCCGAAGATCAAGCGTTGCAAAATCTTCCAACAAATGCTTGAGTCGGTAATTACGTTCCTTGGTTTCACCAAGAGCGGCTTCAGAATTGAAATCGATGTTACGGAAAACGTTTTCTAGTTTTAATTTGTTGGATTCTTCGATGGCCTCCAAACCAATATTGATCAGTTCACCGATGTTGGCCGCATCACGTCGCTCATATAGGAAACGAAATTCTGACTCCGGAGGGACTATAAACCGCTCACGCGCAAGGGCTCGCTTAATGCGTTCGGTGTCGCCATCATAACGCTTGGAATAACCCTCACGTTTATCCCGCCACAGATCAGAAATGTACTTTATAAACAACATGACCAGTACGTAATCCTTATATTGGGATGGGTCCATCGTGCCGCGAAACGTATCGCAGGCGCGCCAAGCGACATTGGATACTTCCTCGGCATTCATCGGGGCATTTTTGTTAGTGAGATTATTGACCATTATTCTTTCCTTTCATTGTCGGCCGCATGGCAGCTTGCATACAGAGTTGTTCGATGAGTTGTTGTCGCGATTCCTGAAGGTTGTGCAGGAGCGATAATTCTCGGCGCGCCAGCTCAGCCAGGGCGACAATGATACGTTGAACGGGAATTGGTGGTACTTCGATTTCCAGTTCAGAAAAATCAGATTTGGCAACAATCGGCATGTATGTACCAGCACGGACGGGCGCCAGATGTGATTGGGTCTTGGGCTGGTTGATATACCAAGCCAGATATTCGGGAAGCACATATTCGGTTTTAGGCCGGATAATATAAAAATAATTCGGGACAATGGCATCAGGCGGAGGGTTAGCGATTGCCGTGGCGAAAAGTTTATGACCCCGCGATAAAAACAAAACGTCGCCGTCTTGCACGCGGTATGACTCGGTACCCTTGGCCAGTTTTACGCGGGCCAAACGGCGCGATTTCAGGTCATGGTTTTCTTTCAGGTCATTGACCTGAATAACTGAAGCATTGCCGTCCTCGCTTGGTTCAATTCGACGGCGAAATTGATAGCCGGCTTGAATCGAAGCCAGACTTTTGAGTTTCAAGCAGAACTCCTTTCGGTTGGATTGGCAACATTTGATGACAACTGCTCACATGATGCGAGCAGACGCTCAGCGTAAGCATCGGCCGGTAGACGTACCCATGATGGTGTAAAGTGAAACACCCATAAGAATAGAAGAATAATGTTTATGGCGGCTACGACACCCGCCAACGGCGGGACTGGCTGCTGCGTCCATAGTGCCAATCCAATACGAGCCGCCACCGCGGCAATACTAACGATAGCGATGATAACGGCACTTAATTTCATGCTCCAAAGATTTCTCCGAAATCCATAGCTTATGTTTTCGGAAAAAAGTACGGCAAATTTTTCCCGGTCGCGGGTAGCTTCACGTAGATATCGTGTCCACGTTAGATAGACATCATCGGCGGCCGTAGGATTAATTTTCTCTTCTTCCGGGGTCCATGCAGAGGTTCCGGGCACCAATGCGGCCAATATACTGTGGTAACGTTTAAGGGTTAACTGGTCGAGGTTGCTGTGTCGATGTCTTAATTGGAGCACCGTCGGTTGTCCGCCCCAGCCTGTCCATAGGGTGGATTCTTTTTTCTTGCCAGCATCGCGGGCGATCTGTGCCATAAGCGCCGCCATGCCACCGGTAGTCAGTAGCCCGATCAGTAACGGCCAACCGTCGAAGCGCGATGGGAACCAAGCGGCAAGGGCGAGCCCTGCCGGCAGCAACACCAGCGCTGCCGGCAGGAAGCGGGCCACAAATGTATAGCGATCAGATAGCTGCTTCATAAGTAAAGCCTTTATTCCTCGACCCTATCATGTAATGGCTCCGAACTCGATGTTTTCCAGCCTGGTCGGTCCGGTGCGCCTGGCGAAGACCAGCGAAGCCCTTTACCTGCCGTCTTAAAACATTTCGCGCCGCGTCGCTTAAATGCATTAAGCACTTTTTTTGCGGGATGATTGGGAGCGCCTTCCACGGCCACCGATACAATTGCAGATTTAGCATCGACGCCCGGTGAGGATGAAGACGAAAGCTTGGAGCCAATGATTCTGTTGAGGATTGTCGGCCCTACGTTGTGCTTACTGCCATGATGAGGAATTTGAATTTTCTGTACGGTTTTGAGATCAATGCCGATGGAGGCTGCATAGTCGGCTGCGCGATCTAGTGCCGACACACCAGCGTCTGCCGTGAACAATACGCATTGCCCGTCAACCTCCAGCAGAATGATTGCGCTGCTGTTGTTTTCGGCTTGATCAGTCGCGTCTTCATCAGGATCGGCCAGAGTTTCTATCGTCCATGATTCAAAAACAGTTCTGACAGCCTCAACTACGGCCGCAGCCGCTTGAGAAAATCTGGCCATAAATGTAGAAGCTTCGGTTGTCAGTTCTGGGGTGTCGCGGAAATGCGGGAGCAATTCCTCATAGAATTCCCTACTAGGTCCGAGGACGCGGAGATGTTCTCCGTAATTAGTCTCCCCGGAAAAGGGTTCTTCAATCTGGATGTCTTTCTCATTTGCCTGGATTTCCAGATCATGCGCATGTTCCAGCGATTCACGCAGACGACGATCTAAGCTGTCTTCGGTGATGCGACCATCTTCAAATAAGTGATGAATTTCCTCAGAATGATTCCAGGGTTGGTGCATCCACAGACGCTGAACGTCCAACTTTTCCAATACCACAGTTAGTCCTGAAGCATGATCCCCGTCTGGGTGCGTGGATATGACCAGATCTACGACGCCATCTGGGTCATAGTATTCCCGTATCAATTGGACGAGTTTTTCACCGGAGTCTTTGGTTCCACCGTCAATGACAACAATACGTTGTTGCTCGCGGGGGCCGGAGAGGTTTCCGAATCGTAAGGCGATGGCGTCGCCACTCTTTGAGCCGTCACCGACGGCGAGAAAATCAACTTCAAAATCCATGATAAAATTCCTTCCTGGCTAAGCCAGGTAAAAAGTAAAATAAAAAAACCCAATGATGTGATGCAGCAAAAACCCATCATTGGGTCAAAACCACAATCGGAAAAATATCTCCTTCCAGAATGCGGTGCTTGACGCGGACATGAATTGAAGCGATAATGCTTCATGCTCTGTCATTCCGGGCCAACACCTGGGTGATGCTGCTGCCTCGTGCTATCAACACGGGGCTTTTTTGTATACGAACCGTTGTGAAACGCACAATGGCTCATACATCATTATTAATTACCATAGCCCCTACAACAAAGTCAAGCTATTTTTCGTGCACAATATGAAATACATCAATTTTTATTGTAAATAACATGCCGACTATTTTATTGTTGCGTATATATGTGGCGTTTTTGATTAGTTCTGCAATATTTTTGACAAGCCAACATATTATTCTGTCGATCAGAAAAAATATTCTATTTCCACTGCAGCCTGACAGAAATACGTCAAAATTATAGTTATTTTGTTCTGGTCGATCGCTATAAACCAACACTAGGATCAGGCGCGACTGTGGCGCGGAGAGCGCTCGATTCGGCCAAGCTCACCATAGGCGTCGCAGGCTACGGCTAATGTTCTCCCCTAAAGTCAATGAAGCGCGCTGGCTTGCGCGATGGGCTTGGCGACTGGATGACTTTTATTTTTCTCTTCCATTGACGGTCGGCATAACCGGGATATTTTCGCGGGTTTCTGTTGGATCGTAGAGCGCTTGAATGGTGTATTTGACGGGTACGCCGTCTTTGGTGTGCAGCAGGTAGTAACCGCCAAGATCCTCCAGCGAATCGTACGGGCCGATGAAGCATTTGCCCATCGGCGTGGGAACAGTCAGCAGCGGAACGCGCGTACCGGGGGCGGAAGACAGGCCGCGAAGAATATTCTGGCTTTCTTTTAGCGTGAGCCGATGCTGCGGCAGCGTGCCATCCGGAAATGGATGAATTAAATAGTACGGTTTGACGATCACGTCGCCGGCATCCAGTTGTTCATACATTTCACGGATCAGCCGCGGATCGTTGTTGATGCCCCGAAACAGGGGATGCTGCGTCATCATCAGCGGGCGGCGAACGGCGGCGATTTCAGTTAGACACAACAACACCTGATGTAGTTCCGGCGTGACTTCGCGCGGGTGCACGACGTGCAGAATGTACGAACTCGGGCTTAACTTGCGCAAAGCTTCCTGCAAAGCCTGCGAACGGAGAATTCTATGAGGATGCCACACCGGTTCGCGGGTGTGAATGGTCACCGTGATTCTGCGCGCTGTTTGCTTATTCAGACGCGACACGCGGTCCGCGAAATGTTCGACGATCTCGGCGGAAACCGCCAGCGGGTCGCCGCCGCTGAGCACCAGTTCGCGCAAATCACCCAGATGCTCCGAGCGCTGGGCCTGGTCGAATATATCGTCGATTTCACCGTGTGTGATGCTGCCGGGCGTTACATCGCGGTTTTTCAGGTAACAATAGCGGCAAAGTCCGCTGCAATAATCAGTCAGGCGCAGGAGCGCTTCGTAGCGGTATTTTTGTATCCAGCGCGGATGGTTCACCACGCGCTGGGCAAGCTGGAACGCATCCCAGCGCTCATCGCCGGCGTCCTGAAATTCGCCGGCGCCGGGAATAACCAGGTCCCAAAGCGGATCATGCGGATCGTTACGCAGCACATTTTGAATATAAAATCGCGGCAGGCGGAATGTATAAAGCGCGGCGGCTTCGGCCATTTCTTGCGCCCGCTGATCGCTCATGTTGGTGAGGATTTTACGCAACTCATCAACCGAGGTAACAAGTTCGTGAGCCGGTGCGGCGGTGGTCGAAATTGAAGACGGCATATTCTGTTTCCCGCGCTAATCGATTTTGGGCCTGAATCCTAACGGCAACATCAAAATGCTCCAAACCTGTCCCGGTCGATTATAGGATGCTTAAATACCGTTTTTGACCATGATGTGCCGTTTCGCACAAATAAATCGGAGCGGGCTGATTCCCGTTTAAAATGCGCTGCATTACGGCCGCGGCAAGGCATAAGGCGTTGTCGGTGGCGAATGGCTTAAAGTCAAGCGGCATAGACCATGGTTCATCACGGGTAACCGGAGCTTTTGTTGGTTGCGGATCAAGAATAACGCCACCCGTGTTCAATGATTCGACCCGGCCGAAAATCATGGCCACCGATCCATACCCGCACGGACCGTCCAGAAAGCGCTTGAATTCGGGCCGGTGTAATTTGGTGACCGCCTGGCGGCACATATCCATGGCTATGGGTGAAGTCTGATCCGTCCAACAGACAATCACCGCGTCGGCATGATCACAATCCAAAATATCGACGGCCCTTTCCAGGGGACCCGCGACAGGCCAGGAATCGTGCGCGAGCGTTTCACACGGGCCATGAATGCCAAAGTGAATTACCGCCAGCGAAGCAAGGCTGGAATTTATCGAGCGGGTGAAACTTAGCGGCGAAGCATAACGCCCATCGGCGTCAAACATGCTTTCCAGATACGCCATTGTCGAATCCATTGTTCCCCAACCGCTCAGCAGCACCAAAGCCATGCGCTCGAAAGAAATTTGTTTTGAGGAGAATTCTTCTGCGTGCAAAGCCTGATCAATGGCATAAAACGCATAATGGGCCACGGGGTCGCATGAGCTGATCTGCGATTCGAGTTCGGCGGATGGTTTATAACCTGCCGGAGGAATTAGTCCGTTCAGCGCTGAGTGTTTTTTGACGCTTGCTTCGGCGGGCGATTTGGGCTTGAGCGCCGCAGCGAGCGTATCAGCGCGCGGAAATTGATCGGTGTAAATCCCAAGGCCGGACAATTGGAGAAGATGTTTCACGAATTTTCTCCCCGAGAAAAAACCAGTGCCGTGTTATTGCCGCCAAAAGCGAAATTGCAGGAAACGGCGGTTTGAATCGGCCGTGTCACGGCTTGTGTTACAAGCGGCAGATTGCATTCCGGATCAGGTTCAATGCTGCCGGCGTTGGGCGGCAATACGCCGTGAGCCAGCGCCTGCAGGCAGATTGCGGCTTCAATGGCCCCGGCCGCAGCAAAAGTATGACCGGTCAGGCGCTTGGTTGAACTGGTTGGAGGAAGTTTTTCGAATTCGTCGCCGAAAACGCGTCGAATGGTCCGGGCTTCCATGGCGTCGTTGTCGCGCGTACCGGTTCCATGGGCATTCAGATAATCAATTTGTTCCGGCGCCAAACCCGCGCTGGCAATCGCACGGCTGATCGCCAAACCAGCAAATTTCCCTTCCGGATCAGGTTTGGTCACGTGCCAGGCGTCGCAGGCGGCGGCGAAACCGCGGATAAATCCCAATGGTTTCGCATTGCGCTGGCGCGCATGTTCATGAGATTCCAGAACCAATAACGCCGCGCCTTCGCCAATGGTGATGCCGGGGCGGTCCCGGTCGAATGGACGGCAACCATCCGCGGCGACTACACGAAGGGAATTGAAGCCGGAAATCAGCAACCGGCAAAGCGCATCGACGCCGCCGGCGAGCGCGACATCGATTTTGCCGCAATGTATGGCGTCGCAGGCAGCGCCAATGGCCATGGCGGAACCGACGCAGGTCGTCAGGTTCAAATAGCTCGGCCCCGTAAGATGATGCCGGCGCGTCAAAAGCGAAAGAATTTCATAAGGCTGCAGGCGGCGCAGACAATCCAGCGGTGCGGCATCAGGGTTGCGGCGATACGCGGCGTAATAACCTTCCGTCCTGTCCATTCCGCAAACAGTTGTGGCCAGGAAGCATCCGACGGGAGAAATCTGCGGCGTCGCGGCCCGGCGGTTTTTATGCGAAAAACGGTGTGGAATATTATCCGGCAAATTGGCGGCGCTCAGCGCTTCATCGGCGCAAATGCAAACAAGTTGTTGTGTCCGGGCCAGGGTATTCCATAGCCGCGGGGGTAAATCCCATGGGCGCGGCAACGGCGGACATTGGGCGACTTTTATATGCGAAAGCTCCTGGGGCAAATCGCCTTCCCATGGACGCAAAACTTCCCTGGCGGATGTGATGCCCTGCCAGGATTCCTGCGGCGAAAGCCCCTGGGCCGTCGCCATGCCGAGGCCGGTTACTGCGATGGGTTCAAATGGCGGTATATTGCCCATAATACAACCTGATTCTAGGATAAATTCATGGCTTCTTCCTTTGAATCGACACTGGCTTCGCCCCCCGCGAATATTCGCGCCCGGCAATATGGTGGATATCGCGGCAACATGTTCATGCTGCGAATCGGACAAATCTGTCTGCCGGCAGGATACCTTCTGGTCGCGTTTGCGGCGTTCTGGTTTTGGCTTTTTAAGCCCAAAATTCGGCAAGCCAGCGACGATTTTCTAAATCGCGTTTATGGACCGCGACCCTGGTTTGTCCGCTGGCGTCAGAGTTACCGGCACTTATTAACATTCGGCATCTTGCTGCTGGATCGCAGCGTGGAGCTGGCTCAAACAAAAAATAATTTCCAGGTTCAGGTTCCGGGTTTACAACAGATGCGCGACTCTCTGAAATCTGATCGCGGCGTAGTTATTCTCACCGGACATTTCGGCTCGCCGGAACTGGCGGTCCCGCACATCAAAGATCTCGACGAAGCGCGTCCCTTCAATTTCGTCATTTATCGCGACATCACCGACAAAACCGAGCGATTTCATTTCGATCAATGGAATGCGGTCAAATCCATTCACGTCATTAGTTCGATTGACGCTTTAAGCGCCGGCGTTCAAATGATGGCGGCGCTTCATCGCAATGAATCGGTGGGAATGCGGGCGGATCGAGCCATGTCCGGCCGGACTGTTGCCGTCTCGCTGCTGGGCCGGCGCGTCGGGATGCCCGCCGGACCATTTACGGCCGCGGTGCTCTCCAGAGCGATGGTGATCACGGCGTTTAATCTGCGCGTTGGGTATCGGCGTTATCACATGTACACTTCGGAACCGCGCTATTATGAATTTTCGGACCCGTGTTCCAAGCAGGCCGCTATTGAACAGGCGGCACACGATTATGCCGCCGAACTGGAAAAATTATTACGGCGTTATCCGTATCAATGGGGCAATTTTTATAACTTCTGGGATGATCAGGCTGCTCAGGAAACTTCCAACTTGATTACCGACGCCGTCTCTTCCGCGACAAAAATGACGGCGTGAAATGTTTTTTCAGCAACGCGCTCTATTTCCATGCGGATTTTTTCTTCAGGCAAAATCGGACGAACGAATTTTGCGCTATCAACGGCGGAAAGCTCGATCCCGTTTGCATCCTTCAAACATAATTGCAGCACGTCGAGGACCAGTTGAATCTGCAAAAAACCGGGAAGAATCGGACGGCTGGGAAAATGCCCCTGAAAACCGATATTGTCAGCTCTAAACGAAGCTTCTATTTGTATATGGCCCCCGACTTCGAGTGAATGGTCTGAAGCGGGCAAATGGATTTTGGCCCTGGAGATTTTTCCGATAAGCTCCCGAGACTGATCCATGGACTCACCGGTGATGGGCTTGTACTGCGTTAAATGCTTTACGGTCTGATTTCATTTGGCAATAAATTCAAAACATACTCGTAAATGGCCTGTGCGTACTGCAGCGCTTCATTAAATTCCTTGCGTGTGGGCATGGGTTCGTCAGAACCGCCGGGATATCGAAATGCTGCGACATAGGGCGTCAGCGCTGCTCCAGCTTTGATCCATTTCTCAAAGCCGGGTTTGATCTTTAAAGCTTGTTCAACCAAGTCTTCGATATCATGCGTTTTGGAAAACGGCATGTCATTTGATTGCAACCAAGCTTTGATAGATTTTTCCGCCGCCTGCTGGCAATGATATATTGCGATGTCAAGTAAAGGCTTGTCAGCCGACGCAAGAATTTGCGCCGCCTGCAAATCGCGGTTGGCTCGCGTCAGCCATTCGCGGACAAGTTCCTTAACGGACTCATCCATAAAGCTTGCGTCCATGCGTCAGGACTTGATGAAACAAAGATGCTCGCAAATGTTTATAACGGTCTACCTGAGCGCGCGTTGGAACAAGCACGTCTTTGGCGAATCCGATTCCACGCAGACAATGATATGCGCGTTGCATGCGTTTGATGCTGCGCTCTTTGCTTTTGGAAACAATAACCATTAAATCCACATCGCTATCATCCGTAGGTTTGCCCCATGCGTGTGAGCCAAACAAATAAATTTCTTCCGGCTGAAATTCGGCCTTCAGCCGTTCAACGGCTTTCTCCAATAAATCTTTTGAAATCGTCTTCACAATTTTATGTTATCACAGCCGAAATCAGATAGAAAGTTGTATCGCGCTAAACGGGCCGCCTATTTTTATCGATATACGCCGCGAGGCTGCCGATGCTGGCCAGCGCCTCTCGCGCTTCGCCCTGGCGATCGTGAAGCTGAACGCCAAAGTTTTTGTCCACCAGAACGGCGATTTCCAGAACATCGACGGAATCCAGCCCCAGACCGTTTTTCCCAAAAATGGGCGTTTGTGCGCCAATCGGCTGCGACGGATCAGCACGCAGCCGCAGGCCTTTTTTGAGTACGTCGATAAGTTTTTCTTCCGTTGGAGTCATCGTCCGCATTCTCTGTGAAGAATATGGCGCTTGCAATCCGGCCGGCTTTATTGCTTGCGAGAGTTTTGCCTTCGTTATGATGGCCGACTTTCCAGAAGAACAAAGGTAAATCGCCCGGCGGCAATGGGTTTATCGCCGACATTGGCCGCGACTTCGCACATAAACATTTTGTCCAGATTTCGGATCATGCGAACATGAATGTCCAGCCGCTGGCCAACTTTGGGCGTAGAAAAAATTCTTGCGTCGCGCAATGTGACAAGCATTCCCTCCACTGGTCCGTTTGAAGCGCCTGCCGGCGGCGGAATGCAGGCGGCAGCCTGAGAGATCAATTCAATCAGTGCCGATGGCGTCAGGCAACCATCGACTATAAATAACTGGCTGGCGGAAATGGTCTGCTGTGCACGGACCGAACCGTCCGGCTGCAGTTGGGCGCTCTGCAACCAGTGCATCGGCGGACGATGAGGAATTTGCTCTACGAGATTTTTGGGCATTTGGGCGACTTTCGATATAAGATTCGGTGCTTTTGAATTTTAATGGCAACGGAAATTGTCAACAATAAGCCTGCAAGACGGGCAATACCATGGCGAATAATCAAGTTCCTATCGCAATCTGGTCGCCGGCGGCATGCACCAGCGTATATCCTTCATTGGATAACATTTTTGACGCCTGGCTCAGCGGCGCGGGAAGCGCGAATAACCAATGCGCAACTTCCGGACCCGCGGAAGAATCCGCTCTGTGGAAGCGATTGATCAATTCCGCGACTGGTTCAACGCTGCAAAGAAAAACCAATCCGGCGGCGTGCGGCCTGATTCTGGCGACCACCAAAGGAGACGTTGGCGCACTGGAAATATGGATCGACGCCGCCGATCAAGGCGGGCAGCAGACCCTTCCTACGCTCATGTCGGACACAGCCAACGAAATAACCGGCAAATACCGTATTGGCGGGCCGGTCTTTTGCCTCTCAACAGCCTGCACTTCCAGCCTGTCCGGACTTATTGAAGCTGCTGAAATTGTTCGGACTGGTGAAGTTTCAACAATACTCGTCTGCGGGGCTGACGTCGCGGGCGGGATGGTCCGCGACGGATTTATGGCGTTGCATGCCATCAGCCCGACCTCATGCAAACCATTTGACACTCATCGCGACGGACTGATGCTGGGGTCAGCCGCGGCGGCATGTCTGGTTTGTCGCGCTGATGACGCCCGGTTAAAAAATGAATCTCCCATACTTTTAGATGGATGGGCAATCACCTGCGACGCGGTGCACCTGACTGCGCCGGACCGCCAAGGCGCGGGATTGACCGCCGCCATTCGCGGCGCGCTAGAAATGGCGCAAGTTCAATCCGAACAAATTGACGTTGCACTAATGCATGGCACCGCAACGCCGTACAACGATGCCATGGAAGCCGCGGCAATCCGGCAAATTTTTTCCCATCGATTGGAAATTACTGCTGTAAAAGGGCTTATCGGCCATACACTCGGGGCCAGTGGACTCATTGAGACCTTACTGGCGGACACAATGCTTCGGCGGCAAACGATCCCCCCGATCACCGGATTAGCTAAACCGGACTTTGGTGATTTGCAGTTTGTGCAGGGCATGCCGTTAAAGAAAAAAATTCGCCGGGTTCTCAAAACCGCCAGCGGCTTTGGCGGCATGAATGCGGCCGTGGTTCTGCGACTTCAGGAGCGCGGAGAATGACGGATGACATCGTTATTTACCGCTGGGCGGCGTGCGACGAATTGACGGGATCAGGCGCCTTGCAGGCGGCGAACATTCCCCAAGCCCGTCCCCATCACGCGGATATCGGTGAGGAAGTTAACGCTCAGGAAAACACGCCGCGACAATCAAGTCCGCTCACCGATCAGGCGGCAGCCCTGGCAGACCTGCTTTTATCCGATATTTCACGGCAAGCTCGCCAAACGATGGGGTTATTTATCGGCTCGGTCACAGGATCTTTGGAAGACGACCGGATTTTTCAGCGCTCGCGCCGCACGGAAAACGGTCGCTATGCCAGCCCCGGGGCTTTTCGTCGCACACTTCCCAGCACGACGCCTGCGGAGCTTTCCATCGCTTTTGGTCTTCGCGGCCCGCTGCTGGTTTTTGCCGCGGGAGCATCTTCTGGCCTGTTGGCCGTCCGGCGGAGCATTGCATGGATTCAGACCGGGCGAATTTCACTGGCGCTGGCCGGGATGATGGATTGGTATGCTGTGGATATCGCCGGCGGCAAAAAAAATAAAGGCGGCTGCCGCACGCTTCTTTGCCTGATCGGTAGAATCGGTGTACTGGAAGGCCGTCAATGGTGTTCGAAAATAAAAAATATCGGACAACTCACGGAGATCAATAAAATTTCCGGAATCCAGGA
>Ga0335074_10003549_pt1 | contig 21379 bp, 24 predicted proteins | sample Lox_Sample_23_FD_206715 | JGI IMG/M metagenome (GOLD analysis project Ga0335074, IMG submission 206715) | Soil microbial communities from Loxahatchee National Wildlife Refuge, Florida, United States - Lox_Sample_2.3 | ecosystem: Environmental > Terrestrial > Soil > Wetlands | place: USA... | reverse complement strand
TCCCGGCAGTCCAAGGAGCCGGCCTCAATACGGTCGCCTACGACCCAGACGGCCAGACGCTCGCCACAGCGGGTGCGAACGGCCACGTCTACCTGTGGAACACATCCGATCCGCGGCATCCACTGTTGCGCGGCATCCCGATTGACGCGGGCACCGGACAGGTAAACGCGGTCGCATTCAGCCCCGACGGCGGAATCCTCGCGGCTGGCGGAACCAGTGGACAGGTGCGGCTATGGAAGACGACGAAGGGTGACGCGCACCCTACGCCGCTAGCGTCCCTCAACGGGCCAACGAACGGCGTCAACGCGATCGCGTTCAGCCCGGACAGCCGCACGCTGGCCGTGGCTGGTAACGACAGCAGAGTCTGGCTGTGGACGCTGGCCGACGGCGGGCGAGCGATCTCCGCCCGGCCGTCATTGACCGGAGCGCGAAGCTGGATATATTCGCTGGCCTTCAGCCCCGCGGGGAACGCTCTCGCAGCCGGCAGCGCCGACGACAACGCCTACATATGGAGCTTGCCGGGAGGCGTGCTCACCACCACCCTGCCCCATCCGGTGCCGGTCACCGCCATCGCGTACGGACCCGGCGGGGACACGCTGGCGACGGGCGACGCCAACGACGTCGCGCAACTGTGGACGCTTCCAGGACCGGTGCTTGCCGGGCCGGCGGCCTCTTCCATATTCACCGTGGCCTTCAGCCCAGACGAGGACATCCTGGCGGCGGGCAGCGCTCCGCCTAGCGGACAGGGCGCGGTCCAACTGTGGGATCCGTCCAGGCACGACCAGCCGGCGCCCCTGGGGCCGCCGCTGACCGCGCCCAGCGGGCTGGACGGAACGGTCGCTTACGGGCCAGGCGGGCGGCTGGCCGCGGGGGGTGACAAGGGCAGCGTCCTGCTCTGGGATGTGCGTGATCCCCGGCATCCCGTCCGGCTCCCCACGCCGGCGACGGCCCTGAACTCCGCCATCCAGTACGTCGCTTTCGACAAGGCCGGCCGCTTCATGGCGGCCGGCAGCACCGACGGCACCGTAGAACTGTGGGACACGGCTGATTTCGCAAGAACGACACCAGTCGCGGTCTTCCCTGCCGACACCACCGGCCCCGCGACCTACCGTGACGTATTCGCCGTCGCGTTCAGCCCCGATGACCGCCTCCTCGCGACCGCTGCCGCCGACGGGACCGTCCGCCTCTGGGACATCAGCGACCCGGCTCGCCCGCGGCAACTGGGCCAGCCGCTGACCAGGCTCGCTGACGCCGTCTACCAGGTGACGTTCAGCCCCGACGGGCACGTCCTGGCCGCGTCAGGCGAAGACGGGCACGTGCGCCTGTGGGATGTGACGGAGCCGACCAGGCCTCGCCTGCTCACCGTGCTGAGCGGACCGCTGGGGATCGTCTACGACGTCGCGTTCAGCCCGGACGGCCGTACCCTCGCCGCCGCCGACGGCGATAAGACGATAGCGCTGTGGAATATCGCCGATCCGGCCGCGCCAGGCAAAATCGGGTCACTGACCGGCCCGGCGGGCACCGTGTTCTCGGTCGCCTTCAGCCCGGACGGCACCACCCTCGCCGCAGGCAGCCAGGACGATACGACCCGGCTCTGGATGGCCACGCCGGCTTCGGCGACGGCGTACGCCTGCGCTGTCACCGGCGATCCCATGACGCGGGCCGAGTGGGCGCAGTACATGCCGGAACTGCCTTACCACCCGCCATGCGAGGCCGGCTGACGACGACACGGTAAGGGACCGGAGTCGGCCGCGTACGTTCCGGATGAATCTAGAACTCGAAACCGCCGGGGCGGGAGTTGTGGTCGGCGAGCAGGCCCGCCAGCGTGGAGATGGCGATCTCTGGGGGGGTGCGGGAGCCGATGTTCAGCCCGATCGGCCGGTGTACCCTGGCGATGTCGCCGGGCGGGACGCCGAGGGCCTCGAGCGCCGGGATATGCGGGCCGGGGTGACGCGGGTTGCCGATCACGCCGATCCAGCGGGACTTGGTGGCGAGGGCGTCGCGCAGCACCACGCCGAGTTCGTCGCGGTGGTGATCGGTCACCACCACGTCTGCTCCCTCGATGTCATCGGGGACCGTGCCAAGGACGCCAAAGCCAGTCATCGCCGCCCCGGCGGCGCGGTCGGGGTCCGGCTCGACCAGCAGGCAGCGGAACCCGGAGTCGGAGGCGTAGCGCAGCAGGAACGCGGCCACCGGCGAGGCGAACACCGTGATCAGCGTCCGATCGGATGCGAGGAAGCCGCCGCTGACGACCGGTGAACTGGCGGCGGCGGGAACCGGGGTGTGCGCGACCGCGCAGGGGTCGATCTCTTCAGCCATAAGGCCAGGATAGGGTCGCCCACTATGGAGTTCCAGGACGTGGTGCGGCACCGGCACATGGTGCGTACGTTCACTAGCGAGCCGGTCCCGCAGGCGTCGGTCGACCGCATCCTCGGCAACGCGGTCCGCGGGCCGTCGGCGGGGTTCTCTCAGGGGCAGGCGTTTCTCGTGCTGAGCGGGGATGACCTGCCGAAGTTCTGGGCCGTGGCGAGCGAGGCGGTGTCGGAATCCGCACAGACCGCGCCGCTGCTCATCGTCCCGATGTCGTCCAAGCGCGTTTACCTGGACAGGTACGCGCAGCCTGACAAGGGCTGGACGGACCGGGACGAGTCGCGGTGGCCGGTGCCGTTCTGGCATATCGACACCGGCATGGCGGCGCTGCTGATCCTCCTCACCGTGGTGGACGAGGGGCTCGGCGCGGTGTACTTCGGCATCGTTCCCGAGGCGGTGCCGGAGTTCCGCGCCGCGTTCGGGGTGCCTGATGACTACGAGCCCATCGGCGCGATCGCGATCGGGTACGACGCGGAGCCCGCGCCGCGCGACCTCAGGTCGAGGCGGCGTTCCTCCGGTGAGATGATCCGCTTCGGCCGCTGGTAACGGCGGCAGCGGCGGCGGTGTCACTCGCGCTGGTTGGCGGAGATTGTCTCGGATCCGGTCGCGGCCTCGTCTTCTGCCTCATCCTCCGCCTCGGCTGCCGCCGTGCCGGCTATGGGCTCCGGATCGTCGTCCGTGCCGGCGGCGTCGGGGACCTCGCGGAGCGGCGGGCCCGACAGCCGCCACGCTTCGCGGACGATGACCTGGAACGCTCCGGCCGCCGGAATGGCGAGCAGCGCCGCGACGAAGCCGCCGAAGATCCCGCCGATCCACGACCCGATCGACGCGCCGACCAGCACCGAGACCAGCACGAGCAACGGGCTGATGCGCACCGTCTTGCTCATGATGATCGGGTTCAGGACGTGGTTCTCGAACTGGGTATAGATGAGGAACACGATCAGCGTGACGAGGCCGGCGGTAAAGGAGTGCGTGAGGGCGAACAGCACCGTGGGGATGCCCGCCAGGGCGCCGCCGATCAACGGCAGGAAGTCGACGAGCCCAACCCACAGCGCCCACAGCCCGGCGAACGGCACGCCGACTATCATCAGCGTGACGAACACGACCAGGCCGCAGATGATCGACGTCAGGAAGTTACCGAGCATGTAGCCGACGACCGCGCGGTTCATCTCGGCCGAGAGCTCGATGGCCCCTTCCGCCGACTTCGGTGACAGCAGGCCAAGGAAGCCGCGGCGCAGCCGCGGCCCTTCGAGCAGCAGCATCAGCACGAGGACGAAGATCGTCACCAGCTCGATCAGCACCGACGCCGCGGCCGAGCCGATTGACAGCACCGGTTTGGTCAGGTTCTGGGCGTAGGTGACGAGCTTGGGCGCGTTCTGCGACACCCAGTGCTGGACGTGGTACTTAGTCGCCAGGTGGCCGATCCAGCCGCGGCCGCTCTGCGCGCTCGCGACGTAGGACGGCAGCTTGTTGGCGAGGCTCGTGATCGCGTTCACTAGCGGAGAGCCGAAGATGTAGGCGAGCCCGATGAACACCAGCACCGCGAACAGGGTGACGATGCCGACGGCGAACCCGCGGCGGCGGACCACATAGCGCTGCAGTATGAGCACGAGCGGGTTCAGCAGCAGCGCGACGAACCCGGCGACGAGCATCAGCAGGACGATGTCGCGCAGCCGGTAGATCAGCTTGCCGGACAGGTAGAACAACGCGACGACGAGCACCGCGACGACGATCGTCCGCAGCGGAACGCCGCTCCTGTCCGCGGCTTTCCACAACCGGGCGAACCGGGCGCCCAGTGGCCGCTGATCTTCCTTAACCACGATTACAGGATGTCAGGTCCGTGGCGTAGAAAGCGCAACACGGGCGAACTGATCGCGGCCGCCGCCAACTGCCGCCGGCCACTTGGTGGACACGAACACCGCCCATAGCATCAGCCCCAGCAAATCCAAGCCCGGCAAGGCCGGGCGTCGCAACAGGCGGCGCCGCCGGCCGCTGCGCCGCCGCAGCCGGCCGCCGGTACGCCACCACCGGACCAACCACGTACCCGCCGCTCGCCGCCGTAATCAGCCAGGCGAGCCCGCCATCATCGTGGGTACTTACGAGGCCTATAGCACGCGTAAGTACCCACAATCCTTGAAGCACGCGCGTCGCGACCCGAGTCGCGACGCTTCTTGCTGTTATCAGACGCGTCGCGTCATCGTGCGGGATTGTGCCCGGACTCGAACACGCGGATATCGGCGCGTAATCCCGCACGATCCTCCGCAGAGGTGGGGACACCGCGGCGGCGGAGCCGCTTCTTGCTGTTATCAGGACAGGAGACGCTGTGACACCAATGCGAACGGTCGCGTGGATAGGCTCTCGGGCGGGCCGGCAGGCGCTGGGTTTCCGTTAGTGCTGGGGGCCGCGGGGTTTGCCGGGGCGGGACGGCGCCGTCACCGGGTCAGGCCCCAGGCGCCGACAATCGATTGCGGCGTTGATGAATAGCCAGGCCACAGCGGGTAGGAGCAGGGGCCAGGGCGGATAGCCGCGGTGAGAAAGGGGCGGGCCAGTGCTCGAGGAAGATCAGGCGGCGGCGCCGAAGGAGTATGTCAGGCGCCTCGATGAGGCCTCCGACCACTTGGCGGAACTGGCGGAGGTGCTGACCGCCGAGGAAGAAGTCGGCCGGGTGCTGCAGCGCAGCGTCGACCAGCTGGTCGAATCGGTGCCTGGCGCCGACATGGCGAGCGTAACCGTGCTGAGCGGTGACGCGGGCGAGACGGTGGCCAGCAGCAACGAGCGGGTGTGGGCGATCGACTCCGACCAGTACGCCACCAGGGATGGCCCGTGCCTCGAGGCGTCCCGCACCGGCGAGGTCGTCCGCGTCGGGGTGGAAGAGGCGCACGAGCGCTGGCCGGGGTTCGCGCGCAGCGCCCGCGCGGCCGGGGTGGCGAGCTACCTGTGCCATCCGCTGTTCATCGACGAGGAGTTCGCCGGCTCGCTCAATCTCTACAGCGAGCAGCCGCACGGTTTCAGCGATTTCGACGTGGCGCTGCTCCGGCTGTACATCACGGCGGCGAGCGCCGCGATCGCCAACGCGCGGCGCTACGCCAAGGCCCGCACCCTGGCCGAGCATCTCAATAAGGCCCTCGACTCCCGCGCGCTGATCGACCAGGCTATCGGCATCGTGATGAGCCGCCGCGGGATCGGCGCGGAGCAGGCATTCGACGAACTGGCCCGCGAGTCGCAGAACAACAACATCAAGCTGCGCGACCTCGCCGCCCGGATCGTCGAGAACGCGAGCCGTCAGCGCAGGTAACCCGGCAAGCACCGTCAGCAGGTCAGCAGGCCGAAAGCCTGCTTGGCGGCGAGGACCCGCTGCGCCGCGGCGTCCACTAGGGCGCGGAACGACGGAGACGAGGACGCCTTCGCGAGCACCGCCGCGGCCATCGTCTGCGCCGGCGCCAGCGACTGCGAGGTGATCATGTCACCGCCCGCCGTCAGGAACGAGATCGCCCGCGTCGCCGCCGGGATCGACTGCACGGCGAGGGCGTCCCCCAGGTCGTCGGACATGATCACGCCGCCGAAGCCGAGGCCCGACCCCGACCCGGACCGCACCAGCTGCATCACCGTGGGCGAGAACACCGCCAGCTGAGTGCGGTCGATCAGCGTGTAGGTGGCCAGGGCCACCATGACGAACGGCACTCCCGCGACCACCGCCGCCCGGAACGACCCGAGGTCAGGATCGTTCGGCGTGGTGACGTTATCGACCACGTCGGCGGTGAAGTCGGTGTTCCCGGTCACCCGGCCGAGCCCGGGGAAATGCTTGGCCGACGTCGCTACCCCGGCTGAGGCCATCCCGGTGATGAACGCCGCCCCGTGCGCCCCGTTGCCCGCCGGCGTGGAGCCGAACTGCCTGTCCAGCGCCCCGATCGGCGCGTTCGACGCGGCCGTGGCGGCCGGCACCACATCCATCACCGGCGCCAGGTCGAAATTCACCCCGGCGGCGCGCAGCTCGCGCGCCCAGCCGGCCGCCGCGGAGCGGAGCGTCGCCGTCGACCAGGTGCCCTGGGTCAGCGCGGAAGGCATCACGGAGAAGCCGGGCCCGGTCAGCTGCTGGACCTGGCCGCCCTCCTGGTTGGCGGCGATGAACATCCGTACGCCGCCGTCGTTCGCGGTGCCCAGCGACTGCATGTGCGCGGTCGCGGCGGCCAGCGCCGTGACGCCTTCCGACGTCGAGTAGAGCAGCAGCGACCCGAAGTGGTACTGCTGCAGCGCCGCCGTCGTCTGCGGCCCGGCGATGTCGTCCGTCACGCCGACGAGGAACAGCTGGCCGACCCGCTGCGCCTCCGTCAGCCGCCCGAACACCTGGGCCGCGCAGGACACCGTCGGCGAGGGGGACGCCGGCGACGGGGACGCCGTGGCGGGCGGGCTCGTCACGGCCGACGGGTGGAGCGACGAGGCGGACGGCGTGGCTGGAGCCGCCGGCGAGCTGCACCCCGCGGTCACCGCGAGCGCGGCCCCGACCGCGACCGCGCACGTCACAAACGTCCGCGCGCGCGGTCGAGCCCGATCCCAGTGCACGGGACGACTCTAGTGGCATCGCAGGTAAGACGTATCCCAGAGGTTGTGGTGGCTGCCAGGTTGCAAACGGGTATTTAAGAGCATTATCCGGAACGGCCTCGTGGTGACCGTCGCGGCCGCAAGCTCTACTGCCGGGAGGGCGATGATGCGCTTCGGGGTCTTCGACCACAACGACGCCTCGGGGCGGCCGGCCACGCAGCAGCTGGCCGAGCGGCTCGCGCTGGTCGCGGAGTATGAGCGGCTGGGCTACTACGCCTACCACATGGCCGAGCACCACGGCACTCCGCTCGGCATCACCCCGTCCCCGCACCTGATGCTGGCGGCGGCGTCGCAGCGCACGTCGGTCATCCGGCTCGGCACGCTGATCTCGATCCTGCCGCTGTACCACCCGATGCGCGTGATCGAGGAGGCGTGCACCCTGGACCAGCTCACCGGCGGGCGGCTCGACCTCGGCGTCGGGCGCGGCATCTCGCCGATCGAGACCGGATTCCACGGCGTGCCAGGAGAAGAGACGCAAGAGCGGTTCGACGAGGCGTTCGCCGTGCTGCGGATGGGCCTGTCCGGCGCGACCTCCGTGGACTTCCACGGGAAGTACTACGACATCACGAACGCGCCGGTGGTGACCCAGCCGGTGCAGGACCCGGTGCCGCTGTGGTACGGGACGCGGACCCTGGAGAAGGCGCGCTGGTGCGCGCGGCTCGGCATGCCGATGATGGCGCTGGTGCCGTCGCGCGCGGTGCGGCCGCTGACCGACGCGTACCGGGCGGAGTGGGCCACGCTTGGCCGCGCGGAGGCCGACGCGCCGCCGCTCGGGATTACCCGCTCTGTCGTCGTCGCCCCGACGAACGAGGAGGCGATGAAGATCGCCAACCGGGCGTTCACCGGGTTCGTGGCGAATTTCGAGTCGCTGTGGAAGAGGTACGACCTGCCGCACCCGCCGGTCCTGCCGGCGGACACCTACGAGGAAATCCACGCGACCGGGCACTTCTACGCGGGCGACCCGGCGGGCGCCCGCGACTGGGTGGCGCACCACCGCGACGTCGGCGGCATCAACTACGTCGCGATCGAGCTGGCCTTCGGCGATATGACGTTCGACGAGACCCGCCAGTCGGCCGGGCTCTTCGCCACCGAGGTCATGCCCGCGTTCCCGCATTGAACGGCTATGTCGATGCCGTGGCGCGGCGGAGCATCAGCCGGGCCAGCCGCCTTACCCGCGCGACCGGAGCGACGGCAGCGGCGGGAACGGCAGGATCGTGATGATGCCGGCCCGCCGTACGCGCTCGTCGGGCCTCCAGGAGCTGGCGGTCCCGCTCGCCGGCTCGCAGCGCGTCGTCCTGGCATGCCCTGACGAGATAGTCGCGGATGCTCATTCTCTTCACCGTTCGTGCCGGGCGCAGGCGGCGGCCAGCCGCTGGTAGAACCAGACGGTCTCGTATCCGTCGGTCCCTCGCGCGGTGAGCAGCCGCACGGCCAGGTCGGCGTAGTCGGTGCCGGCGGTACGCAGGTCCGGCCAGCGTGAGCCGGCGAACTGGGCGCGGATCTGCCGGTAGTCGGCGGCGGTGACGTGGTGCGTAGTCAGCGGATACGCGCAGGCGGCCAGGCCGCTATCGGGCGGGGCGCCCGGATGGGTGCTGGCGAACGCGGGCGAGGTGCCGAGGGCCGCCAGGGCGGCGGTCAGGCCGGCCAGCCCGGCAGCGAGACGGCGGAAGCGATGGATGCGGCGGATGGGGTTCATGACGGCCTCCCTTCCTGGCCTTTCTTGGTGCTTAGCGCTAATCGAAGCGATGCACTGGGCTGGCGGTAATGGGTCGATCGGCGTATTTTCCTGACCAGGGTGTTGAGGATGCGCGCTGACCGCCACGAGGCGCTAGTGGACTTCTTGCTGGAGGCGGTCGCGGACGAGGGCACCACGCCGTTTTCCGCGAACGTCCTCGCTGGCATGCGCAGAGTGGTCCGGTGCGAGGCGGTCACCTACCTGGAGTGGGGTCCGCAGGAGATGCTGGAGTGCTCGCTGGCCGCCGACGATCCGGCGTCGATCTTCCCGTCCTGGCGCGCATACCCGCACGTCAGACACGATGACCCACTCGCCGGCGGGGCACCGGGCGGGAGCTCGCTGCCCGACCGCGAATGGCTCGGGCGGGCTCTGATGATCTCCGACTTCATCAGCGATCGCGAATTCCGCCGCCGGGGCTGTACGCCGAGGTCTGCAAGCCGCTCGGGGTACGGGCCGTGATGAAAGTGTTCCTGCCCACCGGCGGGGCAACCGGCGCGTCGCTGCTGTTCGACACCACCAGGAACAGGTTCACCGAGACCGACCGTCTCACCCTCGAGCGCCTTGTCCCGCACCTGAGACAGCTGCGGCGCAACGCTCTCGCGCGAAGGACCTATCCGGCGCTCTTGGATTCCACCGCGGCGGCCCGGATGAGGCTACTGCACCTCACGCCACGCGAACGGGTCGTCCTCGCCAGGGCTGCCGCGGGCGAGACGAACGCCGTGATCGCGCAGGCGCTCTTCGTCAGCCCCGGGACCGTCCGCAAGCACCTTGAACACGTCTACGACAAGCTCGAGGTCCGCACCCGCACAGAAGCGGCCGCGATCTACACCCAGGAGCGAGTGGTCAGGGAGAGCCCGGGTCTGGACCCCTAGCAAGGCCGGCGGCGTAGCGGAGCTCGCCGCCCACGATGGTGGCGACCACTTCGAGGCCGGCGATGCGGGCGGGGCTGACGGCGGTGGGGTCTTCGGACAGGATCGTGAGGTCGGCCAGCTTGCCAGGCTCGATCGAGCCTTTGACGTGCTCCTGCTTGCTGGCATAGGCCGAACCCCAGGTGTAGGCGCGCAGCGCCTCCGCCGCGGTGACCGCTTCTGCCTGGTTGAAGGGCGCGCCGGAGGCGGTGCGGCGGTTGACCATGTCGTGGATGCCGAGCAGCGGGGCGCCCTCGGCGACCGGGCGGTCCGAGCTGCCGGGCAGCACCATCCCGGCGTCGAGGAGGCTGCGCTGGCGGTAGAGCCAGGAGACGCGCCGCGGGCCGACGGACGCCATCATGCCGTCGCCCAGCTCGGTCGCGAAGCGTCCCTGTCCCACAGCCAGCACCTTACGTTCGGACAAAGTCTGGACCTGATCCGGACGCGAGGCGGCGAAGTGCTCGATCCTGTGCCGGGCAGCTGGCCTGGGGTACCTGTCCGCGGCCAGGGCGAAGGCGTCCAGGGCCACGTCGATGGCGCGGTCGCCGATCGCGTGCGCGGCGACCCGCCAGCCGGCCCGGTGCGCGGCCACGATCGTCGCGGTAAGCGCAGCGGCATCGGCCTGCAGGTAGCCGCTGTTGCCCGGGTCGCCGTCGTAGGGGGCGGACATCGCGGCGGTGCGGCCGACCAGGGAGCCGTCGGTGAAGATCTTCATCGGGCCGAGGCGCAGCCAGTCGTCGCCGAACCCGGTGCGGATCCCCAGGTCCAGGCCTCGCTCCATGCCGTCGTCCGGGTGGGCGCCGAGCTCGTGCAGCACCTCGGCGGCCACCATCAGCTCGACGCGGACGTGCAGCAGGCCCTCGTCGCGGGCGGCCTGGTAGGCGGCGAGCTCGACCGGGCTCTGCCCGACCCACCCGCCGCCGATGCCGGCCTCGGTGACGCTGGTGATGCCCTCGGTCAGGTACCGCTCCCCCGCCCTGGCCACCGCGTCGGCGAGCATGCTCAGCGGGGCGGGACGGGTCAGGCCGATCACGAGTTCCTGGGCGCGTTCCTCCAGCAGGCCGGTGGGGCGGCCGGCGGCGTCGGCCGTCACGCGGCCGCCGTCGACGTGCGGCGACGTGGCGTCGATGCCGAGATCGCGCAGGACCAGGCTGTTGACCACGCACATGTGGCCGGAGGTGTGCTTGAGCCAGACGCGGTGGTTCGGGGCGACCTTGTCGAGCGCGTCGCGGTGCGGGTGGCCGCCGGTCTTGGTCTGGTCGTAGCCGGAGCCGCCGATCCAGTCCCCGTCCGGGGTGGTCGTCGCGCGTTCGGCGATCCGCGCGTACAGCTCGTCCAGGCTGGTGACGCGGCAGTCGACGTCGCTGAGCGTGAGCCCGAAGCCGATCATGTGGTTGTGCGCGTCGTGAAAGCCGGGGATCAGCGTGGCGCCCTTGAGGTCGATGACGTCTTTCGCGCTGGTGTCCGGCTTGCCTGTGTAAACGGCACTGATCCGGCCGCCGGTGACGGCGACGGCGCTGGCCCGCGCGTGCCCGGGGTCCATCGTGAGCACGTTTCCGTTGACCAGCAGCAGGTCCGGGTGGTGCGGCGGCATGGCGCGATCATAGCCTTATGGCCTCATAGCCTTATGGCCTTATATGCCTTGACAGTTATATATCTGGCAGGGCATGATTCCTTGATATGGCGACGCTCACCACGCTGCAGGTGCTCGCTGAGCCGCGGCGGCAGGAGATCCTCGACCTGCTGCGGGACGGCGAGCTGCCCGTGGGCGACCTGGTGGCGCGGCTGCGGATGAGCCAGCCTGCCGTGTCCAAGCACCTGCGAGTGCTCAAGGACGCCGGGCTCGTCGAGGTCCGTGCCGACGCGCAGCGCCGCCTGTACCGGATTCGTCCCGAACCGCTGGCCGAGCTCGACGCATGGCTCGCCAGCTATCGCGCGCTCTGGGCCGGCCGCCTCGACCGGCTCGAGGAGCACCTGGACCGAAGGAGGAACGCATGACCGACGCCACCCTCGACACGACCGGCGCCAAGCCGGCGGTGCGCCTTTCGCGGTACCTGCCCGATCCGCCCGCGGTGGTCTGGCGGGCGATCACCGAGCGGGAGCAGCTCAAGGCGTGGTTCCCGTGCGACGTGGTCGTCGAAGGCGGCCGGTGGGCGGTCGGCGCGGCCATCACGTTCCCGTTCCCCGCCGACGTCATCGACATGACCCTCACCGGCACGGTGCTCGCCGTGGACGAGCCCCGGCTGCTGTCGTACACCTGGGGCGAGGACGAGGTGCTGCGATTCGAGCTGTCCCCTGAGGGCGCTGGCACCCGGCTGGTCCTCACCGACGAGCTGCAGGCGGCCTGGGCCGCGAGGAACGCGGCGGGCTGGGAGGACTGCCTGGACCGGCTGGCCGGGACGACGGTGGAGCCGGACGCGTGGCGGCGGCGGTTCGCGGCGTATTCGGCGGCGTTCGAGCCGGTCATCGGGCCGCAGGAGGGGCCGCCCGCGGAGTTCAATGGCGAGGTGTAGGTCCCGCCTGGCGCCTTGGGCGGGACCGTCGTTCAGGACTAGCCCTCGAGGTTAGCCGCAGCAGGAGCAGCCCTCGCAGGTCGGGTCATCGCAGCACGAGCACATCACGGTCACCTCCTTCCGCGTTCGCGGCCTGTCCCGGCGCACACCAGGTGCCCGGCGCCGGGTCCGGGCAGCCCGGGCCGGGCATGGCTTTGAGCATGCCGGTGAGTTCGGCCCGCAGCGCGCCGAGCCGCGCCATCTCCCTGTCGATCTCGGCGACGTGCTCGCGCAGCACCGTCTCGGCTGGCCCGCAGGGGCAGGTGCCGGTGTCACGGACGGCGAGCAGGTCGCGGATCTCGGCGAGCCGCAGCCCGAGCCGCTGCGCGCCCCTGATGAACAGCAGCCGGTCCAGGTCGGCCGCGCCGTACCTGCGGTGGTCGCCGTCGGTCCTGCGGGGCTCCGGGAGCAGGCCGGCCCGTTCGTAGTACCGGATCGTGTCGGTGCGCACCTGGGCGCGCGCCGCCAGTTGTCCGACGGACAGCGCGCCGGCGAGTTGATCGATCGCCATAACCCGACGGTAAGCCCTGGACCACGGTCCAGGTTCAAGGGGAGTTCTAACGGCTGCTGGCGGGCACCTGTGACGCCGCCTCGGCGGCGAGGCGGGTGACGTCGCGCTGGCGTCCGCGCGGGGAGCGCAGCGCGATCACCGCGACGGCGATGGCGGCGGCGCCGAGGACGGCGCCGGCCGCCCAGGCGAGGTGGTAGCCGCTGGTGAGCGCCTGGGCCGTCTCGGGCGCCGCGCTGATTGCGGTGCGGCCCGCCGCCAGCGTCGTGAGCAGCGCGAGGCCGAGCGCCCCGCCGACCTGCTGCGCGGTATTGAACACGCCGGAGACCAGGCCCGCGTCGGCGTCGGTGGCGCCTGCCAGGCCGAGGGTGGTCACGGCGGGCAGCGTCAGGCCGCCGCCAAGGCCGAAGACGACGAGGAGCGGCAGCAGGGAGGTCGCGTAATCGGCGTGAACCGGGATCCGGGTGAGCAGCGCGAGCGACGCTGTGATCATCACCAGCCCGCTGACCAGCACCCGGCTGGCGCCGAACCGGCCGATCAGCCGCGCCGACAGGCCGAGCGACACCGCGCCGATGACAGCGGCGACCGGAAACAGGCCCAGGCCGGCAGCGGCCGGGCGGAAGCCGAGCACCCGCTGCATGTAGAGCGTCACGATCACCTGGAATCCCATCGCGGCGCCGATGATGAACAACTGGGCGAGGTTGGCGCCCCAGACGCTCCGGGCGGCCAGCACGCGCAGCGGCAGCAGGGGTGTCCTGGCGGTGGCCTGCCTGACGACGAAGCCGGCGAGCAGCGCTACCGCGGCGAAACCGGCCCACCAGGCCGCGGGCTGGACGATGGCGTAGACGCCGAGCATGACGCCGGCGGTGACTGCGGCCGCGCCGAGCGCATCCGCCCCCGCGCGCAGCCCCATGCCCTGGTCCGCGGCCAGCAGCCGCCAGCCGGCGATCCCGGCGAGCAGGCCGATCGGCACGTTCACGAAGAAGATCCAGTGCCAGCTCGCCAGCTGCACGAGCAGGCCGCCGATGATCAGGCCGGCCGAGGCGCCGACCGCGCCGACGAAGGAGAACGCGCCGATCGCGCGCCGCTGCTCGTCGGGCTGGGTGAACAGCCGGACGATCATGCCCAGCGTGACCGACGACGCCATCGCGCCGCCGATGCCCTGCACGAACCTGGCGGCGATCAGCATCCCGGGGCCGGCGGCCAGCCCGCAGGCCAGCGAGGCGACGGTGAATACGGCCAGGCCGGCCAGGAACATGCGCTTGCGCCCGAGCAGGTCCCCCAGCCTGCCGCTGAGCAGCAGCAGGCCGCCGAACGCGATCAGGTAGGAGTCCATGACCCAGCTCAGGCTGGCCGGGGTGAACCCGAGGTCGGCCTGGATCACGGGCAGCGCGACGGTCACGATCGTGCCGTCGAGGATGATCATCAGGGTTGCCGCGCACAGGATGACGAGCGCGAACCAGCGAGAACGAAGCATAGAATGACCGTAACAGATGATCTAAAACTAGACAATCTCTTAACGGACAGTCTTAGCTGGGCACTCGCGCCCTCCGCACCGGCCGGTCGCACTCGACCGGCTCGGCGAGCAGTCCGGCCGCCAGGCCGGTGAGCGCGCCGGTGAACGCCTGCCGCTCCTCCCGTGGCAGCGCGTCGAGCACCTCGCCGTGCACCCGGTCGGCGATCCGGTGACCCGCGGCGACCAGGCTGGCGCCGGCCGGGGTGACCGTGACGATCCGGACCCGGCGGTCCGCGGGCGACGGCCTGCGCTCCGCGTAGCCGGCCCGCTCGAGTTCGTCGAGGGTGTTGAGCATCGTGGTCTTGTCCAGGTCGGACAGCTTGGCCAGCTCGATCTGGGTGTACTCGCCGGACATGGCGTGGGCGAGCACGCAGTAGTCGCGCGGCGTGATGCCGATCTCGGCGAACGCCGCGGTCATCCGGGTAGCCAGGACGTGCGACGTGTGGTTCAGCAGGAAGCTCAGGTCGATGACCTGGCGCTCACGCCGGCTGACAGGAGAAGCTGAGACGGCCATGCCGACAGGATACGTCTATTGGTAGATAATCCCGTGACAGATTTCCTGTGGCGGGACAGTCACCACCGGCCCGTTCGGGATGATGAAGAGCGGAGAAACCGGCGGGAGTCACCTGTCGATTCCTGGCGACTCGTCCGACGTAGGGGTGAACAGGCCGAGAGCTTGAAGGGAGAGCCACCATGGCTCAGTACGCGATCCTGATCTATGCCCGCGACTCCGCCCACCGCCCCGACGCGACACCCGAGGACACTGCGACCAGCGACGCGCACGCGGAGGAGCTGACCAGCAGCGGTTCGATGGTGATGGCCTACGCGCTGACGCCGAGGGACATGGCGACCTCCATCCGCGCCGACGCGATCACCGACGGGCCGTTCATCGACTCCAAGGAGGTCATCGCCGGGTTCTATGTGATCGAGGCGCCCGACCTGGACGCGGCCATCGCCATCGCCAGGACCAACCCCGTCGTGCGGGACGGCGGGGGCGTCGAGATCCGCCCGGTGCACAGCGGCCGCTTCGTGCAGCGGGACTCGCGGCCTGGGCGGGCCGGCGGGTGACCGAGGTCGAGGCGGCGCTCGCCGACGCGCACCGCCGCGAGTGGGCCAGAGCGCTCGCCGCGACGGCGCGCGTCGCGCGGGACCTGGACCTCGCCGAGGAGTGCGTCCAGGACGCGTACGCCTCCGCCATGACGGCGTGGGACAGGTCCGGGGTCCCGGACAACCCGGGCGCCTGGCTCACCACCGCCGCGAAGCGGCGCGCGATCGATGCGATCCGCCGGGACGCGGCGCTGCGGTCGCGGCTGCCGCTGCTCGTGGTGGACGACGAGAAGGAGCCGGTCCACCCGGAGGAGCGTGACGTGGAAGTGCTCAGCGAGGCGGTGCCTGACGAGCGGCTGCGGCTGATCTTTGTCTGCTGCCATCCGGCCCTCGCCCAGGAAGCCCAGGCGGCGCTTACCCTCCGGCTGGTGTGCGGACTGCCGGTCCCGGACATCGCGCGGGCATTCCTGGTGAGCGAGCCGACGATGGCGGCCCGGATCACCCGGGCGAAGAAGAAGATCGCCGTCGCGCGGATCCCCTACCGGGTCCCCCGCCCCGCCGACCTCCCCGAGCGGCTCCGCGCCGTCCTCACCGTCATCCACCTGCTGTTCACCACGGGCCACACCGCACCGTCGGGCGCCGCTCTGGTGCGCGCCGACCTGGTGGACCGGGCGATGCACCTGGCCCGGATGCTGTGCTCGCTGCTGCCTGATGACACCGAGGCTCACGGGCTGCTCGCGTTGCTGCTGGTCACCGACGCGCGGCGGGTCACCCGGGTCGACGAGGACGGCCGCCTGCTGCGGCTGAAGGACCAGGACAGGTCGCGGTGGGATCGCGCCGCGCTCGCGGAGGCCGACGCGATGATCGTCAGCTCGCTGCGGGCCGCCCCGCCGGGGCGGTACGTGCTGCAGGCGGCGATCGCGGCACTGTACACCGAGGCGCCGGCGTACGACCAGACGGACTGGCCGCAGCTCGTCGCCCTGTACGACAAGCTGCTGCAGGCCTGGCCGTCCCCGGTCGTGGCGCTCAACCGCGCCGTGCCGCTGTCCATGGTCGCGGGCCCGGAGGCCGCGCTCGCGGAGGTCGAACGGCTGGAAGGCGACGAGCGGCTGTCGGGATACCAGTACCTGCCTGCGATCAAGGCGGACCTGCTGAGCCGGCTGGGCCGTCCCGCGGAGGCGGCCACGGCCTACCGCCGGGCGTTCGACCTGGCGGCGAACGAGGCCGAGCGCGCGTTTCTCGCCGAGCAGTTCGCGGACTGAGGTCTAGCCGTACCTACCGCTTGCGCGCCTTCCAGACCTCTTCGCACGGCCATCGCCGCGACCAGTCGAGGGTGACGAACGGATACCGGGTGGTGGCGTCGGGCCCGGGCCGCAGCTCGAGGAGGTCTTCCACCTCCAGGCCGCAGTCGCGCAGCAGCCTGATCATGTCGCCGTGGCCGAGGTGGAACTCCACCGAATCGTCATTATCTGGCCATTCGAACCGGTGCATGCCGAAGAACGGACGCAGCAGCCGGTCGGCGGCGGGCTGATCATCGGTGTCCGGCACGGTGAGCATCAGCAGCACCGAGTTCAACAGGAAGATCAGCTCCCCGCCGGGGCGCAGCAGCCGGGCCGCCTCGGGAATCCAGCGGTACGGGTCGCACCAGATGCTGGCGCCGTATTCCGAGATCGCCAGGTCGAAGCTGGCGTCGGCGAAGGGCACCTGTTCGGCGCTGGCGTGGACGAGCGGGAACCGCAGCCCGAACCGGTCCTGCAGCTGGCGGGCGGTAGCCAGCTGCGCCGCGGAGTTGTCCAGGCCAGCCGGCCGCGCGCCGCGGCGCGCCAGCCAGGCCGAGATGTATCCGGTGCCGCAGCCCAGCTCGATGCTGTCCCGGCCGTCCACGTCAGCGGGCAGCAGGCCGACCTGTCCCTCGGGGATGTTCCACAGGCCCCAGGTCGGCTCGGCCGCGGCCCACCGGCGCAGGCCCGGTCCCGCGTAGTCGGCGGCCCATTGGTCCCACGCCGCGCGATTGCGCAGCACATGATCAGCGGCACCGGTCACAGCCGTCAGCATGGGTGCCTGCCGGGCACGTCGTCAACTCGATATTCCTGGCTACGCCGGGTCGTCGTCTGACGTGTAGGAGTGGCCTGGCCAGTAGGGCCACTCCTCGAACCAGGTGCAGCGGCCGTCATCGGCGAACCGGATGACCCACAGGTCGCGGTACTCCTGGACAGGCGGATCTCCGTAGTGGACCTCGGCCCGGACCACCGCCGCCGGGTCGTCGACCGCAACGATGTCGGCGGTCATCGTGAAGACCTCGTCCGCCCCCTCTCGTTCCTCCTCCCACATCCGCTTGATCGCGTCCAGGCCGGTAACGGACTGTTCGTAGGGGGACTGCGAGTAGACGGCGTCGCTGGCGAACAATGCCGCCAGGCCGTCGGTTCCCGGCGCCCGCCACGCGGCCTCGTATGCCGCCAGCCACCGGCGCACCGATTCACGGTCAATCACCTGCCTCATGATGCCCCTGCCGCCGCGCCGGCCAACCCGCGGGGTCCTCGCGGTGGGATCATGAGCGCGTGCCGGACGACAACCTTTCCTGGCCTGAGGTCGCTGCGCGCCTTGCCGCGGCGCGTAGCTACTGGCTGTGCACGACTCTGCCCTCGGGTGCGCCGCACGCGACCCCGGTGTGGGGAGTGGTGGTGGACGACACCCTGTACCTGTACACCGAGCGCCGCACCGTGAAAGCTCGCAACCTCGCCGCCGACCCGCGCCTTGTGGTGCACCTGGAAAGCGCTCAGGACGTGCTGATTGTGCGCGGCACCGCCGAGGATATTGGAACTCCTGCCCGGGTCCCCGAGGTGGTGGCGGCCCTGTCGGCGAAATACCCCAGCGAGGAGGACCGGCAGTACCTGCCGGCCGCCGACCCCGCTTTCGACGTCGTCTACGCCATCAGACCGCAGTCGGCGAGAATGTGGCGGCTGCCCGACTTCGAGGACTCACAGCGCCAGTGGAGATTGCTGCCCGCGCCGTAGGACCCCGAGAATGGGCGGATGCCGTATTTCGCCGGGCCGGTGGCCGACGAGCGCGACGCGTTGCTGACCTTTCTGGAGGTGCCGCGCGCCGCGCTGCGGGCGGCGGTGTTCGGGCTGACCGATGAGCAGGCGCGCAGCCGTCCGGCCGCCAGCGCCCTGTGCCTGGGCGGGCTGGTCAAGCACGCGGCCCGCACGGAGCGCCGGTGGGTTGTCGCCGGCATAGCCGGGCAGCCGCTGCCCGGACTGTGGCCGATCGAGGACTGGCCGGCCGACTTCCAGCTGACCGGGCAGGAGACTCTAGACGGCGTGCTCGCGTACTACGCGGAGACAGCCGCTCTCACCGCCGAGATCGTGTTGGCCGTCGATGACCTGGGGCAGCCGTCGGCAGTCAACCCGGAGCAGTCGGTCCGCTGGGTGCTGTTCCACCTGATCCAGGAGACCGCGCGCCATGCCGGGCATGCCGACATCATCCGCGAGACGCTCGACGGCAGGCGCGCCGGCCAGCTGCTGGAAGCCTACGAAGCGGGATAAGTGCCAGTGATCCGGCTAGGAGTCCCCGCTGACCTGCCCGCATGCTCCGGCATCTATCGTCGTGCGTCGTTGTCCAACGCAGGCGACCGTGACAACCTGCTGGCGCACCCGGAGTACCTGATCCTGGGACCGGAAGGACTAGCCGAGGGCCGCACGTACGTCGCTGAGGAGGATGGTTCCGTAGTCGGCTTCGCCACCTGGGCGTGGGCCGTTCAGGCAGGCGGCGCCGTCGAGTTGGAAGACCTATTCGTCGACCCGGACTGGAGGCGGCGCGGGATTGCTACTGCCCTGGTCGGCGGCATGGTGGACGTCTTGCGGGCACGGGGCGTGCGGTGCCTGGAGGTGACCGCCAACCCTCATGCGGAGGGCTTTTACAGCGCCGCGGGGTTCATCGACTGTGGCGTGGCCGAGACGGCCTTCGGCCCCTCGCCACGTAAGAGGCTGACGATCGACTGATGATGGGAGCGTCGCACGGAAAGGAGCGTTGATGGATAACCGCTTCGAGGTCACGGTGGGCGCCGGGACCATGATGTCGGGCTCGGATGTCGCTGTCCGCTTTCCGCACCGGTGGACCGCCGGCGGCGTCACCGTGGAGGGCGATTTCACCGGCGGGCATCTGCTGAATCTCGCCGCCGCCGGCTGCGTCCTGAACGACATCTACCGGGAAGCCGCAACGCTGGGTATCGAAGTGAGCGGGGTCCGCGTGACCGCGGCGGGCGGGTTCGATACTGCGACCTGGCAGTCCACGGGCATCGACTACTCAGTCGAAGTCAGCTCCGATGCCTCCGCCGATCAGCTCGCCCACCTGCTTGAGGTGGTGGATCAGGTGGCTGAGATTCCGCAGGCCATCCGGGCCGGCGCCAACGTCCGGCGGGTCAGCTGAGGGTGCCTGCTCATCGGCGTGGCACAGCTGCCGTTCGTCCCTGTGGCAGGCGTTTGAGAGTCTCTTGGAGCCATGAGCGCTGTCCGGCGTCGAGGACCGGCAGGGCGGTTTCGACGTCGTGCTGGTCCTTGTCCGTTTTCGATCGCGCCTTGAACAGCAGTACCACTTCGGGGGCGAGGAAGGGGATGCCGCCCCGGTGACAGGTGATGTCGCCCAGTGGCCGCTTAACGCGATATGTACCGCGCCGGTGGACCCAGAACGTCCCGTCAGCCTCGGCCAGGAACACTTCGGCAGGCAGCAGGAGGTTCTCGCTGTGCAATGTGAGGCGTCTTGGCTCCCTACCGCGCCCGGTGACCTGGACTTCCTCCTCTGGGAGGTCATCCCAGAGCGCGTGCTTGTCGCGTTCCAGCAGCATGACGTCCACATCTGCATGGTCGCGCGTCACCCGCCCGACGGCGAGGTCGATGGCCCAGCCGCCGGCAATCCAGTAGGGAACGGTCAGACGGGAAAGTAGAGCGCAGACGGCCGACACTGCCGCGAAGTCGGTGTTAGCCGTGGTGTCCACCGAATACCCCTCAGCCCGTCAGTCGTGCCACCGCCATCAAACTCGCGGCAAAACCGTACTGCAGGTCTTGCCGCCCGTCAGTAAAGGGACTGTTGCGGCGCGTGGGTACGCGCGGTCTAATCGGGATGGAAGCATCACAGGAGCTGCCATGACGTCTGTGCCGAGGACACCATGCTGAGCACGATCGGCAAGATTGACATGCCGTTGCCCGCTCCGGATGCGGTGGTTATCGGGCTACTGGCGTTGATCGTGGTGTACGGCGGGACACTCTGGAGGGTCGCTACCCATGCCGAGACAGTGCTGCACGAGAGCGCGCATGCACTGACCGGGATCGCAGCCGGCCGCAGGATCCGCGGCGTGAATATCAACTCAGACGGTGGCGGCGACACCGTTATGGTGCCGGACAGCGGTTTCGGGTTCGGCGTTGCCGCGGCCGCCGGCTACATCGGCCCGAGCGCCGCCGGGCTCATTGCAGCATGGTTGATCTCCGCTGGCCGTATGGTGGCAGTGCTGTGGCTGGGCCTGCTGCTATTCGCTTTCATGCTGCTGATGGTCCGCAACTTCTTCGGCGGAATCGTCATACTCACCTGCGGTGCGCTGCTGTACCTCGTCCTGCGTTACACGACGGCCGGAGTCCAGGTCGCCGTCGCCTACGGCGTGACGTGGTTCTTGCTGCTTTCCGGTACCAGGGTGGCGTTCGGAGCGGCTAGCAGGCCGGACAGTGTGGCAGATGCAGGGATCCTCGCCGGGATGACTTTCCTCTGGCGGTCGGCATGGTGCTTCCTGTGGCTGGCTGGGGCGATCGCCGCACTCGTGGCCGGCGGATTTATTCTGACCCACGCCTTAGCCCAAGGCTATGCAAGCCTCGTGCCCGTGCCCGAGGCCTAATCCCCGAGCGATCCAGGAAGCACAGGTGGCCAGATGATCCACATCTCGGGAGCGTTCGTCTACCAGCCGTCGTCTTTCCCGAGGCCGGGTGTCTCATACCCCGCGACCTTCCTGATCAAGCTGGTAATCATGAGCGATGACGCAATGCCGCTTAGCTTGCGACTGCGCACGCGTCGCGCCGCTGTCCGGACAGCCGTCAGTCACCGGATTGCACCCAGCCCGAGGTTATCTATTCGAAATCCGTGTCGTTTTCGTCACTATAA
>Ga0335074_10003548_pt1 | contig 21383 bp, 12 predicted proteins | sample Lox_Sample_23_FD_206715 | JGI IMG/M metagenome (GOLD analysis project Ga0335074, IMG submission 206715) | Soil microbial communities from Loxahatchee National Wildlife Refuge, Florida, United States - Lox_Sample_2.3 | ecosystem: Environmental > Terrestrial > Soil > Wetlands | place: USA... | reverse complement strand
GCGGACGAGCCTGTAGGAAAACATCATAGACACCCCCAAATTGCTGTCTTACCCCTCAAACCCCAAGTTTGACGGTAGCTTCGTTGTCGTTCCAGCCTTCGACGGGCATCCGCACGGCCTCGACGAAAGGCTCTAGAGTCTGCGGCGCGGTAACGGCGCGTGAGATCATGCAAAGCGCTTTGGTTCGGCGCAGAAGGGCCAGTCCAGGTTCACGTTGGTCTGCAATCGGCACAGTCAGCCTGGGACGGATCAGGATTTCGGTGAAATTGCATCCGTTGGTTCGGCTGCGCTTCACCGAACCCTCGATTTCCACTTCCAGGTCGGTGAATTGAAACTTCGCTCCCTTAGCCACCTCGTGGAAGGTCGTCGTGAAACAGCCGGCCAGAGCGCAGAGTAGCAGCTGCTCTGGAGTCCAGCGGCCCTGCAAACCGCCGATTTCTGCGGCTTCGGAAAAATGGATCGTGTTTGGGGAGGACTCGCACTTGGCCAGCCCAGTACGGCCCGAGGTCCACCAGGCCGAAACGCGATAGGTATATTCTGACGGCATACATGACTCCTGACGCTCCCCAAAGCGCCCTTGCAAGCTTACGAGCTGAGGGAGAAGATCACCGTAATCGTGGTCTCTACCTCAACGGGTTGCCCGTTCAGCAGATAGGGTTTGTAACGCCACTGCCTGACGGCGTTGATTGCCTCTTGCACCAGCATCGGGTGACCGCTGATTAATTGCAGATTCTCGATCTGGCCCGTAGTGCTGATGACCGCGGTCAGCACCACTTCGCCCTGCACTCTGGCCGCCTTGGCCAGCGGCGGATAAGTCGGCTCGACGCGATGAACCAGTAGTCCTCTCGTTACACCTTGCGAGATGCGGATGCGCTGCGGTGCCGCAAGCTTGGGAACCGTGGCCAGGCTCGCAGTCGAACTGATGATGCCGCCAATCACGCCTCCGACCTGCCCGCCTGGAATGCCGCCGGGCACGCCACCCACTACTCCGCCCGTGGCCGCCATCGGCGGTGGCGCCTCGTCTTCCTTAATCATTTCGACCCTCCGCGGAATCCTGGTCGGCGTGCGCAATTGGCCGGTGTTGAGCACGTCGGTCTGGATCTGCCGCACGATCCTCTGCACCTGGGCTGCTGCCGGTGGCGGGGGCGGCGGAGGTGGCGGAGGGGCCACCAGGAACGTCAGCAATTGCGCGCTGGGCAACTGCTCGGTAAACACCAGCGGCATGATCAGCAGGATGCCCAATGCAATGCAATTTAGTATGAATGAAGTTGTGGTGGCAAAAGCTTTGCGTTTCCGCTGCATTCCGAACTCAAGCAAACTATCGGAAAACATTGGCTTGGCTGCCATTGCCACTCTCAGTTCCGCTCTTGGCAAAACTGCCGCCGGTGAAGTGGCCTGGTTTGCCGCCCTCACTTCCGGTTCGTGGGTCTCGATTGTGCCCTTCATTCCAGCCTCCTGGAGTCACCGCCGGCCGCATCAGAGCGTCCGGCGCGGGGGACGCAGCCTGGTTGTGCTACATCTCCTCCTGTCCGGAACCATCTTCCTTCTGTAAGGGATAAGGGGCAAATGGCCCACATCACGGTTCTTCGTGATCGAAATCACGATTTGAGGCTTTAGGAAGAACGAAAGTAACTAACTGAAGGCGATTAACCAGAATGGAGCGGGGTACGGGGATCGAACCCGTGACATCGAGCTTGGGAAGCTCGCGTTCTACCGCTGAACTAACCCCGCCTAGATTACAACTCGATTAGAGATCCTTCGCTGGCGCTCAGGATTTCGGCTGGCGACTCCCGCTCGGCGCTTTGCGCCTCGCTCACGCCGCCACAACGCCTCAAGCTCGCGTTCTACCGCTGGACTAACCCCGCCTAAATTACAACTCGATTAGAGATCCTTCGCTGGCGCTCAGGATTTCGGCTGGCGACTCCCGCTCGGCGCTTTGCGCCTCGCTCACGCCGCCACAACGTCCTCAAGCTCGCGTTCTACCGCTGAACTAACCCCGCTCAGGACTGAACAATTCTATCCCAGAACGCTGCGGAGATGATATAGCCGCTCAAGGCGCGACTGGCAGCGTGATTTTTACTGCACATCCGGATTGATCCTTGCGATTCGACAGCTCCAGACTTCCGCCGTGCGCCTCGCAGATCTGGCGCGACAATACCAGCCCGATCCCGCTGCCATGCGGCTTGGTCGTGTAGAAGGGCACGAAGACATTGGCAGGATTCATCAGGCCGGGGCCATTGTCTTCGATGGTGAGAACTGCATTCTCCTCGGCTCGTTTCCACGTCAATGTAACTCTCGGCTGGCAACCGTTCCCTGGCTGCGGCGCTCCGTTCCCCTCCGAAGCGCCGGGTTGTAGCGCCGCTTCGGCGGCATTGCGCAGCAGATTGATCAGCATCTGTTCCAGTTGGTCGGAATCAGCAACTAGTGTGATTTCTGGGCCGGTGACAACCGTGATGGGAACGCGGGGTTCCAGCATTACTGTATGGCGAACCAGCTCTGCGATCGAGCACTCGCGTCTTACAGGCGGCGGCATCTGCGCGAGCTGTCGGTAGGCTTGCAGAAAGCGGTTGAGCGATGCGGCACGCGTCTCGATAATGCTGAGACCGCGCTCGAAATCCTGGCGCTCGTCGGCGTGCACATCCATTTCTGAGATCCGGGCAGCCAGGCTTCCGGCGATGGATTTGATCGGCGCCAGCGAGTTGTTGAGTTCGTGGCCGATGACCCGGATCAACCGCTGCCAGGCCCGCCGTTCTTCCTCGCGCAAGGCGCGGCTGACATCCGAGAGAACGACGAGCGTGTGCGGCAGACCATTCTGACGGAATAAGCTGCGGCGAACCAGCCAACGCGCCTCGCTGGTAAAGTGCAGAGTGACCGGCGTTTCGTTTTGGCAGCTGAGCGCGGTTTGCAGACCGAGGTCGGATGCGGCTTTGCCCAGCAATTCCGAAGCGGGATGCTGCAGCAGTTTTTCTGCAGCGGAATTGACGAGACGAAGTTTACTCGCGGGATCGAAGGCGAAGATGGGAAGATCGACTTCTTCGACGACTCGCTGCAACAAAGCCGTGGCCTCGATGACTCCGGTCCGGTGTTGCGCAAGCAGATCGGCGAGCGCGTTCACCTCAATCGAGAGTTCGCCCAGGGCGTCGTTAGGAACCGCCAGCCGCGCGCGGAAGGAATAATCCTCTTCGCGCAGAGCGCCGACGACGTTCGCCAGGGTCTGCAGCGGACGGATGATGTGGTCGTGCAAGGCGCTGCCGATCAGAAGGCAGACCAGTATTTCGGCGCCGAGCAACAACAGTTTCGATTCGGTGGTCCAGGGCAAATACCAGAGGATCAAACTGCTCGCAAGGAAGCCGGGAATTGTCAAAAAAATGCAGTACCGGATGACCCGACGCTCGAAGAGCGCCCGCCGCGGTTTGCGAACATTTCGTTTTGAGGAGGTCGGTGCGAGTGGGCTAGAGCCCATACTTTTCCATCCGCCGGTACAATGCGCCGCGACTCAAGCCCAGGGCTTCTGCGGCGTGGCTCACGTTGCCCTGAAAGCGTTGCAGCGCTTTGCGGATCAGAATAGTCTCAACCGCTTCCAGACTCAATTCTTCCAGATTCGGAGATGAGGTTTTTTGGATCCCGAGGCCGAGGTCGCCGGGCTGAATCTGCTCGCCCCGGCACATCAGGACGGCACGCTCAATTGTGTGCTCGAGCTCGCGAACGTTCCCGGGCCAGGCGTACTGCAAAAGCGTCTGCAGTGCCGCGGACTCGATGCTATGGACGGAGCGGCGATAGCGCGAGGCGTATTGCGCCAGGAAGTGCATGGTCAGCACGGGAATGTCCTCGCGGCGTTCGCGCAGCGCCGGCAAGTGAAGCTCGACGGTGTTGAGGCGGAACAGCAGGTCTTCGCGAAACTCACCACGCTGGCAGGCTGCGGCCAGATCGGCGTTCGTGGCCGAAATCATGCGGACATCGACGTGCTGGCTGCGTGAGGAACCCACGCGTTCGATCTCACCATTCTCGATGACACGGAGCAGTTTGGCTTGCTGGCGCAGCGGAACGTTGCCGATTTCATCGAGAAAGATCGTGCCGCCGTTGGCCAATTCGAAACGCCCGATGCGGTCTGAGCGGGCATCGGTGAACGCGCCTTTCACGTGGCCGAACAGTTCGCTTTCGAAAACACCTTCAGCCAGGCCGCCGGTATTAACGGCAATGAACGGATGAGCGGCGCGGAGAGACAGAGCGTGAACCGTCCGCGCCACCACTTCTTTTCCGGTTCCGTGCTCGCCCGTGATCAGCACGTTGGCGTCGGAAGGAGCGATCCGGGTGATGGTTTCGAGCAGCGGTTGCATCGAAGGCGCGCTGGCAATGAACTCGGGCCGCCCTTCGGCATTCAGCAGACGATTCTCGGCAGCCAGACGTTCGGCGTTTTGCAGGGCGCGATGCAGTTCGACTTGCGTGCGAAGAATCGAAACCAGGCGCTCGTTTTCCCATGGCTTCTGGATAAAATCCCGGGCGCCGCGCCGCATCGCCTCCACCGCCAACTCGACGTTTCCCCAGGCAGTCATCACGATCACGGGAACCATACCGTCGAGGGCAACGATTTCAGACAGTAGATCAAGACCTTCCCGGCCCGAAGTTGTGTCGCGCGCATAATTCAGGTCGATCAGCATGGCATCGTAGGTTCCGCTGGCCAGGGCTTCGCGGACCAACGCTGGAGAGCGGACAGCATCGACCTTGTAGCCTTGTGGCTTGAGCAGCAGTTCGAGGGCTTCGAGGATGTGCTGCTGATCGTCGGCCGCCAGGATACGCGGAGCGAGCGCACGCCCTGTTGTGGCGTCAGTCTTGGCGACGACGGGAACCGCGTCCCGTTGGTTGGTAGAAGTTGGCATATTTACTGGCTGGAATTGCTCGCGCGCCCCTCGATCGCAGCCTGAATTTCAATTCCATTATCTGACAAAGTGTTTGCCGTTGCGCGGTCCAACTCGACTTGGGCTTTTTCGTAGACAGTCATGGCCGTGACCAAGTCAAGCTGAGCAAGAGCGAGGTCGTGCTGCGCGCTCAAAGTCTGGAACGGCGAGCCCGCGCCCAGATCCTGTTCTTTCTGCGTGATTTCGAACGTGCGCTGGGCCAGGTCACGCGATTTTCGCGCCGCATCAACACGGGCTGCAGTTTGTTCAAGCGCATATTCGGCATTGCGGACTTCAATTCGGATTTGATTGCGTAATTCTTCGCGGCGCAATTGCGCTTGCCGGAATTCGAGCTCGGAACGGTATTGATCTGCTTTTGCGATACGATTGCGTATGGGGATGTTCAGGTTGACACCGACATAATAGTCAGGAGCGGTGTTGTTGAAGGTGTTCTGCAAAGCGCCAGCAAAGTCCACCGGAACGGTGGAAGAGTTTGTTTGGCCGGCGACGTTGTAGACGGGATTCAATGGTCCGGCCAGCCCCGAGCCACCATAAAATCCTACCAGCGACAGTGACGGCAGCAAGTTGTTTTTTGCGGCCTGGCGCGTGATCTGCCGATTGATGAGATCTATATCGGATTCCAGCAATTCGGGGCGATCGTGCAAGGCTTCGGCAATCAAATCTTCAACCGGACGAGCCGGAGCGACTTGTGTATTTTCGAGCCGATCCGCGGGAATAACGGGAATCGATGCCAGCACGGGGTCGTCGAGGTTTCGGGTGAGGGCATTCTTCATCAAGAGTTCTTGGAGCTGCAAGTTGGTTCGCGCGACCGTCAGATCCTGAGCGCGGCGGGAGACTTCTGCTTCGGCGCGCATCACATCCATCGCCGGTATGCTTTGGAGCTGCAGTTGCTTCTTGGCGTTGTCCAGCGACTGCTGGGCGAAGCTCAGCGACTGCTCGTTGACTTGGGATTGTTCGTAAGCGCTGACCAGATCCCAATAGATATTTTCAATCTGTGTAACGGTCGCGATGACCTGATCTTTGAAGGCGATGTCGGAAATCTTCTTGTTGTTTTTGGCGATGCGTAGATAGCGAAGGTTAGGACCGAAACCGAATCCGGCAAGGAGCTGCTGCTGGATCGTCAGCTGGAACATTGAGCTGAGCACCGGGGACAAAGTCACGTACGGGCTGTTGTAGGTCTGGCGATTGTTGTTGAATTGGAAAAACAAGCTTGTGCCCGAGGGGAACGCCTGTGAGTAACCGAAGTTGGCCTGCCCTATATTGGTCTTCAGAAGTGATACCCCGTACGTTTGCAGATTGGCGAGGGGTGAGGTCAGATGCTGGCCGCCGACGGTCGCGATGATATCGGGATCGTAAATGGATACGGGCGCACCAATGCCCAAAGTCGACTGCACCAGGCCGGCCGCACCAGCGCCCGCGCCGCCCGCGCCGCTCGTTGTGCCACCTGCGCCCGCGCCGGGAGCACCGGTGCCGAAGCCGCCGACTCCGCCGCCCGGAGTTCCCTGCACTACTCCGGTATTGACGCCGCGAAAAACGCCTCCAGCTTTGGTGCGAAGAACGTCGGTGTCAGCGATCGGCAGGTTATAGCGCGCGATGGCGATATCGAGGTTGTCTTCGAGCGCCAGACGGATGGCATCTCGAAGCGACAGGTTCAATTTGCCATCCTGAATGAGCTGATCGATCAGTGGCGCATTGGTCAGCCGCGGCTCGGGAACCTGTGAAGGCAAGTACGCGCTGAAGGGATTCGAGGACTTCGGCATCTCGAATGGGACGGAAACATTCGTTGTGCTTTGCGCTCCGGCATTAACGACCAAGCCGGGAATGAAAGCGACAAGAAGCACCGGAGCAAAGTATGGGGCCCGAATTTTCATTGTTTCACCGTTTCTTGCGGTTGAAGTTGAGGATTGGCTGTGTCTCCGACCACCCATCCGTCGCGCACCTGGATCGTGCGCGAACCGTAGGCGGCATTCGCGTCGGAGTGCGTGACCTGGACGATGGTCGTTCCTTGCTGATTCAGTTCGCGAAAGAGTTCCATGATCTCCTTGGCCTGCGAAGAATGCAGATTGCCGGTGGGCTCATCCGCGAGCAGAAGCGCCGGCTTATGAATCACCGCGCGCGCGACCCCGACTAATTGCTGCTGGCCGCCAGAGAGCTGGCTCGGGAACAGATCCTTTTTCGCGACGATCTGAAAACGATCGAGCGTGTCGGCGACCATCCCCTGCCGCTGCTTCTGCGGGATGTCTTTGTAGGAGAGCGGCAAATCGATGTTCTCTTTGACGGTGAGATCGTCGAGCAGGTGATAACTCTGAAAGACCATGCCGATGTTGCGTTTGGCGAGATCGGCGCGTTGCTTGCGTTTCATCTCATGCACGGCCTGCTCCCGAAACCAGAACTCTCCGTCCCAGCCGTCATCGAGCAGGGCCAGGACGTTTAATAAGGACGACTTCCCTGCTCCGGACGGTCCCATGATGGTGATGAATTCGCCTTCACGGATTTCCAGATTGATCCGCCGCAGCACCCAGAACTGCCCGGCGGGAAGTTTGTAACTGCGTTCGAGATTCTTAAGTTGAATCATGCGTCTCCTGAATTCATTTCATCGATGGTCTTCAAATATTTGGCCAATGGTTTCTTCTTCGCACCTCAACGTCACCATGGGATCGACTGTCGGCGCGCGACGGGCCGGTCGATGACTGGCAAGGGCCGTCGCTGCCGTCAGGACCAGCGGTACCGTGATAAAGGTCCACGGATCGAGCATCGAGCCGGAGCACGATGAGATCGTCCGATTTCGGGTACGGAAGCGGATGAAGCAATACACAGTTGACCACGCTGACGATCGCGGAACTGGCACCGATACCCAACGCCAGCGTAATCACCGCAACCGCGGCGAAGCCGGGGCTCTTGCGCACCTGGCGCAGCGCGTAGCGAAGATCCTGAATGATTCCGGTCACAGTTGCTTTCCTCAGCCGTACATTCGGACTCTCATCGGATATTTCAGGTTCACTCCACCCGCAGCGCGTCGCTCGGATTCACGCGGGCGGCACGCAGTGCCGGGATCAGGCCCGATGTGGCCGACACTGCAAGCAGCACGACCGCCGCGGCAAACATCGTTACAGGATCGTGCGGACTCAGACCAAACAGCAGGCTGCGAACAGCGCGCCCGACAGCGAGCGAAAGCAGAAGACCGGTAGCGATGCCGATTGCAGCCATGGCAAGCGTCTGATGCAGAATGAGCCAGAGCACAGCCCTCCGGGGTGCACCAAGCGCAAGACGAACTCCCAGCTCCGCCGTGCGTCGCGCAACTGTGTACGACAAGACACCGTAAAGGCCCAGACCGGCCAAGCCGAGCGCCAGTGCTCCGAAAATCGAGGCAAGACGCGCGATCAGTCGATAGCCCCAGAGGCCTCCGCTCACGACTTCAGCAACCGTCCTGGAATGGGCGATCGGCAATCTCGGATCGACACTTCGTACGGTCTCGCGAATTTCTGCGACCAGCGGCGCTGGGTCCGCAAATGTGCGCACGTTCAGGCTCGCGACATCGATCGGATCCTGCACAAGCGAGTGAAAAATCGTGGGCGGGACTGCTTCGCGAATGTCGTTGAAGCGGGAATCCTTGACTACGCCGACAATCTGAAACTGCCGGGGGTTGGCATCATCGTATCCGTAATATTGGCCGATCGGATCTTTTCCCGGCAGAAATTGCCGGACGAACGTTTCATTAACGACGACCACTTTTGGGCTTTTCTCCGTATCGGAATCGGCGAATAATCTTCCCCGCACGAGAGGGATGGCGGTCGTCGCAAAAAAATCGTGACTGACGAAGCGCTCCTGCGCGTCGGTTTCGCCGTTGCTGTGAGCCATGCCGGGAAAGAAGATGTCGCTGGCATCTCCGCATCCCTCGGCGATTTCACAACTCAGCAGCGAAGATGAGCGGATGCCGGGAAGCGCGTCGACGCGATCGATCAGACTGCGATACAGCGAGGTGAGTTGCGCAGGAGAATAGCCGACTAGGTGCGTATCCAAGTCAACGGTGATGAGCCGGTCGCGATCGAACCCGGGATCGAGCGTGGAGTAGTTGCGCAGCGTGCGGACGAATAATCCTGCGCCAACCAGAAGCACGAGCGAGAGGGCGATCTGTGCGGTCACGAGGAGCTGCTTGAGCGACCATTGGCCGCCGCCCGAAGCTGCACGAACGCCGCTCTTCAAAGCATGCATGGGCTCGACCCGAGAGCCCTGCAGCGCGGGCGCAAGACCAAACGCGACTCCCGTAAGAACCGCAACCGCGATGCTGAACAACAGAACCCGAGCATCGGGACTAAGGCTGACCGGGATCGGGCTGCTTCCGCTTGAAGCCCAGCGGGGCAATGCACTCGTCAGCCAATAAGCAATGGTGACTCCGCAGGCCGCGCCGCACAGCGACAGGAGAACGCATTCCACGAGCAGTTGACGGACAAGTCCGGCGCGAGTGGCGCCGAGCGAAAGACGAACCGCGATCTCCCGCTCGCGGGCGGCGGCGCGCGCCAGCAGAAGGTTGGCAAGGTTCGCGCAGGCAATCAGTAGGATGATTCCCACCATTGCCATCAAAACCAGCAGCGGTTTTGAAAACGTGTTTTGGAGATTCGGCAATCCCCGCGCACCCGGCACCAGGGTCAATTTGGCGCGCAACATCGCTTCGCGTTCCGATGGGTCTTTTTCCTGAGCAGCGGCTTGCACCAGGTTGAGATGGAATAGGTGGGCCAACGCGGCTGACGTTGCCGCAACACGCCTCGGATTATTCACACGGATTACAAATTGGAGCCAGCGAATACCGGGTTGTGACACCCAAGGCATTTCGGAATCATCCGAGGTGTTTTTGCTGTAGTGCTGCTGGTAGCGCACCGCCGACTGCATGCTGGTCGGCAGCCAGAATTCCGGAGCAGCCCCGACTCGCGTTCCGAAGAATCGTTGCGCGGCGACTCCGACGATCTGAATGGGCATGCCATTCACCACCAGCTTGCGTCCGATCACGTTCGGATCGCGGCCGAAGCGGCGTTCCCAACATCCGTAACTGATCACCGCAACCGGACTTGCTCCCGCGGCACGATCATCGCTGTCATTAATCAGGCGGCCCAGTTCGGCATAGGTTTCGAGCGTCTGAAAATAGTTGCCGGTGACCAGCTGGCCAGTGACCATTTCGGGTTGGCCGCCGAATGACGCATAGAACCCGCCAGGCCATGAGGCTGCCGCAAGCTGGGAGCCTTGCGACACGACCGCACGCGCCTGCTGGAAGAATGGATACGAGAAGCGCGTGTTTTGCGGCTCAAAATCGTTTTCGATCACGAGAAACAATTGCTCGGGATTCGGCACCGGCAACGCTTTCAGCATCACTGCATTGACGAGCGTAAAGATGCCGGTGTTGGCCCCGATTCCGAGCGCGAGCGTGGCCAAAGCAATAAACGTGAAGCCAGGACTCTTGCGCAATTGCCGCAGCGCGTAGCGAAGATCTTGGATCAGCGACATCATCTTGAACTCCTCGAATACGGGATTCTTCCTTACTCGGCCCGCAAAGCCTGCACGGGATCGATCGATGCCGCTCGCTGTGCCGGAATGAGCAGATCATGGAAAAGCATTCGATTCGTCTCCTTTCGCTCATTCCCAGCGCAGTGCGACCATAGGGTCGACCCTGGTTGCGCGATATGCAGGAATTGCGGAAGCCGTGACCGCAACAACCAGCACAAGCAGCGAAACGCATACCAGAGTCAGAGGATCGGATTGTGAGACTCCGAACAACTGCGCTCGCGCTGCATGCGCCAGCAGCAGCGAGAGTGGAATTGCGGCGGCGATGCCGATGGCGGCGAGAGCTAGCACGTCCTTAAGCACCATTTGAACGAGCGCCAAGCGCCGCGCGCCCATCGCGACTCTGACGCCGATCTCGCGTGTCCGCTGCGCCACGGAATATGCGAGCACACCGTAGATTCCAATCGCCGCCATGAGCGCGGCGAGCAAGCCGAAAGTGGCTGCGAGAAAGGCGATCGCGCGTTCGTCGCTGAGATTGTTTTCCACTTGCTCTCGCATCGTCCGAAAATCATCGAGCACCAGTTTCGAATCGAGTTGGCCCATTGCTCCTCGGATCGTCGCTTCTGCAGAGTTTGGCACTTGCCAAGTGCGCACATAAAAAGTCATTCCAAAGGAAGTGGAGTTGAGGTCAGGATCCTGCAGGTAAGGTATGAAAACCGTGCGGTGAATATCGCTGCGAACGCTGGTATGTCTCACGTCTCCGACGACTCCGACGATCTCTATGTCCGGCTTGACGTTGCCGGCGCCGAAACAGAAGTAGCCCCCAATGGCATTCTGTGGCCGGCCGAAGTAGTGTTTTGCGAAGCTCTCGTTGACGACAGCGACCTTCTGCGTTCCGGCTCGATCCTGATCGTCGATCTCGCGTCCCGCGAGGAGCGGCATCTTCATCGTAGTGAAGTAGCCGGAGCTCACGCGCGGAGACTCCACGTTCATATCTTCGTTTTCGGCGGCCTGATATCCCGCGACCGTGATATTGCTGGTTGAGTTGTTATTTCTTAGTTCGGGATCGTTGGTCGCCGCCGCCGAGCGCACTCCCGGCATACCGGCGAGTCTTTCAAGAATCTGCTGACACAATGCAATCGTCTGATCCGGCCGATAACCGGCCAGCCGGGGATCGATGGTGAAGGTGAGAAGGTGGTCGGTGGAAAATCCTACGTCAACCAACTTGAGATTGTGCAAAGTCCGCACAAAAAGTCCGGCTCCGGTCAGCAGCAGAAGACTCACGCCGATTTGCGCGATGACCGACGCGCGCCGTAAACGCAACGGTCCACCTGCGATTGCGCCTGACTGTTGTTTGAGTGCGTCAATGGCATTGGGACGCCAGAACTGAAGAGCGGGAGCAAGGCTGAACACCACGCTCACAACGAATGCAACTGCAAAGTTAAAGGCGAGGACACGCAGGTCGGGGCTCGCCATGAATGTCGTTTTGCCCGGTTCCGCCCATAACATGCGGATCAAGAGCTTGGAGAACTGTGGCGCAAGCAAAATTCCCAGAACTCCACCTGCACTTCCCAGCAACATACCTTCTGCGAACAGTTGCGCGATGAGACGAGCACGACTCGATCCCAGAGCGTAGCGCACAGCCGTTTCACGCGTTCTTCCTGCGACTCGGACCAGCAGCAAGCTGCCCACGTTAGTGCAGGCCATCAAAGCCATCAGCGCGGCCATGCCCATGATGACGAGTAGGGTTGTAGGCGTGCCGCCGCTTCTGGGTATGCCCTTCGCTCCATCGATCAGAAAAAGATGCGAGTTGGTGAGAAATGCGTCCTGAAAACTTTTGGAGCTGTGCCCCTGAAGCTTGAGTTCTTCCGTGCGGATCGAGTGCCAGAGCGGATCGACGCCTGCTTGCGCCTGCACTCGCGTTAAACCCGGCTTCAGCCTGCCGATGATGTTCAGCCATGTGGATCGGCGCTCTTCCAAGTCGTTCCATCCTGGCGTAATCTCCGGCTTCATCATCATCGGCACAAATAGTGCAGGATTGTTTTGGGAAACTACGCTGCGAAATCCGGGTGCGACGACGCCGATGATGGTGAAGGGATTTCCGTTAATCGAGACGCTCTGATTGACGATGTGAGGATCGCCGCCGAATTGCCGCTGCCAGTAATCGAAGCTGAGAACCGCGACAGGATGGGCATCCTGCGTGGTGTCATCGGAAGGAACAAGCAATCGTCCCGCTGCGGCTTGCACCCCAAGCACATCGAAATAATTTCCGGAAACGACTTCCGCGTCCGCCAACTCGGGCTGGTTGTGCCACTGCACTCCGACTTGAGCTGGCCAGAAGGTCGCGATCACGCCGCTGAAAACTGAGTTTCGATCGCGCAATTCGCGGTACATGGGATAGGAGTAAAAAAGATCGTCGAAGGTCGAAGCCCTCGAATAACCCTCATCACGACCTGTGTGGCGCAGAAGCACGAGCTGTCCCGGGTCCTTTACGGGCAACTCACGCAGCAGCGCTTGATCGAGCAGTGTGTAAATGGCAGTGTTGGCGCCGATTCCGAGCGCCAGGGTCAACACGGCGACCGCGGTAAATCCCGGATTCTTGCGCAACTGGCGAAGTGCGTAGCGAACATCTTGTGCGAGGCCGGTCATAATTGTTCCTCACTCATATCGCAACGCCACCATGGGATCGACTTTCGCCGCACGCCGGGCGGGGATGTAGGAAGCGGCAATTGCGACCAGCGTCAGCAGCCCGAACGCTATAACAAACGCCATGGGATCGCTGGAGCTGACGCCATAAAGCAATCCTTTGGCAGCTTGGGTCAGAGCAAGAGCGGTGATGAGGCCGACGATTTCACCCGCCAGTACCAGTCTTATCCCGTTGCTCAGGATGAGGCGCAGCACCGCATCCTGCTGGGCGCCCAAAGCGAGCCGGATGCCGATCTCCTGGGTCCGCTGTACGACGGCGTAAGCCATCACGCCGTAAAGCCCGACAGTCGCGAGAATTAATGCCAGCATGGCGAATGTGGCCAGCAGGATTGTGCTGACGCGCCGCAAGGTTACCGACTGGGCGGCGAGCACGGACAATGGCATGGCATCGAAAATCGGTTGATCCTTATCGACGTTCCAAACGGCCTGTTTGGCGGCATTGAGCAGAGCGCCCGGATCACCACTTGTGCGAACTACAAACGCCAGCAGGGGAAACGATACCTGGGCAAGTGGCCGGTACAAGTCTGCATGCGCTTCTTCCTCAGGACCAAATGCCCGGACGTCAGAAACCATGCCGATAATGTGCCAGCGCTCGACGTGCCCGGCATTGTCGATTTGCAGAAACTTGCCGACCGGATCTTGGCCGCCGAAATAGCGCCGCGCCAGTGTCGAGTTCACGATCGCCACTTGCTCAGAGCCAGGACGGTCGAAATCGGTAAAATCGCGTCCGTGAAGTAACCGGATGCCCATCGCCGAAAAATATCCGGGAGTGACTAGACGGTTGTCCGCCTGGGGTTTGTCGGCGTCGCTCCGCGGCGGTTGCCCCTCAACGGCAAAATCTCTGATTCCCCAAAAACCTGTCAGCGGAAGATAATTTGTGACTGCAACCTGTTCCACACCAGGCAGCCGCTTCAGGCCATTCGACACGTTATTCACGAAGGCTTCGCGCTTTTGCGGATCCGTATCGGGATAGCGGTTATGAGGTAAGAAAACATCAAGTCCGAGGAGGTGATCCGGGTGAAAACCAAGATCTTCGTGATACACCCGATGAAAACTCTCAAGCATCAGCGCGGCGCCAATCAGCAGCACGAATGACAGCGCCACTTCCGCGCTGATGAGCACGCGTCGCACGCGCGTAGACTCAATTCCGGAACTGAGTCCTCGGCCGGCTTCCTTCAGAACATCGCTGCTCGATTGCCTCGCAAACTGCATCGCGGGAATTCCCCCGAAAACAAGCGCCGTCACAAGAGTGATGGCCAACGCGAAAAGGAGAACGGCCCCGTTGATGGGAATCGATTCGACGTGCGGAATACTCAGGTTCGCAATGTTATTGGGAAAGATCGCCACCAGGAAGCGCGTGCATCCCAAAGCTAGAAATAGCCCAACAGCGCCGCCGATCAGCGAGAGAAGAAGGCTCTCGATGAGAAACGGCTGAACCAGGCGCAAGCGCGAGGCGCCAATTGCAGCTCGTAACGATACCTCCACGCGGCGGCTGGCGGCACGCGCAAGGAGAAGGCCAGCCACGTTCACGCACGCGATAAAAAGTACGAGACCAACCGCGAAAAGCAGCGCCAGCAGCGGAGTGCGAATGTCCCCGGCGAGCTGGTGACGCAGGGGCTCGACCCAGGTTTCATTGCCGGCATCAGTTTGCGGATGCTGCGCTGCGACCTGCCGCTCCAATGCGTTCATTCGGGCCTGAGCTTGTTCTACGGACACACCAGGCCTGAGCCGTCCCAAAACCCGAACATAGTGATGTTCATAATCGCCGGAACTCGCCGGCAAAATGGAGGTTGGCAGCCACAGTTCAGTTTGCGTTGGCCAGTCAAAGCCCGGCGGCATTACACCGATCACCGTGTACGGCTTTTCATCCAGGGCGATGGCTTTACCGACGACTTGACGGTCTGCGTGAAACGTCGTACGCCAGGCTCGGTCGCTGAGCACAACGACACCGGCTCCGGTTCGCGCTTCTTCGTCGGTGAACGTGCGGCCGATTCGAGGTGCGGTGCCGAGAATACGAAAATAGTTTACGGTCAATGCATAGCCCAGAACCAGCTTTGGCTCCCCGACACCAGTTAGTGTGACGGGTTCGTCGTACGAGCCGGCAATGTCCTCGAAGACATCGTTTTTCTGTTTCCAATCGCTGAAGTCTCCGGCCGAAATGGGGAATTGCAGGTCGCCGCGCGACGGATTGCTTCCCCAAATCATCATCAGGCGATCCGGTTCGCGATATGGCAATGGCGCGAGCAACACGACGTGCGCCAGAGAGAAAATCGCGGTGGTAGCTCCGATGGCCAAAGCCAGCGTGATTACCGCGACTGCGGTAAATCCCGGGTTCTTGCGCAACTGGCGAAGTGCGTAGCGGAGATCTTGTGCGAGGCCGGTCATAATTTTTGCTCACTCATACCTAAGCGCCACCATGGGATCGACTTTGGCCGCACGCCGGGCGGGGATGTAACAAGCCGCCATGGTCACGAGCGCAACCAAAACCGCGACACTCGCGTACGTAATCGAATCCGTGGGGCTAATGCCATACAGTTCCGAAGCCAGCAGGCGCGCCAGCAAGAACGCGCCAGTCAAGCCCAGCGCGATTCCGATGAGCGCGTATCGTGCGCCTTCTTTCAGGATCAGCAGCAGGACGTCGCTGCGCTGCGCGCCCAGCGCCATGCGGACTCCCATCTCGCGTTTCCGCCGCGAAACCAGGAACGCGAGCACGCCGTAGATGCCGACCATTCCTAGAACCAGAGCTACTCCGGCGAAGAGAACGAATAGGAGCGTCGTAGAAGCCGGGGTAGAAGCCGCATCGGAAACGACGGCTTTCATGGTTTTGACTTCACTGATGGGGATGTTGGGACTGGCGGCGACTAGCGTATTGCGCAACATGTGCGCGGCTTCGGGATCGTCGGAGTTTGTGCGGACCGCGATCGTCATCTCAGCCGGAAGGCGTCCGTCTTCCAGCGTAGCCAGCGGAGTGTAGGGGACATAGGCCGTTCCTCTCATGTAGTCCGCTTCGTTGTTCTCCAGGTCGTAAGCACGAACGTCGGCGACAATTCCAACGACCGTGCGCCACGTTGTTTCATTGACGAAGCGCACGTGCTGTCCCACCGCGCTGCGATCAGGCCAGAATCTTTTCGCCGTGCTGGCCGTCAACACGACCACCGGCGGGCCGCCGGATTCGTCCGCTTCGTTGAACCATCGCCCGGAAAGGAGAGGAATGCCCATCACGTGGAAATAATCGGGCGTCACGACGTCGAGCCAGAACAGGGGCTGAGTGTCGGTTGAAGATGTGGAGAAGTTTTCAATCTCGAAAGAGCGTTTGGCGATGCGGCCTCCGAGGGGAAGCGTGTTGACCAGGGCCGCATCCGAGATCCCGGGAGATGAGCGGACTCGATCGACCAGATCGCGGTAGAAAGCAAGGCAGCGTAGCGCGTCGCTGCAGAAAGATTCGTCGGGCGTAATGCGCGCCGTGAGGATGCGGTCGGAGCGGAATCCGGTGTCGACGTGCGACAGAGCCCAGAAGCTGCGGATGAGCAAGCCGGCGGCGATGACCAGCATGACCGAGAGCGCAACTTCGGCAACGGCCAAAACTCCACGAAAACGGCGCGAAACGGAAACCACTGCGCCGCGGCTGGCGGCATTCAGCGTATCAAACAAAGACAGACGCGAAGCGTGCAACGCCGGTGCTAACCCGAACGCGAGTCCGGTCAAGATAGCGAGCGCGCCAGTGAAAAGCAGAACGCGCCAGTCGAGATGGACATCCAGCAAGCGGGGCGTATCCGCGGGCAAAAAGTTCTTGAGCGCTGCCAGCCCCAAGGCGGCCATCGCGAATCCCAATACCGCGCCCAGCGCGGAGAGCAACACGCTCTCGGTCAATAGCTGACGTGCGATGCGGGTTGGCGCCGCTCCCAGCGCGGCGCGAATCCCCACCTCTTTTTCGCGCGTCGCAGCGCGCGAGAGCGTCAAGTTCGCCACATTGGCACAGGCAATCAGAAGCACAAGTCCTACGGCACCGAGAAGCAACAGCAGGCGGGTTCGAATATCGGCCACCATGCCATTGCGCAACTCGACGACGCTTACGTCGGCGTTCCAGCTTTTCGGCATCGTCCAGGGAAACAGCGAAAAAACGTGAGCTTGAAAGAGCCGGATTTCCGCGCTGGCCTGCGCGATGGTCGCTCCCGGACGCAGCCGGCCGATGACAGGCATGAAATCTCCCGCCCAATAGGTCGACGGATTCTGCGGCTCATTGTGCAGAGGCACCCAGAGTTGGGTTTGGGGCGAAGGAAAACGGAAGTTGGCCGGCATCACGCCTACCACTTGCCGGTCGACACCTTCGAGTTCGATCGTCCGGCCGATGATGGAGGGATCGCGCTGGAAACGCTGCTCCCAGAGATCGTGACTGAGAATGACGTAGCTGTCGTTGCCGGGAGCATCCTCGCCGTCGACGAATGTGCGTCCGAGCTCGGCACGCGAACCGAGAACAGAAAAGAGATTGGACGATACCGCCGTGCCTGTGAGCCGAACCGGTTCGCCGACATGCGTGAGATTAAATTCGTGCCCTTCGGCGTAGGCGGCAACGTCCATGGTGTGGATCTGCTCGCGCATGGCGGCGAACGCGCCTTTTGGATACGTTCCCCCATGATCCGTTGCCGACAGGCTGACCAGTTCCGAGGGATGCGAATACGGAAGCGGCTGTAGGAGGATGCCGCTGACGAGGCTGAAAATGGCAGTGTTGGCGCCGATTCCGAGCGCGAGCGTGAAGGCGGCCACGGCAGTGAAGCCGATGCTCTTCCGCAGCTGGCGCAACCCAAAACGAATGTCCTGAAGTAATCCAGTCATAAAACTGTGCCCACCTTTACTCGTACCGCAGCGCCACCATGGGATCGACTTTCGCCGCGCGGACCACTGGCGCGAGAGCTGCAAGGATTCCGGCAACGAACAGCCCTGCCGCCAGACCGAAGATCACAATGGCATCTTTGCCGGCATGAATGACGACGACAGAGGCCAGCAACTTCCGTACGGCTTCAGTGAGAATCATTCCGGCCACTACGCCTCCAAGCAGCATCAGCCCTACACGGCGGTAGATCATTCCGAGCACGAGCGAGCGCGTAGCTCCCAATGCCATCCGAACTCCGATATCGCGTGTGGTCAGTTCCACTTCATGGCTGACGAGAGCGAAGAGCCCAACCAAAGCCAGCAGGACCGCCAAGGCCGCGAAGCTTCCGAAGAGCCAGTTCTCGAGATGTTCGAAGGTGAGAATGTCGTCGATGACGTTGCGCATGGTTTCCGGCTGACGTAAGGGGAGGCCCGGGTCGAGATCATGAAAAATGCGCCGCACGTCCGGAATGACCGAAGTCGGATCAGCTTTGGTGCGCACCAGCAACTGCATTCGCGGAAAAACCCCAAGCTGTTCGGCTGGCGGAATTTGGGCAATGGAAAAATCCATTTCAGCGAGCGGAGGCTGATAGAGGTCCTGCCGCACATTACGCACCACGCCAACAATCTCGGCTTTATCGAAGTCATCGATGTGCTGCCCGATTGGATCTTCTCCAGGAGCAAAGAATTTTTTCACGAACGCCTCGTTGACGACCATCACGGGATGACTGCCCGGCGTATCGATCCGTGGATCGAGCATGCGCCCGCGTACGAGAGAAATTCCCATGGCGTCGAAATAACCGGGAGAGACGAATCGCATCTCGGCGAGGCGTTCCTCATTGGGAGGATTCGGCGGCTTGCCGACGATATGCGTATCGCCATTCCATCCCCATTCGCGGATTGGCAGCATCTGGATCAGCCCGGCGCTTTTCACTCCTGGGAGCGCTTTTACTTGTTCCAACAGCGGTTCGTAAAACGATTTGAGAATGTCGCGGCCGCGGTAACTATCGACCGAGAGATCAATTTCCGTCGTCAGCAAATGATCGGCCGAGAAACCAAGATCGGTGCTGCGCAGACCAGCAAGCACGCGCAGCAGCAGCCCGGAAGTCACCAGCAGCACCAGAGCCACCGCGACTTGCGTCATCACGAGGAATGCGCGCAATCGACTTTGGCCGCGACTCGAGCCGGCACTGCCTCCGACCTTCAGGGCAAGGCTGGGCGCGATGGCAGACAAGCGCAATGACGGAAGGATCGCCGCAGTGAGGCTTGTCAGGCCGGCGATTACAAGCGCTCCGAGCATCACGGGAAGATTGACTCGTACGTCGGCGCCGCGGCTCAACGCGTTGATCAGCAAGCTGCGAATCGCATCCAGCAGAAGATAGGACAAAAACACGCCGGCGAGTCCTCCGATGACAGCAAGGAATACGGCCTCTGTCAGCATCTGCCGGATGATGCGCAAGCGAGTGGCGCCGATCGCCGAGCGCAAAGCAATTTCCCGTTCGCGTTTAACTCCGCGGGCGAGCAGAAGGCCGGCGATATTCAGGCAGCCAATCGCCAGCAAACCGAGCACGGCGAAAAACAAAACTGTGAGCGGTGCGGCGGTATCGCCGACGACAAAAGCAGCAATCTTCTGCAGCTGCATGTGGCGCCCCTGGCTCTCGTCGGGATAGGCTCGTCCGATGTTCTCCAACACGGTCGCCATGTCAGCTTCCGCCTGCCGAACAGAGACTCCAGGCTTAAGGCGCGCGACCGTGGGCAGCCAGTGGCTACCACGGTTCTCCAGCATGTCTCTTCTTGTGGGATTCAGTGGCGTGTAGACCGCGTTGCGATCGCCGATGGGATAGCGGAAACCCGCCGGCATCACGCCGATCACCGTGTAAGGATGACCTCCGAGCCGAACGGTTTCGCCGATGGCATCCCGCCGGGACTGGAAATTTTCGCGCCAGACTTCGTAGCTCAGAACGGCGACATCGCTTTTGCCAGGCTGGTCTTCTCCGGACGCGAAGGTTCTTCCCAGAATCGGAGTGACTCCGAACACGTCGAAGAAGTTGTCGGTGGCGCTGACTCGGCCTAACGCAACCGGGCCCGTGGGCCCTTCAAAGTTCACGCTTTCGTAATCGTTGTAAGCGGCGATCGCAGAAAAGACGTGATTGTCATGGCGCCAATCCAGATACTCCGGATACGAGGCGGGCTGCGTATAACCCTGCCGCGACCACGTCTGCAAATAGAAAATCTGTTCGGGATGGCTGTAAGGAAGCGGCCGGATCAGCTCGGCATAGAGCACGCTGAACACGGCCGTCGTAATGCCCACGGCGAGAGCGAGTGTCAGGACGGCCGAGATTGTGAAGCCCGGGTTCTTGCGCAACTGCCGCAGTGCGTAACGAAGATCTTGCATGAGGCTAGTCATATCGTTCCTCACTCATATCGCAGCGCCACCATGGGATCGACTTTCGCCGCGCGGCTTGCGGGGATGTAGCACGCGAATAGAATTGTGGCCGCCAACACAACCGAGGCTGCAAACAAGGTCACAGGGTTGAAGAGACTCGTTCCATAGAGGAGGCTGCGGAGAGTCCTCCCCAGCAGGAGTGTGGCGAACAGGCCCAAAGCGAATCCAACTGAGGCGTACTGGAAACCCTGGCCAAGTATGAGGCGGAATAGATCTCTGCGGTCGGCGCCCAATGCAAGACGAACACCGAGCTCGCGGTCACGCAGCCGAACTGTGTAGCTGATGATCCCATAAACTCCCAATGCGGCCAGCACCAACGCGAGACCGGCGAAAACGGAAAGAAGAATTACCAGGAACCGCTGGCCGGTCAGGGATTCATCCACTCGCTCCCGCATCGTCTTGAAATCATAGAGAGCTTCGGCCGGATCGACGGCCGTCACTGCCGTCCGCATGGCGTCACTCAAACTGTCAGGATTGCCATCGGTCCTGACCACGATTCCGGCGGAGTCCTGAGGCACCTGTGCCAGTGGCATGTAGTAAAAACCTTCGCTCGTGTCGGATTGCAGAGAAGAGGTTTTGGCGTGACCGACGATTCCAACGATCGTTATCCAATGCTGAGCTCCAGCCGTCGCAAAAAGCTGGATGTGCTGTCCGATCGGATCAGCTCCGGGCCAGTAGCGCCGCGCCAGCGTGTCATCGATTACGCATACGGGCTCCGTTTCAGCACGGTCTTGCGGTGAAAAAACTCGTCCGCGAAGGAGGGGAATCCGGAGAGCCGCAAAGTAATCCGGAGAAACGCTCCGGCGATTGCCGTGTGGCCCGGGGTCGTTGGGCGGAAGCGTTTGTCCCTCAATTTTGAACGACCCCGATCCGCCCGCGTTCGTGAACGGCAAAGCATTGCTGATCGCGGCGTGACTTACACCTGGAATCTCTTTGAGTCGCTCCTCTAGAGC
>Ga0335074_10003547_pt1 | contig 21388 bp, 14 predicted proteins | sample Lox_Sample_23_FD_206715 | JGI IMG/M metagenome (GOLD analysis project Ga0335074, IMG submission 206715) | Soil microbial communities from Loxahatchee National Wildlife Refuge, Florida, United States - Lox_Sample_2.3 | ecosystem: Environmental > Terrestrial > Soil > Wetlands | place: USA... | reverse complement strand
GAGGCAGTCGGAAGAACTTGTCGCTCAATTGACGAAGCAATTTTCCAACCGATGCAAAATTCTTCCTGTAATGATTTATCCGTCGGGCAAAGGACCGGGAATGGATTAAACCACAGCGGATTTCCGGCGAGCGGAGATGCTTAACTCAATGGACTTATATGCTGCAGCTTCTTCAGGTGTGATTTTGTGGCGGCGTTGGGGAAATACGCCTGGACTGACTGGTTTGAGATCCGGCGAATCCTGCCTGTCGTGACGGCGGAGAACCTTGTAATACTGGTTGCGCTGTGCAGGAACCCAGCCACTGTCGCGAATCTGGCGGCAAATTGTGCTTTCCGAAAGCCGATAGGTGGTGCCGGCGCTGCTGACGACATTTTCCTCCATCATGACGGACCCCATGTCGTTGGCGCCAAAAAACAAAGCCAGTTGACCAACCTTCGGCCCCATGGTCACCCAACTGCTTTGAATGTTTTTAATATTATCCAGGTAGAGACGGCTTAACGCCAACATCCGCAAATATTCATTGGCATCGGCCAACCTTACGGTGCGGCCATTGTCAAATTCGTAGGGTATTCCCGCATCGGGATCCCATTTGCGTTTACGATCCAGCGGGGTATTTTCCGGCTGATAGGTCCAATGAATAAAAGCGGTGTAATTGGCCGGAGCATTGGCCAGCGCCCAGTCCTGGCGATCGCGAATTCGATGCAAATGATCAATACGGTCTTCAATCGTTTCGATATGGCCGATGAGCATGGTAACACTGGTATGCATACCGAGTTTATGTGCTTCGGTCATAACATCGAGCCATTGTTCGCCGGTGCATTTGCCTGGTCCGATACGGCTGCGCACCCGATCAGAAAAAATCTCTCCGCCGCCGCCGGGAACTGTATCGAGCCCAGCTTCCTGAAAACGGCGAAGAACCTCGGCAACCGGCATGTTAAAAAGACGAGCGAACTCGACGAACTCCGGCGGCGAGAAGGCGTGAATGTGTATCTGGGGGAATTTTTCTCTGATGCTTTTCAAAAGGTCGAGATAATATCCTATTCGCAAATCCGGGTTCATCCCTCCCTGCATCAATATCTGGGTACCGCCTATGGAAACAAGTTCGGCGATTTTTTCGTGAATCTGTTCATGCGAAAGCGTATAAGCGTCATGCACCGTCGGATCGTTGCGTTTGAAGGCACAAAACGTGCAGCGAGCGGTGCAAATGTTGGTGTAATTGATGTTGCGATCAATGACGTAGGTGCGGTAATCTTCCGGGTGAAGGCGCCCGGCGGCCTTAAAAGCCCAACGACCAAGGTCGGCAAGCGAGGCGTGATGATAAAGTTCCAGAAGTTGTTCGTCGGTAAGCCGAGCGGCGCCGGTGATAACGGCGTCGATGTCAAAACGGGGTTTATAAGCCGCAGATCCATTCATCATGGGGATCAGAACCGAGTAATTAAAGGGCATGGGTTTTCTCTAATCGGGACTATCCATCACAATAATAGTTGGTATAGCCGAGATGACGCAATAGAGCGAACAAGCTAACATTATTCATAGTGATTGATTATCAGGCTTAAGAGACTCTAATTTATGAATGAACCGCAAAAGCCGGCGCCAACGCCGCAACCAAATATAAAGCCCGTAAAGGTGGGTGCAAAGAAAAAAACACCAACCCATCGACGGCGCTGGCCGTGGATTGTCGGCGGCACAGCACTATTGCTGATTCTCATTATCCTTGCATTGCCTAGTCTGCTGTGCACCGGTCCCGGCGTCAGATTCATTGAATCGGAAATCGACTCACGAATTAAAGGGCAGGTGCAAATCGACCGATTGACGCTGGGCTGGTTCAGCCCAATCGCCGTAGAGGGCCTCAGCCTTCGTGGACCATCCGGTGAGATGATTATCAGCGGACTAAACCTCGATACTCAACTGAGCCTTTTGCGGTTGGCTACCAATCGGCAAAATCTTAGAAAAATGGAATTATCCATTGACAATATAGATTTACAATCGCAGGGTAATGGGAATTTGAACCTGCTTGATGCGCTCGCCGGTAAATCATCAGTGCAAACTCAAACGCCGCCGGCGGGTCAACCATCACAGCCGACGGCAGCCTCGCCAACAACTTTAGCCCCGATTGCAGTTGAACTCGACTGCAATATCAAAAATTTTTCCTTCTCCGCTCCGAATGCCCCACAGTTAAACGCCGAAAATGTGATCTTGAATGCGGGCGCGGATACCTCCGGCGTCCAACCGGTAGCAGCACATTTATCCGCCGCCATTGGCGTAGAATCAGCTCCACCAACACAAATCGTTGTGGATGCCAACTTGAAAATTTTTAACCACTTCCAGCTTTTGCCCATGGAGCAAATCGCCGGCGGCGTTACCGGTAAAATTGACGGACTTGATTTGAGCGTTCTGGAACCGGTCCTGGCGACGGAGGGCATCGGCTTGAATTGTGCCGGTAAACTCACCCTTGATATGTCAACCACTTTGGCAAGTGAACCGCAAGCCGGACAGATTAAAGGCACAGTCGGTATCAGTGGTCTGGTCCTCAGTGGGGCATTGTTAAAAGGGGACAATGCAAAAATCGGCGACGTACAGATTCCGATCGATGCCAGTTGGGGGCTGGGAAGTTTTTCGATTAATCAATTGGCACTGAATTCATCTCTGGTTGATGTTTCCGTAAGCGGTTCGGGATCGCCTGAGGCGATTAATGCGGCCCTTCATCGCCTGTCCGGCGTCAGCGCCGCGGCACAATTGAAAATCGCATCCACTGTCCAGTTGGCGAATTTATTTGACACGTTCCCAAACTTATCCTCTTCATGGATTTCTGCCATTGGCCTTCCTGCCAATACGCATTTTTCCGGAGGCGCAACGAAAACCACAGCGCAAATTACGCTCGGTGGATCTGCAACCAGCGAAACCCCTTCACAAGCCACACTCCCCCAAGCCAGTGGAACATTGCAAATTTCCGGCCAGCCGCTCGTATGGAGCCTGCCAGATCAAAGCATATCGCAACAGGCAAGCTTGAATTGCCAACTTGCTTTTGACACCAGCGGTAAACCGATTCAGATTCAGCTTCAAATCAATTCCGGCCAGGAACAGAGCAGTCCCATGCAACTTTCACTTACCGGAGACCTCACAGCACTGGCTGATCAAAACATACTCCCGCTGAAACAGTGGAACGGTCCGATGGAATTAAAAATCGAGCGATTCATACTGCCGGACCTGACACAATTCAATATGCCAATTGTTCCATCTGGAATTCTGGATGCGGACATAAATATGAACGCCCAGCCCGGCGGCAAAGGAGGCATTTCCGGCCAATTGACCGTCGATCAAACAGCCCTCAGCGGATCAATGCTTAAAACGGATCAACCGCAATTCGGAACAGTGGTTTTCCCCGTGGATGTGGATTGGAACGGCGACAACCTGACTATCAACCAGCTCGGATTCAAAAATCCGGCGGCTACAGTGATCGTATCCGGAACAACTTCTATTTCAGCTCTGCAAGCGATGAAACAACCAGGCGGAGACTGGGGAATGACCGATATCAAACTTCATGGAGTCTATGATTTGGGAGCGTTGTGCGCGGATCTGCCCCACGTCCTGGGACTTTCCGAGAGCGGTTTGAAAATAAATTCTGGAACAGAGGACGTCAATATGGAGTTTGCCAACGCCGGCGTGAAAACCAAATGCGCTATAACGTCCGATTTAACCGATCTTGCCGGTCAATGGCAGCAACGGCAATTTAATATTGATCCCATTTATGCCCAAGCAGCTTTTGCGCGTTCCGGTTTAACCTGGAGCATCGAAGGCATCAAGCTAAATCAGGGAGACAATCCTTATGAGTTGACCCTTCAGATCACACCCATCTCGAATCAATCACAGTCTTATACGCTGGAATGTCAGGCGAATGCGGCAAAGCTTTGTGCACAAATCGGAAAGATCGTCGACTTAAATGGAGCTTCCGTCATCGGTCAATTGGATTGGAAAACGCAATTAAACGATATCTTCTCGCCCTCCATTGGCTACAGCACTGCGTTCAACTTTGATAATGTCCGTATTGTTCCAAGCGCAGGCCAAATGCCGATCAATGAACCGCAAATCATCTTTAACGCCAAAGGTGATGTGGATATGACTGACGGGGTGTTCAATGGATTCACCAGCAATTTTAATTATAGCAGCAGCGTTACTTCGCTGGCTCCCAGTCAGATCCAATTGCAATTAGATGCAAAAAGAAACCTGCAAATTCCCGAACTTGAACTGAATATTTCCAATTTGTCCTTTGCACGGTTAACCGAACTGCTCACGCCCATGATAAAACACATGGGCCGATATAATATCAACGGTCAGATGAGCAATTCCGTGGTCGATGCGTCTTATACTTCCGGAGCGGTCAACATTTCCAAGGTGCATCTGGCGGCAACTAATTTGAACATCAGCAGCACCAATCCCTCACTAAGCTCGGTCCAGTTCAAGGAACCTTCGCTCACGCTCGACCTGGCCGGTACACTCCAAAATGGCGCAACGAAACAAATTAATTTTTCCACCCTTAATTTCACCACTGCCGACAACGTGCTGCACATAGCGGCACCTCAGCCAGTAACGGTCACAGAGGCCGATCAGGGCGGACTGGTTGTCTCCTGCCCAAACATCACAATCGGCGGCGATTTATCAAAGCTTGCGCCGCTATTGATCGTAACCGGAAAATTATCGCCGCAGGATAAGTTGCAGGGAAATCTCGCTTTCACCGGCAGCATCACACAGGAAGGGAAAATTATCACGCTTGGTATCGATGGAACGGTGAATAATTATCAACTTCAAAACCCTCTTTCGCAGCTCAATCTGCCACCGACCAATCTGTTCGCTTCGTTAAATGGGCAGTGGGATATGTCCGCCGATGCCTTTCGCGTGCTGAAGGATTCGCAGATCGGTGAACGAGCGGTTGATGGTTCCGGTTCCAATCAGATCACACTGGATCAGGGAACCACAGTGTCCTGGGCGCCCGGAGCACAGGAAAGCGTCCATGCAACCGTCAGCTATGATTTGGCGCGGCTGCAACTGCTGCTCGCACCGCTGCTTCCCAGTGGAATGACGATGAGCGGCAGACATTCCGTAGATATTCAAATTACGGGCGCATTGACACAGGATCCTGGGATACGAATGCTCCGGAGCCTGACCATCAACCCGATGGGACCGGCATTCGATCAGATCGTGATTGATGGAGTGACACTGGGGCCGGGAAGTATAATGATAGACGAACAGAAGGGAGTGATCACGCTGGAACCCGTATCGATCCCGGCGAACGGCGGTTCGGTGAATCTGGCGGGTTATATTGATCTGAACCAGACCCAGCCGGCGCTCTACATCAATGAGCCTCTTGCGGTATTGCAAAATGTGCAATTTGATTCGCGGCTTGGTGAGTCGCTGCTCGATTTTTTACCGGTGGCATGGGGCGGCGGGCAAAGTACCGTCACTGTAACTGGCCATGCCAACTTGCAAATTCAGCAAGCTTATCTGCCATTGGAATATAAAGCGCTGAAAAAGGACGGGACATTGAACGGCACGGTTTCGATCGACAAGCTGAGTTCCAATTCGCCGATATTTTCAATCATCAATCACCTGATACATCCATTGGGACTCGTAAGTGGCGGAACCGTACAGTTATCCAACAGCGGCATCAGCCCGACCAATTTTGAACTGAAGAACGGTAAAGTCAGCTACCAGAATATGCAGGTGACACTGTCGACTTTTGGGTTGGAATTGACGGGTTGGGTGGCGCTGGATGACACCATGCACATGGACGTAAGCGCGACCGGAGTGGGAATCGTATTGCCGATTCCACTGGCCATTGACGGAACAACGAGTCAACCCAAGGTGAAATTAAGCGCCCAGAGCCTCAGGAAATCAATCGAACAGGTTCCGAATATTTTGAACAATATTCTGGGGCATTGATTTGAGACAGGGCTTAGTACGACGCCGTGGTGGTGGTTTGCGGAAAGCCTTTGAAGCCCCAGCATTCCCAGACGTCAAGATTTTTGAGCACAACGTCCTTATAGACCAAGGGAATCGGCGGAAGAGACACAATCCGCTGGAAGGCGGGTTTAATGAGCTTGTTGAAAGCTGCAAGATTAATGGAGCCGGTAAGTACAGCATTGGCACCAAAATAATAAAGCTTTCCTGTATCGGGATCGACGCGATTGAGACCCGGCCAGATGTCAAACTGACTTTCTCGCTGGCCAAGCAGAGATTCGATGCAGAACACGTCCGGCTGATCGGGCAGATAAAATGCCAGCGAACTCGCAGTGTCCCAGCGCGTGGCGATTACCAACGGTTTAGGACCGCCCATTGCAGCCATTTGGTCGCGTACTTTATCGATGTATAGGGCACGCTGGCGAAGTCCATATAAACGCGAAGTGGGATCCAACCGAACCAGTTCCTGAGCATACCGAGCACCAAAAATTGGATAAAGATGATTGATGTTTTCAAACAGAATCAGACCTGTAAAGCCGATCGCAACTCCGGAAACAATAGCCCGGCGATAGTACCCGCTGACTTTCGTGCTCTCGTTCCAACGTTCCAATGCAAAGCCTGCCAGAATAATCATCGCGGTAAAATATCCGGCGGCGGGCCAGTTCGGTTCGACTTTAGTCCAAAAGCTCAAAATAAAATAAAAAGCAAATATGGGCAGTGAGAATGATAGTAAAAAACTCCACCCCAGTGCCTCATAAGAATCGGGCTTCAATCGGCAGATACGAAAAGCGTGAATGATTGCAACAATCAATAAAACAAAAAAGATGCCGATTAAAATCCCCACCTGAGACAACATAAATACAAGCACGTTCAACGGCATTTGTGTCAAATGCCGGATTAGACCACCGGAATCCGCCAAACCGCCCTGGCCGCCGATATGGCGAAACATGACCCAATTGTGCTGCGCGTTCCAGATAAGTGTAGGGACCTGTAAAAGCAATGTAAGAATCATGGCCCCCACCGCATGACGCGTGGAGAAACGGCGGCGCATAAAGCGGTTGGAAATAGCGGCGAACATCACGCAGAAAGGGATAAAAAGCAGGACAGGTTTAACAAGCATACCCAGGCCTGTAAATAATCCTGCGGCATAAAGCCAAAATGGGCGCGCAGGGACAAGTGATACAAATGGGGGAACCGTGGATTCATTCCATTCGGGCTCTATTGCCAGCCAGATGCTTAAAGTCGCCAAAGCCCAGGCACAATACATAGGAGAATCGATGGTAATCAACAGCGAACCGATGGCAAAGATGGGCATGCCGGCGGAAAGGACAATGAGCATGAGGCTGACACGGTCGTCACGGAAAATGCGCCTGGAAAGCACCACTCCAACCAAACCGCTAATAAAAGAAAAAATCACGGCAGGTGTACGAACCACGGGCATGGAGGCGTGTTGCTGACCAAACCATTGACCGACAACAACGGCCAAATGAATAATGGCCGCGATGCCCGGACCTTTGGAGTAATAACCCCAGTCTAAATGGCGGGACCAATCCCAGTAATGACTTTCATCCTCAGAAAGATCAAATGGACAATGGAAATAAAGAAAACAAAGATTGGCCAAAAAGCCGATTATTAAAAGAATAAGCGCGAGATTAATACACCAGGATCTATGCACCCAGGGTCGGGAAAGCTCAGATTGTCCGGAAGGTTTTGTATTGATATCTGAAGTCATGCAAAATATTTCATATCTTAAAGACAGGAAATTCAATCTGTATGACGAGCCGGGCGCTGATAACGCCCGCGAAATTCATCGGCGGGGTATTTACGACAATTCTTGGTCATTTTACCCTCAGTCGCCGCGGCCAGGTCAATATCGGCGGCAACAGCCAGCGAAACAAGATACATGAGTACGTCAGCCATTTCTTCACCCAGCGCGGTACGAAAATCCGACTCTTTAGTACGTACGGTAGCCTCTTCTGGAGTAAGCCATTGGAAAAGTTCCAACAGCTCCCCGGCCTCCACATTCAGGCTTACGGCCAGGTTGCGAGGTGTATGGAATTTTTCCCAGTTCCTCTCAGCAATAAATCGAGTCATCATGGACTTTAAATCAGCAATAGTCGTCTGATTATCGTTCATAGTATTTCACCAGTATTAAGAACCCGCCATTGACAGCAACATTAGAGTCTGCGTAAGAAGATGGCAAGGGCCGGCAACGAGCTGCCCTACATTTAGCTCGCGGCGGCGTGTATGATCGTCGTTTTCGCCTGACGGGCGGTTAGGCAGGAATCAGGAATATGAGCACCCAGGACAAAATGGAGTCTAAACCCGAAGTTCCAACTGGTGCGGCCGGAGATTACCGGTCGACGCTAAATTTGCCGCGCACGGATTTCGATATGAAAGCCAATTTGACCCAGCGCGAACCCGGAATTCTTGCCCGATGGAAAACAGAAAATCTTTATAAAACCATCCGTTCGCGCCAGCATCCGAAAGGTAAATGGGTTTTGCATGATGGCCCACCGTATTCCAATGGCGACATTCACATGGGCCATCTGATCAACAAAGTGCTTAAAGATATTGTGGTTAAGTATCGGACGATGCAGGGATACGATTCGTTATATGTACCCGGCTGGGACTGTCATGGATTACCGATTGAAAGCGCGATTCAAAAGGAACTCGGACCGAAGATGCGCACCATGCCGGTGGATGAAATCCGTCGCCAGTGCCGGGAATATGCGCTCAAGTACGTTCACCTGCAGTCAGAATCGTTTCAACGACTCGGCGTGTTTGGAGAATTTGCCCGGCCATATTTAACCCTGGACCCGGTTTACGAAGCGGGCATATTGAATGTGCTGGCCAAACTGATTGGCCGCGAATTGGTTTTCCGGCAACTCAAGCCGGTGCACTGGTGCACATTTGATCAAACTGCTTTGGCTGAAGCGGAACTGGAATATGATAATCGCGAGGATGCATCTGTTTACGTGAAATTCGCGATTGATCCGCTCAACAGTCATTGGCCAGCGGGATGGCGAAATGTTCCCCAACATGCTTACCTGCTGATCTGGACCACTACGCCATGGACACTGCCGGCAAATCGAGCGGTAGCGGTACATCCCGAACATCAATATGTTTGCCTCAGCGCCGGTACCCAGCATCTGATTGTGGCGGCAAAGCTGGTGGAAACTATAACCAAGCTGCTTGAAACAACGGACATGCAGATTTCCGCCGCAGTACCGGGAATCGATCTCTGCGGAATTAAATACCGTCATCCGCTTGACCCACAAAGAATTCAACCTGTAGTGCCCGCTTCATATGTGACGCTGGAAGATGGCACAGGACTGGTGCACACAGCGCCCGGGCATGGAACAGAGGATTACCAGACGGGAAAAGCTCAGGACCTGGAAATTTATTGCCCCGTTCTGCCGGATGGGCGATACGACCAAAGTGCACCGGAATTTCTGCGCGGCAAAACAATCTGGAATACCAATCAAAACATAGTAGAGCATTTGAAGCACGGCGGACTTTTGCTTCATCAGGAGAACATCAGCCACAGCTATCCGCATTGTTGGCGCTGCCATAAGCCTGTGATATTCCGGGCCACTGAACAATGGTTTGTCCGCGCCAATCATGAAAGTCACTTAGTGGAAAAGGCCATGGCTTTTGTCGAACGGGTAAAGTGGATACCAGCCTGGGGTAAAAATCGGATTGCAGGAATGCTCCAGACGCGACCCGATTGGTGTATATCACGACAGCGGCACTGGGGCGTGCCAATCCCCGCATTTTTCGCACCGGATGGGAAAATACTTCTCACGGAAAAATCCGTTCACCGCGTCGCCGAACATATCGGCAAACACGGCTCGGATGCATGGTTTACCCACACGGTGGAAGAAATTCTCGGTTCACCTGAGTGGACAGATAAAGCACTCAACATAGATGGCTCGTGGAGTTCGAAACATAGTTTTAAGACCGGTGAATTACGCAAGGGAACTGACATTCTGGACGTGTGGTTCGAATCGGGAGCCTCACATCATGCAGTACTGGAAGGTACGCATCCCGAACTGGGGTGTCCGGCGGCGATGTATCTCGAAGGCTCCGATCAGCACAGGGGATGGTTTCAGTCAACGTTACTGGAAGCAGCGGGATATCGGGACAAGCCGCCCTATGAACAAGTGCTGACTCACGGGTTCATTGTCGACGCCGCGGGGCGAAAAATGTCCAAGAGCGAGGGCAACGACATCAAAGTTGCGGATGCCCTTAAGGAAAATGGCGCGGACATACTGAGGTTATGGGTAGCCAGCGTGGACTATCAGAATGACATGCCATGCTCGAAAGAATTATTTACGCGTACGGGTGAAGCATATAAAAAAATCCGCAACACAATTCGCTATTTACTGGGAAATTTATACGATTTTGATTACCGGGAACATGTAACCCAGCCTCAGGCGCAATCCATCGACACCTGGATGCAGTATCGACTTGCGATACTGATCGGCGATACGCACAGCGCCTATGACCAATACGAATTTCACAGGGTATTTCGGAATTTATATGAGTTTTGCAACGTGGACATTTCCGCAATTTATGCCAAGGCAATCAAGGACCGACTATATTGCGAGTTGCCGGATTCTCCGCGCCGGCGAGCATCTCAAACAATGTGTTGCCGCGTTCTGATTTATTTAATTGAGCTTCTGGGGCCAATTCTGGTATTTACCGCGGATGAAGCCTGGCGGGCAGCGCTGGCTCTGCCGGGAATGAAAGAGCATTTTCCCGGTTCGGTGCACTGCAATTTATTCAGCGAATCGGTTAAGCAGCCTGCTGTGGAACTGGTGGAACACTGGAATACACTCATGCCGCTGGTGGATGACGGGCTGAAACAACTTGACAGCCTCAAACGACAGATTGGCCTGGGCAATCCACTGGATGCGGAGGCGGTGATTGTAGTGCCGCAGTCTCATCCGATGGAAAAATTAATGAAAACGTATGGCCCGGAACTTGAAGACGTGCTGGGCGTAGGTTATCACCGAATTGAGCATGGCGAAATCTGGGCAATCAAAATCCATGACACAAGGGAACTGTATCCGAGCTGTACGCGGTCGTGGAAACGGCGACCCGATGTGGGAAGCGACCCCAAATTTCCGGATTTATCGGCACGCGATGCGCGTGTGATGGGCGAACTAAGACGCCAGCGAAAACATTAAGCTCAGTTTTATTACCGCCGTTTGAACTGACGCTCCAAATCGCGAAGGCTCATGCGAACGGTAGTAGGCCGGCCATGTGGGCAGTTGCTGGAACGTTCAACTTCTTCACGGCGCCGGAGCAGAGCCTGGATTTCATCGGGCGTGAGCGGATCGCCCGCTTTAATGGCCGCTTTACAGGCGGCCATGTCCAGCACCTCATGCAACAACTCTTCATCGGTGATTCTGCCGGAGGTTTCCAGGAGCTTGTCCAGCAATTCTCGGATGAATTGCGTGGGGTTCAGACGCGCAAGAAGCGTGGGAAGCGACTGAACGGCCACCGAACCGGAATCAAATACATCCACATCAATGCCAAGATTCACCAATAGCGGCTTTACACGTTCAAAAATCGCGAGCTGACCGGCGGCAACCGACACGACCACCGGCAATAAAAGCCGCTGGGCTTCCAGAGGTCCCTGACGGACACGCGCAAGCAAATCTTCATAAATGATCCGTTCGTGAAGAGCATGCTGATCGATAATTAAAATTCCATCCGATTCCTGAACCACCAGGTAACTGTCATGAAATTGCATGAAGTGATTGGGTAACGGTTCAAGTTCGCCTTGGACCGGAATTTGCTGCGAGAGTACCGACGGCAATGGCACAGGCGTAAAAGCTTTCGATTGTAAATGGCTTTCGGCGCGATACGGTTGACTGACCATTGACGACGGCGCTGACCCGGAGGAACCAGCCGTCGCTGCCGGAAAATCAATTTTGGAAGAATCGGCCTGTGGCTGACGAAAAAAGTCGGCGATGATTTGCCGTGTCTGGGCGGCCTGTGTTTTGACATCATCGGTTCCGGAGGCCCCGCCCGCAGACAGCCGTACATGAGGGGTCAAATCTCGCTGCAGAAATTGTTCGCGAATTGCCGCAAGCACGGCACGATAAGCCAGATTGGGATCGCGAAATCGGACCTCGGTTTTCTGCGGGTGAACGTTAACATCAAATGCCACAGGAGCCATAACTAAAAACAGAACGCCCACGGGTTGTGCCGCCGGTTCAATCAGACCGCGATAGGCTTCTTTAAGCGCATGAAAAATTGACCGATCACGGATGTAGCGACCATTGAGAAACAAATATTGAAATCGCGTTGTGGCGCGGGCGGTTTCCGGCAGACCGACAAAACCGCGGACCTGAATATTTGGATCGGTGTACGAAATCGGGATAAGTTGATTCTTAAATTCCCCGCCAAACGCTTCAACAATGCGGACCTGATGGTCCGAAGCGGCGGGCAAATCCAGAACCTTCCTGTCGTTGTGGCTGAGCATCAGAGCAATATGCGGATAAGCCAGTGCGATGCGAAGCACCATTTCCTGAATATGGCCGAATTCGGTGGCGTCAGAACGTAGAAATTTTCGCCGTGCTGGTACACAATAAAATAAATCACGCACTTCAACCGTGGTTCCCACCGGGGCGGAAGTCGGAACCGCGGGTTCGAGAACACTTTCATGCGCGTTGATGCGCCAACCCTGCTGATCCTGGGAACGGCGGGTAATAATTGAAGCATGGGAAATACCGGCGATGGAAGCTAGCGCTTCGCCGCGAAAACCCATGGTTTGAATGGAAAAAAGGTCTTCCACGCTGGAAATTTTGCTGGTGGCATGACGCGCAAAGGCAAGCGGAAGATCCTCGGGAGAAATACCGGAACCGTCGTCGGTGACGCGAATGAGCGTTTTGCCGCCGTTTTCTATCGTGATGGAAAGACGAGTGGCGCCTGCGTCAACTGCGTTTTCTAAAAGCTCTTTAACAACGCTGGCCGGACGCTCCACCACCTCTCCGGCGGCGATTTTATTGACCAGAGCGTCATCAAGTACGTGAATTGGCGCTGTAGGAGCAGAAAAATTTTCGATGACTTGTCCATTCATGGACTGTAACTCACGAACGAACTTTTGCCTGCCGGGCCGTAAATGAGGTTTTAAGCCCGAAAGTCTTTTCAAACATATCCGTTTTATGCCGCGCCGCCCAAAGTTCAAGTTCCGGATCAAAACGCGTGGTGATCACAAAACTGACCAGGTGCGATCTGCGGATGGTGCGAACGCTCTGCACATTGCCATAATGACCGCGGTCGAGCGCTTCTGCAATGCGCAGGATGGAAGCAAGTTTATCCACAATGACGCGTTCGGGTGGACTTAGTTGCACATAAGCTTCATGGTTGTGTTTAGGCGGACTGCGGCGATGATAGCGAGCAATATTGGCGATCAAATCAAGCTCGACCGGAGAAAACCCGTCCAAATCTCCGTTTTTAATCAGGTAATATGAATGTTTATGATGGCCGCTGTGACCTATGTGCCATCCGATGTCATGAAGCAGCGCGGCGTATTCAAGAATCTCGCGCCAACGCGGATCGAGGCGGTGCAGCGGTTGAAGCTGGTCAAAAAGCGAAGTCGCCAGTTCAGCGACTTTCTGGTGATGGCGTTCGTCAAAATTACAGCGCCGGCCCAACTCAATGACGCGACGGCGCCGTGGTTCAAGAATTTCGACTGACAACCGCACCTTAGGCCAGTGCGTTTGCATGTAGTCTATGATCATGCCTTCACGCAAGGCGCGGTCAGAAACTTCAATCACGGGAATGTCGAGCTGATCAAAAAGGTATTCGACCAGAACCGCCCCGGCGACGATCTGTTCAGCGCGCTCCGGATCCAGGCCCGGAAGCCGACGACGATCTTTAATGTCCATTCGAATTAACTGTTCATAGAGGTCTTCAAAATCATCACGGCGCATTTCGGTGATAACCCGGTGGCGCATGACGTCTTCGCCATGCTGTGCCACACACATGGCGGCGAGATTTTCCATCGTGCCCGAAGTGCCTATGTATTTGGACGGCCTGAGGCCGCGTATGCGCGTGATAAGTGGTTTGAGCGTGGCGTCAATATGGCGTCGAAGTTTTTTAATTTCAGACTTTGCTACCGGGTCGTGTTCAATGAACTGTTGGGTAAGACGGCTGGCTCCGAGTTTCCGGCTCTCGAGCATGGAGGCTTTTTGCGCTGTGCCGACTATAAATTCCGCCGAGCCCCCGCCAATATCAACGATCAGCGCCGGCCCATCGATGATGTCGACTGCCTGGCGTACCGCCAGATAAATTAGCCTGGCTTCTTCCTGTGAACTGATGACGCGAACGTCCAGACCGAGTTGCTTTTTGACCATCTCGACGAAATCTCCACCGTTGATGCTTTCACGTACGGCACTGGTGGCATAGGCACGGATGCGATCGCATTCGAGATTTTTGGCAACCCTCTGATAACGGGCAAGCACGCTAAGCGTATGATTCATGGCGGTACGGGTCAGCACATGCTTTAAAAGAGCGCTGGAACCAAGCTGCGTCATTTCTTTTTCGGAACTAAGGACTTTAAAACCAAGCGCCTGGGTAACTTCAACAATAACCATGTGCAGGGAATTGGTCCCGATATCAATTGCGGCGATGCGCAGGCCATGTGGAGTTGAAGCAGCACCGCGAGCCGGCATGGTGCTGCGCACCAGACGGCCATTAAGGACGGCACGACCGTTGTTTTTGGAGCGGTATGGGATAATCGCCGGCAACCTTGGAAAGTGTCGCCGGGCCTTCATAATTGACCGAGACTTCCGCATTGACCTTGATTATGCTGAACGAAAGAAACAAAGTCCATTAGACGTTACGCACCATGCTAACGAAACGTTAATATTGTTCGCGTTAGCCGTACAAGATCGGTGTTAAATGCAAAATACCCGCGGAAAAATCAACAGACGCGTCCGTAAACCCATGCCAGGTCCGAGCCTGGCGTCGGTGTTGCGGAGGCGTCTGGACATTGTGCGGGCGGAAATATTGCGTTGCAGCCCGAATCCTGAGGACGGCATGATTCACGACTTGCGAGTGGCAATCCGTCGATCCGGTGAAGTGATCCGGATTATGCAACAGGCAAATTTAATGAACAAACAAAAGGTCCAGCGTGTTATGCGGGTTTTCCGCAAAGTACGGCGTTTTGCCGGAGACATACGCGATCTGGATGTGGAGCGGGACTATCTTGCCAAATCCAAACTTCCTCCCATCGATCCAGCCGCGGCACAAATCATTTTGACTTCGGTCGTCGCCCGAAGGCAAAAACTTTCTACCAAATTACATATCATGCTGAAGCGCGCCCACAGCGAAAAAACATTTCCGCCGCTGATGCGCACCCTGGAAAACGCTAAATTTGAAGCGGATGAAGGAATGTTAAAAAAAGAACTTTTCCGAAGGATCCAGAAAAACGCCCAAAAGTTGGCGGACTCCTGTGATTTGGCACTGCAAAAACGTACCCCGGCTTTGATTCACCAGGCCAGAATTGCCGGTAAAAGACTGCGCTACGCCTTCGAATTAGCTCATGAAGCAAGGCTGGCGGATTATGTTCAGCGAATTTCTGAACTTAAAAGATTTCAAAAAATTGCGGGAAATCTGCACGATGTGGAATTCATTTTTGAAAATCTCTCGGAATATACCGACACTCGAAACGCGGTGATGACCAAACAACCGGGACAAGATAACCAGCCGCAATCATCCTGGGATAAAAAGATTCACGGACGCATTACGCAATTTCACAGCAAAGCGTTGGTGGAGCTTAAGAGGATCAAACAACTGGCTTCGGAGGCTATATCCGGACACACGAAGATCTCGAAATAAAATCTGAACTGCTTTATTTCTTCAAATAATCTTTAACCTTAATCCGCAAAAGTTTTTTGGCCTGTGAATCGCCGATAATGTCGCGCTGAATAATGTCTATAGCCTCGCGCTGCACGCGCCAGACAAAATGCGTGGAAACCTCAGCCGCAGTCACCCATCGGAAGGCATCGTGTTCGGCGTCAAGAGTAATTTTTGCATTCCGGGCCATCAAAGCCGCGAAAACAGGTAAAACAGTTACCCGGTCGCGCGAACGATGATAAAAGCTTTCCAGGTATTCAACCTGATAAAATTCTTTGGGTACAAGACCTGTTTCCTCCTTTACTTCCCGGATGGCGGCCTCAATCGCGGTTTCCTTGGATTTAATGCCGCCGTAAATAGTCTGCCATGAACCGGCATAATCGCCGGAGCCGGGCGAGCGGTGAAGTTGGAGGAACTCGATTCCATTGTCCCCATTTCTATAGACGTACACCGCAACGCGATTGGCTTTTACCTTCGGCATTTACAATCTCCTCGTCATGACTGCAGGTGCGGACGATTGACCAGAGAGCTTAAGGGCAAAGGCTTGTTGCGGCAAAGAGCAAAGTAATGGATTTAAACAGGAGCATTTCGGCCAAATTTGCGGTATATTACATGCCATTGGCTATGCAATCCGAGGGCATCCAATAATGCGGATATTATCGATTCTCTCCCGCCTTTGTTTTGTTTTCAGCCTCTGCCTCTTGCCCGCGGCGTGCCAAACGGGGGGAGACCCTTTGTCTGACGGCTCAAATAATACAACCGCGGTAGATAACCAATTTACCAATGCCGACAACCAACTGCTTAACCAGGATAACACCCAGGTAGATAACCTGAACAATTCTATTGACTCGACTGACACGCTTAACAACGGCACCGCGGTAACCAATCAAGTCACGAGCACCAACAACCAGGCGGTTAATCAGAACGAGACCCTGCTGCAGGACATCGAAAATTTATTCAACAACACCGTCTCAGGAATTACGTCGATAGGCTCACAACCGCAGGACACTTCCCACAATCTGACTCTTAATAACCCACATTCATACACTGTGATTGTTTTGATCGATGACATTGTTGCCAACGGCTTGACTCCGGGCCAAACCATAACTCTGCATTTGCCGCCTGGTCAATATCGAATTGAATATATTGGCGTTAAAGTGCAATCTACAGATAATTTTATAGCCCAGACCGGCTCGAGCGTTAATAAGCCATAACCTTTATGCTGTTCGTTCATAGCCTAAATCACCTGAACGTTTGACCACGCCCTTGATCTGAAGAAATGTAAGTTCAGAAATGACAACCGATGCGGTAAGGCCGGTAATTTCACACAAACCGTCTATATCGCATGGTTCGTTTTGAAAAGCTTCCAGTATTTTTTCCTGTGGTCCGGTTAAATCCAGAACGGCAGGTGAAACAGCCCGTAAGGCGTTCGCGGCCTTTTCAGTTGCGATGGCATGGTTTGCATGGACAGGTTTAACTAAATCACCAGACGAACTATTTTCTCCATTCGTCGCCGCCTGCCCTAAATTCTCCGCCTGGCTTGGGATCAATTTGCTTTGGCCAAGAGCCCCAAGAATATCCTCCGCGTTTTCAACAAGAATCGCCGAACCGGTTTTGATCAGGTGATGCGCTCCGCTGCTGGACGCGGAATCAACGCGTCCCGGAAGCGCAAAAACCTCGCGGCCGTAATCATCGGCGGCCAGGCGAGCCGTAATCAGCGAACCGCTGCGAAGATTGGCCTCCACAACCAATATTCCCAGCGCCATCGCGGCGATGATGCGGTTGCGAGGCGGAAAGTTTTCCGGCAAAGGCGGCTCCTCCAGCGGCAATTCGCTGATAATCGCGCCGCGATCTTCACGCACAATGCGGTCATAAAGCTCGGCATTTTCCTCAGGATAACAGTAATTCAGGCCGCAGCCCTGAACTACCAGCGTGCGCCCACCGGCGCGCAAAGCCCCAAAATGTGCCGCGGTATCAATTCCACGCGCCCCGCCGCTGATGATCGTTACACCGGCCTGGGCAAGATCGCCGGCAAACCGGCCGGCTTGCTCTCTTCCATATAACGAGCAGCGTCGCGAGCCGACAACACCCACGGCAAGGGCGTCATGGCGAACAATTTGGCCGCGGACATAAAGCACCACTGGCGGATCGGGAATGTGTTGTAGTCCCGGCGGCCAGTCAGGATGATCGGGAAAAATTATGCGTATGCCGCGCGAAGCGCATTCGGCAACAACTTTGGAACCGTCAAAAGACTCTCCACACTGCAAAATCGCCGCGGCACGCTGCGGACCAATACCCTCCACAGCAGAAAGCTCACTGGCGCTGGCAGTCAGAATATGTTCTGGAGATCTAAAGGCTTCAATCGCACGTTTGATCAGAACCGGCCCAACACCATGGCAGCGTGAAAGTGCAATCCACGCTGCAACGCGTTCCGGCGCAGGTTCGGCGGAATTTATGTTGTTTTGCATCATGAGACTCTAAGTCAGAAACTTTAAAGCGTCCTTTATCTGCGATTCAGGAACACCCGAAACAATCTGTGCCTCGCCTATGGTTACAGGCAGAACAAAACGCAGACGTCCGTCGCGAACTTTTTTGTCCGAATGCATGGCATCAAACGCGGTATTAACATCTAAAGAAGGCACACGCACAGGCAAACCGGCGGCAACGATCAACGATCGGATTTTTTCCACATCTTCTTTTGCAATCAATTTCCGTGCCAGCGCCAATCGCCCGGCGGCGATCATCCCCAGCGCCACTGCCTCGCCATGGCGCAGACCCGTATAACCGGAAACAGTCTCCAACGCGTGGCCAAATGTGTGACCGAGGTTCAGTAGTGCGCGCGGTCCCTGTTCAAAAGGATCTTCCATCACAATCGCCGCTTTGACGCGCACGCTGAGCGTAATCAGTTCGCTCAAAGCCGCAAAATCATGTTGATTAATATTTTCCAGATTAGCCGAAATAAAATCGAACAAATCGCGGCTTTTAATTACGCCATGCTTGATGCACTCGGCAAGACCACAGCGCAGTTCAATTTCAGGCAAAGTCTTTAGTACACCCACGTCGGAAACAACCAAACGAGGTTGAAGAAAAGCCCCAATGAGATTCTTTCCCATCGCATGATCCACGCCGGCCTTTCCGCCGATGCTTGAATCAACCATGGCTAGAAGCGATGTGGGAACCTGAACCAGTGGCACGCCGCGCAGCAGCATGGCGGCGACTAACCCCGCCAAATCGCCAACCACGCCCCCACCCAACGCGATAATCGGGCTGGACCGCTCCAGCCGGGCATTTAAGAAAATGTCCAAGGCCGCGGAAACAGTTGGAAGATTTTTATTTTCCTCGCCTGCCGGAAAAACATGGGTAACGACTGAAAAGCCGCTTTGTTGAAGTGAGCTTTCCGCGGCGGCAAGGTAATGCGGTGCAACTTTATTGTCGCTGATAATGCCGCAGGACTTCGCCGGAGCAACCGACTTAACCAAAGAACCAAGGTCGCCAATCAGACCGTTATCGATCTTAATATCGTAACGCTGTGGTGCGGGCGAATCTATTTTGATGCGAACTTCAGGCATGGGCCGGATTTTAGCGGCATATCGCGTGTTATTAAACCCTGAATCTATTACTTGGCCGCCATCATTGTCTCAACGTCTTTTGCCAACTCGTCAGGTGAATAACCAACAACGATCTGGCGAAGCACGCCCTGGCGGTCAATGATAAACTGCGTGGGAAAAGCGTTAACGCCGTATTGCTGGGCCGTAGGGTTAAGTCCGGGGTGGGCTGCATCAAAAATCTGCGGCCAGACCATTTCCGGATGCTGGGCAAGGAACTGTTTCAAAGCGTTGACGTCGCTGTCATTGGAAATGCTTACCACATCCAATCCGGCGGCGTGGTATTTACCGTACAGGCTGGTGATATCGGGTAACCCCTTCACGCACCATCCGCACCAGGTAGCCCAGTAATCCACCAGCACGACGTGTCCCTGGAGCGAAGCGGTGCTGAAGGGTTTTCCGTCAAGAGTCACGCTCGTGATGGTGATGGGTTTATTGAGCATGGCATTTTGCTGTTGCTGCATCTGCAATTGAGACTGAAGTTGCTGCGCATACGGCCCTTTCAGATCATCGGTGACAATTTTCTGAGCTTGATCGGACAAATCGCTGTTGGCTGCACCGGATTGCGACATGCCGAAGGCCACGGCCGTAATGCTGTCATTTGTCGGATCTTTAATCGCCATGGCTTTGAGGTTTGTGAGCACCTGCCCCTGAACCGCGGCATTTTTTGTATTCTTCCACCAGTTGTATTCAAGCAAACCCAGATTAGCCGCGCTGGATATCTGTGCATTGTTGCTGGATGTATCCTGCTGGAGCCGGGTCTGAGCCCCGGCATCGCCGAGAATAGCCAGAACTGCTATAAAGTGATATTCCACAGGACGAACCTGATCCGCCAGATCGGGGTTTTTATTGGAAAAAATATCAAACTGTTTGATTAAATCGGATATTGCCGGCATTACTGAGGCTGCAACCTGTTCGTTGGATGTGGGATCCGAGAGCAGTGATGTCATATCTGTCTGGCCGAGTACGGTGGAAATCTTTGCTTCATCGGGTTGTATCGCCGTTTCAAGCGCCTGGAATTGAGCCGCCTCCTGATCGGACGATCCAGACGCGCTCGTTTGAGCGCTCACTGGGGTGGAAGAAAATATTCCTGAATGATAAAAAGCCGCTGTGCAAAAAACCGCGATAAATAGCACTACAAGAAACAATCGTTTTCGAATTAATTTTCGCATGTTAATACCCCCTGGAGCAATTGAAGCGGCAAAAAATGTCCACCCGTTACTTTATGGTATGCTTTATAGCCTCATAAGTAAATGGTCTCCGCAGAGCCAATTAACTTACTAATATTTTCCAAAAAATGCGCTAATCTCACCGATCAGACGTGATGCAGCGCCGGTAATGAATTTAAGAATTCAAGCATGGCATTATTGAGCATTTCCGGCGATTGTAGGCTGGAGAGATGGCCGGCGCTGGGGATTTCCACTAAACGGGAAAATGGAATGCGCCCGCTTAACGCAGCTGCCGTCGCTGGAGGGGTAATCACATCATCGGAACCGACGATTACCAGCGTGGGAATCCGCAATTTGCCCAGTAAATCAGTTTGATCCCGTCGGGCCGCCATCGCTAACTGTGCCGCAATAATGGCCTGCGGCGGCTGCCGCCGGATCATTTCGGCAACTTCTTGCATCAGTTCGGGTGACGCAGACTTGGAGAGCAACTTTTCCGGCATCGATTCAGCAATCGGTGCAACGCCTTGCTTACGTACCGTTTCCACCATAGCCAGACGGTTCGTCCGTGTTTCCGGGGTGTCGGCCGCTGGATGAGTATCGATAAACATTGCGGCACTGACCGCTTCCGGATGGTCGCGCAGCAACGCCAGAAGCACATAACCTCCCATGGAAAAACCGCCAACCACCGCCGACCCGCCGGTCTGGCGTTTAATCAAAGAAAAAATCTCGTCCGCAAAGGATTCCATTGAGCAGGATTCCTGCGACTTTGGACGGCTATTG
>Ga0335074_10003546_pt1 | contig 21392 bp, 20 predicted proteins | sample Lox_Sample_23_FD_206715 | JGI IMG/M metagenome (GOLD analysis project Ga0335074, IMG submission 206715) | Soil microbial communities from Loxahatchee National Wildlife Refuge, Florida, United States - Lox_Sample_2.3 | ecosystem: Environmental > Terrestrial > Soil > Wetlands | place: USA... | reverse complement strand
TCCGTCACCTGGGTAGCCGGCCACGCCCGTCTGCCTGGCAATGGCGATCAGGACCCTGGCGAAGCCATGCCGGTCCAGCGCGCTGTGGGTGATGGGCGGGATGCGGACGACCGAGGACCGCACGTTCCGCTCGGCGAAGCCGATCACGGCGTTCTCCGCGTCGGTTCGGCCACCGGGGTTACCGGCGTCCTCCTCGGTAGCAGGCCGGCCGAGTTGCGCGACTGCGAGCGTGCCGGACGTTCCGACCAGCGGCTTACCGGTTCCCGCGAGCGCGTCGCCGAGTGCGTGCACGGCCGCGAGGTCCGCGACGACCGGGCCCGCATAGTCGCCCGAGCGCATCTGCCCGTGATTAAAGGCGAGATGGATGACGCCGTCGCAGTCCGCGGCGGCCTTGGCGAGCCCGTCGAGGTCCTCAGTGTCACCCCGGCGGGCGGTAGCGCCCATCGCGGTGACTGCTGCGGCGGCGGTGTCAGATCGGGCCAGGCCGACGACGTCGTGTCCGGCGGAGATGAGCTCAGGAACCACTGCTGAGGCGATATGGCCGGACGCGCCGGTCACGAAAACACGCATGGCAACTCCCTGACGCGGTCAGTGCAACGAAGCCCGCAGCAACATCGCCCAGCGCGATGAAGCCGTGACCAACAAAAGCCCAGGTGATGGGACTCAGTCCCATCACGCTATCAGATGATGGGACTTGGTGCCGTCACCTAGGATGTCCGCATGGGCCGGTGGGAACCGAACGCGCGGGAACGCCTTGAGCGCGCCGCGCTTGCCCAGTTCGTCGAGCACGGGTACGACGCAACTACGGTCGCCGAGATCGCCGACCGCGCCGGTCTGACTAAGAGCACGTTCTTCCGGCATTTCGCTGACAAGCGTGAGGTGCTGTTCGGCGGCCAAGACATGCTGGCTGAACTCTTCAGCTCTGCGATCCGGGACGCGCCGCCGCTCGCGACGACGGCAGACTGCCTGGCCGCCGCACTGCAATCCGCCGCCGTCGCGTTCACTCCGGACCGCCATGATCTCGCGCCGCAACGACGAACGGTGATCGCAGCCAACAGCGAGCTGCAGGAACGCCAGTTGCTGAAGCGGGCCCGCCTCGGCTCCGCAATGGCGGCCGCCCTGCGGGCCCGCGGAGCTGACGAGACAACCGCGCTGCTCGCTGCCCAGGTAGGCGTTCTCGCTTTCAGCACCGGCTACGAGCGATGGGCAGCGCCGGCGAACCAGCGGTCATTCGCTGAGCTCGCTCTCGCGGCGCTGGATGAACTGCAGGCTCGTGCAACCGCACTTGGCGCGGCCGCTGACGTCCGGGCCTGACCTGGTTCTCAGCCACAGGCTGACTGCCGTCCAATACAGTGACGTCATGCCAGAGCCTGCTGACGTGCTGGACAGTGACCTAGCAAGCATTGGCCAATCGCTGATGACCGGAGCGCCGCCGTTCCCCGAAACGACTCGGGTCACGCTGGCTAACTGGCAGGATCCGCCGTTTAACCGGTGGGCGTTCCAGCACATCCGGGAGCTGATCCCGACCGTGCGGATAAGCCGCGGTGACAGGCCCCGGCCGTTGCCGCGCGACGAGCAAGACCTGGCCGGGTTGCGGTTCCGCTCCGGCGATCGCGACATGACCGTGAGCGACATGCTCGCGCAGACGTACACCGACGGATTCCTGGTGCTGCACCGCGGCCGGATCATCACTGAGCAGTACTTCAACGGCATGCGCCCGGATACGCCGCACTTGCTGATGTCGGTCTCGAAGTCGGTGGTCTCGTCGGTCGCCGGCGTCCTGGCCGGAGCCGGCCAGCTTGATGTATCCGCGCCGGTCGAGATGATCGTGCCCGAACTGGCCGGGACCTCCTTCCAGGGCGCAACCGTCCAGCACTTGCTCGACATGCGGGCAGGTACGCACTTCGACGAGTCTTACGACAACCTCGAGTCTGACGTCCGCACGTATGAGCGTGTGTACCTCTGGCGGCCGGACGTAGCGCAGCCGCGTCCGGCTGACGCGCTGGAGTACTACGCCACTCTCCGCAACGATGGCGTGCACGGTGGCCCGTTCCGCTATCGCTCCATCCTCACCGACGTACTCGGCTGGGTGCTGGAGAAGGCGGCCGGGCAGCGGCTGCACGACCTAATCGCCCGGCTGCTCTGGCAGCCGATGGGGGCGGAGTTCGACGCCGAGATCACCGTCGACGCACACGGCAACGCGATGGCAGACGGCGGAGTCTGCGCGACGCTGCGGGATCTCGGCCGGTTCGGCTTGCTGTTCGCCGAGGGCGCCAGCTCGGATCCGGCGCGACCTTACCCGGTCGTTCCCGCGGGCTGGATCGCTGACACGATTGCCGGCGCGCCGGACGGCGCGCAGGCCTTCGCGGCAGGCGGCGAAGCAGCGGGCTTCCCGCCGGACGCGCACTACCGGAACTTCTGGTGGGTCCGTGAGCCGGCCGTGCCGTTCTTCCATGCCTCCGGCATCAACGGCCAGAACGTATTCGTGCACGTTCCGACTCAGACAGTCGTGGCCAAGTTCTCCACCTGGCCGACCGCGCTCAGCCCGAAGATCAGGATGACGACCGACGCGGCGCGGGCGATCGCGGAGTCGCTGGACCAGGACGACTGAGTAACCGGGCGCTGCCCACCAACCCGGCGCTCCTCGCAGGCCAGTTACGTCGCCGATCCGGGCGGCTCGGTCAGTGCGGCGATGCACGCCGTGAGCAGGCGCCGCATCTGGTCTTGTTCGCTGGCATTCAGATTTGCCAGCATGTCTTGCTCGACGCGGCGAACCGCCGCGCTGGCCACCTTGAGCTGGCGGCGCCCGCTGGCAGTCAGCTCGGTCGGCAGGACCCTGCCGACGGGCGCCTGTGCCGGGCGGACGACGAGTCCCTGGCGTTCGAGGGCCTGCAGGAGCACATTCATCGACTGCCGGGTGACGAAGGCCCCGCGGGCAAGCTCGGAGTTCGACAGACCCGGCCGCTGGGCCAGCAACTCCAGGCAGGCGTAGTGGGTGATAGTCATGCCAAGCGGCCTCAGCACCGCCTCCATGGCAGCGTGCAGGGCGCTCGATGCCGCCTTCAGCATGTACCCCAGCGAGGTGTCCAGCTCCACTCCGGGCTCGGCTTGACTCATGTCAGTAGTCTGACATACGATTCGATGTGTCAGAAGACTGACATGCGATGAGGAGGTAAGGATCGTGGCCGTTACCGGACCCGACTTCATTTCACTGCAGGTGCGCGACCTGGAGCGCTCTGCCGCTTTCTACGAGCAGTACCTGGGACTGAAGCGCTCCGCCGCAGGACCGCCGCACGCCGTCGTCTTCGACACCAAGCCGATCGCGTTCGCCGTACGCGACGTCGTCGCGGGCGTCAACCTGGACGCGATCGCGCAGCCGGGCCAGGGCATGGCGCTGTGGCTGCACGCGCCCGACGCGCAAGACATCCACGATGCCCTCGCCGCCGCCGGCACGACGATCGTCTCGGCGCCCGTCGACGGGCCGTTCGGCCGCACTTTCACGTTCGCGGACCCCGACGGCTACCAGGTGACCCTCCACGATCGCGGCTAGCCGGGCGCCGGAGTCTTCGACGCGGCTGGCGCCCGTCGAGTTACCGGGCGATGGCCGCGGCGACCGGATAGTTGCCCACGTCGATGGTCTTGAGCACGCGCCGCGAGTTCGTGTTCACCAGCGAGACCTGGCCGCTGTAGGTGTCGACCACGACGGCCGTGGAGCCGCCGGGGGCCAGCTCGATCGCGGTCGGGTAGGAGTACAGCCCGACGGAAATCGGCTTGCCGGGCTGACCCGACGCCACGCTGACCGGCGTGAGGGTGCCCGAGATCGTGTTCACGACGAACGCAGTCCGGCCGGACGTGAGCACCGCGACCGCGGTTGGCGAGTAGCCGACCGGGACACCCGCTCCGTCAGCTACACCGGCCCCGCCAGTCCAGTTCCGAGCGCGGATGGGCGTCACCGTGTCGGAGTCCCCGCCAACCGCGAAAACCGTCTTGCTGTCCGGCGTGACCGCGAGCGCGTCCGGCGCCTGGCCGGCCGGCACCGGACGACCGGGCCGCAGCGTCGCCAGGCTGATCGGCGTGACGGTGTCCGAGCTATAGTCTGCGACGTACGCAGCAGCACCGTCGGGCGCGACCGAGACCGCAAACGGATAGCTGCCGACCGGGATTGGCCGGCCCGCCAGGCCGGAGGACACGCTGATTGGCGTGACCGAGCCGCCGCCCCAGTCGAGTACCAGGGCAAGGCGCCCGTCCGGCGTGATCGCGATCGCCTGCGGATCAGCACCGACAGCAATCGGCGGGCCCGCGTCGCCGGTGGCGAGATTGATCGGCGTGACCGAGTCCGAACCGGCATTGGTCACGTAGGCGGTCCGGCCGTCCGGCGTGATCGCGATGGCTTGCGGGTCGCTGCCCACCCGGATAGGCCGGCCAGCCCGCCGGGCCGCTGTCGCGATGGGCGTGACCGTGCCGGACTCGGAGTTGACCACGTACGCGGTGGCCCCGTCGGGTGCGATCGCGATCGCCTGCGGATCAGCGCCGACTCTGATCGGCTTGCCAGCGCGGCGAGTGGCCAGGTCGACCGGAGTTACCGAGTTCGACGCCGAGTTCACGACGAACGCAGTCTGCTGCCCCGGCGCTTTCCCGGCCGGAACCACAGCCGATCCGTGCGCGGCCGCCCCGACCCCGTTCGCCGTAACCCCGGCCCCGCCGGACCTGGCCGCACTGCCCGCCGCGGCAGTCGCGGCAGTCGCGGCGTCAGCCGGCTGTGCCTGTCCAGGCAGGAACACGTCATTGACCGGCTGAGCGTAACGGTCGTTCGCGGTGAGGGTGCCGGTTCCGAGTGCCGCCTCGATCGTGCGCAGCAGGCTGTAATGGGTGTACCGGACGCGGGACACGTAGCCCTGGCGCACCCCGGCGGAGCCGATGATGACAGTCGCTACCCGCTGGGCAGGCTTCTGATAGTCGGTGCCGTCCTCGTCAAACGTGATGATCGCCAGCGACCGCTGCGTGCGCCAGGCCGGGGACCGCATGATCTGGCCGAGTTCGGTCTTCAGGAACGCGTCCCCGGCGGCGATCCCGCAGCCCTCCATGTCGGCGCAGTCATTCGGGCTGACCCAGGCGAAATTCGGCGTCGTCGCTGCGCTGGCCAGGTCAGCCTGCATCGCCTGGAGCGGCACGACGTGCGCGGCGCAGTAAGCGGGCCGCTCCCGGACGTCCCGGAAGTACATCATCGGCATGTCGTCGTCCCAGTAATAGCCGTGCACGGTGTCGTCACACGGCCCGTCCGCGCTCTGCAGATACGCCTTCCAGGTCCCGTGCGCGGCGTCGACCAGGTCGCCGATATTCGGCGCGTTGATCGTGTACTGGGAGTTCTCCTCGGCCGGGTCGTTCAGCGGGATGCCGAATGTGCTGCCGCCGGCGAGCGCGAGGTAATTGCCGTCGCTCGGATGCTCCTCGGCGAAGAAATTGCTGAGCAGGCTCGCATGCGGCAGCAGGCTGTTCAGATACGGCGCCTGCCTGGTGTTGCCGATAACCGATTTAAAGTCCTCGTTCTCGAAATAAAAAAGAAAGACATGCTGGAAACGCGGTACTCGAACAGCCGGTGGCTTAAGAACCGCGCGGCGGACCGGGGCGGAGACGCTGAACCTGATGTTGTCGGCCACGCCGCGGTCGTACCCGGCCCAGGGCGAGTAGGGCCCGTCAACATGCTTCAGGCTGGTCGCGAGCGTCAGCACCACGTCGGCGCGAACGGACCCGGCCGGAACTGTCCCTTCGCGCCTGCGCTGGGACATGCCCGCGGCCGCGACCCCGTGCCCGCCGGCCGGCCCGATGCTGGCTTTGCCGAGGTCCCGCCCGGCCGCGGACTGGAAGGTCACAGACACCCCGGCTGAACTGCTGCCGCTCCCGCCCAGCAAGCCCGACATGACGAAGCGAGTTCCCGTCGGCGGCGGCGTTCCCGTCGTGGACCGGAGCGTGACGACCTGCCTTAGCCTGGCCGTGCCGCCCGCACCGCCGGCGAACAGCTGGCCGCCTTTCACGGCCGGCGCCCGGCCGGTCGGGGCCGGGAAACGCGGCGCGCCGTACCTGACCACGGTGGGCAGGCCGGTGAGCACCTGCCAGCCGGGGATCGTGACCGCGTCCCAGCCGCGGGCGGAGTAATCGCCCGCCTGGGCGCCCGGGTTGAGCAGCAGGTTGGCGCCCGGCCGCGCGCCAGACTGATCGCCGAGTCCCGCCTGGCTTTCCAGAGTCGCGCGGCCCGCGGCTGCCCGGGCGGCCGTCACAGGCCATGCGGCCAGTACGGACACGCCGCAGGCGAGCGCGGTCAGGGCGCCGGCGCAGGCCCGCATCCGGGGCGTTCGGGCCCGTCCCGATGCCGGGACCGCAGCTGACGCGGGCAGATCGGGACGCGGCATTGCCATTCCTCCGGCTGGAAAGGGGCGCCGACTCTTATTGTTTGGTGCCCGTTAATTGGCTGTTTGAACGACCAGTCAATTTTATCGCACCAGCCGGGTGGCTGGCTTAGTTACAGCCCTTGGTAATTACTGTTGGCGCAGTCACCTTCTGGTCAACGTCATCGAAGATGCCGGGGGCATTGTCGTAGCCGCCCGCCGGGTTATTGCGCAGCGTCGAGCACTTGATCGTCAGCACTCCGGGGCCGCTGTCGACCACGAAGAACACAGCGCCGCCCTCGCCGCCGGGCGCCTTGTTGTTGCGGATCACCGAGCCGTCGATGGTCACGTTGTAGTCGTCGCCGTCGGTGTAGATTGCGCCGCCGCTGCCGCCGCCCGGAGTGCCGGAGGCGGCCGGGTTCTCGCCGCGCCCTGTCGTCTTGTTGCCTGCCATCAGGCTGTCAAGGACGTCCCAGCTGGCGTCGATGCTGCTCAGCGCGCCGCCATTGGAGCACCGGCCAGTGCGGAAAGTGTCGTCGGTGATGTACACCGGCCGGTGGTTGTACATGCCGAGCGCCCTGATGGCCGCGCCACCCAAGTCCGGACCGTACCGGTAGCACCGGTTGCTGAAGAAGCCCGAGTTGACTACCTTCAGCTGGCCGCCTTCGGCAAAGATGGCGCCGCCGCCGTAGTCGGAGTTCTTGGTTTCCCGGACTGGCGAGTACGCGTCGGTGAAGGTCAGGTTTTGCACGACAAGCTGCGGCCACTTCTGCTGCCAGCAGTCACTGGTGGTGTAGACCTGCTTGGGGTCGCACGTGTTCATGTACAGGATGCGGATCTTGCCGCCGCCACTGAGGGTGACCTTGCCGCCGCCGTCGATGATCGTCCTGCGGTGAGTGTTCACGACCTTGGCGGTTGCCGTCATGGTGATCGTCACCGGGTTCGCGCCGCAGTCGAAGGTGATCTCACCGCCCCTGGCAACGGCGCGCACGACGGCCTTCGAGGTGCACGTGCTTGCCTTGCCGTTGCCGATGACCTGGTGCGGGCCGCTGATCTTCACTGCCCGAGCGGCTGCTGGCACGTGCGCTTGGCCACGCGGGTTGCCGTACCGGGCGGCGTGGTGGGCAGGTGCCTGCGTCGAGGTCGCCGCGTCTGTAGTGGCCAGCCCGGCGGTTCGGTTGCTGGTCGTGCTGCAGGCAGCCAGCGCGAGGACGGCCACGCCCAGAATCGCCAGCATTCTCGCGAAATCACCCAAGGGTCGCATGGGGCCACATGCTAGCCCGGTCGGTCGTGATCGTAGGGTCACACCGGGAACATCAGGCTGTGACAACTGGTCGCCCGCGCGTAGGCCGCGACAGGCTGGGCAGGCCAACCGGAGAACCAGCACGCCAGGAAGCAGCCCGTCAGAAGCGCCTGGGAGGGACCGCAGTGAGCAATATCCCGGAGATCATGCTGAACAACGGCCAGGGCATTCCGCAGTTCGGCTTCGGGGTCTTCCTGGTCAAGCCCAAGGACACCGAGGCGGCCGTGACGACTGCGCTGCAGGCTGGTTACCGGCACATCGACACCGCGGAGATGTACGGGAACGAGGCTGAAGTCGGCGCCGCGATTGGCAAGTCGGGCCTGGACCGGCGCGAGGTCTTCGTGACGACCAAGCTGAGCAACGGCGCGCACCGGCCCGACGACGCCCGGCGAGCATTCGATCAGTCGCTGAAGGCGCTCGGCTTCGATTACCTGGACCTGTTCCTGATCCACTGGCCCCTGCCCACCAGGTATGACGGCGACTACGTGTCGACCTGGAACACGCTGGAGGAGTTCTACCGGGACGGCCGGGCCCGGTCGATCGGCGTTTCGAACTTCCAGCCGCATCATCTCCGGCGGCTGCACGAGGAGTGCGAGATCAGGCCTGCGGTCAACCAGATCGAGGTCAACCCGTACCTGACTCAGGACGAGGTCCGCGGCTTCTGCGCGGAGCACGAGATCGCGGTCGAGGCCTGGTCCCCGCTCGCCCGTAGCAACGCGCTGGCTGACCCGACGATTGACGACATCGCTCGCCGCGTCGGCAAGACGCCCGCCCAGGTGATCTTGCGCTGGCACATCGAGCGCGGCGACATCGTCTTCCCGAAATCTGTGACGGCCTCCCGGATCCGGGAGAACATCGACATCTTCGACTTCGAGCTGGCCGGTGAGGACGTCGAGGCGATCAGCGCGCTGAACCGGAACGAGCGGACCGGGCCTGATCCGGACAAATTCGACATGATCTGAGCTGCTGGCGTCGGCGCCAGGCTGCCTGCCGGGAGCCAGCGAGGCGGCTGACTCGCGGGTCGGGATTTCAGCAAAACCGGCGGACCACTGCTGCCCGGCTGCCACCATAGGTCCCGCTAATCAATTGGGCGGGACCTCAGTGGGGCGGGATACATGGGAACACCGGCTGGTCAGCCGTTTCAGCGTGCCCGGAGAAGGGCGGCGCATGTCGTCGCCGCTGGGCTAGGTGCAGGAGTCCTCGCCGGCCTTGCCATTGGCGGCGGCGTAGCGGCCGGAGGTGGCGTCGCGTCCGCGGCCACCAGGTCCGCGTCGGCGACGCTGCCTGCGACGGACTGGTCCTCCTACCTGAACGGCCCGCTGCACACCTCGTACAACGCCTCGCAGACGGCCATTACGCCCGCCAATGCGACGTCACTGACGCCGCAGTGGACGTTCACCGCCGGGGCGCCGTACGTGGCGAGCCCCACCGTGACCAGCAACGCGGTCTACATCGGCGGCGCGAACGGCGTGTTCTATAAGCTCAGCGAGCACACCGGCAAGGTCCTCAACGAGGTCAACATCGGCTTTCAGAAGGCCCTGACCTGCCCGGCTACCGGCATCTCGTCGACCGCAGCTATCGGTTTCTCGCCGCGCGGCCACGTCCCGACCGTGTATGTCGCCGGCGGTAACGGCTACCTCTACGCGCTGCGGGCCTCGAACCTGAGCGTGGAGTGGCGAGCGCTCGTCGCGAAGCCGTCGAGGAAGATCAACAACTTCTACAACTGGTCCTCGCCAACGATCGCGCACGGCAAGATCTACCTGGGCATCTCGTCCAGCTGCGATGTGCCGCTGATCCGCGGCGGGGTCGTTGCGTACAGCCAGGAAACCGGCCGCAAGCTCGCCGTCTACTACACAGTGCCGGCCGGGGCGAAGAACGCCGGCGGCTCGGTGTGGTCGAGCATCGGCGTGGCGCCGAACGGCGACGTGTACGCGACCACCGGGAACGGCCCGGCCGACGCGCCGCGGCTGCAGAACTCCGAGTCGATCCTCAAGTTCAACCCGAGCACGCTCAAGCTCCTCGGCGCTTACAAGGTCCCGCAACGGCAGGTAACCAGTGACGGCGACTTCGGCAGCTCGCCATCGTTCTTCGGCAACTACGTCGGCGCGTGCAACAAGAACGGCTACTACTACGTGCTGAACCAGACGACCATGAAGCTGGTCTGGCGCTGGCGGATCGGCCGCTCGTCGGGCGGCCCGAAGCGCGGAGAGTGCCTCGGTACGCCGGCCTACAACGGCACGGATCTGTTCTTCGGCGGCAACCAGACCACGTTCGGCGGCACCACCTACCCCGGCTCCGTGAGCGCGCGATCGGCGACGACCGGAAAGCTGCTCTGGCAGACCGGTCTGCCCGGCGGGGTCATGGGCAGCCCGACGATGGATGGCGGCGGCCTGATCGCGGTCGGCACGTACTCGCCGTCTCCGAACGGCGTGTACCTGATCAATGCCCAGACTGGCCTGATCGTCAGGAATCAACTCACTACCGGCTGGACGTTCGCGCAGTCGGTCTTCGCGAATAGCTGGCTGTACACCGCGACCAGCAACGCTCTCACGGTCTGGGGCGTGCCAGCGAGTTCGTCGTCCTGACGTCTCGTCCCAGGGCCAGTCGGCGCAGCCACCCTAGTGCCTCTACACGCTTGTAGAAATATACGTTTAAGTAACTTTATTCGGGAACGCCCGGAAGGGACGCCCGGCCGCTGTCACGCTGGCCGCCACGAATATGGCAGATGCGCGACAGGGGCGGGGACGTTTATGGCGACGGACCAGGCAGTTCATCATGACCAGAACCGGGCTAGGCACGCGCTGGCGCGCCTGGCCAGCGGGGGAGTTGCCGGTCTCGCAGTACTTGCTACGGCGATAGCGCTGACCGCTCCGTCCGCGTCCGCGTCCCCGGCGAGCCCAACCAAGGCGAGCACGGCTAAGGCCAGTAGCCAGGCCCCGACCGCCGATGACTGGTCCGCGTACCTGGACGGACCGCAGCACGCGTCGTACAGCGCATCGCAGACCTATATCACGCCGCTCAATGCCAGCTCGCTGACGGCGCAGTGGAAATTCACCACCCCCGGCTACACGTTCCAGGCCAGCCCGACGGTGGCCGATGGCGCGGTCTTCATCGGATCTGAGAACGGCTGGTTCTACAAGCTGAGCATCCACACCGGCAAAGTGCTCGACAAGGTGTTCCTCGGCTACCAGCCGAAGCTGACCTGCCCGGCGAACGGCATCACCTCGACCGCGACCGTCGCGGTCAACCCGGCAAACAAGGTGCTGACTGTCTACGTAGCCGGCGCCGACGGGTATCTGTATGCGCTGCGGGCATCGAACCTGCACACCGAGTGGCGCTCAGTGATCGGCATCCCGTCCAAGAAGGTCAGCAACTACTACGACTGGTCCTCGCCGACGGTGTCGCACAGCCGGGTTTACGTCGGCATCGCATCGAGCTGCGACCATCCGCTGGTGCGCGGCGGGCTAATCGCTTTCGAGGAAAGCACTGGTAAGAAGCTCGGCGAGTACTTCACGGTGCCCGCTGGCGCGGACAACGCGGGCGGATCGGTCTGGTCCAGCATTGGCGTGGCGCCCGACGGCGACGTCTATGCGACCACCGGGAACGGCCCGGCCGACGCGCCGCGGCTGCAGAACTCAGAATCCATCCTCAAGCTCTCGCCAGTACGGCTGAGGCTGCTCGGCTCGTTCAAGGTGCCGCAGCGCCAGGTCACCACGGACGGCGACTTCGGCGGCTCGCCGGTGTTCTTCGGCAGCTACGTCGGCGCGTGCAACAAGAACGGCATCTTCTACACCCTCAGCCAGGCCACGATGAAGCTGGCCTGGTGGAAGCGCATCGCGAACGCCTCGGGCGGCACGGGTGAGTGCATCGCCACGCCGGCTTATAACGGCACTGACCTGTTCTTCGGCGGCGGCAAGATCGTGATCGACGGGACGCAGTACCCGGGCTCGGTCCAGGAGCGTTCGCCGAGCACCGGGGCCGTGCAGTGGACAACCCCCGTGGGCGGTAACGTCATCGGCAGCCCCACGCTGGACGGTGGCGGAGTCCTCGCCGTGGGCGCCTACGGTGGCACCGCGCCCGGCATTTACCTGATCAACGCAGCCACGAGTGACGTGATCGAGGAGCTGCAGGCTGGCTCGACCTTTGGCCAGTCGGTGTTCGCGCGCGAGTGGCTGTTCACCGCGAACGGCAACGGCGTCACCGCATGGGGGCTGCCGACGAGCTGACGCGCCGGATGTTCCGGTTGCAGGTGGTCACGTTTGGGACATTAGGCAGCGGGAAGCTGCTCGCCCTGTCGCACCTGACTCCATACTGGTTACCGGATCATCAAATGGTGTAAAGGGCGAGCGAGCGATGAGGTTCAGGTCTGGCGTAGCAATCGACCTGGGTACGGTCAACACGCTGGTCTATATCGCTGGCCGCGGGATCGTGATCGAAGAGCCCTCGGCGATCGCGATCAGCCGCACTACCGGTGCCATCGTTGCCGTCGGCTCGACCGCGGACGCGCTTAGCGGCAAAGAGCCGCACGGTGTCGAGGTGATCCACCCGCTCCGCGACGGCGTGATCGCGGACCTGGACGCGACTGTGGCCATGCTGCAGGCCTTCCTCCGGCAGGCCCGGCTACGCCGTCGCATCGGCCGGACGCTGGCCGTGGTCTGCCTGCCCGTCGAGGCGACCTACGTGGAACGCCGCTCGGTAGCGGCTGCGGCCGAGGCGCTGCGGCCGCGCTGCGCCGTGCAACTAGTCGACGAGCCGGTGGCGGCAGCCGCTGGCGCCGGATTTGAGCTCTCGGAAGGATCCGGCGCGTTCGTGGTGGACATCGGCGGTGGCACGACCGAGGTCGCCGTGCTGGCCGGGGGGCATGTGGTCCGTGCCCGCTCGCTTCGCCTGGGCGGGAGCGTCATGGACGAGGCGATCGTTCGCGCCGTGAAGCAGGAGTACAGCCTGCTGATCGGTCGCAACGCGGCCCGGAACCTGAAGATGACGCTGGGCCTCGCTGACGGCTCGATCGCGGAGGCCGAGACCGTCGGTGTCGATGCGGCCCGCCGGGTACCGCGAGTGCAGCACGTCTCGGCGAAGCTTGTCGCTACGGCCATCGAGCCAACCGTGAACGCCATTGCCGGCGTAGTGCAGGAGATGCTGTCGGACATCCCGCCGAACCTCGCCGAGGAAGTCGTCCGCGGCAAGATCCGGCTCGCCGGCGGCGGCGCGCTGCTGCCCGGACTTGCTTACCGGATCGAGGCAGCCGCCGACATCGCGGTCATGGTGGTCGACGACCCGCTGCGCTGTGTCATCCGCGGCGCAGCCCGGATCCTCGAGCAAGGCGGAGTCCCCGCCGCGAGGCCGTTAGGCTGACCGGGATTAGACCCGCCCAGGTAGGGCTAGTCGAACTCGCCGTCCTTGATCCCGGCGACGAAGGCGCCCCACTCCTCGAGACTGAACCTCAGCACGGGGCTAGCGTCGCCGGCCTTGCCGTCCCGGATCGCCACGCCATCAGCTAGCTTCGCGATCTCGACGCAGGAGCCGTGCGATCCGCACCTGAAACTGCGCCGCCAATCCGCTTCCGTCCCGGGTGTGACGGGCAGTGCCTCGTTGCCGAGCCCGGACCGATCTCTGCTGTCCCCTTGCACTGACACTTCCTTGTCACCCCTGCCGCAGACTTAACCGAGCGGTAACTTTCAGTGTGCCTCATCAGGCTTGGTTCGGCGAGTTTGCCTGCTAGGACCAGAGCTCGTTCCTCGTTCGCGCGATGAGCCGCCTGGACTCGTCCGGATTCAGAGCCACTTCGGCGAGCCGTTCGAAAGCGAGGCGGTACTGGTGCGCGGCAGCTTCGTCCTCGACGAACTCGTCTCCCGTCAGCTTCTCGAGGTAAACAACGGCGCCGACGTCTATGCCCTGTACCGGCGCGAACTCAAGAGCTCCGAAGGAGCCCTGTAGCACCAGGGGATGCGGTCCGTCGAAGGCCAGCACCCTGACCGTCACGTTCGGGAGCCGGGAGACCTGCTCGAGTTGGGTCAGCTGGTCGCTCATGACCTGAGAACTTCCGTGGCGCCGCAGTAGCGTGCCTTCGTCGAGAATGAAACTGAACCGCTTGCCTTCCCCGGTGAGAAGGGCTTGCCGTCGCATCCGGACGTCAACTCGGTCGTGGATCGTGCGCGGTGACAGCACCGGCGGCGAACCGAACTCTCTGCTCATGACCGCCTGGGCATACTCTTGCGTTTGAAGCAATCCATGGATCAGTTCCGGCGACCAGCATTGGATGGTAGTGGCCTGGTCTTCCAGGCTGATATAGGTGGCGTACTCAGACGGAATCGAGTCGATATAGGCGCTCCACCAGCCACGCGCTTCCGGCTCGGCCGAGAGCGCGATCAGCTGCCTACGGCGCGCATCGTCCACGGCATACAGATCAAGCAATCTGGCTACGTCCGCTGGCTTAATCCCGATGCGGTTCGTCTCGATCCGGCTCACCTTGGACGCGGACCAGCGCAGCGCGCTGGCGACCTCGTCGCCGGACATGCGCGCGAGTTCCCGTAGCCGACGAAGCTCCGCAGCCAGCGCGCGACTTGCTGGCGAGCTCCTGAGATCGGGCATCTGCCACTTCCCGTCCGGCCCGTCGCAGCTGACGCAGCAAACTCACTGGAAGGGTAGCGCCGCGATCGTGGCCAGATGAAGAGCTTGGGAAAAATTCATTACGTCTTGCACTGCATCTTGCAGTGAATGGTTAGCTAACTCACAATTCAAAGCAGAGGGTTCACTGCTCGTGGGGGGCGGGAGGCCGCCGATGGTCGCAGGGCGCAATGGCCAGCAGGTTTTCCTTCGTCGGCCGTCTGCTGGCACCGCTTCCCAGCCGGACCGCTGCGGCTCTGGGATGGCCCAGGGTTCAGTCCTGAGAGCGACAGCCAGGGATCCACCGGCTACGGCAGCGATCTGCCACCGCGTCTTCGACGCCAACATGACACTGGGCGGGCATGCAGGCCCGCCCAGGTCGAGAACCAAGATCCATCCGACCGTAGTCAGGAACGGAATAGCTCATGGCAAATAACAACACTACATCGCGTTTCATAATCCGCAAGAGGCCAGAGTCCCAGGTCACCGGGCTAGTCTCGGGTCACATTAGCCAACTGCCTGAGGGCGGTGGCGACGATGGGGCTTGAGGCCCTGGGGTGGTCTGTCCTTGCCGCCGCGGCGGCATGGGCGATCACCCTGGGCTGGGCCTGGACAGCGATCGCTCGCAACCGCAAATCAGCAGAGGACGAACTCCAGTACTGGCAAGCCGAAGCGGTTCGCGCCAGGGACATGGTTATTCAGCTGAGGCAAGAAAGAGCTGCGTGGTCCAGCGGGTGCCGACAGGGTCGCGAGGATGTGATCGCGATCATGCCGCTGCTGGTGGCTGCCCAGCAGGGTCTTACAACTGCTGTTAGTCCCGCTGATACTCAAGAGCCGGCAAAAATTTAACAACAGCGCGCTCTCGGTCCTGAAATGGCCGAGAGCGCCGCTGTCTCAGCGGCGCCGGATGAAGGCAGAACGGATCAGCCGAATTCCCCGGCCTTGACTCCGGCCACGAATGAACTCCATTCGGTAGAGTCAAATACCAGGATCGGGCTGCTGTCCGCCACCTTGCTGTCGCGGACGGCTACGCCGCCGCTGGGCAGGTCAGCGACCTCGACGCAGGAGCCGTGGCCGCCGCAACGGCTACGCCATCGGAGCGGAGCGGTCAATTGAAGCCCGTTATCGTAGACCTGCTCACTATGCCCGGCATCCATGGCGCCCGACGGCTCCTCAACGTAGGAGAATAGGAGACTGAGTTTTTGGGAAAACTCAGGGTTCTGCATTAGTTCAAAGCCGTCGTCTGGGTCGGCGGGAATGGCACAGACAACCCCGGCAGTGTAACACGACGTGTCAAGGCTAAGGGTACCCAGCTGTCCGCACCATCTAACTTTTTCTGACCGGCGCGCCTCGTAAAGAACACTAATGCGCCAGCGCCTCACCCGTCTCAGCGGGGAGGCGCTAGCACGTAGCTGGTGTGGCGGGATGTTCGTAAGTGCTTGGTCTGCCCTCAGCCGGCCTGCACGCCTGCTGCGGTCAGTTCGGGCTCGTTGGCCGCGGCGGTCGGGGTCAGCGCCGGGGCGGTCCGGCGGCCGGGCAGCGCAACCGCGACGACCACCGCCGCGCCGATGGCGATCAGCCCGGCCACGGTGAATCCAGTCGTCATCGCGGAGGTAAAGCTGTGGTGGGCAACCGTGAGCACCTGGCCGGTGAACGGTCCGGCGTGCGCCGCGACCGCGTCGGCGGCCGCGATCGACGGCTGAGATGCCGCTACGACCTTGGCCGGGAGTGCGCTGGCGGCCAGGTTGTGGCGGAAGGCCGAGGCGACGATGCTGCCGATGACTGCGATGCCCAGGCTGGCGCCAAGCTCCTGCACGGTGTCGTTGATAGCGCTGCCTGCGCCATACTGCTCGGCCGGGAGCACGGACATGATGGAGTTGCCGGCCGGTGCCATCACCAGGCCCATGCCCGCGCCCATGATGGCTACGCCGATGGCAAGGAAGGTGTAACTGGTCGTGGGCGTCACCGAGGTCAGCATGAGCAGTCCGGCGCCCATCGCCGTCAGGCCGGCCGGCACGACGACGCGGATGCCTAGCCGAGCTACCAGCATGCTGCTCAGCGGAGCGGTAACCATGACCGCCCCCGCGAATGGCAACGCACGCACGCCCGCGGACAGCGGGCTGTAGCCGTGCACCAGCTGCAGGTACTGGGTCAGCGCGAACAGCGAGCCGAAGAGCGCGAGGAAGGTCAAGCCGATCGCCGAGCTGGCGGCCGAGAACGCCCGGAAGCGGAAGACCCGCACGTCGATGATCGGGTTAGCGACATGCAGTTCGCGGTAGATGAACGCGGCGACGAAGAGGGCGCCAAGCCCGAGCTCGCCGAGTGTGCCTGCTGACGTCCAGCCGCGGTTCGGCGCTTCGATCACGGCATCGACAATGGCCAGCATCGCCGCCGCGGAAAGCACTGCGCCGAGAACGTCCAGCCGGGTGCCAGTGGCACGCTGTCCGGCCAGATTCGGGACGACGGTCAGGACGGCAACGATGGCGACAGCGACGAGCGGCACATTGACCCAGAAGACCGAGCCCCAGTAGTAGTGCGCGAGCAGCAGGCCGCCCAGGGTCGGCCCGACCACGATGCCAACCCCGGCGATCGCGGACCAGGCGCTGATCGCGCGGGCCCGCTCCCTGGCCGGGAAGACCGCCGTCAAGATCGACAGCGTGGCTGGCATGACGAATGCCGCGCCGACGCCCATGACCGCGCGGGCCGCGATCAGGGTCGACGCGTCGCCGGATCGTGCTGCCCAGGCCGAGCCCGAGGCGAAGATGACCAGGCCGGCCAGCAGCGCGTTCCGGCGCCCGAAACGATCGCCTAGCGCGCCCGCCATGACCAGCAGGGCGGCGAAGGTGAGGGTGTAACCGTCGGTGATCCACTGCAGGCCCGAGGTCGACGCGTGCAGCACGCGCGCCAGCGTCGGCAATGCGGTGTTCAGGATCGTGTTGTCGATAACCACGACGAGGAGGGACAGGCACATGACCGCGAGGACCGCACGCCGCCGCGGATGCCCGTAGGTCCCTGTCTGCTCTTCGGCTGTGCTGATCAGTTCCATGGCCGCGATCTCCTCGCTTAAACAGTTAACAGCGTTGACTTACATCTGTAAGTTTTACAGCATGAGTTAACGGATGTAAAGTCGTTCCATGCGAGAAGTCACCAGGGAGCGGAACCGCCGGGGAGAAGGCGCCAGGTTGCGCGCCGAGATCCTGGCGGGCGCGACCGAACTGCTTGAGCGGACCGGCAGCGAGGAAGCGGTCACGCTGCGGGCGGTCGCCCGTCAGGTCGGGATCTCGGCTCCGTCGATCTACTCACACTTCCCGGACCGCGAATCGATCGTGGACGCGATCGTTGACGGAGCCTTCAGCGACTTCAATCTCGCCATCAGCGACGCGAGCGACGCGGCCACCAAGGCCGGGGAGGGCCCGTTCGCGCGCCTCACCGCGGGGTGCGCGGCCTATCTGGAGTTCGCCGCGGAGCGACCGAACCGGTACCGGCTGCTGTTCGAGCGACGGGACCTGCTCGGGGCCGGCCGGCACCCGGTGCCTGCGGTCCGAAGTGAGAGCTTCGAGCTACTGATCGGCAGCCTGCGCGACTGCGTCGAAGCGGGGATCTCAGCAAGTACCGATCCCCAGCTCGACGCGACGGCCATCTGGGTCGCCTTGCACGGCTTTGCGACCCTTCATGCGAACATGCCCGGGTTTCCCTGGCCGGAGACCGGAGTGCTGCTCGACGAGGTCCTGCACGGGCTGGCCCGGGTTGCTGACCAGCCAGCGGCCGCGCGCACGGAGTCCTAGCTGCCCACCCGCCGCGCGCAGGCGATGACAGCCGCGGCACTGCGATCGATATCGTCCTCGGTCGTGGACCAGCCGCTGACGCTGACCCGCATCGCCCGCGTGCCGTGCCAGGTCGTCGGACCGCACCAGCAGGTGCCGTCCTGCTGGACCGCGGCGATCACGGCGTCGGTGTGCTCCGCCTCGCCGAACGACACCAGCACCTGATTAAGGACCACGTGATTCAGCGGCTCAAATCCGGCGCCCTGCATTGCGGCGGCGAACCGGCCTGCGAGCCGGCAGCTTCGCTCGACCAGGCCGGCTACCCCGTCCCGGCCGAGGCTAGCGAGCGCCGCCCACACCTCGACCCCTCGCGCTCGCTGCGATGACTCCGGCGCCAGGCCCATGGCCTCGGTAGCGGCACCGGGCAAGTAGGCCGCCGACGCCTCCATCGCGGCCGCGAGCGCGTCCCGCGAGCGAACGAGCGCGACACCGCAGTCGTATGTGGTGTTCAGCCATTTATGGCAGTCAGTGGCCCAGGAATCCGCGTTCTCGACGCCGGCGACCTGGTCGCGCAGGACGGGCGAGGCGGCAGCCCACAGTCCGAAGGCGCCATCGACATGAATCCAGGCATCGTTCGCTCGCGCCCACTCGATCAGTGGCTCGAACGGGTCACTCGCTCCGGTGTTGACGTTTCCTGCCTGCAGGCAGACGATCGCGGGCGCACCGAGCCGCGGAAGTCCGCGTGTTTCGATCCGGCCCTGGTGATCGACTGGCAGGACAACGGCCCGGTCCCGGCCAAGGCCGGTGATGCCGAGCGCCTTCCGCACCGTCGCGTGCCCTTCGGCGCCGACGACGACTATGACTGGCGGTGCGCCCACCAGGCCCTGCCCGGCCGCATCCCAGCCCTGTCGGGCCAGCACGGCGTCGCGCGCAGCGGCCAGGCAGGTCGCGTTCGCCATCGTGGCTCCACTCACGAAGCTGGCCACCGCGCCCGGCGGCAAGCCGAGCAGGCTGGTGATCCAGCGTCCGGCCACGCCGCCGAGGCGGGCGGCGACGGGCGACATAACGGTCAGGGCCGCGTTCTGGTCCCAGGCCGATCCGAGCCAGGCTGCGGCGTGGGCGACCGGCAGCACGCCGCCGATGACGAAGCCGAAGTACCGCGGGCCATTCGTGGCAACGGTCGCCGGCGAGCCGACGTCATCGAGCAGCCGGAGCACGTCGGGCGCCGGCAGCCCGGACCGCGGCAGCTCGAAGTCAAGCTCGGCCAGTGCCGCGACCGTGGCGGCGTCGGGTGCGACCCGCCGGTCGGCGATGCCGCCGAGGTAGGTGAGCGACCGGTCGAGAGCATCGTGCAGCAGATCGGCCCGCCCGGACAGCATCGCCGCGATGTCCAACCCGGCTTCTGACATTTCGGCCTCCTTGGTCTCAACCATGATCGCGAAAACTTTTGGGCCTGGCAGGCCCAAATGTTTACCTCCTAACCGGCTAAGGCCGTAAATGTGGCCTAGGCGGCCACTAACTGGGGCGTGACCTCAGCGGCGCAGTCGGTTACGGTCGATTAAAGATCAGGTCGCTGCCGCTGGACAGGCAGTCGGTGCGGCGCTGGAGGTGCCGATGGACGACATCAGTGACAGGTTCCTCGAGCTGATCCATGAGCTGGAGGACGTGGTCAGCAGCGTCACAGTCGAGCGGGCGCTGACAGAGTTCGACGAGACGACGCTGCAGGTGTTCTGGAAGAAATGGCCGCATCTGTCGGGGTGGAACGGCCGGTTGTGGGCGCTGCTCTCCTCCGAGCTGGCCGGACCGTCGGCTCGCGTCGGCGACCCGGAACTGGACGAGACCGGCGGAAGCGGCTGATCCGGTGGCGACGCTACGGGATGTCATGACGACCGCTGTCGTGACGACGACGCCACAGACCCCGCTTGCGCAGGCCGCAGCTGCGATGGTGGCGGCAGGCACCGGCTCGGCGGTCGTCATGCAAGGCTCGTTCGTGGCCGGAATCGTGACCGAACGGGACGTGCTCAGGGCAGCAGCGTCCGGGCAGGATTTGCGGGCGTCGGCAGTGTCCGAGTGGATGACGGCCGACCCGCAGTCGGTCACCCCGGACTCATCGCCAGAGCAGGCGGCCCAGGTCATGTTGCTCAACGGGTTCCGGCACCTGCCAGTCGTGGACGGACGCACCCTCTGCGGCGTCGTCAGCCTCCGCGACCTGTTCGCGGCCCGGATCCACCGCTCGCCAGCCGCGACAGCCGCTGACCGCTGACCGCCAGCCAGCGACGTCGCTGAAGTCAGCGGGGTATGTGACCCTGACCTCGGTGATGTTGCGCGGGAAGGCGCTCTGGTTGTGCCGCTGGGCGCGGGGACGATCAGTAGGCGGGACCGTACTGATCAGTGGGGTACTCGCCGGTCTGCCCGCTGACTTCGGCGAGCCGTGCGCTGAAGCGGCTGGCCGCCATCCGGGCCACGACGACCTCGCCGAGGGCCACGGCCGCCAGGAAGATGATCAGGATCCCGGTGCCGTTGAAGAAGCCCAGCGTCTCGACGAAGCGCATCGCGGCGGGCCCGAACAGCGCGCCGGGACTGGCTATCGGCGATCCGGCCGAGATGCCCTTGCCCGCGAGCGCGAACGCGTTAACTGGCTGGCCGATCACCAGCCAGGCACCGCCGAGCGCGGCCAGGAACGCGCCGAAGGCGGCTGCGCGATCGGAGGTCAGCAGGAGCAGGCCGCCGAGAACGGCCGCCGCACCGGGCATGACCGACAGCCACAGTCGCCCGGACGTGTATGCCCAGGCTTTGTCGGGTGTGTAGGCATAACCGAAGTACGGGCCGACGAACGGGATGATGGCCGCCCATGCGCCGAGAAGCATGAGCAAGCTGCCGATCGCCCGTCCGCGACTGGCCAGAGCGGGACTAGTCATGACTCATCCCCCTGAAATCGATGGTCCATGCAGCGTTGCCAGCTACCCGCGATGCTGGCAGCAATTCATGACGCCGCTGCGGCACGCAGCGATCGGTACAGCAGTTGCTGGTCGCCCAGACGGCGGCGCAGCTCCCGCTCGAGGCCGCCGATCGGGACGAGGTTCTGCGGCGCGCGCGGGTCCTTATGCGGCGAGCTGGCGAGCGGCGGCAGCACGAGCGCACTGAGGTCGGCGAGCCGCCGCACCTCGGGAACCGGCAAATCGGCCGAGCACTCCAGCCGGACGACGCCGGACCAGGGCGCTCCGGGCGAGCCGGGCAGGCGCAGGTACCAGGAGTTCCGCCGCCAGGAGGTGCCCATCGTGAAGGCGGGCGTGCGCTCACCGGGATCGAGTTGCCCCACGACTGCGGCCTGCCCGG
>Ga0335074_10003545_pt1 | contig 21406 bp, 18 predicted proteins | sample Lox_Sample_23_FD_206715 | JGI IMG/M metagenome (GOLD analysis project Ga0335074, IMG submission 206715) | Soil microbial communities from Loxahatchee National Wildlife Refuge, Florida, United States - Lox_Sample_2.3 | ecosystem: Environmental > Terrestrial > Soil > Wetlands | place: USA... | reverse complement strand
GAGCGCCGCGCGGACTGCGCCCCGCGACGCGGTGCCTGCGCCGCCGGGGCCGACCCCCCTTGTGCCCATCCCTCCCCGCCATGGCCGCTGCGCACGCGATCGTGCGCGGCGGCTGGCCGGGCTTACCGCTTACCCCCAGGTTCGCGGCGTTGCGTTTTTACTCCGAACGCTGCTGCGGGATGCCAGCGAGCAGCGCCCTGACTTCCGTCTCCCGGTAGCGGCGGTGCCCGCCAAGGGTACGGATGGAAGTCAGCTTCCCGGCCTTGGCCCACCGCGTGACGGTCTTCGGGTCAACCCGGAACATGGTCGCGACCTCTGCTGGAGTCAGCAAAGGCTCGGCCTCTGGCGTACGTGCAGACATGTTGACGGCCTCTCCTCCTGGACCGGTACTGCGATCCTGCGATCCTGCGTTTCTTGCTCTGGATGTCCCTTATGGTCTACTCAGACCATATTGCCATCACCAGCGGTGACAAGTCGACCACCAGGAGCCAAAGATTTCCTCGCGAGTTCTTTGGTAGCTCCCTCGGTTGCATCACGCTGCGTGATTCTAGCGACACGCAGCGTCGCAACGGGCAGATTCGGAAAAGTCATCCCCCCTCAGACTCCTCAGCTTCCAAGCTCCATTGCCTCCACCTGCCGCCACCTGGCCCGGAGCCGCTGGTGCATGGCGGCTGCCAATTCGAACTGCCTGCTGGCCAGGGCGCTGACGGCGGCAGAGACCTCTGCCACCGACTGGTCCGCGCGGAGCGCGTCGTCATCCAGTAGCTGTACCAACCCTCCGTAATCGAGTTCCACCAGCGAGTGCGGGTGGAACTCCTCCAGCCAGCGCCCGATCTCCTCGAGCGCGAGGCTGACCCGCACCAGATCCGCTCTGGCCGGCGCACCTTGGTGCGCCGGGTCCCCACGCTTGCCTGGCATCTGGGTGGTGCCAGGAACGCGGCGGACCGTAGCCAGCGCGCGTGCCACCCGCCTGCGCGCCTGAGCCATGGTCGTCGCGTACACGAGCGTCCGGGTGGCCGATGCGGTAGCAGGACGGCTGCCTTCCCTCTCACCTGGGGTACCAAGCACCAACCAGCGCTCAGCTGGCGCGAACGGCACGAACCAGGCTGGCGGTACCGACCAGGTACTGCTCTGGATGTATACCCGTGAAACCACCTCCTCCCCTTCCCACCGGGCAAAATCTTCGGCTGCCCGGGCGGCGGGGCCTGGTGCGAATGCCTCGGCGACCAGAGAGGCCGCCGTGGCCTGAAGCTTCCTGAGGGCCAGCCACGAACGCAGCCTGGTCTGCCACGGGCATACGTAGGTAGTCCCGTCGGCCCAGCGAACGTAGGCATGCTCGCTTTCCCGTACGGGCGCCACAATCGGCGGGAGCGCGATGACCCTGCGGAGTGCTTCGGAACGCTCTGCCTCAAGCGCATCGGCCCGGCGCGGCCGGTCCGCTGATGCGGCGTAGTCCTCCCACCGGGCCCGCTCCGCTGGCCCGAAAGCGGACAGCGGTTCGTACACCCGCAGGTAGGCAGCGCTCGGCAGCACGATCAATCGTGACATACCGGCACCCTCTAGCAGAAGGCCCAGGCCCGACCATATTGTGACAGGTCGGCCAGATATCTTGGCCGACCGCTGGCGGAACGCCACGGTTAACCCGCCACGGCCGTAAGCGCCAAGCGCCTAAACCGGGTACCGTTGTGTGTGCACAGTAGAACGAGCGGGCTGTGCTCCGGCGCGGCGGAGCGGCAGATCGTTTAGCTGTGCGAGAAAGCCCGCAGGCATCAGCGCGCTGAGGGCAGACGATCAGTGCGGTGACCAGGGGTCCCACCAGGGTTCCCCGTACGTTCGAGGGGGTCGAGCCAATGGGGCGCGGCCGAGCCAAGGCCAAGCAGGTGAAGGTAGCTCGCCAGCTCAAGTACAGCGGCGGTGGTATGGACCTTGACCAGTTGCGGGCTGAGTTTGGCGTGGCCACGGACCAGCGTGACCGGCATGACGCCGAAGGTCACACTGCGTATGCGGAATTCACCAACCGCTACTCCGTGGACGGCGAGGACGGCGAAAGCGACGAGGACGAGGACGACCTCGACGAAGACGACTTCGATGACGAAGACGACTTCGATGACGAGGACGACGACCTCGACGAAGACGACGACCTCGACGAAGACGACTTCAGCGAAGACGAGGACGACGACCCGGCCGATGCCCGGCAGCGCCGTGATGGAGCTGCAGCGCGGATGAGCAGGGCCAGCGGCGGCTGAGCGCGGTCCCGGGCCTGGTCCCGGCGTCAGGCAGGATGCTGGCCGACGAGCCGTGCGGCGCCAGCGCCTGCGGTTATCTCGCCCGCCCGCCATGCGGGGACGTCCCTGGCGGCCAGCAGGCTGAGCGCAGGGCGGACGTCGCCGGAGTCCACGACCGCGATCATGCCAACGCCCATGTTGAACACGCGCTCCATCTCCTCGCGCGTGATGCCGCCGAGTTCAGCTAGCAGGCCGAACACCGGCTGAGGGCTCCAGCTGGCGCGGTCAAGCACGGCATCGGCGGTGCCCGGAAGCACCCGGGCCAGATTCGCCGCCAGGCCTCCGCCGGTCACGTGCGCGAACGCATGCACATCGCAGCCCTCGGCGAGCGCCAGGCAGTCGCGCGCGTAGATGCGCGTCGGGGTCAGCAGTTCAGCCCCGAGCGGCTGGCCCAGGCCCGCCGGAACCTCCCGCAGGTCCAGCCTCGTGTCCGCCTGGCCCAGCACCCGCCGGACCAGGGAAAAGCCGTTCGAGTGCAGTCCTGAGGACGCTATCGCGATGACGGCGTCACCCACCCGGACCCGCCCCGGCCCGAGCAGCCGTTCGGCCTCGACCACGCCGGTCGCGGCTCCGGCCAGGTCGAAATCGTCGGGCCCGAGGTGACCAGGGTGCTCGGCGGTCTCTCCCCCGATGAGAGCACAGCCAGCCAGAACGCACCCCTGCGCTACCCCGCTGACGATGGCAGCCACGCGCGCCGGCTGGATGTGCCCGCTCACCACGTAATCGGTCAGGAACAGCGGCTCCGCCCCGCAGACGACCAGGTCGTCCACGACCATGCCGACCAGGTCGATGCCGATGGTGTCGTAGACCCCGAGCTGACTAGCGATCATCACCTTGGTGCCCACGCCATCGGTGGCCGTGGCCAGCAGCGGCCGCTTGTAGCGCAGCAGGCGGGAGGCATCGAACAACCCGGCGAACCCGCCGATGCCGCCGATGACCTCGTCCCCGCTGGTGCTGGCGACGGCCGCTCTGATCAGGTCAACGACGCGTTCTCCCGCGGCGATGTCAACCCCGGCCCGGGAGTAACTCAGGCCCTGCGCGTGCGCCTGGCTGCCGCTGTCGCCGGCCGTGCCGTCGGCTGCGTTCACGGGCGGGCTCGCTCCGGGCCGGCCGCCACATCCTCCAGCAGGTATTTCCCCCGTTCGGCCGTCTCGACCTCGAGCGGGTAGTCGCCGTTGAAGCAGGCACGGCACAGCCGCCCGGCTGGCAACGTGGTGGCGGCGGTCAGGCCGTCCAGCGATATGTAACCGAGCGAGTCGGCGCCGATCGACGCGCGGATCTCCTCCACCGACAGGCTGCCGGCGATGAGCTCCGCCCGGCTGGCGAAGTCGATGCCGTAGAAGCACGGCCAGGCCACTGGCGGGCTGGAGATGCGGACATGCACCTCGGCCGCCCCGGCCTCGCGCAGCATCGCCACGATCGCGCGCTGGGTATTGCCGCGGACGATGGAATCGTCAACGACAACGATCCGCTTGCCCGCTATGACGTCGCGGAGCGGGTTGAGCTTGAGCCGGATGCCGCGCTGCCTGATCGTCTGGCTCGGCTGGATGAACGTCCGGCCGACATAGGAGTTCTTGACCAGTCCCTGCCCGTAGGGGATGCCGCTGGCCTGCGCGTAGCCGATGGCGGCCGGGGTGCCGGACTCGGGCACCGGGATGACCAGGTCGGCCGTTGCCGGGTGCTCGGTCGCAAGCCTCCGGCCGACCTCGACCCTGGTCGCCTGGACGCTGCGGCCAGCGATCGAGGTGTCCGGGCGGGCCAGGTACACGTACTCGAACAGACATCCCTTCGGCTGCGGCTGGGCGAAGACCGACGATCGCAGGCCGCGCTCATCGATCGCGATCAGCTCGCCCGGCTCGACCTCGCGGACAAACGAAGCGCCGACGATGTCAAGCGCCGCGGTCTCGCTGGCAACCACCCAGCCGCGGTTGAGCCGCCCGAGCACGAGCGGGCGGAAGCCCTGCGGGTCGCGCGCCGCGTACAGGGTTCGCTCGTCCATGAACACAAGCGAATACGCGCCGCGCACCAGCGGAAGCGCGGCCAGCGCCGCGGCCTCGATGCCCGAGCCGACCCCAGCGGTATTCCCGTGCTCCCCGTGCCCTCCGTGGTCGGCAACGCCGTCAGCGATGCCGTTAGCCGGCCCAGCAGCGGCGTTCGCAGGCTCCGCGGCCGCCGCGCCCGGGAAGGCGGCCAGCGGCGGCGTGAACAACGCGGTCAGCACGTCAGTGTCGGACGTCGCCTCGGCGTTGCCGGCGTCGGGCCGCCTGCCGTCAGCTGGCCCGTCCGCGGCAGCGACGAAGCGGGCGAGTTCCAGCGTGTTGATCAGGTTCCCGTTGTGACCGAGGGCGAGGCTCCCGGTGGATGTCGCACGGAACGTTGGCTGGGCGTTCTGCCATACCGACGAGCCGCTCGTGGAGTAGCGGCAGTGGCCGACAGCGATGTGGCCGCGCAGCGTGCTGAGCACGGGCTCGTTGAAGACCTGCGGGACCAGGCCCATGTCCTTGAACACGACAATCCTGGTGCCGTCGCTGGCGGCAATCCCTGCCGACTCCTGGCCGCGGTGCTGCAGTGCGTACAGGCCGAAGTAGGCGAGCTTCGCCACCTCCTCGCCTGGCGACCAGACGCCGAACACCCCACAGGCGTCCCTCGGCGGCCGGTCCGCTGGATCAAGATCATCCGTGAGGCGGCCATCAGGCGAGATCACCACGCCAGTCTAGTCGCTGAGTGGCAGGTAGCCGGATATGTCCGCGCGTGGCCCGCTGGCCCGGATGCGGCCGTCGCCGACCGCATCCGCCCACGGGAGCCGGCCCGTCGCCAGCAGGATCCAGGTGACCGGATCGGTCTCCACCACGTTCGGCGGGGTGCCTCGCGTGTGCCGGGGCCCAGGCACGCACTGGATCGCCGCGTACGGCGGAACGCGCACCTCCACAGCCCGCCCAGGGACCCCTTTGGCGAGCTGGTCAAGCGAGTGCACCACGGCCCACCGCAGCGCCTCGCGCTCCGGTGTCCCCCCGCCATCCACAGCGGCGAGCACACCCGCCACGCACGCCGCCCCAAGCGCCCCCGCTGTGACCCCACCCGACCACGGCGGCTCACCGTTAGCCGCCCGCTGCGCATCAACCGCCGCCAGCAGCCGAGCAGTATCAACCCGTCGCGCCGGCATCGCAGCACCCTAGCGCGCTGTGCTGGCTTGTTGGGCTTTTGCCTTGCGGCGCGCATGCGCCGCCTCCCGCGCCAAAGGGGCGCGCCGTTGTCTTGTACTGAGGAGCGAGGGGAGCCGGAGGCGACCCGAGCGACGAGGGAAAGACAATGGGTCCAGCACCCCGGCGGCGCAAGGCAAACACAGGTAACATTTCGTGCAATCTCATCGTGTAGGTTCCTCTAGATCGGTAATCGTTCGGTATGCGTGGTGAGAGCGGGGGCGGACTCCACGGCTCCCGGGCGGCCAGGCTGACCGGGGCGGGCCTCGCTGTGCTGCTGGCGGCCGTCGGCGTCACCGCCTACCTGATTGTCGATGGCATCGGCAAGCCCGGCGACGCCCCGCTGCCGACACGGGTGCTCTCCACGCAGGCGATTGGACTGGTCAGCCCGGGCCAGGCAGGCACGACGAGTACCAGCCCGTCGGGCTCAGGATCGGACGCGCCTTCGGGGTCACTGCTGGCATCGGGGGCGGGCCTGACGTTCAGCGCCGCTGCTCAGTCCGATGCCGAATGGACAGCTGACCAGATGGCCGGAGGAACGTACATCTTCATCTACCTGGCCAACAGCGCCCTGTGCATGGCCTCCCCGGCGTCGCCCGGGCCCGCCGTTCTGCAGCACTGCGACCTCGCAGCCAACCAGCGCTGGACCAGGCTGGGGCCGACTATCGGGGAGGCAGGGACCGACTACTGGCAGCTCCGTAACCTGGCCGACAGCCAGTGCCTGACATCAGGAAACCTGGCCGGGGAAGCCGTGCAGCTAGAACCCTGTCAGTTGTCCCCTGCCTGGCAGCAGCTCGTTACGTTCGCTGTTCCGTCCTGACCAGCGTCCGGTCACGCTTCGACGGCCGGAACCTCGTCGAACAAGGCGGGCAGCGTGCCGCGGTGCGCGGCGGCCAGCTCATCCAGGCCAATCCCGAAGCACTCCTCGACCTCGAGGCTGGCCCCGCCGGTCTGGCCAAGGACAGCAGCCGGGACCCCGGCACGAGCGCACAGCGAGGCGAACTCGTCCTCGGCGCCGGGCAGCACCGCGACGACAGCGCGCCCGGCCGACTCCGAGAACAGCTGCACGAACGGGTCACCAGGCAGTGCGACCGTGGCGCCCTGCCCGCCAGCCAGGCAGCACTCGGCCAACGCGACAGCCAGCCCCCCGTCAGACAGATCATGGGCTGCCTCCAGCAGCCCGCTGGCCGCGCCGTCAGCCAGTACGGCCGCGAGAGCGCGCTCGGCATCTGTGTCGACAGCCGGCGGGAGGCCGCCGAGATGGCCGTGCGCCACATGTGCCCACAGTGACCCGCCGAACTCGGCCTCGGTCCGGCCGAGCAGCACCACGCTGCGGCCAGCCTGACCGAAGCCGACCGACAGCCGCTTGCGCACGTCGTCGTGGACACCGAGGACGCCGACCACCGGGGTCGGGTGAATAGCGGCCCCAGCAGTCTGGTTGTAGAAGCTGACGTTGCCGCTGGTCACCGGCACACCGAGGGCCAGGCAGCCGTCGGCTAGGCCGCGGACAGCCTCAGCGAACTGCCACATCACTGCCGGGTCCTCCGGGGAGCCGAAGTTGAGGCAGTCGGTCACCGCCAGCGGCCGGGCGCCGGTCGCGGCCACGTTGCGGTAGGCCTCGGCCAGCGCAAGCTGAGCGCCGGCATACGGGTCGAGCAGGCAATAGCGGCTGTTGCCGTCCACGGCGAGCGCGACGCCGAGGCCGGTGTGCTCGTCCACCCGCACCAGGCCAGCGTCATGAGGCACCGAGAGCACGGTCGCGCCGCGCACGTAACTGTCGTACTGCTCGGTGACCCAGCTCTTGTCGGCCCCGTCCGGCGCGGACAGCAGGGACAGCAGGGCCGAGCGGAGCTCCGGGCCGGTGCCTGGCCGGTCCAGCCTGGCTGGGTCATCGGCCTGCAGCGCCGCCTGCCCGGGCGGGCGCTGCACCGGCCGGTGGTAGACCGGGCCCGCAGCGGCGCTGGCTGGCGGGATGTCAGCTACCAGGTCGCCGTGCCAGGTCATCTCCAGCCGCCCGCTGCCTGTGACCTCACCGATTACGGTCGCCGCGACTTCCCATTTGGCGCAGACGGCCATGAAGCGCTCCAGCGCCGCAGGCTCGACGATCGCCATCATGCGTTCCTGGGACTCGCTCATCAGGATCTCGGGCGGCCCGAGCGAGGGGTCGCGCAGCGGCACGGCGTCGAGGCGGACCCGCATGCCGACCTCTTCGCCGCCGCCGGCGCACAGTTCGGTCGTGGCGCACGCCACCCCGGCAGCGCCCAGATCCTGGATGCCCTCGACGAGCCCGGCCGCGTACAACTCCAGGCAGCACTCGATCAGCAGCTTTTCCATGAACGGGTCCCCGACCTGGACGCTCGGGCGCTTGGCGCTGCTGGTCCCGTCGGCACCGAACGACGCGCTGGCCAGCACCGATGCGCCGCCGATCCCGTCCGGGCCGGTGCTGGAGCCCAGCAGCACTACCTTGTTCCCCGGGCCGGTCGCCGCAGCGAGCTTCAGGTCGTCATGCCGCATCACGCCCAGGCACAAGGCGTTGACCAGTGGGTTTCCCGCGTAGCACGGGTCGAAGGCCAGCTCGCCGCCGATGTTCGGCAGGCCAAGGCAGTTGCCGTAGAACGAGATGCCGCTGACCACGCCGGGTAGCACCCGGCGGGTGTCCGGCGCTGCGGCCGGGCCGAACCTCAACGCGTCCATCACGGCCACCGGCCGTGCTCCCATGGCCAGGATGTCGCGCACGATTCCGCCGACCCCGGTCGCGGCCCCCTGGAACGGCTCGACGTAACTCGGGTGGTTGTGGGATTCCAGCTTGAACGTGACCGCGTACCCCTGACCGATGTCGACCACGCCGGCGTTCTGGCCGATTCCGGCGAGCAGCGCGCTGCTCGGCGGGGCCTTCTCGCCGAACTGCCGCAGGTATGCCCGTGACGACTTGTACGAGCAGTGCTCGCTCCACATAACCGAGTACAGCGCCAGTTCGGCGTCGGTCGGGCGGCGGCCGAGGATCTTGGTGACCGCCTCGTATTCCTCGTCGGTCATACCGAGCGCGGCGTACGGCTGCTGCTGATCAGGTGTGGCCGCGGCGTCAGCAACGCTGTCGCAAGCCCTCCTCACGTCGTCACCAGCGCCCGGACGGCCGACGTGAAGAAGCCGAGGCCGTCCTCACCTGGGCCGGTCAGGGAGTCGATCGCGTGCTCTGGGTGCGGCATCAGGCCAGCGACGGTCCCGCTGCAGACCCCGGCGATGGCGTCGACCGAGCCGTTCGGGTTGGCCCCCACGTAGCGGGCCAGTACCTGGCCGCCGGCCTCGAGGGCAGACAGCGTGGCTGGGTCGGCGACGTAGGCCCCCTCGCCACTCTTCAGCACCAGCGTGAGCTCCTGGCCCGCCGTGTAGTCGCCGGTCCATGGGGTCGCGGCGGTCTCGATCCTGACGCACACCTCGCGGCTGACGAAACGCAGCCCGCGGTTGCGGGTCAGCGCACCCGGCAGCAGGTGCGCCTCACACAGAATCTGGAAGCCGTTGCAGATGCCGAGCACTGGCAGCCCGGCCCTGGCCGCTAGCACGAGCTCGGCCATGACCGGCGCGAACCGGGCTATGGCCCCGCAGCGCAGATAGTCGCCGTAGGAGAAGCCGCCTGGCAGGACTACCGCGTCAACCCCGCGCAGGTCACGCTCGGAGTGCCAGAGCGGGACCGCCTGCGCGCCCGCGCACCGGACGGCCCGCGCCGCGTCCTGGTCGTCGAGGGAGCCGGGGAATGTGATCACCCCGACTCGCGCGGTCATGAACGTCCTCGCGCACCCGGCATGCTCGAAGATTACCGGCTCAGCCAGCGTCCCTGAGCCTGAGCGGCACGTCGTCCGCGTGGGCCAGCGGGGCGTCGCTGCGCAGCTCGATCCGCTTCGCCAGCGACACCACGGTGCCCCGGCCCGGCCGGCTCTGCAGCGTGACGTCGTCGACGAACGCGCGCATGATGGCCAGGCCGCGGCCGGACTCGGGAAGCTCAGCTATGGCTCGCTCGGCCGCGCCGCGCCGGACCCGGGACAGCGGGCCGCGCAGGGCTGACGGCATTGCGGGCGCTGAAGGCGAGACCGGCCCGGCCGCTGGGATCGCTGAACACGACCGCGGCGGGCCCGCCGCAGCCCGGCGGCGGCGGAACCGGGATACCGAACGCATCGCGGCCCGCCTGGCTGGCAGCCACGCCGGGGTGAACCCGCGGCCGTTGTCGACGACCTGGAGCACGCAGCGGTTCTTGCCGACGGCGGCCACTACCTCGTACCCGCGGCCGGGCCCGCTGTGCCGCAGCACGTTCGTGCACGCCTCGGTCACGGCGAGCAGCAGGTCGGAAACCGACTCATCGCGAACGCCCAGCCTGGTGAGGGTTTCGCCGAGGACGCGGCGCACTACCGGGACGCTGATCGCCTCACGGGGGAACACCAGGCAGAACCGGACATCCGTGGCCGGCTGCGCTGTAGTTCTCACCCGAGTGTGCATCCGCTCCTGGACTCCCCGTGTCTGCGGCTCACTCTCCTCACATTGTGAAGGCTTCCCGCGCCCGGCCGCGGTAATCATGGACTTGGGCGATCTCTGGAGGAAGGGGGGCGATTTCGCGCTGTGTTTGTCTTGCGCCGCCGGAGATCAGGCGCGGGTCAGGCTGGGCGGACCGTGAACTCCTCGATGACCGGGTTGGCCAGCAGTTCGCCGGCTAGTTCGGTTACCCGGGCCAGGGCGGCATCGTCGGCCGGGCCGTCCAGCTCGACTTCAAACCTCTTGCCCTGGCGCACACCGGCCACCTGATCAAAGCCGAGCCGGTGGCAGGCGCTGGCGATCGCCTCGCCCTGAGGATCGTGAATCCCGGGCTTGAGCATCACCTCAACGACGACTGTGGCCACGCGCGCAGCGTACGCCAGGTGCGGGCCGCCTGGGCCGAGTGGCGGCAACGGGCCAACCACCTGACTGGTGGAAGCCGCCAGCCGCAGTTGTTTGTATCCTGCGCATACGCCTGGCTTCCCGCCTCCGGGTGGCGAGCGGGGCGTGACACCGCCGGGCGCTGCCGGTCAGCCGACTGGCTGCGGACCGGCTGACCTCGACCAACGAGGAGTGGCACGTGACCGTCAATGATGCCGGGCGAGCTGCTTTCGCTGATTCCTTCCGCCACTGCGGAGTGCCGGAGTCAGCGGAACTCATCCAGCTCCTGACGCCTGAGGGTGAGCGGGTCGACAACCCCGAGTACCCGCTGGAGATCACAGCGGAGGAGATCCGGGCGCTGTACCGGGATCTGGTGCTGGTGCGCCGGATCGACTACGAGGCCATCGCCCTGCAGCGCCAGGGAGAGCTGGGGATCTGGGCCTCGCTGCTTGGCCAGGAGGCCGCCCAGATAGGCTCCGGCCGGGCGCTGCAGCCGCGGGACATGGCCTTCCCGACCTACCGGGAGCACGGGGTGGCCTGGTGCCGGGGGCTGGACCCGGTGCGGCTGCTGGAACTGTTCCGCGGGGTCAGCAACGGTGGCTGGGACCCGAAGGCGCACAACTTCCACCTGTACACGATCGTGATCGGCGCCCAGACGCTGCACGCTACCGGTTACGCGATGGGCATCCAGCGCGACGGCGCGGTCGGCGAGGACGGGGAAGCCGTCATCGCCTACTTCGGCGATGGAGCAACCAGCCAGGGTGATGTGAACGAGGCGTTCATCTGGGCCTCGGTCACGAACGCACCTGTCGTGTTCTTCTGCCAGAACAACCAGTGGGCGATCTCAGCGCCGCTGGAACGCCAGAGCCGGGTGCCGCTTTTCCTGCGGGCACACGGCTTCGGGTTCCCTGGCGTCCGGGTGGACGGCAACGACGTTCTGGCCTGCCTGGCGGTCACCCGTAAGGCCATGCAGGCCGCCCGGACCGGGCAGGGACCGACGCTCATCGAGGCGTACACCTACCGGATGGGCGCGCACACCACGACCGACGACCCGACCAGGTACCGGCTGGCCGCCGAGCTGGAAACATGGAAGCTGAAGGACCCGATCGAGCGGGTCAAGGCCTATCTGGTCCGGACCGACCAGGTGGACGAGAAGTTCTTCGCCGATCTCGACGCCGAGTCCGACCAACTGGGCGCCCGGATCAGGAAGGCGTGCCGCGAGATGCCCGACCCAGATCCGATGTCGATCTTCGAGAACGTCTACGCCGAGCCCAATGCTCTGGTGGAGGCCGAGCGAGAGCAGTACGCCGCTTACCTTGAGTCGTTCGAGGAGGCCGACCGATGACAAGTGGCGGACCGGTCCGGCTCACTCTGTCCCGGGCTCTGAACGAGGGCCTGCGCAAGGCCATGGAGAACGACCCCAAGGTCCTGATCATGGGCGAGGACGTCGGGAAGCTCGGCGGCGTGTTCCGGGTTACCGACGGGCTGCAGAAGGACTTCGGCGAAGCCCGTGTCATGGACACGCCGCTGGCGGAGTCCGGCATTGTCGGCACCGCGATCGGGCTGGCGCTGCGTGGCTACCGCCCAGTGTGCGAGATCCAGTTCGACGGGTTCGTGTTCCCGGCCTTTGACCAGATCACCAGCCAGCTCGCCAAGATGCGGTTCCGGTCCCAGGGCCGCCTCATCCTGCCGGTCGTGGTCAGGATCCCGTGCGGCGGCGGCATCGGCGCTGTGGAACACCACAGCGAGTCGCCCGAGGCGCTGTTCACGCACACCGGCGGGCTGCGGGTGGTGGCCTGCGCCGACCCGGTGGACGCGTTCACGATGATCCAGCTGGCCATCCGCAGCGACGACCCGGTGATCTTCTTCGAGCCCAAACGGCGGTACTGGGAACGAGCCGACATCGACACGGCGATGGACCTGGCCACGGCGCTGCCGCTGACCAAGGCCAGGACGGTGGTCAGCGGTACCGACGTGACCCTGCTGACGCACGGCCCGATGGTCAAGGTCTGCCTGGCTGCGGCGGCCGCCGCAGCGGACGAGGGACGCTCGGTGGAGGTCATCGACCTGCGCTCGCTGTCGCCGCTCGACACTGAGACGATCTTCGACTCGGTCCGGCGCACCGGCCGGTGCGTCGTCGCCCACGAGGCACCGGTCACCGGCGGCCTCGGGGCCGAGATAGCCGCCCGCGTGACGGAAGAGTGCTTCTATCACCTGGAGGCCCCGGTGCTGCGCGTTGGCGCCTTCTCCACCCCGTACCCGCCGTCCAAGCTGGAGGAACACTACCTGCCGGACCTGGACCGGGTACTCGACGCTGTTGACAGGACCTTCGGGTACTAGGGGAGGCGGCCGTGGCAGAACTGAAGCAGTTCCGGCTCCCGGACGTAGGCGAGGGCCTGACCGAGGCGGACATTCTCAAGTGGCTTGTCCAGCCCGGTGACAAAGTGGTCGTCAATCAGACGATCGTGGAGATCGAGACGGCCAAGGCCGCCGTCGAGCTGCCGTGCCCGTACGAGGGAGTGGTGGCCGGGCTGCTGGTCCCAGAGGGAGCCACGGTCGACGTCGGGACGCCGATCATCTCGGTCGAGGTCGGCCCGGACGCCGGCAGCAGCCAGCCGCCGCTGGCTCCGCAGGGCCCGACCAGCGCCGACCTGGTTCCGCCACGTCCGGCCGAGGGCGGGTCCGAGCCGGGGATCGAGGGCACCCTCGCGCCCAAGGACGACGGCGGGTCGGTGCTGGTCGGCTACGGGGTCAAGGCCGCCTCGACGGGCAGGCGCCCGAGGAAAGCGCGCCCCGTCTCCGCGGTCTCGGCACCGGCCGCAGCCGCGCCGGCGGTCACCGCAGCCAAGCGCGCCCCGGCCGCGGCCAAGGCCGCCGCTGCCGCTTCGCCCGCGCCTGTGCCTGTGGCCACCGAGGCCACTGACACCTCGGGCGCTGTCGCGTCCTCAGATTCCCCGGCGCCGACCGTCCTGGCCAAGCCGCCGGTCCGGAAGCTGGCTAAGGACCTCGGCGTGGACCTGTCAGGCGTGGCGGGAACAGGACCGGGCGGCTCGATCACCCGGGACGACGTGCAGCTGGCGCTGGGCGCGCAGGACGCGGGCGCCGTGCGCCTCGCCCCGGTGACCGCTGTGGCCCGCGAGGAGCGCATCCCGATCCGCGGCGTTCGCAAGCACACCGCTGAGGCTGTGGCCGCCAGCGCGTTCACCGCACCGCACGTGACCGAGTTCCTGCAGATCGACATCACCGAGACGATGGCGGCGACGGCACGGCTGCGGTCGCTGGCCGAGTTCGCCGAGGTCCGGGTGTCACCGCTGCTGCTCGTCGCCCGGGCGCTGATGGTGGCCGTCGCCAGGCACCCGATGATCAATTCATCGTGGGATGCGGATGCCCAGGAGATCGTGGTCAAGCACTACGTGAATCTGGGCATAGCGGCCGCGACCGAGCGTGGCCTCGTGGTGCCGAACGTCAAGGACGCCCACGCGATGTCGCTGCCCGGCCTGGCCCGCGCCCTGGCCGAGCTGGCCGAGACCGCCCGGGCAGGCAAGGCGACGCCCGCGGACCTGAGCGGCGGCACGATCACGATCACGAACGTCGGGGTCTTCGGCGTGGACGCTGGGACACCGATCCTGCCGCCGGGCGAGGCGGCCATCCTGGCGTTCGGGCAGGTGCGGGATATGCCGTGGGTGCATCAGGGGCAGCTGGCCATCCGCAAGGTCACCACGCTGGCCCTGTCCTTCGACCACCGCATCGTCGACGGCGACCTGGGCTCGGCTGTGCTGCGCGACATCGGTGCGATGCTGGAGGACCCGCTGCGCATGATCGCGTGGTCGTAACCGAGGGGATCCCATGATCAGGCACGTCGTGCTGTTCACCTTTACCGCCGGGGCGACCGGCGAGCAGAAGCAGCAGCTAGCCGACGAGCTCGGGAAGCTGCCCGCGCAGATGAGCGGCGTGCGCGCGTACCACTTCGGGCCCGACGCCGGCATCGTTTCCAGCAACGCCGACTACGCCCTGGTCGCCGACTTCGACGACGTGGCCAGCTACCGCGCCTACCGTGACCATCCAGCCCACCGCGCCATGATCGAGCAGTTCGTCATCCCGATCTCGGCCCAGCGGGTAGCTGTCCAGTACGAGATCTGACGCCGTTAGGCCGACGTTACGGGAATCCCGTCAGTCGTTATGACTGACGGGATTCCCAGAAAAGCGGTCCGGCTCGGTCAGAACGCCTCTTCGGGCAGGTCCATCAGGTCCAGGGTGGTCGCCTCGGCGATCTCGCGCTCGGCGGCGATGCGGGGCAGCACGGTCGCGGCGAAGAACCGGGCGGTCGAGACCTTGCCCTCGTAGAAGGCGTGGTCAGGGCCTGATACCCCCTCGTCCAGCCGGGCCAGCGCGACTTCTGCCTGCCGCCCGAGCTGCCAGCCGATGATCAGGTCGCCCAGTGCCAGCAGCAGCCGGGTCGTGTTCAGGCCGACCCGGTAGATCTCCTGGCTCTGCTGCATGCTCGCGCCCAGGTACCCGTTCAGCGCGGTCACGATCGCCTCGACGTCGTCGGCGGCTTTGGCCAGCGCCGCCCGCTCGGCCTTGAGCCGGCCGTTGCCGCCGTCGGCGGCAGCGAACTCTCTGACTTGAGCGAGCAAGAACGTGAGCGCCTTGCCCTCGTTCCGAATGATCTTCCGGAAATACAGGTCCATGCCCTGGATCGCCGTCGTGCCCTCGTACAGGCTGTCGATCTTGGCGTCCCTTATGTACTGCTCGACCGGGTAGTCCTGCAGGAACCCGGAACCACCGAAGACCTGCAGCGAATGGGTCAGCATCTCGTACGCGCGCTCGGAGCCGACGCCCTTGACCACCGGCAGCATCAGGTCGCTGACCGCGGCGGCCAGCTCGTCGCCATCGTCCATCATCACCGCGTCCTGGAACGTCGCCGTGTACAGGACCATGGCCCGCATGCCCTCGGCGTAGGCCTTCTGCATCATCAGCAGCCGGCGCACGTCCGGGTGGTGGATGATCGTGACCCGGGGTGCGTTCTTGTCCATCAGCGCGGTCAGATCAGCACCCTGAACGCGGGTCCGGGCGTACTCGAGCGCGTTCAGGTACCCGGTCGAGAGCGTCGAGATCGCCTTGGTGCCGACCATCATCCGGGCGAACTCGATGATCACGAACATCTGCCTGATGCCGTCGTGCACGCCGCCCACCAGTGTGCCGACAGCCGGGTGGTCGGCGCCGAAGGTCATCTCGCAGGTGGTCGACGCCTTCAGGCCCATCTTGTGCTCAACGTTGGTGGCGTAGACGCCGTTGCGCTCACCGAGCGTGCCGTCCGGGCCGACCAGGTACTTGGGCACGAGGAACATGGACAGGCCCTTGGTGCCGGGACCCGCGCCCTCGGGACGGGCGAGTACCAGGTGGAAGATGTTCTCGGCCAGGTCGTGCTCGCCGCTGGTGATGAACCGCTTCACGCCCTCGATGTGCCAGGTGCCGTCCGGCTGCTCGATCGCCCGGGTGCGGCCGGCGCCGACGTCGGACCCGGCGTCAGGCTCGGTCAGCACCATCGTCGACGCCCACTTGCGGTCAAGCGCGATCTCGGCAAACCGCTTCTGCTCCGGTGTCCCCATCCGCCACAGCGCGTGGGCCATCGGGGCGCAGGTGGCGTACATCCAGACCGCCGGGTTGGCGCCGAGGAAGAGCTCCGACACCGCCCAGTGCAGGGACCTCGGCACGCCGACGCCGCCGAGCTCCGGCGGGAGCTCAAGCCGGTACCACTCGGCGTCCATCAGGGCATTAAAAGATTTCCTGAACGCTTCCGGCATCTGCACCGTGTGAGTCTGCGGATCGAAGCCGGGGGGATTGCGGTCCGTCTCAGCGAACGACTCGGCAATGGGCCCCCTGGCCAGGCGATCAACTTCGTCGAGGATTCCCCGTGCAGTGTCCTCGTCGATGTCGGTAAACGGCTCAGAGCCGAGCAGGTCCTGGCGGCGCAGCACCTCGAACAGGTTGAATTCGATGTCCCTCAGGTTGGTCTTGTAGTGGCCCATCGTGATCCTCCCAGCGCCCCCGGCCGTGATCTACTCGCTAGTAACATGCAGTTTCCACTGTACTACCAGCGAGTAACGTGGCGCTACTAGCGGGTAACTGACCCATGGGCTGCGGTGGCGCGTCAGGCTCGCTGTTCCGGGAAACCGAATCTCGTTCTAGAGTGTTGACATCCAGACCGGGGACATTGCAAAGCGGGGCGAACCATGACGCTTGGCCTCACAGCAGAGCACCTGGAGCTAGCCGAGACGATCCGGAGCTGGGCGGAGCGCAACTGCCCCAGTGAGGTCGTCCGGGCCGCCGCCGACGGGCCGGACGGCGGCCGCGCGCACTATCTCGAGTCGCTCGCGCCTTCGCTGGCGCAGCAGGGAGTGTTCGGGCTGCACCTCCCGGAGGAGGATGGCGGCCAGGGATTCGGCCTGCCCGAGCTGGCAGTGGTCGTGGAGGAACTCGGGTACGCGCTGGTTCCCGGGGCGTTCCTGCCGACCGTCCTGGCGAGCGCTGCGATCGCCGCTGCCGGGGTGACCGGGAGCGAGCCTGCGCGGAAGCTGCTCGCTGGGCTGGCCGACGGGTCGAAGGCCGGCGCGGTCGGCCTGGCCACTGGCTTGACCGGCGCTTCCCATAGTGACGGCTTGGTCGTCAGCGGCGAGTGCGCCCCTGTGCTGGGCGCCTCCCTGGCAGACGTTCTCATCCTCCCGGTGCAGACCGACAGCGGTGAGGACTGGGCAGTTCTGGATGCCGCCGTCCTCGAGATCACAGCGCTGGACAGCCTCGACCTCACCCGGCAGGTAGCCAAGGTCCGCGCGGACACGGTGGTCGTGCCTGCTGACCGGCTGCTGACCGGACTGGACCGGCGCACGGTCACCGGCATCGCGGCGACCCTGTTCGGCGCCGAGGCGTCCGGCATCGCCGACCGGACCACGCGCACCGCTTCCGAGTACGCCAAGATCCGGCATCAGTTCGGCCGGCCGATCGGCCAGTTCCAGGCGGTCAAGCACCGGTGCGCACGGATGCTGACAGCGGCCGAGCAGGCAGCCGCGGCGGTCTGGGATGCCGCGCGGGCCGAGCCCGGTGCCCAGGACGCGGGCGATGCCGATCAGCGCGAGTTCGCCGCCGGCGTCGCGGCGGTGGTCGCTGTCGACGCCGCCACCCGGTGCGCGCACGAGTGCATCCAGGTGCTTGGCGGCATCGGCTACACCTGGGAACACGATGCCCACCTGTACTACCGGCGCGCCCTGTCGCTGCGCGCGCTGCTCGGCTCGTCGGACGAGTGGTCCCAGCGCGTCGCCCAGCTTGCTCTGTCTGGCGTCAGCCGGACAGCGCAGGTGGATCTCGGCGACGAGACGCAGCAACTGCGCGAGCGCATCCGCGGGGAGCTGTCCGCGATCGCCAGCCTGACTGGCCGGGAGCGAACCGAGCAACTCGCGGCTGGCGGATGGGTCGTGCCGCACCTGCCCCGCCCGTGGGGACGGGAAGCCAGCCCGCTCGAGCAGGTGATAACCGACCAGGAAATGCGGGCAGCCGGGGTGCGGCCGCCTTCCCTCGTGATCGGCGCTTGGGTGGTCCCCGCACTGATCAAGTACGGCACGCCCGGGCAGCAGGAACGGTTCCTGCCGCCGACGCTGCGCGGCGACATCATGTGGTGCCAGCTGTTCAGCGAGCCGGGCGCGGGCTCGGACCTCGCCGGGTTGACCACCCGGGCCGTGCGCGCGGACGGTGGCTGGAAGCTGACCGGCCAGAAGATCTGGACCTCGCTGGCCAAGCAGGCGACGTGGGCGATCTGCATCGCCCGCACCGACCCGGACGCACCGAGGCACGACGGGATCACCTACTTCCTCGTGGACATGTCCTCGCCCGGGGTCGAGGTACGGCCGCTCCGCGAGATCACCGGCGACTCGCTGTTCAATCAGGAGTTCCTCGACGACGTGTTCGTCCCGGACGACTGCGTGGTCGGCGAGGTCAACGGAGGCTGGCGGATTGCCAGGACCACGCTGGCGAACGAGCGGGTATCGCTGTCGCGTTCGTGGTCGTTCGGGTCTGGCGTCCCGGAACTGCTCCAGGTGGCCAGGGCAGCTGAGGATCCGCAGCTTTCCCGGGTAGGCACGCTGGTTTGCCAGGGCCACGCGATCGACATGCTCGGGCTGAGGGTCACGCTCAAGCAACTGTCGGGGACCGAGCCTGGCGCCACCGGCAGCGTCCGCAAGCTGCTGGGTATGGAGCACGCTCAGCGAGTGGCCGAGGTGTGCTTCGATCTGTCCGGGGCCGCTGCCGCACGGGGCATTGCTGTCGGTGCTCCGGTCACCGAAACCGGCGTGCCGAATGGCCCGCACTGGGCGCGGCAGGTCCTGCAAACCGAGGCGCTCACGATCGGCGGCGGCACGACTGACATCCAGCTGAACATCATCGGCGAGCGCATCCTGGGCCTGCCGCGTGACCCGGAGCCGCCAGCCAGGTAACGAGTCAACGGGAATTCAGGCCAAAGCGGCGGCAAAGTCCTCGCCTGCCGGCGATGCAGCCCCCGCCCAGGTCAGAAGCCGCGCTAGCCTACTCGGAGCAGCATTCCGGGGGAGCTGATGACCCGCAGCGATGGCAGCGCGCCGGGCGGGACGCCGGATGAGCAAGGCACCCGACCCAGTGAGTCTGGCGTGCCATCACGGCAGCCGCGCCCGGGACCCCGGCCCTCGGGCGCATCGCCAGCGAAGCCGAAGCGCACCGGAACCAGGCGCAGGCCCGGACCCGCTCCCGCGCAGCAGCAGCTGATGGCGCGGATCTCCGCGACCAGGAAGGCGCGCCAGCGCCGGGCGCTGCTGATGGTCTCCAGTGCCATGTCGGCGGTGGTTCTGCTGGCCGCCACCTGCGCCTGGGCGGTGACCAGCTACGTCAACGACAGCCTGAGCCGCGTCAACGCGGGAACCGGGGGCACCCCGTCCAGCGGGCCGCTGAACATCCTGGTGGCCGGCCTTGACACGAGAGCCGGCCTGACCAGGCAGCAGCAGCTCCAGCTGGGCGTGGGCGACAGCGAAGGCGAGACCGATACAGACACGCTGATGCTGGTGCACGTGCCGGCCAGTCACCGGTACGTGCAAGTGGTCAGCCTGCCGCGCGACTCGTGGGTGAGCATCCCCGGGCACGGCATGAACAAGATCAACTCAGCCCTCGCGACCGGCGGCCCGCAGCTCATGGTCAGCACGGTGGAGCACGCGACCGGGCTGACGATCAACGACTACGTCGAGGTGAACTTCCTGGGGTTCGTAAACGTGATCAACGCCCTTGGCGGTGTGAACGTCTGCCTGCCTTTCGCGGTGGATGACCCCTACAGCGGCCTCGACATATCCGCCGGCGAACATCACGTTGATGGCATCACAGCGCTCGAGTTCGCCCGCGACCGGCACTCGTTCGCCACTTCCGACCTGGCCCGGATCCAGGACCAGCAGCAGCTGATCGCCACCGCGATGAGCGAGGGAATCAGTTCCGGCACGCTCTCCGACCCGATCCGGTTCCAGCACTTCCTGTCGGCCGTGTCCGCCTCGATCACGGTTGACACGGGATTCAACGTGGTCAGCCTGGCCGACGAACTTCGGGGGATCTCGACCGGCGACGTCACGTTCACGACGGTGCCCCTGTCGAACCTCAACTACACCACGCCAACCGGCGAGTCGGCGGTGCTGTGGAACAACGCGGAGGCCACGGCGCTGTTCAACTCGCTGAAGAACGACCAGCCGCCCGCTGGGATCGCCAGCGCCTCACCTTCGCCCGCCAGTACCCCGCAACCAGCGTCATCCGGCCCGAGCCGCAGCGACGTCTCGCTGGATGTCTACAACGGCACGTTCATCCCGAAGCTTTCGGCCGACACCGGAGCCGCCCTGGCCGGCCTCGGCTTCAAGATCCACCTGTCGGGCGTTGACTGGACGAGCCAGGACATCACGCAGACGCTCATCGAGTACCCGCCCGGCCAGCAGGCAGCAGCGCAACTCGTCAGGCAGGCGCTGCCCGGAGCAACGGTAAAGCAGGTCAGCGGGCTGGCCCGGATCCGGGTAGTGCTCGGCCAGAGCGGGCACACGGTGACGTCGCCGACCGCACAGACCACCCAGCCCACGGGCCAGGGCTCTACGCCGGCGGGCACGAAGACAGCGGCGCAGGCCGCCTGCAGGTAACGCCGCGGCCGCGGCTACACCTGAGTGGTGCCGGTGTCCTGACCGCCTTCTTCTGGCGAGGAACTGGACCCGTCGGTGTCCGCCTCGGGCGCCGTGGGCTCCTGTGTCGTCAGGTTGACGCCGTGTTCCGTCTCGTGCGCGGACAGATCAGCAACGAGCTTGTCGATCTGCGTCTCCGTCTCAGGAGTGGAACGGCCGGTGCGCTCGGCGTAGACAGCGGCGCCAAGGTTGCGGAGCATCGCATCGGCCCGCCGCTTGGCCTGCACCTGGTCGTATTTGGCCTTGCTCTCCCTGGCCGTCTCCTGGGCCTTCTGGGCGAGCACAGTGCCTTGTGCCTTGACCTTGTCCATCAGTCCCATGTCGCGCCTCCCAAGGTCTGCGGCTTGCAGCCCGGGCGGGCAGTGCGAGCCCGCAGCCGCTCACCAGCCAGCCTATATGTCCCGCGCCAAGCGGCGCGGTGCCACATCCTCCTGGGTGTACGTCTCACGCCACCCCCGGTCACCCCCGCTCCCCGGCCAGCGGACCCGGGCATGCGGGGATGATGCGGCCGGGCATGCGGGATGGGTGCGGCCGGCATGCGGGATGGGTGCGGCCGGCATGCGGGGATGATCTTGCCAGGCGGCCTGGCCCGCCGGGTCTGAGGCGCGGTGGTGCCCGGCCGCCGGACGCTCCCCCAGAACTGCCGCCACATCCGTCACACCGGCCACATCAGCTCACGCCAGCCACCTCAGCCTGGCTCCCCAGCCAGCGCGCCCGGGCGTGAACGTGGCTTTGATGCACACCTGACTACAGCAATGCCCCGTCGATCATGACGGCGACCGAGCGGACCGGACAC
>Ga0335074_10003544_pt1 | contig 21406 bp, 18 predicted proteins | sample Lox_Sample_23_FD_206715 | JGI IMG/M metagenome (GOLD analysis project Ga0335074, IMG submission 206715) | Soil microbial communities from Loxahatchee National Wildlife Refuge, Florida, United States - Lox_Sample_2.3 | ecosystem: Environmental > Terrestrial > Soil > Wetlands | place: USA... | reverse complement strand
CCGGCGCGACCGCGGGGCACCTCACCAGGGACACGCTCGCCGGGCTGGCGGTTCCCGTCAGCGCGAGCGCGTACATCTGCGGCCCGGCCTCGTTCATGACCGACATGTCCGAAGCCCTCACCGCGCTTGGCACCGACCTGGCCGCGATCCGCACCGAGCTCTTCGGAGCCTTGCCCACGATCAACCCCGGGCTCACCGGGCAGGCCCGCCAGGCACCTCACCAACCGGCCGGCCCGGCCGGAACCGGGCCGCAGATTACCTTCGCGCGGAGCGGCATCAGCGCGGCCTTCCGCGACGACCTGCACAGCCTCCTCGACTTCGCCGACGCCTGCGACGTCCCTACTCGCTGGAGCTGCCGTACCGGCGTCTGCCACACCTGCATCACTCCCCTGCTGTCTGGCGACGTCGCCTACGCGCCCGATCCGCTCGATCCCCCTGCAGACGGGCAGGTCCTGATCTGCTGTGCCCGGCCGGCAACCGACATCGTCCTGGACATGTAGCGGCGTGTTAAAGCCCTCCGGAGACTGTGATATCGCTGCCGGTGACGAACGATGCCTCCGGTGATACCAGCCAGGAAACAGTCGATGCGATCTCCTCGGGCTGGCCGATCCGCCCTAGCGGGGTTTGCTTTCCGAACGAGTCTCGCAGCTCGGGCCCGGCAAGCTCGGTGGCTATCACCCCTGGCGATACGCTGTTCGACCGGATGCCCTCGGATGCGACCTCGTTGGACAGGCCGCGAGCGAACGTTACGAGCGCGCCCTTGGATGCCTCGTAGGGGACAAGCCCGTCCGCACCAGCCGGCGCCTGCGCGGCAATCGACGCGATCGTTACGATCGACCCGCCGGTGCCGCCGTGCGCCGTCGACATCGCCCGGACAGCATGCTTGGCACACAGGATTGGCCCGATGACGTTGACCTGCATGAGCCGGGCCAGCACCTCGGCTCGCTGCTCCTCGATGCGCGCCTGCTCACCCCCGCCGCCTGCGTTGTTGACCAGCACGGTGACCGGTCCCATCTGCGCGGTCGCGCGGTCAAACATCGCCGCCACGTCGCTTTCCGACGCGACATCGGCCTGCATGGCCGTGGCCTTGCCGCCCGAGCGGGTGATGTCCGACACGACCGACTCGGCTCCGGCCGCGTCGGCAGCGTAGTTCACGATGACGCCGTAACCGTCGCTGGCCAGCCGTTTGGCGATGGCGGCTCCGATGCCGCGACTGGCTCCGGTGACGATCGCCGTCCCTTTGTCCGGTACAGCCGTAGTCATCTGACCACCCCCGGTTACATTACGGCCAGCTTAAGCACAGCAGCCACAACAGTTGCTCGCTGGGGTGCGGCACCCGTGCTCTCTGCTTCGAGTTGCTCGGCTGAGCCGCGGTACGATCCCCGGCATTCACCTGCAGCTGCTGCTGGTCGGGGTCGTCGTCGGGCTGCTACTGGCCGGGCTGATCCTGAGCCCGCTCGGCAAGGTTTCTGGCGGGCACCTGAACCCGCTATCTCGCTGGCCTTCTGGCGGCTCGGGGTCTTTCCCGCTTCCGGCGTGCTGCCCTACAGGGCTGCTCAGCTGACCGGTTCGCTGCTCGGCGTGCTCCTCGCGCGCGCGGCATGGGGACCACCGGTCGCCAGGCCCCCGGTCCTTTACGCTGCCCTCCGCCCGGCGCCTGGCTGGTCCAACAGCGTGCTCTTCCCGGCGGAGACCGCCAGCATGGCCGTGATCATCCTGCTCGTCGGCGTGTTCCTGTCCGTGCCTTGGCTGGCCCCGCGCGTCCCGTGGCTGGTCGGCGGCCTGATCGGCGCGGCCATCGCAGGCCTGGGCACCATCACGGGCGGAAGCGTCAACCCGGCCCGCGAATTCGGTCCGGCCGTCGCCGCCGGGCAATTCGGGTTCCTCGCCACTTACCTGCTCGCGCCGCTGGCCGGAGCGGTCGTCGCGGCCTGGCTGCTCTGCCAGTTCCAGCGCCGCAGGGTTCTGACGCACCGCCTCAGCGGCCGGTTAGGGTGGAACTGTGGCGCAGAAACTGGTGGCCGAGCGGCTTGTGCTGCGTGGCTGGGAGGCCAGTGATGCCCCGGCTGCCCTCAGCGCCTACGGCGATGAGCAGGTCGCGCGCTGGCTATCCCCGGCCATGGATCGTGTCGAAGATGCCGGTGGCATGCGCCTGCTGCTGGAACAGTGGATCGCCGAGGAAGCCGATTTCCTTTCGCCGGCCGGCCGCTGGGCGATCGAGCGCAGCGCGGACAAGCTAGTGGTCGGCGGGGCTAGCCTGCTCCCGTTGGCGCCCGACGAGGAGTTCGAGATCGGCTGGGCATTGCCTCAGCAAGCGTGGGGTCACGGCTACGCCACCGAGTCGGGCCTGGCGCTCGCACGCTGGGCCTTCGACCAGGGAATCGAACAGGTAATCGCGCTCGTCCGGCCAGCTAACACGCGCGCAGCCGCAGTGGTACGCCGGATCGGCATGGAGTGGGTCGGCGAGACCGAGAAGTACCACGGCCTGAGGCTGCAGGAGTACCGGCTCAGGCCAGCAGACCTGCCGGGCCGCGGCTAGCACGCGTCCGCGATCCTTTGCGCTAGCTCTGAGCTTTCAGTCAGGTGCAGCCCAATCCTGTTACGGACAGTGGTGAGGTATGCGACCGGAGCTATGAGTACTGAGAGGCGGGCCTCGAGTGAGCGCAACGGTGAAGGTCAAAGCTCCGAGCGAGGTCAGGACTCCGGCCGGGGAGACCGGCCGGAGTCGCGACCGCGCACCGCGCCTGGTCGCGCTGCTCCTCGCCGTTGCCATCGCGGTGATGGCGATCGCGATGCTGGCCACCGGGCGCGGGCTCATGCCCGCTGCCTGGCTGGAGGTCGGGCCGCTAGTGGCGTCGCTGGCGTTGTCCCCGTGGATCACCGCGATCCTCGCGGGCTGGGCTCTGGCCCTGAGCACTGCCCTTGCTATCGGTCAGCCAGGTCCGCCCGGCGTACTTGTCTCGCACCTGGGTGTATGCGTGCTACTGGCCGCGTTCGCGGTGGCGAACTCGGCGCTTCGCGCCGCGGCCGAGCGGCGGATCGGCCATGTCCGCGCCGTTGCTCGCGTCGCGCAGAGCGCGATACTGCAGGAGATCCCCGCCACCGTCACCGCGGCCCGGCTGGCTTCGCGATACGTCTCCGCGTCGCCCGAGGCCCGGGTAGGCGGTGACCTGCTCGAGGTCGTTGCCGGCCCTGGCTATCCGCGCTGGCTCATCGGGGATACGCGCGGCAAGGGCCTTCCCGCGGTGCGCCTGGCGAGTGTGGCCATGACCAGCTTCCGGGACGCGTGCGCGCAGCCCGGCCTCTCCTTGCCGGAGATCGCCCGCGCGGTCGACGGCTCGGTGAGCCGCGCCGCCGGCGATGAGGACTTCGTCACCGCAGTGTTCGCGGAATTCGACCCGCACGGCTGGCTTCAGCTTGTGACGTGCGGGCATCCGCCGCCCCTGCGGCTGACCGTGGACGGCGACCTGCGACCACTGACGCCAGCCGCCTACGCAACGCCGCTGGGCTTGCATCCTGACATCCAGTCGTCAACCTTCACTGTCAACGTCGGCGACCGGCTTGTCTTCTACACCGACGGCCTGCTCGAGGCACGCGACCGGCTGGGCCGGCAGTTCCGGCTCGAGGACTGCCTCGACACGCTGCGCCACCCGGACCTGCAGGCAGCTGCCGACGAACTGCTTGGCCGGCTCGTCGCGCACGCGAGGCGAAAGCTCGGCGACGACGTCGCATTGCTCCTGGTAGAAGCAACAGCTCCGCCCGGCGCGGCGGATGGCGGTCCCGCACTCGCCCTGGCGGCGGGCGGGCAGGGACAGCCCGCGAGGCCGACGGACAACAGTCTGGCACTGACGGGATGACGGCCGGCGGTCCGAAGCGGGCCCGGTGACCTAACGCCAGCCGAGCGCGGGCGCCACGTGGGTGAGGACGCTCTCGATCACATGAGCGTTGTAGTCGACGCCGAGCTGGTTAGGCACGGTGAGCAGCAGCGTGTCGGCGGCCGCAATCGCCTCGTCCTCCTTGAGTTGCTGGATCAGCACATCAGGCTCCGCGGCGTAGCTGCGACCGAAGATCGCCTGGGTTTCCGGGCCAATGAAGCCGACCTCGTCAGCGTCCTGGTTGCGATGGCCGAAGTACGCCCTGTCGCGGTCGTCCACGAGAGCGAAGATGCTCCTGCTCACCGACACTCGGGGCGCGCGCTCATGGCCAGCCTTCTGCCAGGCGTCACGGAACACGTGGATCTGCTCCGCCTGCTGCAAGTGAAATGATTTCTCGGACTCATTGGTGATCAAGGTCGAACTCTGCATGTTCATGCCCAGTTCGGCCGCCCAGGCGGCGGTCCGTTGCGACGCGGCGCCCCACCAGATTCTCTCCCGCAGCCCTGCTGAGTGCGGCTCGACGCGCAGCAGGCCAGGCGGGTTGGCGAACATGGGGCGCGGATTCGGCTGCGCGAAGCCCTTCCCGCGCAGCACCTCGAGGAGGACTTCGGCGTGCCCGCGCGCCATGTCGGCGTCTGTCTCCCCGTCCTGGGGCTGGTAGCCGAAGTACCGCCAGCCGTCGATCACCTGCTCCGGTGAGCCGCGGCTGATCCCGAGCTGGAGGCGGCCGCCCGCGATGAGGTCTGCCGCGCCGGCATCCTCTGCCATGTACAGCGGGTTCTCATACCGCATGTCGATGACTGCGGTGCCGATCTCGATCCGGCTTGTCCGGGCGCCGACGGCGGCGAGCAGCGGGAAGGGCGACCCCAGCTGCCTCGCGAAGTGGTGCACGCGGAAGTAGGCGCCGTCCGCTCCTAGCTCTTCGGCGGCTACTGCCAGGTCGATCGACTGCAGGAGCGCGTCCGACGCCGACCTCGTCTGCGAGCCGGGTGAGGACGACCAGTGCCCGAACGACAGGAAGCCAATCTTCTTCACCGGCGCATCAACGCAAACCGCCAGGGCGGCATTCCTTGCGGTGACCGCCCGGCCGCAACCGTGCCCGGGTCAGCCTGAACTGGCCCGCGCGATGACGAAGGCGTGGTTCGCGCTGGGACCAGCGCCGAGCGCGGTGATCGCCAGATTGGCTGGCAGCGCCACCTTCATCGGCACGTCGGTGCTGATGCCTTCGTTGTCGCCGAGCTGGCCCTGCTGGTTGTTGCCCCACGCCAGCACTTCACCTTGCGTGGTGAGCGCATAACTGGCATCGCAGCTGGCGCTGACCGCCTTGATCGTCACCCCGGACGGCAGCATGACGCCGACTGGCTTGTCGCTGCTCGTCGTGGTTCCGTTGCCTAGCTGGCCGTAGATGTTGTAGCCCCAGGTAAGTACGCCGCCGCCAGAGAACAGCGCGATGGTGTGGTAGCAGCCTGCATAGAGGTCAGTGATCGTGCCCAGCGGGTGGCCACGGGTCAGGAAGGTGATCTCCTCAGGCGTCTTGACGGCGTTGCTCGTGCTGCCATCGCCGAGCTGGCCCTCGTCATCGTCGCCCCAGCCGAACAGGCCCATGCGGGTGATCGCGAACGCGTGCAGGCAGCCTGCGGTGACGGCAGTAGCGTGCGCGCCGCTAGGCAGCCTCACCTGAACAGGAACATCTCTGTCCTGCAGGTGGCCGTTGCCCAGCTCCCCTTCCAGATCCTGCCCCCAGGCCAGCACCTTCCCCGAACGGGTAAGCGCAAGATTGAAATGACATCCAGCGCTAATGGCGGTGATCTTCGTATGCTTCGGGAGCCGCACGTACACCGGGACATGGCGGCTGCTCATACTGCCGTTGCCGAGCTGGCCTTCGACACCAAGACCCCAGTCCAGTACCCGCCCAGTAGTCGTTAGCGCGATCGTGTCTTCGCAGCCGGCCCTGACGGCCTTGATCTTCGCGCCCTTCGGCAGTTTGGCGTAGCCGGGCTTGGCACGGCTCGCGGTTGTGCCGTTGCCGAGCTGACCCCAGTTGTCGGCGCCCCAGGTCAGCACCCGCCCGGTCGAGGTCAGCGCGACGCTGTGGTCGCAGGCGGCCCGAACCGAGGTGACGACCGCGCCCGGCGGTACCCGCACCGTGACCGGCGTATTGCTCAGCGGGCTGCGGTTGCCATGACCCAGCTCGCCATCGGTGTTGCTGCCCCAGCCGCGCATCGTGGTCCTGGCCGCGGCTGATGCGGCCGGCCCGCGGTCGGCCAAGCTGACCCCGGCAGGCGCAGCCAGCACGACGATTATCACTGCCGCAAGCGCTAAGGCCGAGAATGCTGCCGCCAGCCGCACGCCCGTCCCGTTACCGTGCTGCACCCCGCGCCACTCCCTCTCGCCGCTGCCTCAGTGGCCAGCCACGACGCTACGCCTTTGCGATTCCGTTAGCTACGGTTTGCGATTTCCTGACTATTGCGGCAGCTAGCGAACTCGCGACGCTTCCTGCCGGGACGATCGTGCCCTACGGTGGCCGCTATGCCTCCATCCGAGCGGCCCAGGCGGCCCCGGTGACGGCGGCGGCAGTGAGAGCGGCGCCGCTCGCGGGTCAGGTCGCGCTGGTGACCGGCGGCGGCTCCGGGATCGGCGCGGCAACCGCGCGGCGGCTGGCGGCTGACGGCGCGGCCGTCGCGGTCACCGGCCGGCGACGCGAACCGCTGGAGGCGGTCGCATCCGGCCTCGGCGCGCACGCGCTCGCGCTGCCGGCTGACGCGGCTGATGCGGGCGAGATCGCCGCAGTCGTCGCGGCGGTCACGGATCGGCTTGGCCTGGTGAGCATTCTTGTCGCGAACGCCGGCGGCGAAGGCGGCGGCACCGCGGCGGAAGTGACCGACGCCGCATGGCGACTCAGCATGCGAGTGAACCTGGACACCTGCCTGGTGACTGCGCGAGCCTGCCTGCCCGGCCTGATCGAGACGAAGGGATGCGCGGTCGTGGTTTCGTCGATCGCGGGGCTTGCCGCATCTCCGGAATCGGTCGGCTACGTCACGGCTAAGCATGCGCTGATCGGGCTGACCCGGTCGATGGCGCGGGACTTCGGGCCGCGGGGCGTGCGGGTTAACGCAGTGTGCCCGGGCTGGGTGCGCACGCCGATGGCCGACGCGGAGATGGACCAGCTCGCCCGGCTTCACGGACTGCCGGGCCGGGAGGAAGCGTACGCGCTGGCGACGTCACAGGTACCGCTCCGGCGGCCCTGCAGGCCGGCCGAAGTGGCTTCGGTGATCGCGTTCCTGGCCGGCCCGGACGCTGCCGCGGTAACCGGGGTGACGCTACCGGTCGATGCCGGCGCGACGGCCGTCGACCTGCCCACAACTGCCTTTGACCTGGGCTGACAAGGACGCCAACCGGGGACGTACCATCGTGGCATGCCCAGTCGCCTCGCTACCGGCAGCGCCCGCGACCTCGTCCAGGCCGAGCGTGATATCCGTGACCGGATCGGTGACCAGCACCTCGACTTCGCGGCTATGGCTGCCGTGTCGAACATCTACCGAGCCGCCAACGTCGTGCGCAACCACATGGAGCGCAAGGTACTCGCGGACGAGGACCTGTCCTGGGCAGCGTTCACCGTGCTGTTCGTACTGTGGATCTGGGGTGAACAGCAGACCCGGCACCTGGCCGTCGAAGCGGGCGTGACTAAGGGCACGCTGACAGGCGTGCTGAAGACGCTGGAGAAGCGCGGGCTGACCAGGCGGCAAGCACACGACGAGGACGGACGGCTCGTGCTGGTCAGCCTTGAGCCCAAGGGCGAGGCGGTGATCGAGCGGCTGTTTCCGGCTTTCAATGCCGGCGAAGCACAGGTCAGCAGCGCCTTGTCGGACCGGGAGAAGAGCCAGCTGGCCGGCCTGCTGCGCAAGATCGTCCGGTCCGTCGAGGAAGACTGAAACCCGGCCGCATGCCGTTGCCGGGCAGGTCGTTTGGTGCCAAACTAACTTCATGACGGCCACGACTGGCGTTGACCTGACCGACCTCGACATGTGGGCGCGTAGCGTCCCCTACGCGGAGTTCGCCCGGCTGCGAGCCGAGCGGCCGGTGGCCTGGTTCGATGAGCCCGCGCCCAATTCCGGGTTCTGGTCAGTGCACCGGTACGCCGATATCGTCACGGCAAGCCGTGACACCGCCACGTTCTCATCGAGCCGCGGCGTCTCGTTCGAGGAGCCGACGGATGAGGACATGGCCGCCCGGCGGACGATCATCGACACCGATCCCCCGGATCACACCAAGCTGCGCAAGGTCATGTCAGGCAGCTTCTCCCAGCGCGCCGTCGGGGTGTACGAGCATTTCGTCAGCGAACTCACTGAGCAGGTGCTGGACGCCGGGCTCGCCAGCGAGCCGTTCGACTTCGTGGCGGCAGTCGCCAAGGAGATACCGATCCGGGTCCTGGCCCGCATCATGGGCCTGCCGGAGGCGAACCTTGACCAGTTCATTGACCTCGGCGACCGGCTGATCGCCAACACCGACCCTGACCTAACCGACATCGTGTGGGGCCGGGACGACACCGACGCCTACCGCTTGTACCCGTTCCGGAGCCCGTACGGCAAGCAACTGTGGGACCTCGGCCGCGAGATCGTGCGCGATCGGCTGCGCGCACCGGGAGACGACCTGCTGTCCAGGCTGCTGTCGGCGCGGGTCGACGGCGAGGCGCTCACCGAGACCGACTTGGACAATCTCTTCTCCATCCTGGTGATCGCCGGTAACGAGACGACGCGGATCGCGATGGCGCACGCTGTGCTCACCTTCAGCGAGCGGCCCGAGGAGTGGGACCGGCTGCGCGCAGATCCCGGCCTGCTCGACACCGCGACCGACGAGGTCATGCGCTGGAGCTGCCCGACGCACTTCATGCGGCGGACCGCGATGACTGACACCGAGCTCGGCGGCGCGCGGATCCGCGCGGGTGACAAGGTCGTGCTGTGGTACGTGTCCGGTAACCGGGACTCGGCGGAGTTTCCCGACCCGGACACCTTCGATGTTGGCCGCACGCCCAACCGGCACCTGAGCTTTGGCCGCGGCGGGCCGCATCTGTGCCTGGGCGTGCACGTCGCACGGCTTGAGATGCGGATCATGCTCGCTGCGCTCGCCCGCCGGGTCACCAGGTTCGAACTCGCCGGGCAGCCGCGGCGCATCCGGTCGAACTTCACCAACGGGCTGAAGGAGCTTCCCGTCCGGGTGATCGCGGCGTGATCTGCCGGCCTGCGACACAGCGCGGCCAAGCCTTGACAGCAGATCGTTTGCTTCCATACGATCCCGGCATCATCTGGCCGTAGCCGCTGGCACGTGGAGGACACGATGAGTTCCGAGCCGGCTTACGAGCGCCTGGGCGCCAAGGTGCTTTCGCTGCCCGACGTTATCGCGCAATCGGTGGGGTTCATGGGCCCGATCTTCTCGTCGGCCTTTGTCATCCCGCTGGTTGTCGGCGTGATCAGCGCGACCGGCAAAGGCGGTGGCGTGGCAGCGCCGCTGTCGGTGATCATCGCTGCCATCGGGGTGTTCGCGCTCGGCTGGATCGTCTCCAACTTCGCGCGCGAGATCCACTCGGCTGGCTCGCTCTATGACTACGTCACGCGCGGGCTCGGCCAGCGCGTCGGCACCGCGGCTGGCTGGCTCTACTACGGCGGCGTGGTCGTGCTGCTGGCCGGATTGCTACTGCTCATTGGCGGCTACCTGCAAAGCACCATCCTGTCCGAGTTCAAGGTCGACCCGCTGCCGTCGTGGGCCTGGACGCTGCTGCTCATCGTCCTCATCGCCACCATCTTGTACTTCGGCGTCCGGCTGTCGACTCGCAGCCAGCTGGCGCTCGCGCTGGTCTCGATCGTCGTGGTGACGATCTTCTTCATCACCGTGATCGTGAAGCTGGGCTCTGCTAACAGCGTGCGGCCGTTCGAGCCGTCCTCGGCAGCTGACGGCTGGTCAGGAATATTCTTCGGCGTGCTGTACGGCGTGCTGTTGTTCGTCGGCTTCGAGACGGCTGCCAACCTGGCGGAGGAGACGCCGAACCCGCGCCGTGAGATCCCGATCGCGGTCATGGCAACCGCGGTGATCGCCACCGTCATCTATGTCCTCGCCACCTACGTGACCGTCGCCGGCTTCCACTACAGCCTGAAGACCGTGGCAGCGGCGGCCGGCGCCCCGCTGTTCGCGCTGGGCGCGCCGAAGGCAGCCGGCGGATACGGCAGTACCTGGATCGACCGGCTGCTGGAACTAGTGGTGTTCTTCGACATGCTCGCGGTCGCCATCGGCTGCGCGGTATCGGCGTCACGCGGCCTGTTCGCGATGGCGCGCGACCGCCGGATCCCGGCGCCGCTCGCCGTCACCTCCAAGAAGCACGGCTCACCGCTCGGCGCGGCGGTATTCGTGGTCGGCTTCTGCGTCCTCACGCTGCTGGCCAACCAGCTCTGGCCCAGCCTGTTCGCGCTGCCCGCGACTCCGCACTACTTCTCGCTGTTCGCCTGGGGCTCGACCTTCGGCGGGTTCGCGCTGGTGGTGGTCTACCTGCTGATGTGCGTCGGCTCGCTGCGCACGCTGGCGGCCGGGGAACGCCGGACATCGATCACCATCGCGGCGATCATCGGTATCGCGATCACGGCCGGGGCGATCTTCGGCTCCTTCTACAAGGTGACCAGCCCGACGATCGAGGCACCGTATTACGCGCTTGCGCTCCTGGTCATCGGCTTCGGGTCGACGTTCGTGGTCCGCGCTCGCCAGTCGGCCAGCACTGCGCTGGCCGACCTGAGCGCCGCCGGCAGCCGTTAGCCGACGCCGCGCCAGCAGCGACTGACAGCTCAGCCGCGCAGCAGGACGTCGAGGCGCCGGGGAGCGCGGAACTCCCAGCCGCGGAACTCCGCCGGGCGACCGGGATCGGCCGCAAGCCGCGGAAAGCGCTGCAGCAGCACGTCGATCGCGATCCGGATCTGCGCACGCGAGAACGCGTGCCCGGCGCAGAAATGCCGTCCGCCGCCGAAGGCGAGACTGGCCTGGCGCGGCCGGAAGATGTCGAAGCGGTCCGGGTCGGCAAACTTGCTCTCGTCCCGGTTTGCGGCTGAGACCAGCGCGCCGACACCAGCACCGTCCGGGATCACCGCGCCGCCGAGCTCGACGTCGCCGACCGCCTGGCGCGTCTGCGTGCCGATGGGCGACATCCACCGCAAGCCCTCGTCAACCGCCGCGGCAAGCAGATCGGAGTCCTCGCGGACGGCGTCGAGCTGAACGGGGTCTGCCAGCAGCGCGGCGAGCGTGGAGCCGGCTCCGTGGCCGGGCTCCTGCATGCCCCCGAGCAGGATCACCTTGAGCGTCGGCAGCACGTAATCGCGCGCGCGGCAGCCACCGCCCGGCACGCCGCTGTGCAGCAGATGTGAGATCGTGCTGTCGTCGCCCGCGGCCTCCAGCCGGTCGAAGACCGGGCCCAGCACTACGTCGATTTCCCGCGAGCAAGCCGATCCGATCTGCTCGCGTTCTGCGTTTCCCTCGAAGTTGATAACGCCCTGGTGGAGCCGCCAGAACCAGTCCCGCAGCCGGTCCTCACCGAGGCCGTCGATCCCGAGTACGCTGCCGAGGCTCAGCACTGAGACCGGCTCGAAGTACTCAGCCATCAGCTCCGCCTGGTCGCGGCCTGCGAGCCGGCCGGCCATCCCCTCGGCTATCGGCCGGACCAGCCCATCGATGTAAGCGCTGACTTGGCGCGGCCGGTACTTCGAGTCCAGCCCGCGGCGCAGGTCCTGGTGCCGCTCCCCGTCGACGGTGATGATCGTCGGCGAGCCGAAGGTGCGGTCCACCGGCGAGTCCGACATCTCGGCAGTGAACTGTTTCGGGTGCGTCACCACGTACTCGACGTCCTCGTACCTGGTGACGAACCACAGCCCGACGGCCGGGATGAAGCAGACCGGCGCTTCGCGTCGCAGCCGGGCGTAGACCGGGTACGGGTCAGCCTCCAGCTCGCCGACTGTCAGACAGGCGGCGAACGCGGCGACGGTATCGTCACGCATCACAGGTGATAGGCGTACTCACCGAATTCCCAGTCGGTGACGTAGCGTTCGAAGCGCTCGATCTCGTTCCGCTTATATTGCAGAAACGAGGTTGTGAAGTACCGGCCGAGTACGTCGGCCAGCTCAGTATCAGCCTCAAGGGCGTCCAGAGCGTCCCCGAGTCGCATCGGGAGCATGTCCGCGCCCGCCGGGTCGTAGCCGTACCCCTCGAGTTTGGCCTTCGGCTCGACCTTGTCCTGGATGCCGAGGTGGACAGCCGCGCCGATCGCGGCCATCGCCAGGTACGGGTTCGCCGTAGCGTCTCCGAGCCGCACCTCCATGCGCGCGCCCGGACCCCGCTCAGGCGGGACGCGGACCATGGCGCTCCGGTTGTCCAGGCCCCAGTCGATCAGCCAGGGCGCCAGCGTGTCCGGGCCGAACCGCTTGTACGAGTTGATCGTCGGGTTCAGCAGCGCGCTCAGCGCCTTCGCGTGCCGCAGCACGCCGCCGATCGCGTGCCGGCCCGGTGCCGACAGACCGTCCGGCTCGTCCGGATCGCCGAACACGTTGGCGCCGGCCTCGTCTCCGAGCGACACGTGCACGTGGAAGCCCGAGCCGCCCTCGTCGTTAAACGGCTTGGCCATGAACGTGGCAAGCAGTCCGCGCAGCCGGGCGATCTCCTGCACTGCGGACTTCAGCCGGAACGACCGGTCTGCCGCGTCGAGAAGGCCGGAGTGCCCGAGGTTGATCTCGAACTGGCCGGGCGAGAACTCATGGTTCGCCGCCGTGACGCGCAGTTCGGCGTCGCGGAGCTGGCGCAGCATGTGCAGAAGCAGCCCCTGCGGGTCGCCTTTGCGCCCGACGACGTAGACGTTGCCTAGTTCGTTGGCATACCGGCGCCACTGGCCGTCCGGCCCCTGCTCACAGACGAAGAACTCCAGCTCCGGTCCGCAGACCAGCGAGTACCCAGCGGATTCGAGCTGGCTGGCGACGTTCCGGGCAACCGATCGCGGTGACTCGGCGGCGATCTTCCCATCGTCGGCGTAGGCCTCGCCCAGGCACCAGGCCGCGCCCTGTTCCCACGGCAGCGGGGTGATGGTGGACAGGTCCGGATACACGGTGATGTCAGGCAGCCCTGCCTCCAGGCCGCCTTGGACCGGGACCACGTCGCCCCGCGGCGAGGTGTGATAGATCGCGCGGCAGAACGCGAGGCCATGCCCGGCCGCCGAGGCGAGCTCACCGACCAGCACGTCGCGGCCGCGGTCCACGCCGATGAGGTCCGGGTACGACACCCGGACGACGTCGACGCCCTGCTCGCGGAGTTGCGCGGCGACGACGCCTGCGTCCGGTGTCATAGCAGCTCCCGGCCGGGATCAAACGTTTGGGGACGAACAATCGCTTTCGCAGCGTATGCGCCGGACCGGCAGGCCGGCAAGACCACGGGGATGTCAGCCCCGGTTGCGGTGGTCTACCATCGCAAGTCGTGCGGAGGCAAACGATCTGCGGCCGGGAGGCGGGCAATGGCTGACGTGACCGGATTCTTCTACCCGCGGACCGCGACCGGCCGGGCGTCGCTGCTGCCGTCGCCGCCGTGGCATTACTCCGGCGACCTGCTGACCGTCGAGTACCGCACCGACCCGGCCCGCGTCGCCGAGCTGCTGCCCGCGCCGCTGGAGCCCGCGCCTTCCGATCCTGGTGCGGTGGCGCTCATCTGGGCTGACTGGCAATCCTGCGGCGATTCCGGCGCGGAACTTCTCGACCCGGTCCTGGCGCAGTACCGGGAGTGCTTCGCGGTCGTGCGGTGCAGCTTCCGGGGCGAGATCTATTCTCGCTGCGTGTACATCTGGGTCGATGCTGACTTCGCGCTCGCGCGCGGCCTGCACCAGGGCTACCCGAAGAAGCTCGGGTCCATCCGGCAGACCCGGCCGCATCCGTTCGGCCGTGCCGCGCCCAGGATCGGACCGGGCGGCCGCTTCGCGGGAACGCTGGCCGCGGCGGACCGGCGCCTTGCCCAGGCCGTCGTCACGTTGCGCGAGGAGTCGCCATCCAACGGCTTTGTCAACGCGCACCCGATGGCGCATCATCGCTGGCTGCCGTCGATAGCCAAAGGCGAGCCTGATGCGCTGAGCGAGCTGGTCCGGTCCGGCAGCGCGAGCTTTGAAGGCGGTCCTGCCTGGCGCGGAGACGCTGCGCTGGAACTCTTCGGCTCTCCCACCGAGGAACTCGACCGGTTGTGCGTCGAGGAGGTCATCGGCGGCTACTACCGTCAGGTCGGAGTGACCTGGGACGGCGGCACCGTCCTTGACGATGCCGCCAGTCGCGCTTGATAATTTGGTACCAAACGACTTGAGTGCTGGCGCGGTGAGGTTAGGAGCGCTGTCATTACAAACACGGGCGTAGCTAGCGCTGGGCAGACGGCCGACCCCCGGCACTGGATCGGGGGCCAGCGCATCAGCTCGCCAGCGACCTTCACCGACGTCTCCCCCATTGACGAGACCCCGCTTGCCGAGGTCGCCCGCGGCGGCGCGGCAGAGGTCGATGCAGCCGTCCAGGCCGCTGCAGCGGCCTTTCCTGCATGGGCCGCCACTCCTGCACCGGAGCGCGCCGCGCTGCTGCACGCAATCGCGGACGGCATCGACAAACGGGTCGCCGACCTGGCCGAGCTCGAGACGCTGGACAACGGCTCGCTGCTGCGCTCGCACCGCCGCAGCGTGATGCCCAGGGTCGCGCACAATTTCCGGTTCTTTGCCGACTGGCTCGGCGAGCTCGATCCCGGCTTGCCGGACGTGCGCGAACACCGGCAGCGGGTGTCCTGGTGCCCGTCGGGCGTGACCGGCGTCATCACCCCGTGGAATGCTCCGCTGATGCTCGCGACCTGGCGGATCGCGCCGACCCTGGCCGCGGGCAACACCGTGGTCGCCAAACCGCCGGAATGGGCGCCGCTCACTGCCAGCGTGCTGGCCGACATCACCTCCGATGCCGGCCTGCCGGCTGGCGTGTTCAACGTCGTGCAGGGTCTCGGCGAGGAAGCGGGCGCTGCTCTGGCGGGGCATCCCGGTGTCTCCCGGCTCTCGTTTACCGGTTCGGTGCCGACTGGCCGGCTCGTCGCGGCGGCGGCCGGCGCCCAGCTGACCCCGGTATCGCTCGAGCTCGGCGGCAAGTCGCCGCTGCTGGTCTTCGACGACTGTGACCTCGACCTGGCCGTCGAGAACGCGGTCGGGCAGTTCGACAACGCCGGCCAGGTCTGCCTGGCTGGCACCAGGCTGCTCGTCCAGGCGCCGGTCGCCGCGGAGTTCACAACGCGCCTGCTGACCAGGACAGCGGCGCTGCGCCAGGGTGATCCGCGCGACGAAGCGACCGACATCGGCCCGAATATCACCCCCGAGCACCTGCGGCGGGTGGACGGGTTCGTGCAGCGCGGCATCGCCGACGGCGCACGCCTGCTGGCCGGCGGCGGCGTTAACCCTGACCTTGGCGGCCTTTACTACCGGCCGACCGTACTCACCGGTGCCCGGCCGGGAGCCGAGATCCTCACCGAGGAAGTATTCGGGCCGGTTCTGACGCTACAGACGTTCGCTACCGAGGACGAGGCGGTCAGCCTGGCCAACGACACCAGGTTCGGGCTCGCGGCGACGATGTTCACCGGCAACCTTGAGCGCGCCGAGCGGGTCGCTGCCCGGCTCGTGGCGGGGACCGTCTGGGTGAACTGCTTCTTCGTACGGGACCTGCAGGCACCGTTCGGCGGCGCGCGGCAGTCTGGCGTCGGCCGCGAAGGCGGCACGTGGAGCTTCGATTTCTATGCCGACGTGAAAAACACTGTCTACGCACCGAGGGGGTGGCGCCACCATGGGTGAGGTAGTGGGAGCTGGCCTGCTCGCGCACGTGCCGACGATCATGCTGCCGCGCGAAGAGCGCCTCGCGCTGAACGACGGACAGGAGATCAGCCTGGTGCCGGGTCTGGAACGGCTGCGCTGCGACGTCTTCGAGACGCTCGACTACGACACAGTCGTGGTCCTGGACTCGCACTGGTTCACCACTGTCGAGTTCGTGATCTCCGCCCAGGACGTGCGGGCCGGACTGTTCACCTCGGAGGAACTGCCCCGCGGCATGTCGCGCATCCCGTATGACTGGCCGGGCGATCCCGAGCTGGCCCGCGCGGTCGCGGCGAACGGCGAGAAGCACAGCACATGGATCACCGCGATCGACGACCCGTACCTGCCGCTGTACTACGCGACCGTCAACTTGTGGGTCTACCTCGGCCGCGGCCTGGGCAAGCGCTGGGTGACGATGAGCAACACCGCGCAGACCGGCGACACTGAGGACTTCCTGCGGGCCGGGCGGGCGCTCCGGGACGCGATCGCGCAGACTGACCGCAAGGTCATCCTGCTGGCCTCCGGGGCCTTGTCGCACACCTTCTGGCCGCTCCGGGAACTGCGCCAGCACGAGGCGAGCGACCCGGCTCACATCCGCACGCCGCAGGCACGAGTGGCCGACCTGGAGCGGATCAGCTGGCTCGAGGCCGGCGATCACGCGCGGGTGCTCGACACCATGCCGGAGTTTCTGGCCGTGCGGCCGGAGGCCAAGTTCGCGCACTACCTCATGATGGTTGCCGCGCTGGGCGAGCACGCGGTCACCGCGCGGGCCCGGCGGTACAGCGACTACGAAAATGCCATCGGCACCGGTCAGATCCACTTGTGGTTCGACTGCCCGGAGAAAGGCTGGTCAGGTGCCTGAGTACCGGCGGATCCTGCTCGACGGTGCAGCCGTCCAGGTGGTACGCGACGGCGACACCCTGGTAGCCGGAGACGGCCGCACGGTGGCCGAGAGCGACGCGGTGCACCTGCCGCCGGTCGTGCCCTCGAAGATCGTCGCGGTCCATCTCAACCACCGCAGCCGGGTCACCGAGTTCGGGGCGACGCTGCCGCCGGCCCCGACCTACTTTCACAAGCCGGTCTCGGCACTGGTCGGCCACGGCGGCGCTGTCGTGCGCCCGGCAGGCTGCAAGTACCTCAACTACGAGGGCGAGATCGCCATCGTCATCGGCCAGACCTGCCGCAACGTGTCGCCCGCCCAGGCAGGCGACTACATCGCCGGCTACACCATTGCCAACGACTTCGGCCTGCACGACTTCCGCGACACCGATTCCGGCTCGATGCTGCGCGTCAAGGGCTCGGACACGATGGCGCCGGTCGGCCCCGGCCTGGTCACGGGCTGGGATTTCCACGGCAAGGGGCTGCGCACCTACGTCAACGGCGTGCTGGTCCAGGACGGATCGACCGACGAGATGCAGTGGGACATGCACTACCTGGTCGCCGACATCGCGCGGACGATAACGCTCTGCCCGGGGGACGTTCTGCTATCTGGCACGCCAGCCAACTCCAGACCGGTCCAGCCGGGCGACATCGTCGAGGTCGAGGCTGACGGCCTCGGCAGGCTTCGCAATCACGTGGTGGCCGGCCCGCTGCCGGTGGCCGCCGGTTTCGGCGCCCAGCCGACCGAGAGCGAGGAGGTCGTGTCGACCGCGCTGGGCGGCGACTGGGAGTTCCGCGGCATCCGCCCGCCGCGGCGGTAATGATGGACCTGGCTCCGGCCCGCCGGCCGGGCCCGCCGCGGATGTGCCTGATCCTCAGCGAGAACTGGACCATGACGTCCGGCCGCGACCTGCCGGTGCTGGTCCGGTGGGCCAGGCAGGCGGAGGACGCTGGCTTCGACTCGGTGATGATCAGCGAGCACATCGTGCTCGGCCCGGCTGCGGGGGCTAACGGCTTGATGGCCAACCCTCGCGAGTACGCGCTTCCGGGTAACCAGGACCCGGCCACACCGTGGCCAAGTTCGCTGGTTCTGCTGTCGGCGATTGCCGCCGTGACCGAGCGGATCCGGCTGGTTGCCGGCGCGGTGATTGCCCCGCTACGGCATCCGCTACTACTCGCCCGCGAGCTCGGCTCCCTCGACCTGCTCAGCGGCGGCCGCCTCGTCGTCCTGCCGACCGTGTCCTGGCTGGCGGAGGAATACCAGGCGCTCGGCGTGCCGTTCGCGGCCCGCGGCGACCTTCTCGACGAGCACCTGCAGGCATGGGCGGTGCTGTGGCAAGACACCCCGGCAAGCTTCGAGGGCGCGCACTATGCGTTCCGCGACGTCTATTTCGAGCCGAAGGCGTTCCGGAATACTGGCCCGGCGCTCTGGCTCGGCGGCGCCGGCATGCACCGGCGCATGACCGAGCGGATCGTGACCTACGGCAACGGCTTCAACCCGCTCGGGCGGCCGAGTCCGGCGGAACTGGAGCGGCTGCGCCTTGCGATGCGCGCGGCGGGCCGGGACATGGCCAGCCTGGAGCTCGTCGGCGGCACCCGGGCGATTTTCCCGGACAGCCACCGGACCGCCGACCTCGGCCAGGCGCTGGCGGTGATGGAGCCGCAAATCGAAGCGGGTTTCACCACGTTCTGCATCAAGCCGTCGCAATTCACCGACGACCCGGCCGGCGTCGGCCGCTTCTGCCGCGAGGTGATCGCCCGAGTCAGCGGGCTGACCTGCTAGGGCATTCACTTTCCGGGTGATGGATGGCAACGCAGGCGGCCCGGCGTTCCATGGGTATGCAGTCCTCGAGACGGCCCAGACTGTGACCCAGATCACGCAACGGATACCGTGCGTGACAGCGTCCTAACCATAAGTAAACACAAGAGGCCAGCTCTGGAGCCGACGAAGATGACCGGCCCACCCCCGGCCAGCGCAATTGAATCCGCACTCCCGGCGCTGAAGGCCAAGGCCGGAGCCTAACCCCCCACCCCCCAGGAGGCTCGACGTGACCACGATGATCGTCAACGAAGCCGTCTGTGAAGCACTGTTCGCCTCATCGCTGCAGCCCTCCGACACCCTCACCGCCGAGGCGGTCGCCGACGCGATCGGCAGTACCCTGCGGCGTCTCGGCCAGGCCGGCTGCGCCAGCCGCATGGCTGAAGAGTTCGGCGACCACCCCCTCGAGGCAACCGGCCGGATGCGGTGGATCCGCGAGCTCACCGGCGATCTGAGCGCTTTCCTGTACTTCTCTCTCGCAGTGCCAGCCAGGACCGGCTCCGGCGGCGAACTGCTCCCGGTCCGTCAGGCGGCCTGATCACCGCGGGAGCGGCTGCTCCGGAAGCGGCGCGTCGAAGCTCTCACCGGGCCGCACGGAGCTGAGCTTTCCTTGATAGCCGATGGTCACGGGCGGGGCGTCGGAGAGGGGAACCGCGACCTGGATTCGACCATCGGCAATGCGGATCGTGATGCCCCAGTGCCGGCGGTACCGGACGGTGAACGCGAGCGCCCGGACCTGGTGCGGCAAGCACGGATTGAGCCAGAGCACATTTCCTCGCGGCTCGATCCCGGTGTAACCGCGGGCAGCGAGGTCTATCGTGCCCGCCATTGCCCCGAGATGGATGCCTTCGGCCGTCGTACCGCCCTGGATGTCGGCGATGTCGCTTTCGAGTGTCTGACTGAACAGTTCCCAGGACCCAGGGCGGTTGGCGCGGGCCGCTACCCAGGAGTGCACGAGCCGGCTGAGCGTAGACCCGTGCGAGGTTCGCTTCGTGTAGTAGTCGACGTTGCGCGGGATGAGGTCACGGTCCCAGGGGTAACCCAGCCGGGTGAACAGGCTGCGGATCTCGTCTGCTGACAGCAGGTAGAAGAGCATGAGCACGTCAGCCTGCTTGCCGGCCCGGTACCGGTTCGGCGTATCCGACTCGGCTTCCAGGATCCGGTCCAGGCGCTGGATGTTGCCATAGCGGGCGCGGTAGCTGTCCCAGTCGAATTCCGGTAGCTGCGGGTACCCGTCGAACTGGCTGATGATCCCGTCGCCGTGGAACGGGACGTACATGCGCCGGCTGATGTCCTCCCAGCGGCTTATCTCGGGCTGGCTCAGGACCAGTTCCCGCTCCAGGGCCTTGCGTCGCTGGCCCGGAATCTCGGCAAGGACCTCGAGAGCGCGGCATAGTACCCAGACCGCCATAACATTCGTATACGCGTTGTTGGCAAGACCTGGCTCGCTAGGCCACGGGTAGCCGTCGTGGTACTCGTCAGGTCCCATCACGCCCTCGATCACGTAACGGCCGCGAACCGGGTCGTGCCGGGCAATGCTGGCCCAGAACCGCGCAATCTCCAGCAGCACCTCCGCTCCGTACAAGGACATGAACTCAACGTCGCCGGTGCATTGGTAGTAATTCCACAAGTTGTAGGCGATTGCGGAGTTGATGTGGCGCTGGCGATTCGACTGGTCGCGTCGCCAGCGGCCGGAGAGCGGGTTGAGGTGCAGCGTCGGGCTTTCCTCGCGGCCGTCAGACCCGCTTTGCCAGGGGAACATCGCCCCCTGGTAGCCGGCGTCGCGGGCAGCGCGGCGCGCCTCGGGCAGCCGCCGGTAGCGGTAACGGAGCAAGGACCGGGTCAGTTCGGGCATCGTCAGGGTCAGGTACGGCACTACGAACAGCTCATCCCAGAACACGTGCCCGCGGTAGGCCTCGCCGTGCAATCCGCGGGCCGGGATCCCGACGTCCATGTCGGCGGTGTGTCCGGAGATGGTCTGCAACAGGTGGAAGATGTGCAGGTTGAGGATGAGGCTCGTCCGCTCGTCCCCCGAGAGGCTGAGCTGCAGGCGCTCCCACAGGCCGCCTAGCCGCACGGCGTGGTCCGCCAGCAGCGCGCCGAAGCCGCCGGCCCGTACCAGTGCGCGTCGCGCTTCCATACCAGGTTCGGAGATCGCCGGGTCACGAGAGGTATAGAGACTGACCGTCTTCTCCACGACCAGCGACTCGCCCAGGGCCAGGCGGGCGGGGATCTCTTGGCTGATCTGGCCGCCCTCACGCACCACCAGGCCGGCTGGCGACGGCCGGCCGGTGACCCGCGCCCGGGTGCGCGCAGCCAGCCCGATGAGGATGCGAGACTGGCTCGTCGCGGTGCGCAGCCCGATCGTGGCGGCGTCGATCTCCTCAAGTTCGGGTGCATCAAGGTGACGACTGGCCAGCTCTCGGTAGCGCGGAACCCCGGTGTTTGCCACCGCGCCGTCAAGACCGGAGCGGACCACGACCGGCCCGGACCAGTTCTCCGCGGTGACGATGACCTCCAGGGCCGCTAGGTGCGGGTCGTGCATGCTGGCAAGGCGCCGCTCCGTGAGACCGGTGCGGCGACCTGCCTGGTCGCGGTAGCGCAGCCGCCGACTGAGAACCCCGCTGCGCAGGTCAAGTTCCTGCTGATAGCTCAGCAACTCGACGTCGTCGACGCTGAACCACGCACCGCCATCGATGCGGAACGTGAGCGGCAGCCAGTTCGGGAGGTTGACCAGGCTCTCGTTCTCCACCGTTTCACCGGCAATGCGCGTGGTGAGGCGGTTGAAGACACCGTTGACATAGGTACCCGGGTAGTGCACGCCGTCGGCGCGGGACTCCGGCGCGGCGCCGCGACTGGCGAAATACCCGTTGCCTGTGGTGCACAGCGCCTCGCGCAGCGCCTCCTCAGCTGGCATGTACTGGTCGTAGACGAGATGCCACGGGTCCCGGTGAG
>Ga0335074_10003543_pt1 | contig 21407 bp, 17 predicted proteins | sample Lox_Sample_23_FD_206715 | JGI IMG/M metagenome (GOLD analysis project Ga0335074, IMG submission 206715) | Soil microbial communities from Loxahatchee National Wildlife Refuge, Florida, United States - Lox_Sample_2.3 | ecosystem: Environmental > Terrestrial > Soil > Wetlands | place: USA... | reverse complement strand
GGGAAGCGATGAGCGGCTCAGCGAGCAGGCTGGTGGGGGTCCTGGTTCTTGGGCTGGCGGCGTCGATTGCTTCGGCGGGCGCCGCCAGAACCAAACCGGCGCAGCCGGCATCGACCACACCCCCGGACGTGGCGCTGAACCAGTACATCGCCCGCGTGCGCGCGGAGAATGCAGCGGAGAAGCATTCTCCCGGGGCAATCTGGACGCCGACCGGCCGCCTAACGAATCTGGTCAGCGACGTCAAGGCGACGCGACCCCACGATCCGATTGCGGTGGTGGTTTCCGAGAGCCTGACCGCCTCCACCGACGGGACGGTAAAGAACTCCCGGGCGTCGACGGCCACTTCTCAGGTGTCGGCGCTGCTCGGCAAAGTGGCCGGAAGCAATGCGCTGAATAATCTGCTGAATCAGAGCTCCTCCTCGGGGCTGAACGCGCAGGGGCAGAGCGTCACCGATTCGAGCATCTCGACGACGCTGGGCGGTGAAGTAGCCGATGTGCTGCCGAACGGGATGCTGGTCATTCAGGTGGTGCGGCAGCTGACCTTCAATCAGCAGACGCAGCTGATCCGTCTGCGCGGGCTGGTGCGTCCCGAAGACGTGAACTCGCAGAACCAGGTAATGTCGACGGCGATTACCGATATGGAGCTGGAAGTGGTCGGCAAGGGCATCGTAAACGACGCTACCTACCGCCAGAACCCCGTGGTGCGATTCCTCGAGAAGCTGCTGGTCTTTTGAAGAAGGCATGTGTGACGACGATACGGCGAACGCGAGACCGGGGAAACAACCATGCGGACCATCTGGCAGCGCTCGCGGCGCTGCTGCTGGTCTTGTGTGCGCCGCTTGCGTCGGGCCAGGCGGCAGCCCCGACCCGGCTGGCACGGGTGAAGGATGTGGCCTCGGTCGAAGGCGTCCGCGACAACCAGCTGGTCGGGTATGGAATTGTGGTGGGGCTGCACGGCACCGGCGACAGCTCGCAGACCGTCTTCCCGCTGCAGACGCTGGAGTCGGCTCTGGAGCGCATGGGCGTGAGCCTGCAGGGCAACGCCATGGCGTCGATGATGCAGACGCGGAACATGGCCGCGGTGTTTCTGGCCGGGACTCTGCCTCCGTTTGCCCGGCCAGGCAACAAGGTGGACGTGACCGTCTCCTCGGCCGGTGACGCGCGCAGCCTCGAAGGCGGCCTGCTGCTGCTGACGCCGCTCTACGGGCCCGATGGGCAGATCTACGCGCAGGCCCAGGGGCCGCTGGTGCTGGGCGGGTATGCGGTGACCGCAAACGGAAGCAGCAAGTCGGTGAACTATCCAACCACGGCGCGAATTCCCTCGGGCGCGATTGTGGAGCGGGGCGTGCCGCTGGACCTGAGCGGATTGCGGCCGCTGGCGCTGCTGCTGGACGACGCTGATTTCCGCACCGCGGAGGCGGTGACGGCGGCGATCAATCGCGAACTCGGCCGCCCCCTGGCGCATGCTGTCGACAGCCGGCGGATCGAGCTCGAGCCCGGCGCCAACGAGGATATCCCCGCGCTGCTGGCGCGCGTCGAGGAGGTGGAGGTTCAGATCTTTCCGCAGGCCAAAGTCGTCGTGAACGAGCGCACCGGAACCGTGGTCATCGGCGGCAGCGTGCGGTTGCAGCCGGTGACGATTCTCCACGGCGGGCTGGTGGTGAATGTGGTCAGCAAATTTGAGGTGTCGCAGCCGAACGCGCTGGCGCAGGGCACCACCCAGGTGGTGCAGCAGACCACCGTGCAGGCGCAGGACAAGCCGGTCAACCGCATTGAGCTGAAGGAGGGTGCCACGGTCGACGATCTGGTGGAGAATCTGCAGCAGATTGGAGCCACCGCCCGCGACATCATTTCCATTCTGCAGGCGATGAAGGAAGCGGGCGCGCTCGAAGCCCAGCTGGAGGTGTTGTGATTCCGGCGCTCGGGGCAAGCGGACCCGGCAACGCCGCCAGCGCTGCCGATCCGCGGCTCAAACCCGCGGCCCACGAATTCGAGGCCTGCCTGATGAAGGAGCTGCTCGAGCCAATGCAGCACGACGCCCTCTTCGGCGACGACGAGAACAGCGGCGAGGGCAGCGACAGCGCTCTGATGAGTTTCGGATCCGAAGGCCTGGCGCGGGCGATCTCGGAGCGGGGCGGTTTTGGGATTGCGTCCAGGATACTGGCCCACTTTGCAGCAGAAAGCCCGGCAGCGGCACCCGCGGACGGCACAGGTAAGAATTTTCTTAGAATGGGCCGCAAAGTATGACTAAAGTGTGGTTTTCTGCCGCCGATGATCTCAAGGAGGAGAGAAGCGCATGAATGTGACCAACGATCTGCAGGGCCTGCAGCAAATCTTTTCGACCCCCGATGTGGCACCTGCCCGGAACGGCAGCCCTTCGAGCGCAGCCGCGGCCGAGCAGCCGGAGAACGCGGCGGATGTGGCCACGCTGACCCCGGCGGGCAGCGTTGCGGCGCAGGCCGCGCCGGATTCCGACGTGCGCATGGACAAGGTGATCTCCGTGCAGCAGGCGCTGGCAGCGGGAACCTACAGCGTCCCGGCCGGGGCCGTGGCCGATAAGATGATCGATCAGATGCTGGGGAAATAACCATGGACGTGGCGGAACTCTTGGCCCGGAGCATTGCGGCGCTGTCGCGAGCGGATGTCGCGGCGCTGGAGCGGCTGGCCGGAACCGTGCCCGCTGCGGAGCCTCCGGGCAACCAGGCCGAATGGCGCGCAGTCCGGACGCAGCACCTCGCGCTCAGACGCTTGCTGGCACTCACCCGCCACAATCTGTCGTTGCTGCGGGACGGGCGCGCCGGCAGTTATGGCCAGCCGCGCGGCTGATGACCTGGAGAGGCAAAGATGGCCACGATCAGTACCGCATTCAACATCGCGACCGGCGCGCTCGACGCTGACCAGTCGGCGCTGGATATCGTGGCCAACAACACCGCCAACGTGAATACGCCGGGGTACACGCTGGAGGCGCCGGTGTGGGAGCAGAACGACTCCATCACGCTGAATGGCGTGGACTACGGGATGGGAGCGCAGCTGACCGGGGCACAGTCGCAGCGCAGCCTGGTGCTGGATCAGGCGGTGCAGCAGCAGACCCAGGCCGAGAGCGCATCGAGCGCTCGGCTGACGGCTCTGGATCAGATGGAGGCGCTATTCAGCGGGGCCACCAGCGCGGGGACCGACACCAGCACATCGAGCGGGATCGGCAGCGATCTCTCCAATTTCTTCGATTCGCTCGCTGCCATGGAGTCCAACCCCTCTGACGATGCCCTGCGCGAGCAGGTGCTCAGCGCTGCGGGCGCCATGGCGTCCGACTTCAATGGCGCGGCGGCGCAGCTGCAGAGCCAGCAACAGTCGCTCGACGAGCAGGCGCAGAGCGTGGTGAGCCAGGCAAATACGCTCCTGAGCGATGTTGCCCAACTCAACCTGCAAATTGAGACAGCCAGTCCCAACGCGGATGCCGGGACGCTGGAAGATCAGCGGCAGGAGGACCTGACGCAGCTTTCCCAGTTGATGGGCATACGCACCGTTACGACCGAGAACAACGGGCTGACGGTCACGACGGACGGGGGAGCGTTGCTGGTCTCGGAGGGCCAGGCTTATTCGATCACGAGTGGGGAAAGCGATGGGGTCACGCACTTCTACGATTCGCAGGACGACGACATTACCTCTGACCTGACCGCGGGCGGCGGACAGCTGGGCGGCATTCTGACTGCGCGCGATCAGGACATTCCCCAGGCTCTGAACTCTCTCGATACCCTGGCGTATGCCGTCGCCTCGCAGGTGAATACGCAGAACGAGGCGGGCTCGGATCTGAATGGAGACCCGGGGACGGCGATCTTCGGTTTGCCGCCGGGGGCGACAGAAGCCGATCCGGCGGACTCCGCTGCGCAACTCACCGTGATCATGACCGCCCCTGCCGGAATCGCGGCCGCAGCTTCCGGGGAAGGTTCGTCCGACAATACCAACATCACCGCGATGGCGAATATTGCCAACCAGGCGATTGCGGGCGGCACCACGGCCACGGAATATTTCTCCGATTTTGTCACCACCCTGGGGAGCCAGGTGTCGGAGGTTTCCAGCGAAAATACCGCGCAGCAGGCGGCGCTGACGCAATTGCAGGATCAGGTTGGCTCGCTTTCCGGCGTGAATCTGAACGACGAGGCTGCGCAGCTCGAGACTCTGGAGCAATCCTACGAGGCCGCTTCCAAGCTGTTCACGACCCTGGACCAGGTGATGGTGTCGGCGCTGAACCTGGGCGTGGACACGAGCTACAGCAGTTAAACGGGGTGCGCCGGCTGCGGCCGGGGCAGTCTCGAACCGGCGGCTCGCAAACGCCGTCAGGGAATGGAACGATGCGGGTCAATCCCAACTACATCTCGAATCTGGTGAGCTCGCTCGATGCATCCTCGGCGACCGAGGCCACCCTGACCGAGGAACTGGCCAGCGGATCGCGGGTCAACTCGCTGAGCGACGATCCGGTGGCCGCCGGCGAAAATGTGATCCTGAGCGCTCAGCTGGCGAGCGACGACAGTTTCTCGCAGACGGCGTCCTCGACGGAGAGCATGCTGCAGGTGAGCGACTCGACCCTGAGCTCGGTGGTCAGCCAGCTGACGACGGCCATCTCTCTGGCAACGGAAGCCAACAACGGAACGCTGAACTCCAGCGATCTGCAATCGATCTCAGGCCAGCTCGCCGGGATCCGCGACGAGGTGCTGTCGCTGGCCAATACCACCTATCTGGGCCGATACATTTTTTCCGGAAGCCAGGGCGCCAGCGCCCCCTACACGCTGAACACCGGTGTTTCTCCGGCGGTGGCCACGTATCAGGGCGACGACGATGTGAGCTATCTGGAGACGCCGAACGGGCAGAAGATTCAGCTGAACGTCCCCGGGGATCAGATCTTTTCCGCTGCCGGAAGCGATGTGCTGGGAATCCTGAACGCGCTGGTGGCGGATTTTTCCTCCGGGACAGCTTCGCCGACCGCGAACGCCGACACCGAAGCCCTGAGCTCGGCGCTAAGCTATGTTTCCCAGCAGCGGGTAGTCATCGACAATTCGATCACACGCCTGACCTCGGCGGAAAATTACACCCAAAGCGAGCAAACGCAGCTGAGTTCCGTGCAAACCAACCTGCTGCAGGCGGATGTGGGGCAGATAGCAACGCAGCTGAGCACCGCGGAGACCCAGCAGACCGCGCTGAGCCAGGTAATCGCGACGATCGGTAAGCAAAGCCTTTTCGACGATCTTGCGAGTTAATCCGCTCCTGTGGCAGGCAGAGTCCCTGTCTCCTGGGACACACTGCCTGTGTCCGCAATCCGGCCGGCTCTCGAACCTTGCTACTGCACCTGGAAGTCCTGTGTGAGGGGCGTGTTTGCCGACGAGTCGCCCACATACACCACAAAACGCCCAGGGTCGACCTCCCAGTCGTTCTTATCGTCGCTCCAGTACGCGAAGGCGCGGTGATTCAGAGTGACACTCACGTGCTTCGTTTCGCCGGGCTCGAGACTCACCTTCTCGAAGCCCTTCAACTCTTTGGCCGGCCGTTTCACTTTGGCCGAGGGATCGCCCACATACACCTGCGCGACCGTCGCACCCTGGCGGTGGCCGGCATTTGTTACATCGAACGAGACCGTATAGTCGCCTGCGAGAGGATTGTCGCCGCTGCCCGTTGCAGGCGAAACGCTGAGGTGGGAAAACGAGAACGTCGTGTAGGAAAGCCCGAAGCCGAAGGGAAACAGCGGCTGTACGTTGTAGGTCGTGTAATAGCGGTAGCCGACAAAGACGCCTTCCTTGTAGAAGACGTGGGGCGTCTCGCCGGGCGCGGCGGGCGCCGGGTAGTAGCTGTCGTGAACGGGGTTCTGATCCCACGAGCGCTCGAAGCTGACTGGCAGATGGCCTTCGGGATCGTGCTCGCCAAAAAGAATCTGCTCGAGAGCGCGGCCGCCCTCCTGGCCGGGGTACCAGTTGTGCAGTAGAGCCGGAACATCGGCAAGCCAGCGGTGCATGTCGACGTTGCCGCCCGCGGTAATGGTGACAATGGTGTGCGGATTGGCATGCGCAACCGCCTCGATCAGCTCATCCTGACCGAAGGGCAGCGCAAACGAACGATCCTGGCCTTCGCTCTCCTCAGAGGGATTGAAGCCCACGGCCACCACGACGGCATCGGCGAGCGACGCAATTTTCTTTGCCTCGGGCGAGACCAGATCGGCGGTGGCGCGAATCCCCAGGCCCATATGCGGGGCGCTTGAGTCAGGCCGGTAGTCGACCTCGATGGAAGCGGTTTGCCCCGCGACAAGAGGAAGCTCGATGGAACGCGGCGGCTGGCCCTCGTGCGGAGTCTGGTCGATAACGGTCTTTCCGTTAACGATCAGCTTGTACGCATCGCCGCCCTCCGCGGCAGTAAGAAAGAGATAATCGCCGCTGGTCACCGGCTCGTACTGCGCGGTATAGCGGATGCTGCGGCGCTGAGCGGACCCAGGCGCCCACTCATTCGACGTATACGCGTCGATTTCCGAGGCCCATGAAACCTGCGGTGTTCCCTGGAAATCGGGATTGTCGAAGGTCTCCACCTTCACGGCGCCAGGCGCGTCGGCAGCGGCCTGCGCAAAGTGCGTCTCGCTGATCAGCTCATCGGCCGTGGGAATTCCCGGATCGTAGAGCACCTTCACCTTGCCCGCCAGAGCGTCGGAGAGCCCGGTCATGAAGCTGACCGGAGCATAGGCTTCCACCTGAGAGCTGCCTCCGCCGCCGGGGACCGCCGGCCAGGCGTCGGGACCGACGATGGCGATGGTACGGATCCTGCCCGCGTCGAGCGGGAGCAGGTTGTCCTGGTTCTTCAGCAGCGTGATCGACTCAAGAGCCTCGCGCAGCGCCACGGCCCGCGCCTGCGGGCTGTCCTTCGGAACGTTCGGATCGAGCTGCTGGCGATCGAGGAAGCCGAAGCGGATCGCATCGCGGAAAATGCGGCGCACCTTCTCGTCGATCGTTGCCTCCGATACCTGGCCACTTTGAACGGCGGGCAGCAGGTTCTCCGCGTTCATGAATTTGCCGCTGGGCATTTCTAGGTCGAGCCCGCCGTTGGCTGCGCCCACCGCCGAGTAGGTCGCGTCCCAGTCGGACATCACGATGCCGTCAAAATGCCAGTCCTTGCGCAGAATGTCGATATTGAGGTGCTTGTTCTGCGTGGAGTGCACGCCGTTGACGAGGTTGTAGGAGTCCATGATGGCGCCCACATGGCCTTCTTTCACCGCGGCTTCGAAGGCGGGCAGATAGATTTCGCGCAGCGTCCGCTCGTCCATATCGGAACTGACGTTATGGCGGTCATACTCCTGGTTGTTTGCGTCGAAATGCTTCACCGTTGCGATGACGCCTTCGCTCTGCACGCCGCGGATGTATGCGGCCGCGGTTTGGCCGGCGAGAAATGGGTCTTCTCCGAAGTATTCAAAGTTGCGGCCGGCCATCGGGGCTCGGTAGATGTTCACGCCCGGTCCGAGCAGGAAATTGACGCCGCGGGCGCGGGCGTCGAGAGCGATCGACTTGCCCATGGCATTGGCCAGTTCAGGATCCCACGCGGCGGCCAGGGCGATCCCGCCGGCATACGCCGTGTCCGGACCCCAGGTGCGCACGCCTTCCGGCCCGTCGCTCATCTTCAGCTCGGGAAATCCGGCCGCAGGCTCGGCGCGGATGAACATGCTGTCGACTCCGCCGATGATTTCCAGCTTCTGCCGGAGCGTGAGCTTCGAAAGCATCTCGTTGGCGCGCTGCTCCACCGCGGGACCGTCGGGGATCGGATTCTGGGCGTGAACCGCGCTCGCGCCGGTGGCGCAGGCAAGGAGGAATGCAGCAAGGCAAATCGATTGCTTTCGCAAGGAACGCTCCCGAGGATAGCGTTTACCAGAGTCGCAGAGCGGTCGCTGTTTGTAAAGACAAACAGAAGGGAAGGGAACGGAAGCCTGCCGATGAATGCCCCGTGCCGCGTGCGCGGCATGCTGCTGCAAAGCGAAAGGGCGATTTCCCTCGCGGGAGATCGCCCTCTCTTCCGACTTTGCGAAGATCCGGATTCGGCTACCGGATCGCGGTTCAGTGAACCGAGTGCATTGGGAATATACGGGCGGAGCCCGCGTTTCCCTAACCAGCCGGTTGCGCTTCGCTGCGAGAACTTCCTGCCGCCTTTGCGGAGCCGCCCGGTCTCCCGGTTGGTTCTGAGTTTCGTCGCCGAATCTCTGGGGCTGGCTGGCTTCTCTTCCCGGGAAGATTGCTCTTCCGCTGCAGATGAGAATCGCACAGGATCCTGGCGCGTGCCAGAAATATTTGTGTGCAAATCATGCACAAACTGTGGAAATGAGAAGCTTAGCGAAACTTCAGGATATCCTGCGTTGGGGACGCGCGCTCCTGTGCATTCCCGCGGGAGGAATCGAGGACTCATGCACCGCCGGCGAAGAATTCGACTGCATGCGCGCCTGGCTTTGACGGTTTGCGCCGCGTTGCTTGTTACGCCGCTGCAGGGGCTGCAGCGCGAGAGCGGGCAGCCATCCTCCGCCTCGCACACCGTGCCGGCCCTGATGGTCAGCGACATTCATTTTGACCCCTTCCACGATCCTGGAAAGGCCCGGTCGCTCGCAGACGAGTCCGCGAGCGCGTGGGCCGCGGTGCTGTCGCGCCCCGATTCGCCGGACGAGGCCGAGGCGTTTGCGCGTATGCAGAAGACCTGCCATGCGCGTGGTGTGGATACGCCCTACCCGCTGCTGCAGTCGGCTGTGGCGGCGATGCGCGCCTCGGAACTGCACCCGAGTTTCGTGACCATCACCGGAGATCTCATCGCTCACGATTTCAGTTGCCGCTACGCCACCGCAGGCTTAGACGCGAAGAACTATGAGTCTTTTGTCGAGAAGACGATTGAGTTTGTTGCCGGTCAACTCCGTGCCGCTTACCCCGGAGTGCCTGTCTATATCTCAACCGGGAACAACGACTCGGCCTGCGGCGACTACCGGTTCGATCCCGGCAGCAGCTTCGAACAAGCGTTCATGCGGCTGGTTCGCGACAGCCTGCCGCCCGCTGTGCGCGCCACCTTCCGAGCCGAAGATGGGAATGACGGCTCGTACAGCGTGATGATGGCCGCGCCGGTCGCGCACACGCGGCTGATTGTTCTCAACGATGTGTACGACTCGCCGAAGTATCGCACCTGCGGCGGCGCGGCCGACCCGGCTCCGGCTGCTGCGCAACTCGCGTGGCTCAGCCGGGAACTGCAGCAGGCTCAGACCAGGAACGAACGCGTTTGGGTGATGGGTCACATCCCGCCCGGTGTGAATGCCTACGCGACGCTGAGCAAAATCGACGATGTTTGTGGCCGCGGTGACGTGGACATGTTCCTCACATCGGACCAGCTCGTCGATCTGCTCGCGCAATACGCGCCCGAGCTGCGCCTGGTGCTGTTCGCGCACACCCACATGGATGAATTTCGTCTGCTGCGACTGAACGACGCCAGCACCGCGCCGGCTCATGCGGTGGCCGTGAAGCTGGTGCCGTCGATCTCTCCGGTGAACGGCAACAACCCTGCATTCACGCTTGCGTACATCGATCCCGCGACCGCGGTCCTTGAGAATTACGCGGTGATCGCGGCATCGAACCAGACCGGAATCGGCACAACCTGGACGCAAGAGTACGACTATGCCGACGTGTACCACGAGCCCGACTTTTCTCCAGCGTCGTTGGAGAACCTGATGACCGAGTTTCGCAGCGATCCCCATGCGCAGTCCGCGGCAAGCCGGGAATATATCCGGGACTACTACGTCGGCGATCGCTCGCGCGAATTGACGCCCTTTTGGCCGGAGTATGTCTGCTCGCTCGACCACCTCACCGCGAAGGGATTCGCCGCCTGCGTCTGCCAGACGGCGAAGTAACGCAGCATCCGATTGGGGACGATCCTTCCCGGAATAGCTCGAAGACTCATCGCCGACCGCCGCTCGCCACCGCCACAGTACGATTCGTCCCCGGATCGTGGCGCGCCGCGCTTCGGATCTGCTGAGATGATCTTTTATTCTGGGAGTGCTTCGCGGCCTGGCGTTTCGGTCTCGCAGCATGGCCGCGGTCCCGGTCCGGCTGCGCGACCTGCGCCGGCGATGATAAAGTCGCCAGTTGCGACCTGGAGAAGAGGTTGAGCGAATGAAGCAGACTGCCGCCGTTGCCGCAGGACCCCTGACGATCAACAAGCACCTGATTCGCTGGGTGGAGAAGATGGCCGATCTCACCCAGCCTTCCGCGATCCACTGGGTCGACGGCAGTCAGGAGGAGTACGACGCCCTCTGCGAGGAGCTGATCGCTGCCGGCACCTTCACGCGTCTGAACCAGGAGCAGTGGCCGGGATGCTTCTACGCGCGCTCCGATCCCCGCGATGTGGCTCGCGTCGAGGAGCGGACCTTCATCTGCTCGTACTCGAAAGCCAGCGCCGGCCCCACCAACAACTGGGAAGATCCGCACCTCATGCGCAGGAAGCTCAAGAGCCTCTTCCGCGGTTGCATGCGCGGGCGCACCATGTACGTGCTGGCCTTCAGCATGGGGCCGGTCGACTCGCCCATGTCGCAGATCGGCGTGGAGCTGACCGACTCGCCCTACGTCGTTGTGAACATGCGCATCATGGCGCGCATCGGCCTTCCCGTGCTCGCCGAGATCGACAAAGACATCAAGCGCGTTGTCCCCTGCATGCACTCGGTGGGCGCTCCGCTGGCGCGCGGCCAGCGCGACGTGCCGTGGCCCTGTAACGACGAGAAATACATCGTGCATTTCCCCGAAACGCGCGAAATCTGGAGTTACGGGTCCGGCTACGGCGGCAACGCGCTGCTGGGCAAGAAGTGTTTCGCGCTCCGCATCGCTTCCAACATCGCCCGCGACGAGGGATGGATGGCCGAGCACATGCTCATTCTCGGCCTCGAGTCGCCCGACGGCGAGAAGACCTACGTCGCCGCGGCCTTCCCCTCTGCCTGCGGCAAGACCAACTTCGCCATGATGATGCCGCCGAAGGGCATGGAAGGCTGGAAGGTCTGGACCGTCGGTGACGACATTGCGTGGGTGCGCCCGGACGCCAACCGCCGTCTGCGCGGCATCAATCCCGAAGCCGGATTCTTCGGCGTCGCTCCCGGCACCAGCCCGCGCACCAATCCGAATGCGATTGCCACGCTGCGCCGCAATACCATCTTCACCAACGTCGCGCTCACCCCCGAGGGCGGCGTCTGGTGGGAAGGCATGACCGATCAGCCGCCCGCCGAATGTCTCGACTGGCGCGGTGAGCGCTGGACGCCCGAGATCGGCAGGGAAACCGGCAAGCCCGCCGCCCATCCTAACGGCCGATTTACCGCGCCTGCTTCGCAGTGTCCGGTCATCGATCCCGCGTGGGAAAACCCCGACGGCGTGCCCATCAGCGCGTTCATTTTCGGCGGCCGCCGCAGCAGCATCGTGCCGCTCGTCTATCAGGCCTTCAACTGGAGCTCAGGCGTCTACATCGGCGCAACCATGGGCTCTGAAACCACCGCCGCCGCAGCCGGCGCGGTGGGCCAGGTACGCCGCGATCCCATGGCCATGCTGCCCTTCTGCGGTTATCACATGGGCGACTATTTCCGTCACTGGCTCAACATTCAGCGCGAACTGAGCTCCACGCCGCGCATCTTCCACGTGAACTGGTTCCGCAAAGACGAGCATGGAAAATTCCTGTGGCCGGGCTTCAGCGAAAACATGCGGGTGCTCAAGTGGATCGTCGATCGCGTGCACGGGCGCGCCCAGGGCAGGGAAACGCCCATCGGCTGGACGCCCTACTACGACGATATGGAATGGGCGGGGCTTGACTTTCCGCGCGGGAAGTTCGAAGCGCTGCAGGAAGTGGATCGCGAGGCCTGGCGCCGCGAAGTCATCAGCCACGAAGAGCTCTTCATCCGTCTGCACGACCGCCTGCCTCCGGAGATGATCTACGAGCGCGAACTGCTGATCTGCCGGTTGTAAGCGCGGGCTCGCTCGCACCCCGCTAAGTCGCCATTTCTTTCAGCAGGGGGCTTTCGATCAGTTTCGGTTCGGTGGCGCGCTGGACGTCGGCGACCGTGAGTCCCGGGGCGATCTCTTCGAGAACCAGGCCCTCTGGAGTCACGCGGATCCACGCCATCTCCGTGGCGATGGTGTCCACCACGCGGACGCCGGTCAGCGGCAGCGTGCACTTCTTCAGAATTTTGGGAGCGCCGTCTTTCGTGGTGTGCTCCATGGCGACGATCACGCGACGCGCTCCGGCGACCAAATCCATAGCGCCGCCCATGCCCTTGACCATCTTGCCGGGAATCATCCAGTTGGCCAGCGTGCCTTCCTGGTCGACCTCCATCGCGCCCAGCACGCTTAGGTCGATGTGCCCGCCCCGGATCATCGCGAACGAGTCGGCGCTGGAAAAATAGGACGCGCCCGCCAGCGCCGTCACCGTTTCCTTGCCCGCGTTGATCAGATCGGGGTCCTCTTCGCCCGCCAGCGGGTAGGGGCCGACGCCGAGCATCCCGTTCTCTGACTGCAAAACGACCTCGATGCCCGGCGGAACGTGGTTGGCCACCAGCGTGGGCAGCCCGATCCCCAGGTTGACGTAGAAGCCGTCGCGCAGCTCCCGGGCCACGCGGCGGACGATCCGCTCGCGCTTGGTTGCGCCGGCGTCGGGCGCCGCGGGTGAAGTGTGCCGGGGATTCTGTAAAGTGGACATGCCGTAAATGCCTCCCGCCGTTTTCAATATACGGGCTCGATCTCTTCTGCGCGGAACGCTGCTGGTCCTCGTCAGCCTCGTCGTGGCCCTGCTCTGCGGGGGATTTCCGCATGTGCACCCCTCGGCCTGGCTCATCCTGCCTGCGGCCGCAGCGGTGCTCGGCACCGTAGACACCACACGCTGCCTGCGGCGGAAATGGAGTTTCTATCACGGAGGCGTTCTGTTGCTGCTCTATGCGGACGTGCTGGTGCTGGCTCTGATTTTCTTTCTGCTGCTCTATCCGTGGGCGAAGTGGCTGCAGTGACGGCAGCGGAGAAGCGGTCAGCTACGACGCAGTCAGCGCTGCGGTTTCCATCTGTTGCAGTGATTCTGCATAGGGATGCCGGAGCACGCCGCGCTCCGTGATGATGGCCGTCACGTAGCGTGCCGGGGTCACGTCGAAGGCGGGGTTTTCAATGCCGACTCCGTTTGGGGTCAGCTGCTTTCCGGCGTGGTGGGTCACCTCCCTGGGCGACCTCTGCTCGATGGGGATAGCGTCGCCGGTGGAGGTTTTCAGGTCGATGGTGGACCAGGGCGCGGCGACAAAGAACGGGATGCCGTGCTCCTTCGCAAGAATCGCGACGTTGTACGTCCCGATCTTGTTGGCGACGTCGCCGTTGGCGGCGATGCGGTCGGCTCCCACGACGACCGCCTGGATTTTGCCCTGGCGCATCAGGCTCGCAGCCATGTTGTCGCACAGAACCGTAGTCGGAATGCTGTCGTGCATCAGCTCCCACGCGGTCAGCCGCGCCCCCTGCAGGAATGGCCTGGTCTCATCGGCGTAGACGTGGATCTCGTGGCCCTGCTCGACCGCGGAACGAATGACCCCGAGGGCTGTACCGTAGCCGCACGTCGCCAGGGCTCCTGCGTTGCAGTGAGTCAGAACGCCTCCACGCTGCGGCAGGAGCGCCGCGCCATGGGCCCCCATCTGCCGGCATGCCTGAATGTCTTCTTCGTACATGGCCTGCGCTTCGGCGATCAGCCCGTCGCGAACCGTGGCCGGCGTGGCGCCCGATTGTGCTGCCAGTTCGGCAAAGCGGCTTTTCATGCGCTCGATCGCCCAAAACAGGTTCACAGCGGTCGGGCGCGTGGCCGCAAGGGTGCTGCACATAGTCTCGAATTCCGCAGCCAGGACGGGAACCGTCGCGGCCGGGCTTCTGCTCACGCCCAGCGCGAGGCCCATCGCCGCCGAGACGCCGATAGCCGGAGCGCCGCGCACGACCATAGTGGTAATCACGTCCGCTACCTGCTGGTAACTGGTGGCGAGAACGTATGTTTCTTCAAGGGGCAGGCGGGTCTGATCGAGAAAGCGGACGCCGTCGGCGGTCCATTCAAGCGTGGGGATCATCGACTCCAGTGTAACGGGCTGGGTGGGCCCAGCCAAAACCCGTCTTCGCCCTCTGCATTGTCGAGGGTGGAATCAACGCTGAAACTCCCGTCGCAGCAATTTCGTCGAAAGTTTTTCGCAGAATCATTGCAGGGATGTTAAAGTTTTTTCGCGCCGGTTTTCGCCGGGAGGGCGCTGTCGTCTGCCTGCCGCGTTCGGCAAATGATCCTGAGAAGAGGCCCGAATTGTCTGATTCACCGCGTGAATTGAGCGGAAAGAAAACGCGAACGAAACTCCAGTGTCCCAATTGCAGACAGGAACACCTGGCTCGCATTGCCCGCCACGGGTTCCTGCGTGAAAAACTATACCCCCTGTTTGGATTCTTCCCCTGGGAATGCGCAATTTGCCGGAGACAGTTTCTGATCCGCAAGCGCGGCGGCAGCTATCGCCGCATACCCAGCCCCAGCGCTCCGGCCAGGGAGCAAATTCCTTCCACTGAGCAGCAATCGTCCCGTTAGCTCACTGGATGGCAGCCCCAAATCTCCGTTCGATTTCCCCGGCTGCGGCTCGAATTGCGTCGAGTGGGCCGAGCGCCGGCAGGTTCGCCCCCAGGCGTTCCAGCTCGGCGACCGCCAGCTCAGTGGCGATGTTGCCCACCAGCGCATCCTGCGCGAAGGGGCACCCCCCGAACCCTCCCACAGCCATATCGAAGCGCCGGCACCCGGCCCGATACGCGGCCGCGATCTTTGCCGCGACGTCGGCGGCGCGCGCGTGCAGATGGACTCCGATCTCAATGCCATCCTCGATCGAGCCCAGCACCGCGCTCATCAGCTGCGCGACCTGCTGTGCGCTGGCCACGCCCACGGTGTCGGCGAGCGAGATCTGTGTGACCCCGGAGTCGGCCAGCAGGTCGCAGGCCGCCACCACCTCGTCAGCGTCCCACGCGTCGCCGTAGGGATTGCCGAAGGCCATGGAGATGTAGGCGACCACCCCCAGCCCGGCCTGGAATGCTGCCTGGCTGATCGCGTCCAGCACCTCCAGCGAGTCCTCAGGGGTCTGGTTCTGGTTGCGGTGCAGGAATTCGGGCGAGATGGAGTAGGGAAATCCCAGAGTTGAGACAGCGCCGGATTCGACCGCGCGCTGGGCGCCTTTCTCGTTCACGACAATCCCGATAATCTCCACATCGCCAGGTGGGTCGAGCAGTTCAAGAACCTGCTCGGAATCGGCCATCTGCGGGACAGCCTTCGGAGAAACGAAAGAAACCGCGTCGATATGGCGAAAGCCGGCGGCGATGAGCGTTCGGAGGTAGTCGGCCTTGACCTCGGCCGGGATGGCTTTAGGCAGCGCTTGCCAGGCATCGCGCGGGCACTCGATGATTTTGACCCGGTCGTTCATGGCGTGAGAGCGAGATCCTGGTTGTTGCAGCCCGCGGGCCCATCCTTCAGCTGAGCGCGGCCAGACGGCGAGCGGCTGCTCCGAACAGGCAGGAACAGGATACAGGGACTCTGATCTCGATCAGAAAGCAATGCGCCAGCGCAGCGTGAAGTCGGCGCAGAGCAGCAGCCCGTACGGGATCAGCGCGAGGCCCGTCCACGCACGCCAGCGTGGCCGCAGCAGCGTGGAGACAAAAAAGGCCGTCGCCATCAGCGTCACGGCCGAGTTCCACCGCGATACCCAGTCGTAGGCGCTGGACTGGATGGCAAAGAGCATGTCCCAGGCGGAGCGCGGCGGCAGATGGAAGATCACCGGTCCCGAAGCCAGGGATCCATGCAGCCACAACGCCAGCTCGAGCGTGCAATAAGCGAGCGACGGCAGGGACAGCGCAGCCAGCGGCAACAGCAGCAGGAAGAAGGCCCGATCCGAATTCTCAAGACGACGGACGGCCTCAGACATTGGCTTCCATTCGTTGGATGCTCAACTCCTTTGCGAGTGGTGGGCAAAGTAACAGGTAAAAATCGTCGGGGGTGGAGCGGTTATCCTGGTGCCAGTCGGAGTAGAGCAGGCGGAGCCCAAGAATGCTCTCTTCGCAAGGCAGGCGCTCGTAACGCTCCTGAAACTGCCGCTGGCGCGCGCTCAGGGCGATCAGTTCGTGCGTAACCGGAAACGAGCGCAGCTCGTTGGGCGGCACGACAAAGGCGGAGAGCGGGCGCTCGATGGCCAGATGCTCCTCATTGCGCAGCCACAGCCGGTAGCCGCCCAGGCGAAAGGAGCGCTCGCCGTCGTTCCATACGTCGACGACGATCTGCGGCCATGCGACGGAGCTGTAAACGTGATCTCCGGTCCCGGGGCGATCGCGCCGGTAGGTGACCGTCAGGGGCCGCCCCGTGAACCGGTCAGCGGTCTCCGCACGAATGCCCATCCAGAAGCGCGGCTGAACCGTAATCCGGGCCTGCCACTGCTCGCGCTGCAGCGCGATCGCAGCCTCGGCGGCCGCCAGCGAACGGCGGGACACGTGGAGATAGGTCAGCGTCACGGCGGCGGTGATCACCGAGGCGAAAAAGGTGAACAGCGCGCCGAGGGCGAGCGCGAAGGTGTCTCCCCGGCGATGCCACTCCACCAGGAAGATCAGCACCAGCACGCCGCACAGCAGGGTGAGGGCGATCAGGGCGATCAGAAAGCGCAGGCGAAGCTGGGTCACCACCATTCGCGCCAGCATGCGATGCCGGATCATCTGAGGTTGCGCTTTTCGGGGCCGAACATGATGGTGGCTACCTGAGGTGAGAGAAGGCCACGATGACCAGCAGCCCGCTGAAATGCGCTGCCAGCCCGATGCAGAACGCCCTCAGGAACCTCTCGGCGCGAAACGTGACCGTCATCAGCACGCCGTACAGGGGGAACTGGAGGTAAAGGAGCCATTGCGTCAGCCGGCTGCTGATGCTGCTGGAGAGATGAAGCACCGGGTCGTTCACCACCATGATCCACGGATAGAGAAGCGAGAAAATCTTCGGGCCCTCGAGCGCAAGGACGTCGGCGAACCGAACGATAAACGGATCGAGAATGAGGCAGAGAAGCAGCGGCCAGAAGGCGTGCGAGCCCGCGTTCCAGAAGTGAGTCTTTTTCTTCGTGCTGTCGCGCTTCTTAGCATCTCCGGATTTGGATTTACGCGCTCGCACCGCCGTACTCGATGCCATGAGTGCAGCATACCTCCACATCCGGCAAATTGAACCATTCCGGGTATATAGAGGGTTACGTCAGTAAGATTTTGACATAAGCGCTGCTCATCATTCCATCCGCAACGCCTCCATGGGCTGAACCGACGCCGCGCGGCGAATCGGAAGCACCGCCGCCAGAATTCCCGCGCTCGCCAGCGCCAGGGCCATCAGCGCCAGCAACCCGGCCTGATGGCTGAAGTGGATCATCACCACCGACCCGATCAGCCGCTGGGCAGCCCAGGTAAGCGCAAAGCCCGCCACGATCCCCGCTGCCAGCAGGACCGATACCCGCCGCAGCACCAGCCCCGCCACTCCGCCCCGCGACGCTCCCAGCGCCATGCGGATGCCGATGTCCCGCGTGCCCAGTTCCACTTCGTGGCTGATCAATCCGTACAGGCCGATCAGAGCCAGCACGACGGCCAGCGCGGCGAAGATGCCGAAGAGCCAGCTTTCCATGCGCTGCATCACCAGCTGATCGGCGATGATTTCGTCGATCGTCTCCGGTGCGCGGAAGGGCAAGGTCGGGTCCATCTGGTGGAAGACCTCACGCAGCGCCGGAATCACCGCGTGCGGATCGCCGTCCGTCCTGACCACGAGATTCGTCTGCATCAGGAGACCGGCCGCGAGATCCTGCGGCACCTCGGAGTAGAGGTAGTCCATCTCCGGCATAGGCTGCTCCATCAGGTCCTGTCGAACATCGGTGACTACGCCGGCGATATGGGTCTTCTCATCGGCTTTGTCGCTGTCGTCGAGATGCTGCCCCACAGGATTGAGGCCGGAAGGCAGGAACTTCTTCACGAATGCCTGGTTCACCACAATCGTCGCCGACTTGTTGCCGGGAACATCCAGAGCCGGAGACAGGAGACGGCCGCTCAGCAGCCGGATGCCCATGACGTCGAAATAACCCGGCGAAACGTAGCGGTCTTCAGCCAGCGTAACCTCGTTCGGCGGCGTGGGCGGCTGGCCGGTAATGTGAATCTCTGAATTCCATCCCCAGCTTTGCAGGGGAACGAGATTGATGACGCCGGCCGCCCGCACGCCCGGCAGGTGAGCGACGCGGTCCAGCATGGGCTCGTAGAAATCGGCCCAGGCGTTGTGATTCTGGTAGCGGGCCGGCGACAGATCGATTTCCGCGGCCAGCACGTGGCGGGCGTCAAAGCCCACATCGGTGGCCCGGTAACCGGCGATCACCCGCAGCAGCACGCCGGCGACCACCAGCAGCGCCAGCGAAAGTGCGACCTGGCTGACGATGAAGACCGAACGCAGCCGGTGTTGCCCCCGCGATGTGCCCGCAGAGCCGCCGCTGCGCAGCGCGTGGTTGGGATCGGCTCCGGAAAGGCGCAGAGCCGGATAAAGCGATGCCGCGATGCTGGTAGCTACTGAGATCGCCAGCGCTGCGGCCAGCACGATCAGGTTCATCTGCACATCCGCGCCGCGCGACAGCGCATGCACCAGGAAGCTGCGCAAAGCCGCCAGCAGCAGCGCCGCCAGCCCCACACCGCCCGCCGCTCCCAGGGCCGCCAGCAGCAGGCTTTCCGTCAGGATTTGCCGGATCAGCCGCCGCCGATTCGCGCCCACCGCCGCGCGCAGAGCGATTTCGCGCTCCCGCCGCACGCCGCGCGCCAGCAGCAATCCGGCCACGTTGACGCAGCCGATCAGCAGCACGGCCAGCACCGCAGCCGACAGTACCCACAGCGCTCCGGTCACCCTGCCCTCGACGAACTCAGTGAGGCCGATGAGCTCGAGCCTGCGCCCGCCATCGGTATCGGGATAAGCGCGGCCGAGATTCGCCATGACCGTGTTGAGTTCCACCTGTGCCTGCGCGCGGCTGATGCCGGGCTTCAGACGGCCGATCGTCTGCAGCCAGTGGTCGCCCCGGCGATTGAGCAGCTGCGGATCCGGATGCAGCGGGGTGTAGATCGCATGCCGCGCGCTGAGCGGATAGCGAAAGCCCGCCGGCATCACCCCAATGCAGACGTAAGGATGGCCGTTGAGATCGATGGTGCGGCCCACCACGTCCTTGCGCCCGTTGAAGTTGGTCTGCCAGACGTCGTAGCTGAGCACCGCGACATCGTTCCTGCCCGGCTGGTCTTCGCCGGGACTGTAGGTGCGCCCCAGCAGCGGCGCTACGCCAAACACGTCGAAGAAGTCGTCCGATCCCTGCACCCAGCGCAGCGCCACCGGCCCCGTGGGAGTTTCCAGATTCACGCCCTGATACGACGAGACACCGGAGAGCGCGGCGAAGACGTGGCTCTGGGCGCGGAAATCCTGGAAGCTCGGCCACGAAAAGGGCTGTGTGTAGCCTTCGTGAGAGAGCGTCTGCGGGAGAAATATCCGATCCGGCTGACTGAACGGCAGCGGCCGAAGAACGACCGCGTCGACGACGCTGAAGATCGCCGTTGCGGCGCCCGCGCCCAGCGAAAGCGTAAGAACCGCGACAATCGCAAAACCGGGAGCCTTGCGCAGCTGCCGCAGGGCGTAGCGAACATCCTGAAGGAGCGTTTCCATAAGCCGGAACCTCTCGGAGACATACGCAAAGACAGCCAAACGCCGATGTAATTTTCCTGTGAAAAAAACGATAGCGCAGATCGGGTGTCTCAGGAGCCGCGTTCCGTTCGCAGTCCCGGAAATTGCCCTCTATTACCTGCGTACCCCACCCACCACCGATTCTCCTTGCCTTCTTCTCCCCATCCGCCTAACTTAGAAGTCAGGAAAGCTCTGTCCTATCGACAGAGCTTTTTCCTTTTAGCCCCGCTTCTTGCTTTTGCGGTGCTCTGAGCTCTGATTACAGGTGCACCCGGCCCAGGCCGGACCGCTGCGCGCTCTTTGAAAAAATCGACCGCTAGCCGTTCCAAAACGGGACTCTGGCCATGATGTCAACCTGGTAACCACCCAGCGGACCCAGCAGAATCAATTACTTGCAGAGTCGACCCTGGGGGAGGGGGGGTACCCCCTGACAACTTCAGGTCAGGTCTGCAGGATCCCGGGATTGAACTTCGGCACATCCGGGTTCAACGCCGCAGCTTCCAGTGCCAGCATCAGCGCATCGCGGGTCTTCGCGGGGTCGAGGATCGCGTCCACCCACAACCGCGCCGCGGCGTAGCGGCAGTCGGTCTGCTCGTCATACGTCTTTTTCGTGGAGGCGAGCAGTTCCTGCTTCTCTTCCTCGCTCAGCTTGCGTCCGTCGCGCTCGAGCTGCCGGATGCGGATCTCCACCAGCGTATTCGCGGCCGAGTCGCCGCTCATCACCGCGTAGCGCGCCGTCGGCCACGCGAAGATGAAGCGCGGATCGTAGGCCTTGCCGCACATGGCGTAATTCCCGGCACCGAACGATCCCCCGATGATGACGGAGATCTTCGGCACGACCGAATTGGCGACGGCGGTGACCATCTTCGCGCCGGAGCGAATGATGCCGCTCCACTCCGCATCGCGCCCGACCATGAAACCGTTGACGTCGTGCAGGAAAATCAGCGGAATAAGGTTCTGATTGCAGTCCAGAATGAATCGCGCGGCCTTGTCGGCGCTCTCTGCATAAATCACGCCGCCGAATTCCATACGCTTTTCGCCCTCGTGGCTGGTCTGGGACTGCGGGACCTTCTGATTGGCGACGATTCCGACCGCGTAGCCCCCGATGCGTGCGTATCCGCAGAGGAGGGTCCGGCCATATCCCGGGCGGTACTCGTCGAACTCGCTGCGGTCGACGAGGCGCGCGATCACCTCACGCATGTCGTAGCTGTTCACTGCGGCTCTGGCTGGGTTGGGATCGAGAAGTCCGTAGAGATCGTCAGCCGCGTAGCGCGGAGCGTCGGCCTCGGGGTCATACACTGCACGATCGAACGGCGCGCGCGCGGGATGGCCGAGGCGCGCGACCAGCGAACGCAGGCGCGCGATGCAGAGATGGTCGTTGGGCTCCTTGAAGTCGACGGTGCCGGAGATTTCCGCGTGCATCGTTGCCCCGCCCAGCTCTTCAGCGGAATATTTCTGCCCGATGGCGGCCTGAACCAGCGCAGGCCCGGCAAGGAACAGCCCGCTGCCCTCGGTCATCAGTACCTGGTCAGTCATAACCGGGAGATAGGCGCCGCCGGCCACGCACATGCCCATGATGGCCGTGATCTGCGGGATGCCCATCGCCGACATCACCGCGTTGTTGCGGAAGATCCGGCCGAAGTCGTCCT
>Ga0335074_10003542_pt1 | contig 21408 bp, 18 predicted proteins | sample Lox_Sample_23_FD_206715 | JGI IMG/M metagenome (GOLD analysis project Ga0335074, IMG submission 206715) | Soil microbial communities from Loxahatchee National Wildlife Refuge, Florida, United States - Lox_Sample_2.3 | ecosystem: Environmental > Terrestrial > Soil > Wetlands | place: USA... | reverse complement strand
CGGCGAGACCCCCTCGCCCCAGCCCTCTCCCCCGATTCCGGGGGAGAGGGAGAAATATTTCACCTGTGTCACGAACGGACGCTTCAAGGGCGGGTGGACGACACGCCATTACGGCGAGCCCGATAAGGGCATTCACGCCGTCCAGCTCGAACTCGCCATACGCGGTTATATGGATGAGCCGGATCAGCCAACGCCGGAGAACTGGCCGACTCAATATGATCCCGAACGCGCCGCGCCGATGCGCGCGGTCCTGCAACAAATTCTCGAAACCTGTCTCAGCTTTGCGAGCTCATCATGACGCGAATCGACAATGCCCGTTCCATCCGCGCGCCGCGCGGACCCGAACTGAATGCAAAGAGCTGGCTCACCGAAGCGCCGCTGCGCATGCTGATGAACAATCTCGATGCGGAAGTCGCCGAGAAGCCGGAAGAGCTTGTCGTCTATGGCGGCATTGGCCGCGCGGCGCGCGACTGGGAAAGCTTCGACCGGATCGTTGCCGCGCTGAAGCGGCTCGAAGGTGACGAAACATTGCTGGTGCAGTCGGGCAAGCCGGTCGGCGTGTTCAAGACCTATCCCGATGCGCCGCGTGTGCTGATCGCCAATTCCAATCTCGTGCCGCACTGGGCCGATTGGGACAATTTCAACGCGCTCGACCGCAAGGGCCTGATGATGTACGGCCAGATGACGGCGGGCAGCTGGATTTATATCGGCAGCCAGGGCATCGTCCAGGGCACCTATGAAACATTCGCGGAGCTTGGACGTCGTCATTATAATGGATCGCTTGCCGGACGCTGGATTCTGACCGCCGGCCTTGGCGGCATGGGCGGCGCACAGCCGCTCGCCGCAGTGATGGCCGGTGCCTCGATGCTCGCCATCGAATGCCAGCCGTCGCGCGTCGAAATGCGCCTGCGCACCAAATATCTCGACGCACGGGCCTCGTCGCTCGACGAGGCGCTGCAAATGATGGAGCGTTCGACGCACGAACGAAAACCAATGTCCGTCGGTCTACTTGGCAACGCGGCCGAGATACTTCCCGAACTGGTGCGCCGAGGCGTGCACCCGGATGCCGTAACCGATCAGACATCGGCGCATGACCCGGTGAATGGTTATCTGCCGAATGGCTGGACCTTGGCGCAATGGGAACAGGCGCGCGGGAGCAATCCGAAATCCGTCGAACGCGCCGCGAAACATTCCATGGCGGAGCATGTGCGCGCCATGCTCGCATTCCACCATATGGGAGTTCCGACTGTTGATTACGGCAACAATATCCGCCAGATGGCGAAAGACGAAGGTGTAACCGATGCCTTCGATTTTCCGGGCTTCGTTCCCGCCTATATCCGCCCGCTGTTCTGTCGCGGCATCGGACCGTTCCGCTGGTGCGCGCTCTCGGGCGATCCGGAGGATATTTTCCGTACGGATGCGAAGGTGAAAGAATTACTTCCCAAAAACACGCATCTGCACAACTGGCTCGACATGGCGCGCGAGCGCATTAGCTTCCAGGGACTGCCCGCGCGCATCTGCTGGATCGGGTTGGGCGACCGTCACCGTGTCGGCCTCGCATTCAACGAGATGGTGGCGCGCGGCGAGTTGAAAGCGCCGATCGTCATCGGCCGCGATCATCTCGATTCGGGCTCCGTCGCCTCGCCGAACCGTGAGACCGAAGCTATGAAAGACGGTTCGGACGCGGTGTCCGATTGGCCGCTGCTGAATGCGCTGCTCAATTGTGCGAGCGGCGCCACCTGGGTTTCGATCCACCACGGCGGCGGCGTCGGCATGGGCTTCTCGCAACATTCCGGCATGGTGATTGTCTGCGACGGCACGGAGGAAGCCGGCCGCCGCATCGCTCGCGTGCTGTGGAACGACCCCGCCACCGGCGTCATGCGCCACGCCGATGCGGGATATGAGGACGCCCTCGCCTGCGCGAGGGAACATGGCCTCGATCTGCCGGGAATTACATGATAGTCTGTGCGCCTGTCCGGCGGATGAAACGGATCGCGTATCGTTATTTCTCCGGAATGCCGCTCTCGGTGTGACAGTTCCTGTCAGGGGGAGATGACAAAATGCCGGTGCGGGTCGCTACCATACGGTTCCAGACGTTTTTTTGCGCAACAGAGCGGCAATGTTTCTCGCGGCCTTGTGCGTCCTGGAATCTGGTTTGCAGGCAAATGCCAAACCCACATTCACGACGTTCAACCCCGGCGGGGCTTACGGCACGGATGCGAGCGCGATCAACGACTCGGGCACGGTTGCGGGAAGTTATGGGTGCACGTCCCTGCAGGACCACGGCTTTGTGCGGAGCGCCAATGGAGGGATCGCGACATTTGACGTTCCGCTATCACATTCCACCGATGCCGAAGACTTGAATAACAATGGATTGACCACGGGAAAATACGAGTACCATGGCATTTTCGTGGGCTTCGTGCGGACCCCGCAGCCTGGAAATCGGCCGCAGTTCGCTGTGCAGAAGCCCGACACTCCGAACCCGCAGTGAAACAGGAAAGCTCCAGCCGGTTCTGCGCAATTTACAATCGGATCGGCAACCCTGTTGCCGGATAACTAATTCGATGTTGCCCCCTTAACAGATTATTTACTCTTAGGTCGCCGCCGACCACCAACGGGTCACTGCACGCCCATTTTTCTGGACCGAAACTTGCATCGAATGCCGTGCAAGTGGGTCGCGTCGCCGGTTTGTTTCGAGACGAAACACGGCACGCACAAACCAGGCAGGGAGCAGGTGCGATGAAAAAATCCCGGACACGGAATATCTGGTCCGCAGTTGCAGGCACGGCAGCGATCGAATTCGCCTTCCTTGCCCTGCCGTTCGCGAGCCTATCGACGGCCGCTTTCGAAGCCGGCCGGGCCGCGTGGACACTTGAAGCGTTGCAGGACAGCGCGATCCAGGGCGCGCGGTGCATCGGCGTAAAGGCAAATTCCTGTTTTTCGTCGGGTGCGTTCAGTGCCGCTTCCGCGATTGCCCATATCCAGAACGTCGCAAATGCCTGGGGCGTCTCGCTGCCGAGCAGCGCTGTCACGGTCACGCAGAATACGAGCTGCGGCAATGTCCCCGGCTTTTCCGAAGTCCGGATTTCGTACCCATTCTCGTCGGTTGCTGGAAATCTCGTCCCGGCATTGAACAACGTTCCGCTGTCGGCATCGTCCTGCTTTCCGAACAACTCGTAACGCTGTTTTCGCCAGGGGCCGAGAGTCCGGTTCAGCCCGCCAGCGCCTGGTCGAGATCGGCGATCAGGTCGTCGGAGTCCTCGATGCCGCAGGATAGGCGGACGAGGGAATCGGAGATACCCGATTTCTCACGCAATTCGGCCGGCAACGAAGCGTGAGTCATGATCGCGGGGTGCTCGATCAAGCTTTCCACCCCGCCAAGGCTCTCCGCAAGCGTGAACAGCCGGCAGCGCTCGAGGAAACGCCGCGTGCCCGAAAGATCCCGTTTCAGCACAACCGTCACGATGCCGCCGTAAACCCGCATTTGCTCTTTTGCGAGCGCGTGTTGTGGATGACTTTCGAGGCCCGGATAGATTACCCGCGCAACATCGCTGCGCGTTTCGAACCAGCGCGCGATCTTGAGCGCATTTGTGCAATGTCGCTCCATGCGAAGCGCCAAAGTCTTCACACCGCGCAAGGCAAGAAAACTGTCGAATGGGCCCTGGATGGCGCCGACGGCGTTCTGCAGGAATTTCAAACGGTCCGCGAGTTCAGGATTCTCGCCCACGACGGCAACGCCGCCTACGATATCGGAATGCCCATTCAGATATTTGGTCGTGGAATGCAGGACGATATCAAATCCGAGTTCGAGCGGCCGCTGAACATAAGGGCTCGCGAAGGTATTATCCGCGGCGGCAAGGATTCCCCTGCGCCGCGTGAGGCGCGCGATCGCTTCGAGATTAGCGAGTCGCAGGAGCGGATTGGTCGGCGTCTCCACCCAGATCATTTTCGTATTTGGCCGGAGCGCGCTCTCGATCGCCGACGGATCGCTCATGTCGACGAAGGTGAAATCCAGACCCGCCGAGCGCCGCCGCACCCTCTCGAACAGACGAAACGACCCGCCATAGATATCGTCGCTTGCTACAACATGGCTGCCCGTTTCGAGCAGGTCGAGCACGGTGGCGATGGCGGCGAGGCCGGAGGCAAAGGCGAAACCGGCCGTGCCGGTTTCGAGATCGGCGATACAGCGTTCGAAGGCCGCGCGCGTCGGATTCTCGCTGCGCGCATAATCGTAGCCCTTGTGCACTCCAGGGCTCTCCTGCGCGTAAGTCGAGGTCGCATAAATCGGTACCATGACGGCGCCTGTCATCGGGTCGTGATGCTGCCCGCCGTGAATTGTGCGCGTCGAAAAGGCAAGGCGATTGCGGCCGGACGTCATGGACTTTTCCGCAGATGGTTGAGGAGATCGACACGGGTAATGAGCCCGACAAACTTTGGTCCGTCCAGCACTATGGCAACTTCATTGCGCTCGAACAGGCGGCGCAACGAGTCGAGCCTGTCCGTAACCTGCATGGTATGCAGATCGCGTGTCATCGCCGCATCGACCCGCGCCCGAAACCGTTCGGCGCGGTCGGCGTCGGCGCCTTCCACGAAAGCGAGAATGTCGCTCTCATCCAGAATGCCCACGACGTTGTTGTTCTCGATGACCGGCAATTGCGACACATCGGCATCGCGCATGCGGTTATAGGCGATCAGCAGCGTGTCCGAAGGGCCGACCGTTACCGTGCCGCCCCGATCGAAGCGTCGCGCGATAAGATCGCGCAGATCGCCATGCAATTCGCGGTCGGCCAGCCCCTGCTCCAGCACCCAGATGTCATTATATATTTTGGAAAGATATTTGTTGCCGCTGTCCGGGATAAGCGTCACGACGCGTTGCGGCGTCGTCTGCTCGCGGCAATATTTCAGTGCCGCGGCAAGCAGCGTGCCCGAGGACGAGCCGCCGAGAATGCCTTCTTTGGAAAGAAGCGCGCGCGCCGCCTCGACCGCCTCGCGATCCGAGATGGAATAGGCGCGATCGACGAGCGCCATGTCCGCGTTGGCCGGGATGAAATCCTCGCCGATGCCTTCCGCCGTCCAGCTTCCGGCCTGCACCATTTCGCCCGTGCGCACATAGGGCGCGAGAATCGATCCCTGGGGATCGGCAAGGATGATTTGTATGTCCGGCTGTACGCTGCGCAAGTAGCGGCCGATGCCGGTCAGCGTGCCGCCCGAACCGACGCCCAGAACGATCGCCTGCAGGTCATGGTCCATCTGTTCCCAGATTTCGGGACCGGTTGTTTCTTCGTGCGCCTTGGGATTGGCCGGGTTGGCGAACTGATTGACGTACCAGGCGCCCATTTCGTGGGCGAGCCGCTCGGCCACGTCCTGGTAATAATCGGGATGGCCCTTGCCGACATCCGAACGGGTGATGCGCACTTCGGCGCCGAGCGCGCGCAGATGCTGGATTTTCTCGCGCGCCATCTTGTCGGGTACCACAAGCAGAACATGGTAGCCCTTTAGCACACCGGCCTGGGCAAGCCCGAGGCCGGTATTGCCGGCCGTCGCCTCGATGATCGTATCGCCCGGTTTGATGCGGCCTTCGCGCTCGGCGGTTTCGATCATGGCAAGCCCGATGCGGTCCTTTATCGAACCTCCAGGATTCTGGTTTTCGAGCTTGGCGAAGAGCCGGCACGTTCCGGTATCGAACCGCGTCAGCTCGACCATAGGCGTATTGCCGATCAGCTCAAGCGCGGAGCGCGCGGGCTGCCTGCGGGTGATCTCCGCCATTGTTGAATTCCTGCCGTCTTGATGCGGGCGCCAGCCTAGCCCAAAACCCCCTGCCCGCGCCCGCTTGTATTGGGGGCCGGCAGGGAAGTCACGGATGAATTTTGTCAGCGATAATGCCTGGGGCGCGGCACCGGAGATGTTGGAATCGCTCGCAGCGGCGAATTCGGATGCGGCACCCTCCTATGGCGATGACGCGTGGACGGAACGGTTGACCGTGGAGTTGAGCAGGATTTTCGGGCGTCCGGTCGCCGCCTTTCCGGTCATCAGCGGCACGGCCGCGAATGCGCTGGCATTGGCAACCATTGCGCCGCCCCATGGCGCGATTCTGTGCCACGAGTGCGCGCATCTCGTGACCGATGAGTGCGGCGCGCCGGAATTCTTTACCCATGGCGCGCGACTCGCGACGCTTCCGGGCCGCGATGGCAAACTCGAACCGGACCTCATCGAAGCTACGCTCGCCCGGTTCGCCTGCGGCTCTGTGCACAGCTCCCAGCCTGCCGCAGTGAGTATCACCGAAGCTACGGAATGCGGCACGTGTTACCGGCCGGAAGAAATCGCGGCGATTGCCAGTGTCGCGCAACGCCACGGCCTCAGGCTGCACATGGACGGCGCGCGATTTGCCAATGCCGTCGCCTTTCTCGGTTGCCGGCCAGCCGAGGTCACCTGGAAAGTCGGCGTAGATGTGCTTTCATTTGGCGGCACAAAGAATGGCGCGCTCGCAGCCGAAGCCGTCATCTTTTTCAATCCCCCTGACGCGCGCGACTTCGAGTACCGGCGCAAGCGTTCGGGTCATCTCCTGTCGAAAATGCGGTTCGTATCCGGCCAGCTTATTTGTTCGCTCGAAGAGGACCGCTGGCTTCGCTGGGCCGGACGGGCTAATGCAGGTGCTCGCGCGCTGGCGGAGGGCTTGCAGGGAATAACCGGCGTGGAGATCGCCTATCCGGTCGAAGCCAATGCCGTCTTTGCGCGGCTGCCGGATGAGAAGATCCGGCGGCTGCGCGCGGCAGGTGCTGGTTTCTTTGACTGGGCGGCGTCCAGCTCGGGCCGCACGCTGGTGCGGCTGGTCACGTCGTTTGCCACTCCCGAAGCAGAGATAGAACGCTTCCTCGAAACCGTCCGAGCTTAGGGCGGCCGGAACCAATCACCGTTTGTCACGGCCTTCACCTGCCAGTCGTGACAAAGTGTCGGCCCTCAGATACGGCCGATGAGCGTCAGCGAGCCTTCTTCCGAGGTGTTGCCCGAGTTCGCATAGAGATAATCGAAGCTTAGGCCCAGCGACCAGGCACCTGTGGAGAGCGAGAGACCGCCGCCGGCCACGGCGTTTCCGGGCGACGGCTTGGGTCCGCTGATCTTGAACTGGTCGATCGGCGTTACGTCGATGAAATTCGCTGTCACGCTTTCCGCGCCGTTGGCGAAATCATAGCGGTAGCCGGCCCGCGCCTCCGGCTGGAGCAGGAAATCCCCAAGATTGATATCGTCGCGCGTGTCCACGCCCGCGAACATGCGCGCCGAAGCAGCGTAGTCCGGATTTACATGGAGATCGAAGCCGTTTTCGTCCTCGGCGAGGCCGACGCCCGCAGTCCGGTCGGTATAACCCTCCTGCCGCAGGGCAAGCCCATCTATACTGATCTGCGGCATTACCGCGGCACCGATCACATTATATTGGAGGCCCGCCGTCGCGCCGCCTGCCATATATTCCGCCGGACGCGAATTGGTTGCGGTGCGGGTAAAACCCGTCAGATCGAGCGTGCGCGTGCCGTCGAGATGCGCGTAGCCGACCGAAGCCTGGGTATCGAGAAAGAAGCCGCGCCCGTGCCAGTCGGTATAACCCGTCAGCATGTACCATTCCGACTCGGTCTTCTGGTCCAGCGGAGCCTTGCCGCTCTCGCCGCCGGAAAAGAACGTCAACGCACCGCCATAGCGCCCATCCTGCGGGTCGCCCTCGTCGGCGCCGAGCACGAAGCCGAAGCCGGAATCGTCATAACCGGTCCCGGCGGACGTATTATCCTGGTTGAGCCGCTCGACGAATTCCTGCGTCCACATAGTGAGGTCGCCGTCCTGATTGGCGTATTCGCGCAGTACGCGCTGGCGGGCCGCGACCACGTTGGTGGCATCGTCGGTGAGCGAGATCGCGAGCGCGCGCGTGGCGCCTGAAACATCGGGCGCGAAGGCGGCATAAGCGTCCTGTGCCTGCTGTGCGTTTGTGATGTCGTTCAGCATCGCCGCGCCGAGAAGGTTGTCGTTGACCAGTGCGGCGTTGGCGTAAGGAAACATTTTCAGCGCATAGCCGGTAAGACCCAATGTCTCGGGCGATTTCGGCGTCAGATTAAGAACAACCTCGGAATTTCCCGGATTGACACCCGAGCAGGTGCTGCTTCCATTGATATTCCAGGTGCACAGATCGCCCGTGAACAGGAATGGAATCGTGGTTTTGAAGCTGTTGTTGACTTGGTTGAGCTCGGAACCGGAAATGGCAAGCTGGCCGTTGGGCGCGCTGAGCAAATCGACGCGCACGGTCGGATCGTTCTGCAAGCATGTGCTGCCATACACGCAATTGGTTACGAAGCTACCGAAGCTGATATTGACGATTGTATTATTGCCGATCAGCGCACTCTGGCTCTTGATAAGAGGACCATTTTGCGGATTCACGGCTTCGTTGAATGTCTGCGAAACATCAAGGCCGAGGGTTGCGCCGTCCTGAACGTCGAACTTGTCCGCGTACAGGCTGGTCACGCTGGTCGTCCCGAGAACCTGCGCCGTGTTCTCGAGATCCAGTGTTCCACCCTGTTCGACCGTGACATCGACCAGGCTGCCCAGCTTTTCAACCATCGCGCCGATCTCGGTGCCGAAATCTCCGATAGTGACCTGGTCGTCGCCACCTCCGGTCGTACCACCCAAATACAAATTCCCTGTGAGACTGGCCGGCGCTTGCGCCGTTCCTTCGATGGTGACGTTGTCGTTTCCGGTACCCAAATAGACCGAGCCGATAATCTTGCCCGTGTTGTCGAGAGTAACGCCGGTCGTATTGACGGCTAGGTCAATGGCGATTGCCACTTGCTGGTTGTCCGCCAATGTCGTCGTCGTGGCCGAAATCGTGCCGCTGTTTATGATTGTACTCAGTGTTCCCGACTCGTCGAAGATGGCATAGGCCGTAAGCGAAGTGACGAACTGGGGATTTGTCGTCGTCGCAGAAGCGCTGATCGTGCCGCTGTTGTTGATCACCGGCAGATTTCCGTATTCCTCGATGTTGATCGCCGTCGCAGTCCCGGATTCGGGCCCGGAAACGCTCGCCGAGATTGTTCCCCCATTCGACTCGTTCGAATTGGTGAGACCGTTTCCCATGCCTGCCGTGCACGGTCCCGAAGGACTGCCAGGTCCACAGACATAGGCGTAGTCGCCGATGGTCAGCGCATTCGCCGACACAGCGGACTCCTTGGTATTGGTGATGGCGCTGGCCGTGATTGAGCCGCCGTTGAATAGTCCGCCGGTCAGCACCGTAGGTGCTCCCGTTTGAGTCGCGGCGTCCCACGACGCGCCCACGATGCTGAATGTCGTGACGCTTGTATTCGCGTCGGCCGAAGCGCCGCTTATCGTGCCGCGATTGAGGAATGAATACCCCGGGTCTGTCGGATCGCTATAGACACCGATCACGAGCGGCGTGCTCGGCGTCGCATTGCCGATCGTGGGATTGATCAGGACCGTGGGTGCATCGCCGAGCGTGGAAATGACCGAGCGCGTCGTCGTGGTGTCCGATGTGGTACTCGGTCCCGAATTGTAGATACCGCCGCTGACGTTCGCACCTATTCCGAGTGCCGTACCGGCCTGCGGCAAATTGTTGTTATTGGGGTTGGTATTGGAAAGTGACGACGTCGTGCCGTAGGTCTGCAAGGTTCCTTCGTTGATGATGCTGCCGGTGAGATTGCCGAGCGTTTGGATGCCTTCCGCTCCCTCGCCCGTTGCCGTCACGATGCCGCCGGTCTGAATATCTATGTTGCCGGTCATAGTGCCGGCGAGGTTGATGGCGACGACGTTGCCAAGCGTCGTCTTGGTGGAATTGGCCGAGGTCGGCTCGACCGTCAGCGTTCCGCCAATGTCCATATCGCCGACGACGTTTGTGCCGTAGAGCTCGTCGATGCCGTAGGACGCATCACCCTGGACCTTCAGGGTCGAACCCGATTCGAGATTGATCGCGACGGGGGATGTGTCGCCTGCGGGAATGACGCCGGTAAAGGTGCCTTGAGCGGTGTCGGTTTCCGGGCCGGAAATCAATATGCCCGTTTTGCCGGTGCCCCCGCCCGACAAGTCGACCGTGCCCGTCGATTCGAACTCGCCGGTGTTCCCGGTCAAAAGCTCAATGCCGGTGGCGTCCGATATCCCCTTGTAGGAGATCATGCCTTCGTTATTGACGATGGCATCGGAATTGATCGTGACCGCGGGCGTTACGGCCGGATTGGCCGTAATGACGACCGACCCGTTGGTTTCGATCGTAATGTTGCCGTCTGTCTGCGTATTGATCGGCGATGTGACGTGCGTGTCTATGTCGGTATCCGCCAGGGCGGAACCGGACAGCAGAGCGACGGTAGCGGCGGACAGCATTAACGCGCGCTTCTTCAAGGCGTACCTCTCGTGTTCGATCCCCTGGCTTCTGAAGAGCAGTTTCGAGCGGAGCTCTTTCGACTCCGGCACGCCTAAAGCGTCTCACCGCAAGCCCGCGCACCCTTAACAAAACTCCCGACGCCCGCGGGCACGGTCACCATAACCGCATTCTTGAACGGCGCGCTAGGGGGCGTAAAGGGCGTTGCCACCTTGGAATTCCGGCCCGGGCGAAGGTTAACGCACCCGTCAAGACCGGCCCACAAACCCGTAAGGCGATCCGAGAGCCCGTTCGCGGACGGAATATTCCCGGGCCGGACACAAAAAAAGGGCACCGGAGATCCGGTGCCCGACGGGAATCTTCCTCCCGGAAAAGCTTAGGCGGCGCGGGCCTTGCCCTCGATCACCTTCACGTCGCCGCCATTGATCTGAATGCGGCGGGGCTTCTGCTCGTCCGGAAGGATTCGCTCCAGTTCGATATGGAGCAATCCGTTCTCGAGCTTGGCGCCCCGGACTTCGACATTCTCGGCCAACTGGAAACGACGCTCGAAGGCGCGCCCGGCAATGCCCTGATAGAGATAGGACTTGCCCTCGCCGATCTCTTCACGCTTGCCCTGGACCGTCAGCACGCCTTCGCGCACCTCGACGTTCAGTTCCTTTTCGCCAAAACCGGCAACCGCAAGCGTGATCCGGTAATGGGTCTCGTCCGTGCGTTCGATGTTATAGGGCGGATAGGTCTGGGCGCTGTCGTATTGCGGCACCGAGTCGAGAAGGTCGAACAGCCGATCAAAGCCGACGGTCGACCGAAAGAGGGGAGAAAAATCAAATCCACGCATGTACACATCCTCCTGAAGAAGCGAAGTGGGTTTGGTCCGCTCACATGAGCCGGACCCTCTCTGCCGGGACGCCAACCGGCCTCTCCCGACGTGCAGCAAGTAGGGTCCAGCCGCCGGTTTTCAAGAGGCGCGGCGGTCTCGTGCCAGCATGCGGCCCCGCGGTTGTACCGCGCGCCTTCGCATGCTCATATCGCCGGAGTCCCCGCCATAGCAAAGAAAGGAAATTCCGATGAGCTCCGAACAGGTCGAAAAAATCATCACGCAAATGGGCAATACCATCGGCGCGGATTCGGGATTGGGCGGCACGGTCAAGCTCGATTTCGGGGAAGCCGGAAGTGTGTTCATCGACGGGAAAGCGTCTCCTAACAGCGTGACCGACGGCGCCGGCAAGAATGCCGACTGCACGATCAGCGTGGGGCTCGATACGTTCGAAAAGCTCGCCAGGCGCGAGCTCGATCCGACATCGGCGTTCATGCAGGGCAAACTGCGCGTGGCGGGCGATATGGGACTAGCCATGAAGCTTGGACCGCTGCTTCAGAAGTCGGGCGGCTAGAACATTCCTTGGTCCCGCTTCAGACACGGTTTATTGCGAGCCGCGACGGCGTGAAACTGCGAACGGCGAGATGGGCGCCCGCGCCGGCCGTTGCGCGACGCGGTGTGTGCGCCATCCTGGACGGGCACACCGAGTTCATCGAAAAATACGGGGAGGTAATCGACGAGCTTGCGGCGCGCGGATTTTCCGGCGCGATTCTCGACTGGCGCGGCCAGGGCGGCTCCGAACGTGCGTCTGCCGATCCGCTCAAAGCCCATGTGCGCAGTTTTGCAGATTACGACGCCGACCTGTGCGTGTTCATCGAAGAGGTCGTTGCGCCGCTGACAAAGAAACAGAATGCGCCGCTGGTGCTTGCCCACTCGATGGGCGCGCACATTCTCCTGCGGGCGCTTCACGCCAATCCGCGAATCTTTGCCGCCGTAGCGATGATCGCCCCCATGTTGCGGCTGGAAACCCAAGGTTATCCGGATTCGCTGATCGGCGCGCTTTCGTCCGCGCACAGTCACCTCGGGCTGGCCCAGGCCTGGGTGTGGGGAATGCAAGGGCGCGACCCGCTCCGCCAGCGCTTCGAAGAGAATCGCGTGACTTCCGATCGCAGCCGCTTCGCGCGCACGCAGAATCTCCTGGTCGCAAATCCCGCTTTACGGTTGGCGGGTCCGAGCTGGGGCTGGCTGGACGCGGCCTATCGCTCAATGGCTCTCATGCGCCGGCCCGGATTTGCCGAGAGCATTACGACGCCGTGCCTCGTTTTCGGTGCCGGCCGCGACCGGGTCGTGAGCACGGCCGCGATACGCGATTTCGCGCGCCGCCTACCGCACGGCAGTTACATCGAACTGGCCGACGCCAGACACGAAATCCTGATGGAGAACGATTCCATCCGCGCCCGCTTCTGGTCGGCGTTCGATGCCTTCGCAGACAATTACGTCGGAGCGGAAGAATCCTAACCGGCGAGACCGGCGCGGAAGACATCCGTATAGGGAAGAATTGCGAACGCACCCGAAGCCAGAGCAACGCCGTAAGGGATGCCGGCCTTGGGATCGTGCAGCCGCGTCAGCCAGCCTTGCCGGGCAAGCAGACCGGGCAGCGGCAGATGCCTGAAACCGAGCATGGCGAGTGTGAGTACGCCGCCGAACAGAGACGCGATAACCGCGTAACTCAACAGGTCGGGGAACCCGAACCACAGCGCAACGCAGGCAAACAGCTTGGCGTCGCCGCCGCCCACGAGATTGAAGGCGAACAGTGCAAAACCGATCGCGAACCCGATCGCGGCCGCAAGCAGATGCCAGCCGAGCATGCCGAGCGCCATGTGGCTCGCAACGGCAAAAGCCGCAAAGCCGGCAAGGAGCACGGCCTGCAGAAAATTCGGAATCGTGAAGCTGGCAAGATCCCATCCGGCGGCGGCAATCAGCACGGTCGGCACGAGTATGAGAACAAGAAATTCCTGGATCACGACATCCCCCTGTCACCGCCGGGAAAGAAAGCGGCCGCCCTGCGGCGGCCGCCCGATTTTTGTTCTTGCTGCTGTGCAAAACAGCAGGACGACGCCTTAGAGCGAAGCGGCGACGGAGCTGAACGTGGTCGTCAGCCTGGTGCCGAGAGTCGACACGGCGCCGATGATCACAACGGCGATAAGAGCCGCAATCAGGCCGTATTCGATGGCCGTCACGCCGGACTCGTCAGAAACAAAGCGCGAAAAAAGATTATTCATAAGAGCCTCCGATTGATTGACACCCGTCCAGCCGTGCCGACCTTCGAGCGGCCCCAACGCGTGGACACGAGCGCGAGATTACCGCGCGCTTCCTAACAACGTTTTAATCCGGCGCGACAGGAATGTCGCAGGTTGTGTTCCGACTTGATACGAACCATCGATTTTTCGAAGCATTGAAGCGGGTTCTGCTAAGTATTGTTTACTATACGGCGCGAAATGCCCGGGTTTGGCAAAGCGTGACCGCTCCACTGATCGCGCAGCAAAGCGCACCGGATCAATGCTGCGGGCGCGATTTATTGTTGTGGATGTTCGGAGAGAATCATCAGGCCGGGATAGAGCCCACAGGCGCGCTCATGCCTGGAAACGCGCGAAGCGGCCGCCTTGCGACGGCCGCTTCGTTGTTCTTTTTTGCTGCCGCGAACGACAGCAGGTCGACGCCTTAGAGCGAAGCGGCGACGGAGCTGAACGTGGTCGACAGCCTGGTGCCGAGAGTCGACACGGCGCCGATGATCACGACCGCGATAAGAGCCGCAATCAGGCCGTATTCGATGGCCGTCACGCCGGACTCGTCAGAAACAAAGCGCGAAAAAAGATTATTCATAAGAGCCTCCGATTGGTTGACACCCCGTCCAGCACCTGCCGACCTTCGAGCGGCTCCAACGCTTGGACACGAGCGGGAGATTACCGCGAGCTTCCTAACAACGATTTAATCTGGCGCGACAGGAATGTCGCAGGTTGTGTTCCCACTTGATACAAACCAGAGCTTTTTTCGATCATTGAATGGGCTTCTGCTAATCATTATTAACCCTGCTGCGCAGGAATCGCCATTGCAAGGTGGAAGAGGCCGCTATTCGCATGCGAATGATCTGCGTTGCGATCGCGCGGCGCGAGCAACTACCGCTGTTTTCATAAAGCGTCGGAAAATATTGTACTTATTTGGCACAACCAAGCGCCGCCTGCCGATTTGCCCTGGGGCGGCTGACCACGCGACCTAGCACCATCGCTGCCGGAATTGCCGCGACAACCGGGCCAAGCGGCGCCAGCTGCAGGAGAAATGCAGCCATGAGAAGATTGGCGGCCCCGACAGCCAGCCAGTCGACGCGATCGAAGCGGCGATCGCGATAAAGAAAAGAGAACGCGACCAGGATGATGGGAAAATCATATTCGTGCAAATAAGGAATTGAGAGCATCGTCGCCGCGACCAGACCGGCAGCCTTCAGTTCATAGGCGCTGTCGCCATGCCAGAGCCACAAAACGCCGACGCCGGCGACAGCACTTATAACAATCTGTAAGAGCCATGCCGCGTGATCGCCCGCTCCCAGAAACCGGGCGACGGAGTACATGCTTTCGATTTTCGCCCAGCCTTCGCCGCCCAATGTCAGAACGCCTTTGGAGGCAACGGCAAGTGACCCGAGAAACGCCGTGTAGCTGTCGAGTCCAAACGCGAGAGCCGATGCAATGGTCAGGATTGCCGTAGCGACGATCGCCCAGCAGATCGCCCGCCAATGACCTCCGGCCAATAGTGCCAGCGGCAACAATAATCCGAATTGAGGCTTGTAGGTCATCAGCGCGAGAAGGAGGCCGGCGATAAGGGGACGTTCTCGAAGGGAGAGGAGAAATGCGCCCATCAATGCCGCACTCAGAAACCCGTTCTGCCCCACATATGTGGCCAACAGGAAGATGGGCGAAGCGAGAGCGGTCACCATGGCATCCCGGCGAAGGGCAATACGGCCGATAGTGATCGCGCAGGCGCTGCCGGTTGTGCCGACCCACAGGAGGAACGCCGGAACATAGGGCAGCCGAGCCAGAAAAACCGCGACGAAGAAGAATGACGGCGGATAGTTCCAATAGAAATAGTTCGGGAACGGCTTGGTCAGCGTGATCTGGAGGAGGTGGAAGGCGTGTGGATCATAGACGAGTGCCGGGGTTCCATGCATCGCCGCAATGCCGGCCGCGCGATACACGAGGAAGTCGGACGGCATGGGAATTCCGCCCGACGTAAGGATCCAATTCCGGTGAAATAGAAGCATCAGGAGGACTGCGGCGTAGCCGAACGCAAGCCCTGTCGCGACCGCCACGAGCACCGACGCGGCGTCATACTCATTCCGCAATGTCGTGGAACTGCTGCTCATTCGGCGTCCTGGGCGAGGCGGGAATCATTCCGTTGCGGATAGCCGCTCGCATAAGCCGTATTAGCAGGCGTTTTCTTATTATCTTGTTAACCGAAACGCGGGCGGCGTTTCGCATCCACCATGCTTCGATCCGCCTTGCCCTGTCCGCCGAAGCCTTGGCGAAGGCGGATCGAAGGGTGTGTCGGATTCGATCTGTTCGAATTCCGCGCGCGCTGGAACTCGCGCGGGCTCGCCCGATCAGATTTGGCTAACCTTTTCTCTCTAGTTTCACGCACGTCCGCTCCACGCCAGGTAATCAGGTATGCAGAAACTCGCCGTCGTTCGCCGGGACGCCACAGACCAAGCTACTTTGGCGTTCGGTGTGTCGATCATTATGCCATGCCTTAACGAAGCGCTAAGCCTGCCGCACTGCATTGCGAATGCGAATCAGGCGCTCGCCTGGATCGAGGAACGCTACAGCCTCGTCGGCGAAATTGTCATTGCGGACAACGGCTCGACGGACGGCAGTCAGGCGCTGGCAAGAAAACTTGGAGCGCGCGTGGTCGATGTGCCAACGCGAGGTTACGGCGCAGCATTGATAGGCGGTTGCCAGGCCGCGTTCGGTCGCTATCTGTTGATGGGCGACGCTGACGGCAGCTATGATTTTACCGACGGCGTTGCGATGATCGGCCAGCTCATGGATGGAGCGGGGCTTTGCATGGGCTCGCGCTTCCAGGGCGGCATCGCGCCCGGAGCGATGCCGTGGAAGAACCGCTATATCGGCAACCCTGCGCTCACCGGCATTTTGAATCTGTTCTTCCGCGCGGGAATCGACGACGCCCATTGCGGGTTGCGCGCGATTACGAAGGAAGCGTTCGACGACCTCGGATTGAGCGGACCCGGCATGGAGTTCGCAAGCGAGATGATCGTCAAAGCCTCGCTCAAGAAAATCCGCATCGACCAGGCGCCCGCCACGCTTTCCGTGGACCTGCGAGAGCGCGCGCCGCATCTCCGGCCATGGCGCGACGGCTGGCGGCATCTGCGTTATCTGCTGATGCTGAGTCCCACCTGGTTGTTTGGTGTGCCCGGGTTGTTGGCCATGGCGATGGCAGCCGTGATCTTCGGCATAGCGGGGCTATATAGCCTTGGCGTGCTGCACGGAATACCGTTCTTCGGCACGAGCTGGACGATCGTTGCCGGATATCTCTTCACCGTCGGCCATTTCTGTTTGATCATGGCTTTTGCGACACATTTCTACGGCGTGCGGCGCGGCTATCGCCATCTTTATTCCTGGCTCGCTGTAATGGGCCAAAAGCTCACTCTGGAAGACGCGCTTTTGACCGGCGGCGCCATGATGGCGGCGTCAATCGTGGGTCTGGTAGCAATTACAGTCCAGTGGTCGTCGCACGGCTTTATAGCGCTCCCTTCGATCCTGCCGCTGATAATGGCAGCCACGCTTGGCGCAGTGGGGCTGCAGACCGCACTTGGCAGCTTCTTGCTTGCGATCATTGCCGACAACAATGCACGGCTCATACCCCGGGGGGCAGATGTGCAAAGGCTTTGAAGAAGTAATTCGTCGTCTGTGAAGAATTCTCAAGCCGTTGATTTTGAATCAGAAACGGCGGGAATGAAGCAATCGCAATTGCCGGAAAACGGATTTGCGGGGCGGGATTCCTTGCAAATCCGAATCGTGATTCTCTGTCCTCGTCGTGATTGGCGTGAGGGTATGCATGCGTCCGAAGGAGCGACGGGAGACGGGCCAAAGCGATCTGCTTCGCGCGCGTCTGGATGCGATCATCGACATGGCTCACCCGCTGGTTCAGCTGGCGCGGACGGCCGACTGGCCGTTTCTGGAAGACAGGTTCGGAGAGGTTTACGAGGACAAACCCGGCCGTCCGCCGCTGCCCACGCGTTTGATGGCGGGGCTCGCGATCCTGAAGCACACTTACGATCTTTCGGACGAAGAGCTGTGCGAGCGCTGGGTCGAGAACCCCTATTATCAGTTCTTCTGCGGAGAAGAGTTCTTTCAGCACCGGCTGGTGTTCGACCGTTCTTCTTTGACGCGCTGGCGCCAGCGCATGGGGGAAGAGAAACTCAAGGCGCTCTTGCAGGAGAGTCTTTCGGTGGCCGTCAGGACCGAGGCGATCAAGCCTTCGCAACTGAGCCGGGTGATTGTGGACACCACCGTTCAGCCCAAAAACGTGATGTTTCCGACCGACGCGAAGCTGCTCCACCGCGCCCGGGAGATTCTGGTGCGCCTGGCCGGCAGGCATGGCGTGAAGCTGCGCCAGTCCTATGCGCGGGTGGGCAAGTTCATCCTCATCAAGCATCAGCGCTATGCCCACGCCAAACAGTTCAAGCGTGCCAATCGCGAACTGAAAAGGCTCAGAACCCTGCTCGGCCGGGTGATCCGCGACATCGCCCGCAAAATCGACGGCAATGACCCACTCAAGGCGATCTTCGCCAATATGCTCGATCGGGCACGCCGCGTGCGCGACCAGAAGCAGCATCAGCGCGGACCCAAAGTCTACTCGCTGCATGCCCCGGAAGTGGAATGCATCGGCAAAGGCAAAGCGCACCGGCCTTATGAGTTCGGCGTCAAGACCTCTGTCGCCACCACGCTGGCGCACGCCAAGGGCGGCCAGTTCGTCATCCATGCGAAGACGCTGCCAGGCAATCCCTACGATGGACACACGCTCAAAACCCTCATCCCCGAAATGGAGGCTCTGATCGGCAACACCATCACGCGGGTTCTCGCCGATCGGGGGTACCGGGGCCACAATGCGCCACCCGATTACAAGTTCAGAATCTTCATCTCGGGTCAGAAGCGGCGCGTCACGCCACCGATCAAACGCGAATTGCGCAGGCGATCAACCGTCGAACCGGTCATCGGCCATCTCAAGGCGGAACACCGGATGGGCCGCAACTACCTCGCCCACCGTAACGGCGATGCGGCAAATGCACTTCTCGCCGCCATCGGCTACAATTTCCGACTCCTGATCCGATGGCTCAGGTGTTTTTTGAACCTCTTGGTCTCGAACTTCGCGCTCAAACCACAACTCGCCTGAACCCGAAATCAGAGTTCTTCACGGGCGACCAATCAGGCGTCTTCGGGCCAACCCGCGCGTGCACGCCCCAGGCGATGCACTATCGCTTGCGAAAAATGGAGTTACTGCACCAATATTCGCCAGCTTCAATCGCTTCCCGCGATTATTGGCAGCGCTGAAATTCAGTGACTGGAGCAACTGTCCCCCCTAGGTGTTTAGTCCCAGGGTGTGGTGAAGCGGGTTTAGCCTGAACCGTTTTGGCTGTTTCGTCCAGACTTTGCAGATGTGCTCGTAGGGTGTGAGTCCTTGAGCCGTTTGGCGAAGTTATAGGCCATGAAGAATGCCTGAACGTGCTCTTTGAGCTGGACACGCGTCCCGTAGTGATATCGTTTGACGATGTAATTCGGTGTAATTCGGTGACAGGAGCAACTGTCCCCGGCTGAATATGCGGCTGGAACATGCGGCTGAACGTGAAAGCGGTGTACCATCGCGGACTTGGCGCTGCGGAGGCGGGCGACCGGACGATCCACGATCTGTCGCGGGTCGAGGTGCGCCGGGGCGAACTTCCACGTTTCAACTTGCCGATGGGATTGGGACTGCATCTCGACGCTCGCCGTTTCGGCAGCGGGCGCCAAACGCGAAAGCGTGCACTGATCTTGGAAGCAATAGGGCATCGCTACGACCAAGTTCTCTCCGATATCAGCGGGCAGGACATCGAAACCCACGCCAAGAGAATCGATCAGGCGATTGCCTGCGTTCGGAACTGGCTCTCCGATCACCGTCGCGCCGATGCGCCGCCGCTGCCTGGACCAAAAGCGCTGCTCAGGGATTATGGCCGCTTCCAGCGCGAGGTCGTGACGATTGTCAAAGAGCACCGTCTCGATCCGCTCAGCAAGCTAACCCACAGCGACTATCTGTTCGTGGTGCGAGACTCGATTGAGAGCGAGGCCAGGCGCAGGGCGGCCGCGTGAGATAAGCGCGAGACTGAATTGGAAGCTGAGGTATATTAATGGCTGGTATTCGAAGAGCCGTCTTGATCCTCTTGGTTATTACTACGATCGGACTGCTTATCGTTTTCGCGTTTATCGTCGCAGCGAATCTTGACATCGATTTTACGCTGCCCAAGATCAAACCGTAATTGGAATTTGGGTGACATGAGCAACTGTCCCGCTCCACCGCCTCGCTCCGGCCCTGGATGCAAGCTCACAGTGAACGCCCCACAACTTCCCGCAGCTTGTCGCGCGTCTCGGGAGGCAAACTGTTCACGCCCTCCGTGAGAAGCTTTTGCCATGTCCGGCCCCGTCCGTAAGCTTCTTGCCAGGCAGATCGGGTTTCGTACGGCCGCTTCTTGCACAGGATATCAAGCAGCGCCGCCGATTGGCGGATATCCTTGTCCTGCTTCGCATCGCCCTGCCGCCGACGGCGGGACACGATCAGCTTGTGAATGGCAAATCGCTGTGGCGACGGAACATTGATGCAGACGCCTGAATTGTGCAGGAGAACCGCGGGTTCCGGATCGTAGATCAGGAAATCCAGGAATCGCAGCGGCTCTGCTTCCGTCTGAAGGGCGCGAAGAGGTTTCGGAACATCGCTGTCCCGTCCCTCATTGGGAGTCAGAAAGTCAACCCTGAGGCCGCCGGCGGCGGTATAACTGGTCACGGCGTTCTCGCGGATGTGAGGGACTGGCCGAAATGATTGATCGACGCTTCTCAACAGATCAAGCACCGGAGTGATTTGATCCTCGACTGCGATCGAGCCCGACTGAAACTGAGCAATATCCACGTCGCCCGTTTGAAGAATTGCTTGTGAAAGGCGGGCGCCAAGCATCGCCGGGTAGACTTGATAGGCGACTGTTCCGACGAGAACGCCGGGGAGACGAAACACGCCCGCGTTTGCCAATGCTTCGACGATATCGCCGATTTCCTTGGTCGGTCGCGGAAGACCGAATGAGCGCACAAGCGTTGATACCAGAGCCCGGCGTTCGCGCTCATCGTCGCGTGCCAGCCTGTGCCGGGCGATTCGTTCCTGCAGGTCCGGCGATTCAGGCCCGACGTATTTTTGCCTTCGTCCGCCCTCGCCATTTGTCTGGAAATACCAGTAGCGCTTTCCCTTGATCGACTTGGAAACGAATGACCCGTCTTCCCCGAACGCATCGCGGAATGCAGCTTCCCGGAACCGGTCCAGGAGTTCCGCATAAGTCGTTTGCAGGATCAGGGAAGGGGGAGGCACAAAGGCTTTCCTGGTTATACGCATACTGCGGATTGCGTATAACTCCGTAGCATGATCATCCGGTTATACGCAAACTGCGGCCTGCGTATAACCGAAGCGGCCGATCCCGAGCACGTGCGGACTGGGGTGTAAGACGAGGATGCCAACCGGCACCCCTGGCGGCCGGTCCCCGCCCATTTAGAGGCACTTCCAGATACTGCACCTGCGAAGCGAGGCAGCGTGGCACTTCCGTCGCGGGTCAATGGTTAGTATGCTTATCACCACCTATAGTGCGCGGAAGGGCGGCCGAAACCCCGGAATTCCGCCATTTCCTGACACTGAAAAAAAACTGCAACAAGACACCGTTTACCGTTTGACTTGCCGGAACCACCCCCCTATATACCCGGTCCGCGCCGCCCGCGGGGGTAACGATCTTGCGGGCGGCGTCGTTTCTCTGGCATAATAGAAGTTCGTGCCGAAGGGCGGCTCTTTGACATTGTGATTCGAGGAAGGGGAACGTGGGCGGCGGCTCGGTCGCGGCTCGTGGTTAATCCACGGGCAAACCAATCGAGCATTCCGAACGCTC
>Ga0335074_10003541_pt1 | contig 21408 bp, 15 predicted proteins | sample Lox_Sample_23_FD_206715 | JGI IMG/M metagenome (GOLD analysis project Ga0335074, IMG submission 206715) | Soil microbial communities from Loxahatchee National Wildlife Refuge, Florida, United States - Lox_Sample_2.3 | ecosystem: Environmental > Terrestrial > Soil > Wetlands | place: USA... | reverse complement strand
GAGCAGGACAAACAAAGGTGTCGAGTCGACGCTGCCGTAATAAAGTCCGAACGGCACCTCGTGCAATGCCGCCATTTCGCCGCCGCGCATTTCATGCAGAATCTTGCCCGGTTGCGCGTCGGCGCGCCGATCGGTCTTGGTGGCCTGATAGGCGGCGAGGCGGCGCAACACGCCTTGTGCCACAACCGGGCTCCACCACAGCATCTGCATCGCGGTGATCAAGCCGTCGCGCCCGAACGTCGTCGAGTACCAGGGAATACCGGCGTAGGGATAACGACCCTGCGGCGTGTCGGTCAGCAAAATGGCAAGATCGGCCGCCGCTCGGCAGAGCATTTCGTTGAGACGATCGTTCGAGGTTTCAACCGCGGTGCGATCGCGCGCCGCTCGGCGCAACTCGCGGCGCGCCGCGATCAGGCCGCGAAGAAATGGCTGCGGCCGCGATTGGGTCAGATCGCAGCTCACCGCTACGAAGATCGGCTGCACTTGCCCGGGTTCGAGCCGCAGGTCGTAAGCGGCATGATCGGTCGTCAGCCGCTGCGGCGGCGGGTCGAAGGTCAGCGTGGTGTTGCGCAGCTTTGCGTCAAGTCCGCAATAGCTGAGCACCGCCTGATCCTTGTCGCGCAGCCTTGCGCTGGCGCTCCCGCGCCTGGCGCGGTGCGCGCCGCGAACCTCGAAAAGGTCGGCGAAATCGCTTTCGAACAAGAACGACAGCCGCAAATCGACAGTCTGGCTCCCGTAATTGCGCAGGCGCAGTCTTTGAAAGGCGGTTCCGCGCCACAGAAAAATCGTGCGCAGAATATGGATGCAGTCCTTTTCCAAGACGATGCGCTCGCCGGACATCAAGTCCGGATTGGTCAAATCGACGAACAACGCCGAATTGTCGTCGCGCAGGTTCGTGCCGAGGACGAGCGGCGGCAGATCATTGACCAATATTTCGAGGCGCGAAAGGTAACGTGTATCCAAATGGAACAAACCGGCCGAATGGTCCGGCGCCGAGGCGATATCGCCGCGGCTATCGACGACGATAAAGGTATCGCCATATTTGAGCGTCCGCGGCGGCCGGTCGGTTGCCTCGGTGGCAGTGATGGAGAACCGCTCTTGCGGCGATGCCTCGGCGGTTGCTGTGCGAGCGGCGCTTTTTTGTGGATTCATCGTTGCGCGTCTTGGTTATTCGGCTACGCGTCGCGGTGATGCGCATTGGCTTGACCCGCGGCACATTGCCTTCCACCGTGGCGTATTTGAGGAAGCTAAGCCCGCGGTAGCTGCCGAGGCGCGCTCGGTCGGCCAGACCGCTTAGTGTATTCCATCGGAAAGCAAACGCCGCACTGGAGAGATAGGTCCTTGGTCTCGTTATGTTGCGCTGCACGCGCCTTTATGACCCTGGATGTCATAGTTTTATTGTGAGCAGGTTGCGACCATTAGCCGTATTTTGTCTGCGACCGTTCTGCGACAGGAATACCCTCGCAAACTCGGCGAAATTGTCCTAAAAGCAAGGCAAACGCGACACAATCTTTAGGTGGGGACCCCCATGACGAGCGCATCGACGACGGCCCATCCGGCTGGGGAGGCTATAGCAGCAACGCGCTGGACCCAGCTTGTGGTCGGCATCATCTGCATGGTGCTGATCGCGAATCTGCAATACGGCTGGACCTTGTTCGTCAACCCGATACATCAGGCGCACGGCGACTGGTCGCTGGCGGCGATTCAGTTCGCGTTCGCTGTGTTTGTGGCGCTGGAGACGTGGCTCACGCCAATTGAAGGTTGGATCGTCGACACCCTCGGCACGCGGATCGGGCCCAAACTGATGGTCGCCTTCGGCGGTGTCATGGTGGCTTTGGGCTGGATCGTCAATGCGAACGCAGGTTCGCTCGGCATGCTTTATTTCGGCGCCGTGCTTGCCGGCACCGGTGGCGGCGCGGTGTACGCAACTTGCGTCGGTCAAGCAGTCAAATGGTTCCCGGATCGCCGCGGTCTCGCGGTGGGTCTCACCGCGGCGGGCTACGGCGCTGGCGCGGCATTGACGGTCGTGCCGATTCGCGCGGTCATCGCATCGGGCGGCTACGAGGCGGCGTTCTTTTGGTTCGGCCTGGTCCAGGGCGGCATCATCTTTTTACTGGCTTGGGCGCTGCGAGCGCCCGATCCAGGCGAAATGGCCGGCACCGCGCCGCCGAAGGTCGCGCAGAGCGCGCGCAGCTACTCGCCTTGGGAGGTGCTGAGCACGCCGGTGTTCTGGATCCTCTACATCATGTTTGTCATGGTATCGGCGTCCGGCCTCATGGCGACTGCGCAAATCGCTCCGATCGCCAAGGATTTCGGCATCGGCAACACGATCGTGTTCTTTGGCGCCACGACACTAAGCGCGGCGTTGATCATCGATAACCTCTGCAACGGCGGGGCGCGGCCGTTGTTCGGCTGGATTTCCGACCATATCGGCCGTGAGTACACCATGGCGATCGCCTTTGGCCTCGGCGGCATCGCTTATTGGTTGCTGGGCAGTCTCGGCCATGCGCCGTGGGCATTCGTGCTTTTCGCGGCGATGATCTTCCTCACCTGGGGTGAAATCTTCAGTCTGTTCCCCTCCACGTGCACCGACAGCTTCGGGCCGAAATTCGCCACGGTGAATCTCAGCCTGCTTTATACGGCGAAAGGCGCGTCCGCCTTCCTTGTACCGGTGGCCAATATCATCAAGGCGCACACCGGGAGCTGGCATATGGTGTTCGTCATCACGGCGATCATGAACTTTGTGGTCGTGGCGCTGGCGCTGGTGGTGCTTAAGCCGCTGCGGACCAAGCTGATGTCAAACGGCTAACGCGGCTCAGCTTTGGCAAAAGCGACCAGGACCGGCTGCACCGGTCCCGGTCTTTTTTCGATATCCAGCCGAGACGTTTTAACGCCGTGCCCTTGCGCGCGCCCGAGCAACTGGCATAATGTATACCAGCATGAATTCAAGCATTTCCCTGTTGGAGCGTGGCCGAGCGGGACCCGAACCCGCGCTGCAGGAGCGTCGGGTCGCGGTCGATCCGTTGGCCAGCCCGGCAACCCTCAAGCGGCAGGCTTACACGGCGCTCAAGAGCGCCATCGCCGCCATGGACGTCTACGGGAGCCGCGCCGAGATCAGGCTCGACGAGCGGCAATTGGCTGCTGATTTCGGCATCAGCCGCACGCCGGTGCGTGAGGCTCTGGCCCAGCTCGAGCGCGAAGGCTTCGTGCGCTCGGAGCCGCGGCGCGGCGTCTATGTGGTGCGCAAGAGCCGGCGAGAGGTGATCGAACTGATTACTGCCTGGGCGGCGCTCGAATGCATGGCGGCGCGGCTGATGACCCGGATCGCGTCCGACGAAGAGATCGCCGGGCTGCGGCGGATGTTCGCGACTTTCGACAACGGCGAAGTGCGCGCACATCTCGATGAATATTCGCAGCTTAATATTGAATTCCACCAGACGATCATCCGCATGAGTGGCAATGACGCGCTCATTCAACTCGCGGAAAATTTGTTCACCCATATGCGGATGATCCGGCGGAAGACAATCGGCGAAAAGGACCGCGCCGATCGTTCGATCCGCGATCATATGCACATCATCGAGGCGCTCGAGGCGCGCGATACCGAGCGCGCCGAGCGTTTGGTGCGCGATCACGCGCTAGGTCTCGCCGACCACGTCGCCAAATATGCCGACTATTTGGATTGAAAAACTACAGGCGAAGGCTGGGTAAGAGGCGCAGAGTTCAGGGAGAGTGCCATGGCTGAAGCAGCGGTGCAAAGCAGAGAGGCAAGTGCAGCCGAGCCCGAGCGGGAACTGACGGACGGCTTTCATCTTCTTATCGATGCACTCAAGCTCAACGGCGTCGGCACCGTCTACGGCGTGCCCGGCATCCCGATCACCGATCTGGGCCGCATGGCGCAGGCCGCCGGTATCCGCGTCATTTCATTCCGGCACGAGCAGAACGCCGGATATGCGGCGGCGATCGCCGGCTTCCTCACCAAAAAGCCCGGCATCTGCCTGACCGTGTCGGCGCCCGGCTTCCTCAACGGCCTCACGGCGCTGGCGCACGCGACTACCAACTGCTTCCCGATGATCCAGATCTCCGGCTCGTCCGAACGCGAAATCGTCGACTTGCAGCAGGGCGATTACGAAGAGATGGACCAGCTGGCGGTCGCCAAGCCGCTGTGCAAAGCGGCCTTCCGCGTGCTGCACGCGCAGGATATCGGCATCGGTCTCGCTCGCGCCATCCGCGCCGCCGTTTCCGGGCGGCCGGGCGGCGTCTATCTGGACTTGCCGGCCAAACTACTCGGCCAAGTGATGGATGCGGAGGCCGGCCGAAACTCGCTGGTCAAGGTGATTGATCCGGCGCCGGCGCAGCTTCCGGCGCCGAGCGCCGTGAAGCGCGCGCTCGATGTCCTGAAAAGCGCCAATCGTCCGCTCATCATTCTCGGTAAGGGAGCGGCCTATGCGCAGGCCGATGACGAAATCCGCGCGTTTGTCGAAATGAGCGGCGTTCCGTTCCTGCCGATGAGCATGGCCAAGGGTCTCTTGCCCGACACGCACCCGCAATGCGCGGGCGCGGCGCGATCGACCGTGCTGAAGGACTCTGACGTGGTGATGTTGATCGGCGCCCGTCTCAACTGGCTGCTCTCGCACGGCAAAGGCAAGGCGTGGGGCGAGGCGCCGAAAAGATTCATCCAGATCGACATCGAACCCAAGGAGATGGATTCGAATGTCGAAATCGCTGCGCCGGTGGTCGGCGACATCGGCTCGGCCGTCGCCGCATTGCTCAACGCCATGGGCGGCAATTGGCGGGCGCCGCCTGCCGACTGGGTCAAGACGGTGATCTCGAAGCGCGAAGAGAACATCGCCAAAATGGCGCCGCGGCTGATGAACAACAACTCGCCGATGGACTATCACGGGGCGCTCGGCGTCCTGCGCACGATCGTCAAAGAACGGCCGGACGCCATTCTCGTCAATGAAGGCGCCAACGCGCTCGATCTTACCCGCGGCATCATCGACATCTATCAGCCGCGCAAGCGTCTCGACGTCGGCACCTGGGGCGTCATGGGCATCGGCATGGGCTACGCCATCGCCGCCGCCATCGAGACCGGCAAGCCGGTGCTGGCGATCGAAGGCGATTCGGCTTTCGGCTTTTCCGGCATGGAGATCGAGACGATCTGCCGCTACAAGCTGCCGGTGTGTGTCGTCATTTTCAACAACGACGGCATCTATCGCGGCACCGACGTCAACAGTGCTGGTGCAGACCCGGCGACCACGGTTTTCGTCAAGGGCGCGCGCTACGACAAGATGATCGAGGCGTTCGGCGGCGTCGGCGCCAATACCACGTCACCTGACGAACTCAAGCGCGCTGTCAATGCGGCCATGGATTCCGGCAAGCCAACGCTGATCAACGCCGTGCTCGATCCGGCGGCCGGCAGCGAGAGCGGCAGAATCGGCAATCTCAATCCGAAAAGCGCGATTCGCAAGAAATAACTGTTCCGACTTCGAATAAGAGAGGAAATCGATGGCTACGCGAAAAAAGGCCGGCAGAGCAAAAACAAAAGCCGCGGGCAAGAAATCCGTCAAGAAGGTCGTCAAGCTTAAGACGGTGAAGAAGCCGGCGGCCAAGGGGGCAAACGGCAACGGTTTGCCGCGGCCATCGAGCAAGCCGTGGGGTCAGGCAGGGCTTGCGCTGCAGGGTGTGAAGATTTTGGATTTTACCCACGTCCAGTCGGGCCCGACCTGTACGCAGCTCCTCGCCTATATGGGTGCCGACGTTATCAAGGTGGAACGACCGGGCATTGGCGACGTCACGCGCACGCAGTTGCGTGACGTTAAGGGCGCGGACAGCCTCTATTTCACCATGCTCAACGGTTCCAAACGCTCGATCACCATCGATTCCAAGCATCCGAAAGGCAAGGAAATCCTCGAGCGGCTGATCAAGCACTGCGACGTCCTGGTGGAGAATTTCGCGCCCGGCGCGCTTGATCGCATGGGACTCACCTGGGATTACATCCATAAGACCAATCCGCGGATGATCGTGGCCTCGGTGAAGGGGTTCGGTCCCGGACCGTACGAGGACTGCAAGGTCTATGAGAACATCGCTCAGTGCGCCGGTGGTTCGGCATCGACGACCGGCTTCCGCGACGGCCCGCCGCTGGTTACTGGCGCGCAGATCGGCGATTCCGGCACCGGGCTGCATCTGGCGTTCGGCATTGTGACGGCGCTTTACCAGCGCGTGCGCACCGGGCGCGGCCAAAAGGTGCTCGCCGCCATGCAAGACGGCGTGCTCAATCTGTCGCGCGTGAAACTGCGCGATCAGCAGCGCCTGGCGCATGGTCCGCTCGCCGAATACAGCCAGTACGGCGAGGGCATCCCGTTCGGCAAGGCGACGCCACGTGCCGGCAACGATTCCGGCGGCGGCCAGCCGGGCTGGATTCTCAAATGCAAAGGCTGGGAGGACGATCCCGACGCCTACATCTATTTCATCACCCAGGCGCCGGTGTGGGGCGCAATCTGCGATATCATCGGCAGGCCGGAATGGAAGTCCGATCCGGATTTTGCCACGCCGCCGGCGCGGCTGCCGCGGCTGCGGCTGATCTTCGAGACGATCGAGGAGTGGACCAAGACCAAGACAAAGTTCGAGGTCATGGAAATCTGCAACAGTCGGGACATTCCTGTCGGCCCGATCCTGTCGATGAAAGAGATTGCCGAAGAGCCGTCGTTGCGCGCGACCGGCACCGTGGTCGAAGTCGATCATCCGGTGCGCGGCAAGTATTTGACCGTGGGTAATCCGGTGAAGCTGTCGGACTCGCCCGCCGACGTGCGGCGCTCGCCGCTGCTGGGCGAGCATACCGAGGAAATTCTGCGCAAAGTGCTCGGATATTCGGAGAAGGAACTGGCCGAGATCAAAGTGTCCGGCGCGATCACCGCGCTGGAAAAGCCGGCCAAGGCGGAAGCGGCGTAGTTTCGAGTGTCGTCCCCGCGAAAGCGGGGACCCAGTAATCGCCGAACTGTTGGTGCTTACTGGATGCCCGCTTTCGCGGGCATGACAGCAAGGATGTTGGAGAGGTTTTTGCGATGCGTATTGTCGTTCACGGCCAGCAGGCGTTCGGCAAGGCGGTGCTCGAAGCGCTGCTTAAGCGTGGCGAGAACGTGGTTGCCGTTTATGTCGCACCGGAGAAGGATGGTGCCAAAGCCGATCCTTTGAAGGAAGCCGCGCTGGCGGCAAAGCTGCCGATCCACCAGCCTGCGTCCTACCGCAAGCCGGAGGTCTGGGATGAGTTCCGGGCGCTCAAGCCGGACCTGCAAGTGATGGCATTCGTGACGCTGTTCGTTCCCGAAGAGTTTCTCAATATCCCGAGGCACGGCTCGATCCAGTACCATCCTTCGCTGTTGCCGGCCTATCGCGGCCCGAGCGCCATCAATTGGCCGATCATCAAGGGCGACACGGAAACCGGCCTGTCGATCTTCTGGCCCGACAACGGCCTCGACACTGGGGACGTGCTGATCCAGAAAAAGACGCCGATCGGGCCGACTGACACGCTCGGCTCGGTTTATTTCGACCGCCTGTTCCCAATGGGCGTCGAGGCGATGCTGGAAGCGGTCGATTTGGTCAAAGCCGGCAAGGCGCCGCGCGTGAAACAAGACGAGGCCAGGGCCACTTACGAGGGCCGCTGCGGTCCCGACAATGCGCACATCGATTGGGGCCGGCCGTGGCAGGACATCGACCGCCTGATTCGCGGCTGCAATCCGGCGCCTGGCGCCTGGTGCAAACTCGGCGACAAGACGGTGAAAATCTTCGACGCCAGGCCGCTGCCGGCGAAGGACCCCAAAGGCATCGCCGGCAAGATGGGCGAGATTGTCGCCATCGACGGCGACGGCTTTGCCGTCGTTTGCGCCGACGGCCGCTTCAAGGTCGCGCGCGTGCAGGCCGACGGGCCGAAGGTCGCCGCACGCGAATTCGCCAACAACGCCGGACTTACCACAGGTATGAGGTTTTCATGACACCGCCCCCCGCAACTGCGGCCAAGGCCCCAGTCGTCGCTTCGCAGCACCTTCATCCGAAATCCGACATCGAAATCGCCCAGGCCGCCAAAATGCGGCCGATTGTCGATGTCGCGCGCGAGCGGCTCGGCATCGCGGCAGAAAATCTCGAGCCTTACGGGCACTACAAGGCGAAAATCTCGCTCGACTACATCAAGACGCTCAAGGATCGTCCCAACGGCAAGCTGATCCTCGTCAGCGCCGTCAATCCGACGCCGGCGGGCGAAGGCAAGACCACGACCACCGTGGGACTGACCGACGCACTCAACCACATCGGCAAGAAGGCGATGCTGTGCATCCGCGAGCCGTCGCTCGGTCCCTGCTTCGGCGTCAAGGGCGGCGCGGCCGGCGGGGGCTATGCACAAGTGGTGCCGATGGAAGAGATCAATCTCCACTTCACCGGCGACTTGCACGCCATTGGCACCGCCAACAATTTGCTGGCGGCGCTCATCGACAATCACATCTACTGGGGCAATGCCAAAGGCATCGATGCGCGTCGCGTCGCCTGGCGGCGCGCCGTCGACATGAATGACCGCTCGCTGCGGTCCATCGTCTCTTCGCTCGGCGGCGTCGCCAACGGCTTTCCGCGCGAGGACGGCTTCGACATCACCGTGGCGTCGGAAATCATGGCGATCTTCTGCCTTTCCGTCGACTTGCAGGATTTGAAGAAGCGTCTGGCCAATATCGTGGTCGCCTATACCCGCGACCGCAAACCGGTACGCGCCGGCGATCTCAACGCGCAGGGCTCGCTGACGGCGCTCCTTAAGGATGCCCTGGCGCCGAACTTGGTGCAAACGCTCGAAGGCACGCCGGCTTTTATCCATGGCGGCCCGTTCGCCAATATCGCGCACGGCTGCAATTCGGTGCTGGCGACCACCACCGCGCTCAAGCTCGCCGACTATGTCGTCACCGAGGCCGGCTTCGGCGCCGATCTGGGCGCCGAGAAGTTCATGGACATCAAATGCCGCAAGACCGGGATTGCCCCGGACTGCGCCGTACTGGTCGCCACCATTCGCGCGCTCAAAATGCATGGCGGCGTCAAGAAGGAGGATCTCAAGACCGAGAATCTCAAGGCGCTCGACGCCGGCATGGCCAATCTCGCGCGCCATATCGAGAACGTGCAGAAGTTCGGCGTTGTGCCGGTGGTCTCGCTCAACCGCTTCTCGGCCGACACCGACGCCGAGATCGCTCTTGTGCAGGAGAAGTGCAAGGCGCTCGGCGTAGAAGCTTTGATGGCCGATCACTGGGCTCTGGGCGGGGAGGGCGCCGCCAACGTGGCGCGCGCCGTCGTCAAGGTCGCCGAGAGCGGCAGGAGTAAACTCCGATATCTTTACCCCGACGACATGCCGCTTCTGGAGAAGATCCGCACCATCGCCAAGGAAATCTATCGCGCCAAGGACATCGATGTGGACAAATCGGTGCGCGATCAACTCGCTTCGTTCGAAGCGATGGGATACGGCAAGTTCCCGATCTGCGTCGCCAAGACCCAGTACAGTTTCTCGACCAATCCCGACGCCAAAGGGGCGCCGAGCGATCATATTATCAAGGTGCGTGACGTTCGCTTGTCTGCCGGCGCCGAATTCGTGGTCGCGATCTGCGGAGAGATCATGACCATGCCGGGCTTGCCGCGTGTGCCGGCAGCCGACGCGATCGACGTCGGGCCGGACGGCAAGATCGTCGGATTGTTCTAATATGCCCGGTGTGTTGAGCGAAGCCAAACCCACCGAGCGCCATAGTGGCGGGTTATGCCGTTTGCGCGACTAATCCATCTACAAACAGAGGATCGATCATGCTGAAATTCTACTATAGCGGTGCGCCGAATCCGACAAAGGTGGCGTTATTTCTTGAAGAGACCAATCTGCCGTACGATCCGATTCCGGTCGATACCCGCAAGGGCGAGCAGCACAAGCCGGAATTTCTGGCGATCAATCCGAACGCCAAGCTGCCGGCGATCGTGGACGGTGACGTCACCGTGTTCGACTCGAGCGCGATCCTGCTCTACCTCGCCGAGAAGACTGGGAAGTTCCTGCCGGCGAAGACCGACAAGGCGCGCGGCGAGCTGCTGTCGTGGATGTTCTTCGTGTCTTCGGGCGTCGGGCCGTATTTCGGCCAGGCGGTGCATTTCCGCAATTACGCGCCGGAGAAACTGCCCTACGCGATCAACCGTTACGTCTTTGAGGCGCAGCGCCATGCCGGCATTCTCGATGCGCGGCTCGGCAAACAGAAATACATGCTCGGCGACACCTATACGATCGTGGATATGAATGTTTGGGGTTGGACGCGCATGCTGCCGAACGTGATCGGGGATGGCGCCTGGGACAAATACAAGAACATCAAACGGCTGGTCGACGAGATTAACGCGCGCCCGGCCGCGCAAAAGGCCAACACGCTCAAGGACCGCCACAAATTCAAGACCGAGATGGATCAGGAAGCGCTCCACGCCATGTTCCCGCATCTGAAGGAAAAGGTGGCGTAACTTCGTCCGCTGCAGCGAAGAAAGCGAAGCAAGCCGGTTACGAAACGTTAAGCGGCCCGGTGGGATATTTCCCCGTTGACGCGGGGAACGATACTCGCCGTGCGCAAAATCATAGCATCAACGGTTGGCTTGCTCGCAGCCATGGCATTGGCTGCGAGCGCGGTGGCGCAGAATTATCCGTCGCGACCGATCAAAATCATCGTGCCATTCGCTGCCGGCGGCCCTACCGACGCCGTGGCGCATATCATGTCCGATGTCCTGAAGCGCTCTCTCGGCGAGAGCGTCGACATTGACAACGTCACCGGGCGCTCCGGCAGTGTCGGCGTCGGCCGCGTCGCAGATGCCGCGCCAGACGGCTACACTCTCTTGCTCGGCCTGTGGAGCACGAACGTGATCAACGGCGCGGTCTACGATCTGCCCTACGATCTCGTGAAGGATTTCGAGCCGGTCGGGCTGTTGCCAAGTAATCCGATGCTGGTGGTGAGCAACAATGCCGTGCCGGCGAACAATCTGAATGGCCTCATCGCCTGGGCCAAAGCCAGCCCCAATCCGGTCAGGACCGGTACAGCCGGCGTCGGCTCGGGCACGCATGTCGCTGCGGTGTACTTCGAGAAACTGACCGGCGTCCGTCTTCAATTCGTGCCATATAGCGGCACTGGCCCCGCGCTGCGCGATCTCGTGGCCGGACACGTCGATCTGATTGTCGATCAGGCCTCAAATTCCATGCAGCAAGTTCGCGAGGGCGAAATCAGGCCCTACGCGGTCACGGCCAAGACGCGCCTCGCCGCGGCGCCGGATATTCCCACGGTGGACGAAGCCGGATTGCCGGGTCTTTATATCGACACATGGTATGGCATGTGGGCGCCCGCGGGTACGCCGCGGGAAATCGTCTCCAGAGTCAATCGCGCCGTGGCGGCTGCGTTGGCGGATTCGAAGGTACGCAGGCATTTCGCCTATCTCGGACTGGAGATTCCGCCACCCGAGCAACAGACGCCGGAAGCGCTCGGCGCGCTTCAGCGCGCCGAGATCGCGAAGTGGTGGCCGCTCATCAAGGCGGCCGGCATCAAGGCGAATTGAACCTGGAAGCGTGTATTCTCCGCGTCGTGGAGTAGCGCCTTTCGCGCTCGTCGAGTCAGAATTAGCCGACAGCCGAGGGCCAATCGGCAAACTGGTATTTCGGCAGTTTCAGCTTGTCGATGATGTCGTTGCCGATCGCATACCGCGCCATGCCGGGAACGCGGAAGGTCTTTATCACCTGCTTAAGCACAAACAGCCCTAACCGGCTCTTCGGAGCAAAGAACCCGGCGAAGCGCAGGGCGCTTCGCTGTTTTGCGGTGATATAGGATCGCAACAGGTCTTCGTAATTGCGAAAGGCCGCTCTATGCCGCCCGGCGCATCCGGCCAACTCGCCGGCCAGCACGTAGGCCGCGGTCATGGCCAACGCGGAGCCTTGCCCGCCCAACAGCGAAATACAGAATGCCGCATCGCCGATCAACGCCACCCGGTCCTGCGACCAGCGGTCCATCGCGATCTGGCTCACCCGATCGAAATAGAGCTCTTGGGCGCGGTCGAGTTCGGCGAGGATTTGCGGCGATTCCCACCCGCAGCGGCGGAAGCGATCATGCAAGATGGCCTTCTGAGCGTCCAGGCCAATGCCGCCCGTAGGCGTATCGCCGTCACCGGCGAAGACGAACAGAAAGAGCGTGCGATCATCGTGCAGGGCGAACCGCGAAAGCTGCTGGCCCGGCGCGGTATGAACAACATAGATGGCCTCGTCGCGCGGCCGGTATCCCGCGACCTCGAACGCGGCGACCGAATAGCCGAGCTTTTTCTCGAACCGCTCCTGCGGCCCGAAACCCAGCTTGCGAATGCTCGAATGCAGGCCATCGGCGCCGATCAGGAGGTCGAACTGCCGGGTCTTGCCGCTGGCAAATCGAACGTCGACGCCGTCCATGTGCTGTTCGAATTCGACGATCGCGTCGTCGAACGAGCATTCGCAAGTGTCTCTGACTCTGTCGAATAAGAGCCGCGACAGGTCGCTCCGGCCGATCGTCACGTAGCGCCCGCCGGTGAGTTCGCTGAACACCTGCGTGCCGAATCCCGCGATGCGCCTGCCGAGATCGTCGACCATCCGCAGCTCGCGCACGTGGTAGCCGATGCGCTCGATTTCGTCGCGCAGTCCCATGCGCGCCGCAATGTCATAACCGAGTCCCCAGAAATCGATGACGTAGCCGCCGGTGCGCAAGGAGGGCGAACGCTCGACCAGAGTCGGTAAAAACCCGCCGGCTCTCAGCCAAAAGGCCAGGGTCGGTCCGGCAATCCCAACCCCCGCGATCAAAATGGTCCTGGCCTGCATCGTTCCAATTTTGCCGCGTCTGTTTGTCCACTCCGCCCCGGCGTCGAGAGTTAGCCCGTCTGGCCCTCACAAGATAACAGAAACGGCGCGGCCTTTTAGGGCCGCGCCGTTGGCTTCATCGGCAATGAATCGCGTCAGTGGAAAAGCTTCATCGCATTGATGATCGTGAGGATCACACCGATCGTCAGCGGGATGCCGACCCACGCCCAGGCCAGCGCCAGATGCAAGGTGGTCGTGCCATTTTCGTTTTCGTTTGCCATGGTTTCTCTCCTCAGGCGCCTGCCGGCTCGCCGGCGGCGTCAACGGCCATCTGCCCGATCACGGCTTCATGTTCGGGTTTCATATGGAACCGGTGATGCACCGCCTTGATCATGGCGTTGCAGATGAATCCGATGACCAACAAGCCGGCCATGATGTACATGGTGACGTTGTAGGCGTCGGCCTTGGGCACGCCGTGATCAATCTGGTACTCGCGGATATAGTTGACCAGCACCGGACCGAACACACCCGCCGCTGCCCAGGCAGTGATCAGCCAGCCATGGATGGCGCCGACGTAGCGGGTGCCAAACATGTCCTTCAGATAGGCCGGCACGGTGGCGAAACCGCCGCCGTACATGCTGATGATGACCACGAAGCACAGCACGAAGCCTGCCACGCTGCCGATCTGCCCCATATGCGGCACGGTGCAATAGAGGATGAAGCCGAGCACCATGAAGACGAAATAGGTGTTCTTCCGGCCGATATAGTCGGAGGTTGAGGCCCAGAAGAAACGGCCAGCCATGTTGAACAGGCTTAAAAGTCCAACAAAGCCCGCTGCTGCGGCCACCGAGACCTTGCCGGGGAACATTTCCTGGCTCATCGCGGACGCTTGGCCGAGCACGCCGATGCCGGCCGTGACGTTGAGGCAGAGCACCCACCAGATCAGCCAGAACTGCGGCGTCTTGATCGCGTCGTAGACGTACACGTCATTCTTGGTGATCAGCTTCTGCTCGACGACGGGCGGCGTATAGCCTTCCGGTCTCCAACCGGGAGCCGGGACGCGCACGATGGCGGAACCGACCCACATGAAGATCAGATAAATGATGCCGAGGCAGATGAAGGTCTCGGCGACGCCGACATGGGTCGGCGTGGCGAACTTCTGCATCAGCCAGACCGACAGCGGCGAGGCGATAAACGCGCCGCCGCCGAAGCCCATGATCGCCATGCCGGTCGCCATCCCGGGCCGATCGGGGAACCACTTGATCAGCGTCGAGACCGGCGAGATGTAGCCGATGCCGAGACCGAGGCCGCCGAAGATTCCATAGCCGAGATAGACGATCCACAGGTTGTGGGCGTACACGCCGGCGGCGGAGATGAAAAAGCCGATTGCCCAGCACAGGCCGGCCACGAACATCGCCTTGCGGGGACCGCCTTCCTCGACCCAGCGGCCGAATGTCGCAGCGGAGACGCCCAGCACGAAGATCGCAATCGAAAAAATCCAGCCGAGTTCAGGCAGGTTCCAGTCCCCCGGCGCTGATTTGGTGATGCCGATCAGCTTGGTCATCGGCAGGTTGAAGACGCTGAATGCATAGGCCTGGCCGATGCACAGGTGGATGCACAGCGCCGCCGGCGGCACCATCCACCGGCTGAAGCCGGGTCCGGCAATCGTGTGGCTCCGATCGAGAAAACTCATAGCGCGGTTCCTCCTTCACTGCCCCGATGCGTGCGCTTTGCGCGCATTTTTCTTCAAGCGCCGTCGAGCGAGCGCCTTCGAGACTCAACCACAGGTCCCGCGCCAATAGAAGATGTCTATAGAACGATTGACAACGCTAAAGCGGGCTAGCATGACGCCGGCGTCTTAGGAATATTGTCCGTACCGGAGACGGCCGAATTTTTTGGTTCTTGGCAGCCTAAAAAAGCCGCCGCCTCCTTCGCGACGAAAGGAGGCGGCGCCCGTTTCTGGTAGTTTCTTGTCTTCTAGTGGAACAGCTTCATCGCGTTGATGAGTGTCTGGATCACACCCAAGGTGAGTGGAACACCGACGAACAGCCAAGCCAGCGCAAGCTGCTACGCGGCCGTGCCGTGCTGATTTTGTGTATTAGCCATGGTTTTGCTCCTTACGCGCCGGCCGGCTCGCTCGCAGCGCCGACGGCGATCTTGGCCATTTCAGCTTCGTGATCTGGCCTCATATGGAAGCGGTGGTGCACCGCTTTGACCAGCGCGTTGCAGATGAAGCCGATCACCAACAGCCCGGCCATGATGTACATGGTGACGTTGTAGGCGTCGGCTTTGGGCACGCCGTGAGCGACGTTGTAGGCTCGAATGTAGTTCACCAGCACTGGGCCGAAGATGCCCGCCATCGACCAGGCGGTGATCAGCCAGCCGTGAATGGCGCCGACGTAACGCGTGCCGAACATGTCTTTCAGATATGCGGGCACGGTCGAGAACCCGCCGCCATATGCATTTCGTTGGCAAAATCGGCTTAAATGCCTATGTTGGCCCTGCCGAGCGATAGACCATTTCAAAGGATAATGAGCTTATCAATAGAAGTGTTCTATTGAAATGGCGGTTTCTATTTCGAGACGCTGATGACCCTGACCGAGCCTCAGACCCCCTCAGCCGATCCGCGCGGGCGGAGCGGCCGCCGCCGGCCGCCGCGCACGCCGAAGGGACGACAGGTCGATCCGCAGGCGCTTGCCGAAGTCCGCGATTTGCTGATCGACCGGCCGCGTCGTCGCGATCTGCTGATCGAACACCTGCATCTCATTCAGGACCGCTACGGCTACCTCTCCGCCGCGCATTTGGCGGCGCTGGCGCAGGAAATGCGGCTCGCGCTCACCGAAGTGTACGAGGTGGCGACGTTCTACGCCCACTTCGACGTCGTCAAGGAAGGTGAAACGCCGCCGCCGGCCGTAACCGTGCGCGTTTGCGATTCGCTGTCGTGTGCGCTTGCCGGCTCCGAACGGCTCCTTGCGGATCTGGAGAAGCAACTCGGGCCCGGTGTCAGGGTGGTGCGAGCGCCTTGCATGGGCGCGTGCGATCGTGCGCCGGCTTGTGCAGTCGGCCACGTCCAGGTGCTGAACGCCGACATAGCCAAAGTTGGCGCGGCGGCGGCCGCGCCTGCTCACGCTCATACCCATCCGACGCCGGCGCCGTTTTCAGCCTATGTGAAGAGCGGCGGTTATGAGCTGTTGAAGGCGTGCATTGCCGGCGAGCGGACGCGCGACGACATCATCAAGCTCGTCAGCGATGCCGGCTTGCGCGGGCTCGGCGGCGCCGGCTTCCCGACCGGACGCAAGTGGTCGCTGGTGCGCGCCGAGCCGGCGCCGCGGCTGTTCGCGGTCAATTGCGATGAAGGCGAGCCCGGCACGTTCAAGGATCGCTACTATGTCGGACGCGATCCGCACCGTTTTATCGAGGGCATGCTGATCGCGGCCTGGATTGTCGAGGCGGCCGATACGTATCTCTATGTCCGCGACGAATATCCCGAAGTGATCCTGCTTCTTGTTGAAGAGATCGCCAAGGTCGAGAGCGCGGGTTTATCGAAACACACGCGGATTCACCTGCGCCGCGGCGCCGGCGCCTACATCTGCGGCGAAGAATCGGCGATGATCGAATCGATCGAGGGCAAGCGCGGCCTGCCGCGCCATCGGCCGCCGTACGTCGCGCAAGTTGGTCTGTTTGGCCGCCCGACGCTCGAACAGAACGTCGAGACGCTGTTTTGGGTGCGCGACATCGTCGAGAAGGGCGTGGAGTGGTTCACTTCGCAGGGCCGCCACGAGCGCAAGGGTTTCCGCAGCTTCTCGGTTTCGGGCCGCGTCAAAAATCCCGGCGTCAAACTCGCCCCTGCCGGCATCACAGTGCGCGAATTGATCGATGAGTTCTGCGGCGGCATGGCGGACGGTCACGCGTTCAAGGGCTACCTGCCCGGCGGAGCGTCGGGCGGCATTCTGCCGGCCTCGATGGCCGACATTCCGCTCGATTTCGGAACCCTGGAGAAATACGGCTGCTTCGTCGGGTCGCACGCCGTTGTGATCCTGTCCGACAAGGACGATATGAAGGCCGTGGCTCTCAACCTGATCCGATTCTTCGAGGACGAGAGCTGCGGGCAGTGCACGCCGTGCCGGGTCGGCACCGAGAAGGCCGCTCAACTGATGGCCAATGGTCCGTGGGACCCCGCCCTCCTCGACGAGCTGTCGGCCTTGATGCGCGACGCCTCGATCTGCGGCCTCGGCCAGGCGGCGCCAAACCCGCTGCTGTGTGTGCTAAAATACTTTCCCGACGAACTGACGAAGCCGCTGGGACGTTGGTGATTGAGCCCCCGCGCCGAAGAGTTTGCCAATGAGCGATAGCAACGAACAAAAGCCGTTCGGCTACGGACACGACAAGAAGGGCGCCGCAGGCGGACCGGCCTATGGCGAAGGCAAGCCGGGCGTGGCGCATACCGCACCGGCCGACAAGAGCGCCGGAAAAGGCGATGGGGCGACGGGCAAGACCTTTACCATCGACGATCGCGAAATCGACCTCCGCGAGGGCGAGACCATCTTTCGCGCCGCGGAGCGCCTTGGCATCGACCTGCCGCACCTGTGCTATTCGCCGGCTCCCGGCTACCGCCCGGACGGCAATTGCCGCGTCTGCATGGTCGAGATCGAGGGCGAGCGCGTATTGGCTGCAAGCTGCATCCGCACGCCGTCGCCGGGCATGAAGGTCAAGACCGCGACCGAGCGCGCCAAGGCCGCGCGGCGCATGGTGGCGGAGCTTCTGGTCACCGATCAGCCCGACCAGGCCCATGCGCACGATCCTGCATCGCAACTCTGGCAGGTCGTGACCAGCATGCAAGTCAAGAAGGGCCGCTTCCCTCAGCGCCACAGTCCCGCCCCCGACCGCAGCCATCCGGCGATGGCGGTCAACCTCGACGCCTGCATCCATTGCAATCTCTGCGTCCGCGCTTGCCGCGAGGTGCAGGTCAACGACGTCATCGGCATGTCGGGTCGTGGCCACGGCGAGAAGATCGTGTTCGACTTCGACGACCCGATGGGCGCGTCGACCTGCGTGGCCTGCGGCGAGTGCGTGCAGGCCTGCCCGACCGGCGCGCTGATGCCGGCGACTCTCGTTGACGCCAACAACATTTTCAAGGGCAAGGCCGACCGTACGGTCGACAGCGTCTGTCCGTATTGCGGCGTCGGCTGCCAGCTCACTTATCACATCAAGAACGATAAGCTGCTCTACGTCTCCGGCCGCAACGGGCCGGCCAACGAGAACCGGCTCTGCGTCAAGGGCCGCTTCGGCTTCGACTACGTCAGCAATCCGGAACGGCTCACCAAGCCGATGATCCGCAAGGACGGCGTGCCGAAAATCCCGCACGAACAGATCGATCCGTCAAATCCATGGACGCATTTCCGCGAAGCGACCTGGGAGGAGGCGCTCGACCGCGCCGCCGCGGGCCTGAAGAAAATCCGCGACCGCGACGGACCGCGGGGGCTGGCCGGCTTCGGTTCGGCCAAGGGCTCCAATGAGGAGGCCTATCTGTTCCAGAAGCTCGTCCGCACCGGCTTCGGCACCAACAACGTCGATCATTGCACACGGCTGTGTCATGCGTCGTCGGTCGCGGCGCTGATGGAGGGCATCGGCTCGGGTGCGGTGTCGGCCTCGTTCAACGAGTGCAAGAACGCCGAAGTGATCTTCGTGATCGGCGCTAATCCGACCGAAAATCACCCGGTCGCAGCGACCTTCTTCAAGCAAGCGAAAAAGCGCGGCGCCACGATGATCGTGGCCGATCCGCGCGGTCAGGCGCTCAAGCGCCATGCCACGCACATGCTGCAGTTCAAGAACGGCACCGACGTGGCGATGCTCAACGGTATCCTCAACACCATCGTGACCGAGAAGCTTTACGACGAGCAGTACATCCAGACCTACGTCGAAGGCTTCAAGGCATTCGCCGAGAGCATCAAGGACTACACGCCGGAGGAGATGGCGCCGATCTGCGGCATCGAGGCCGACGTGCTGCGGACCGTGGCGCGCAAATTTGCCCGCGCCAAATCGGCGATCATCTTCTGGGGCATGGGCATTTCCCAGCACACCCACGGCACCGACAATGCGCGCTGCCTGATCGCCCTGTCGCTGATCACCGGCCAGATCGGCCGGCCGGGCACGGGGCTGCATCCGCTGCGCGGCCAGAACAACGTGCAGGGCGCTTCCGACGTCGGGCTGATTCCGATGTTCTTCCCCGATTACAAGTCGGTCGAGGACGCGCAAATCCGTGCCCGCTTCGAGGATGCCTGGGGCACCAAGCTTGATCCGAAGAAGGGACTGACCGTCGTCGAGATCATGGACGCGGTGCACGCCGACGTGATCAAGGGCATGTACATCATGGGTGAAAACCCCGCGATGTCCGATCCCGACCTCAATCACGCGCGACAGGCGCTCGCCCACCTCGAGCATCTCGTGGTGCAGGATCTCTTCCTCACCGAGACCGCGGTCTATGCCGATGTGGTGCTGCCGGCTTCGGCCTGGCCGGAAAAGGACGGCACCGTGACCAATACCAATCGGCAGGTGCAGATGGGCCGTCAGGCGCTGCCGCTGCCCGGCGATGCGCGCCACGATTGGCGGCTCATTGCCGAAATCGGCCAGCGCATGGACCTGCCTTGGAACTACAAAGGTGTGGACGAAATCTATACCGAGATGGCGTCGCTGATGCCGTCGCTCGACAATATTTCCTGGGAACGCTTGGCGCGCGAGAGCGCCGTCACCTATCCGGCCGATGCGCCGGACCAGCCCGGCCACGATGTCGTGTTCGACAAGGGCTTTCCGCGTCCGGGTGGCTTCGGCAAGCTGGTCGCCGCCAAACTGCAGCCGCCGGACGAAGTGCCCGACCACGACTATCCGTTCATTCTCACCACCGGCCGCGAACTCGAACACTGGCACACCGGCGCCATGACGCGACGGGCGACGGTGATCGACGCGCTCGAGCCGGGCGCCGTTGCGTCGGTGTCGCGGGGCACCATTGCCAAGCTCGGCATCAAGCCTGGCGACATGATCCGCGTCTCGACACGCCGCGGCACGGTTGAACTCAATTCGCGGCAAGACGACGCCATTCCCGACGGCGTGGTGTTTATCCCGTTCGCGTTCGTCGAGGCAGCGGCAAACCTGCTCACCAATCCGAAGCTCGATCCGTTTGGCAAAATTCCGGAATTCAAGTTCTGCGCCGCCCGCCTGGAGGCGATTGATCCGGCGACGCGCGTGGCGGCCGAGTAATCAGGGACTGGTCGGCGAGCACTGGCTTGGCGCTCCGACGACAGGAGCGCCTGATCCGAAGGGACGCTTCCCAGCGAGAACGCCAGCACGATGTCCCTGGGCGTCTGCTTGAACTGCCGGGTCACCGAAGCGCGCACGACGGATGCCAACTGACGCAAAGGTTTACCGTCATACAGTCGCGGGAAGGTGACGGTCACCGTTTCGAGCTGGCCATTGCTCCAGCGAAAGCCGACCGTCGGCCGCAATCCGAGCGAAGCCTCCAACTCGTTCTCGACCGCGGTGACGTGCTTGAAACCGTCGACCAGCGTATCGACCATGCTGCATCCGACGAGGCTGGCGGCGAGGACGAAAAGAACCGCGATTTTTCGCATTTGAGCCCCTCCGGTTGGCCGATTACACAACCATAGCAGCTCGCTGGGAGACAAACCGCAATCCGGACGGTGTATGCTGCATCGATGGATGGCGACAACTACGGCGAAGACAGTGCGCGACGGGAGATCGAACGACTCGAAGCGCAGATTGATGAGATCAATTCAAGACTGGAAAGCTGCCGCAAGTTCGTTCTGGTCGGGCGCATCGCCATATTCGGCGGCGCGGTTCTCCTTGCCGTCATTCTGCTCGGTGCGATGACGTTCGATCCGCGACTGCTGCTGGCGGCGATCGCGGCCGTGCTCGGAGGCATCATCGTCTGGGGATCGAACCGCTCGACAGCGGAAGAAGCCAGCGCGCAATTGGCGGCGGCTGAAGCTGATCGCGCGGCGATGATCGGCCGGCTCGATCTCCACATCGTCACGGAGCGCCCGACGCTGCATTGAGTCGCTGTTGTCGAAGCCTCGAGTGCGTAATAAAATTCGGGAAAAGCTCAGGGAGGCGCGCCATGGCTCGATCCTATGTCTACGCCGGCGTCGGCGGCTATTACGGCGGCAACGAAGGTCATCTCGCCGGCGTGTTCCGCCGCGACGCCGAGGGCGCGGATTGGCAGCACGTTCTGACCGAACTTGAGGCCTATACGATCTTCGTGCATCCGCGCGATCCGAACCTGGTTTTCGCCGGTACCAAGGACGGCATCTATCGCAGCACGGATCGCGGCGCGACGTTCGGGCGCGCCAGGTTTCCCGATAGCGGCGTGCAAGTCTGGTCGTTCTTGCCCGATCCCGCCGATCCCGCGCGCATGCTCGCCGGCGGCTCGCCGGTTTCGATCTATCGCAGCACCGACGCGGGCGAGAGCTGGGTTCGCCAGGCCGATCCGAAACTGCCGGATCGCAGCAAGGCGCCGTTCGCGGTCCGCGTCATGCGGCTGGCCCGGCATCCGAAGC